>Ga0268261_10000065_pt1 | contig 68482 bp, 53 predicted proteins | sample TergutNc150P1_FD_190353 | JGI IMG/M metagenome (GOLD analysis project Ga0268261, IMG submission 190353) | Nasutitermes corniger P1 segment gut microbial community from laboratory colony in Florida, USA - Nc150 P1 (SPAdes) (version 2) | ecosystem: Host-associated > Arthropoda: Insects >... | reverse complement strand
ACATACCAATTCTGAAACCCGGCAGTGAATTTGGACGGCACGGTATAACCGCAATCGTCTAGCGGAGTTACGGGGGGCAGGTTAACCGTTATGGTTTCGGCGCCATGGTTTTCGCCTCGCGGAGTAGGCAATCGCAAATTTGCGAAGCTAAGTGGTTCGCCGCGTCCGGCTGAGGGGCCATCTTCAAAAGCATCGGATAAGTTATCCCAAACAATTTGAATTAGTTCTTTGAGGTTGTTCGATGCGGCAGTGATAACAATTACGGCATCATATTTTGGCCTAGCAGCGGGCGTTTGGCCCTCTGGGTCAATTTGCCCGTCGGCGTAGCCGTTCCAGATGATGACGAATTGCCCAAAGGCGCCGTCGGCGCGCACGGCTCCATAACGCGTAACCCACATCTGATAGCCATACCCTTGCGCCCAATCGCTTTCCGTATCGCCATCGCCATCGGGGGAGTTGCTAACCTGAACAGAAGTCATCTGCTCAATCCACGATGCCGGGAGTAATTGCACCCCATCCCATTCGCCTTTATTCAAAATGAATTGGCCCAGCTTCAACAAACCACTAGCGGGTAAATTAAACCCAAACCCGCCCACGTCAACGCCTGAGGGGCTGCGTTGCATAATGGCATTGGTAATGCCCAAGGGTTCAAATAACTTAATTTGCAAATACTCCAGCAACGGCAAACCCGTAACCTGCTGCACTATAGCGGATAACCAATAAGTGCCCCCGGTATTATAAACAAATTGCGTACCTGGTTCATTGGTTACGGCGTGCCTAAAAAAGTTAGTGGCCCAATCTTCCGGGTTTCCCCATCGTCCATCGAAGTGAAATAGATCTTTTTCATGGCCAGTTGCCATCATTAGTACATCGCGCACGGTCATCGCCGCTAAATGTTCATCATCGTGCACATTCACCCCATCGGGCACCGGTAAAATATCTACTATGCGATCCGTCACGGCCAGTTTGCCATCGGCAATCGCAAAGCCTATGGCCAGCGCGGTAAAAGTTTTAGCGACTGAAAAGCAGGTTTGGGGCATTGTTGCGGTGTAAGGCGCCCAATAAGCTTCGGCCACCAGAGCGCCATGGCGGGCCACCAACGCACTATGCACGATGCCGGTCGCGTCCAACCCTCTGATAAAGCGCTGCAAAGCCGCGCGGGAAACCCCAACATCCTCCGGCGCGGCATATTTAGGGAACACGGTTTGCGGCGTCGAACTGGCAACATCGTCCAAAACAATATCGTTCATGAACCAAGGATTATGGCGCGAACCTTGCGGGTTAATACGCAAGTGGCGCACAGTTTTCCGCTACCTTGGGCAATCGGCAAGCGCAGGCTTGGCCTCCCGCTCTCGCTCGGTCTGCGCCCCCGTTGAGAATTTGTCCGTGGCCTCGTTTAGCATTGCGGCATGGCAGATACCATTTTGCAAGACGATGTAGCCTACCGCGGGTTTGCCCTTGGTCATTGGGACGATGCGATTGACGTCCGCGACTTCATTCTAAAGAATTACACTCCTTACACCGGTGATGCGAGCTTCTTGGCTGGCCCCACTGACAAAACTCTGCGCATCTGGAAGCTGCTGAGTGATACGTACCTAAAGGAAGAGCGCGAGCGCCGCGTGTACGATGTGGATACCACGCGTCCGGCCGATATTGACGCTTTCCCAGCTGGGTACATTAACTCCGACCCGCATGTTCCGGGCGATGATGATGTGATTGTGGGCCTCCAGACTGATGTGCCGCTCAAGCGCGCGATGATGCCGCAGGGTGGTTGGCGCATGGTTGAGACCGCCATTAAAGAGGCCGGTAAAACCCATGATGAGAACATCAAAGAGATTTTCACCAAGTACCGCAAAACCCACAACGATGGTGTTTTCGATATTTATACCCCGCGCATTCGCGCCGCCCGTAGCTCGCACATTATTACCGGCTTGCCCGATGCTTATGGCCGTGGCCGCATTATCGGTGACTACCGCCGCGTAGCGCTGTACGGTGTTGACACCTTGATCGCTGAGAAGATGAAAGAAAAAGACCGCTACGTGGGTCAAGGCTTCTCAGAGGATTGGGCGCGTGACCGCGAGGAGCACAGCGAGCAAATTAAGTCGCTGCAAAAGCTCAAGCACCTCGGTGAGATTTACGGCCTGGAGTTGGGCCGCCCGGCGCGCAACTTCAAAGAGGCTGTGCAGTGGACTTACATGGGCTACCTGGCTTCGGTGAAGTCGCAAGATGGGGCAGCAATGTCCATTGGCCGTCTGAGTGGTTTCTTTGACATTTACGCTGAGCGGGACTTCAAAGAGGGCACCCTGACTGAGTCTGAAGCGCAAGAAATCATTGACGCGCTGGTAATTAAGCTGCGCATTGTGCGCTTCTTGCGCACCATTGATTACGATCAAATCTTCTCTGGTGACCCGTACTGGGCCACTTGGTCCGATGGTGGGATGGCTGAGGATGGCCGTCCGTTGGTTACCAAAACGTCGTTCCGTCTGCTCCAGACTTTGCGTAACTTGGGGCCCGCGCCTGAGCCGAACATCACCATTTTCTGGGATCCGGCTATGCCCGAGGGTTACAAAGACTTCTGCTCCGCCATCTCTATCGAGACTTCGGCCTTGCAGTATGAATCTGACGAGCAAATCCGCGCTAAGTGGGGCGATGATGCAGCGATTGCTTGCTGCGTATCCCCGATGAAGATCGGAAAGCAAATGCAGTTCTTCGGCGCTCGCGTGAACGCCGCCAAGGCCTTGTTGTACGCCATGAACGGCGGCCGTGATGAGGTTTCCGGCAAGTTGGTAGTCAAGGGCTACGACCCAATCAAGGATTCCGGCCATGTCACTGAAATCGAAAAGAACGGCAAAAAGCTCTACGAAGACACCGTTCCCTTAGACTTCAACGATGTCTGGCAAAAGTATGAGGCCATGCTGGACTGGGTAATTGGTACCTATGTTGAGGCTCTCAACATCATCCACTACGCACACGATAAGTATGCGTATGAGGCAATTGAGATGGCTCTGCACGATGGCGACATTGTGCGCACCATGGGTTGCGGCATTGCCGGTCTGTCCATCGTGGCTGACTCGCTGGCCGCGATAAAGTACGCCAAGGTTTACCCGATCCGCGATGAAACCGGCCTGATTGTTGATTACGATACGCAGGGCGAGTTCCCGATGTACGGCAACGACGATGACCGCGCCGACAACATTGCCGCTACCGTGGTTTACACCATCATGGACAAGATCAAGTCCATCCCGATGTACCGCGACGCTATCCCAACTCAGTCCGTGCTGACCATCACCTCCAACGTGGTTTACGGTAAGGCCACTGGCGCCTTCCCGTCCGGTCACGAGGCTGGTACCCCGTTCGCCCCTGGCGCTAACCCGGAAAACGGCGCGGATACCCACGGCATGGTGGCTTCCATGATGTCCGTTGGTAAGCTCAATTACTCTGACGCTCTAGATGGCATCTCGCTGACCAACACGATCACCCCGTCCGGCCTGGGCCGCGATAAGTCCGAGCAAATCAAGAACCTAGTCGGCGTATTGGACGCGGGCTTCATCCCCAAAGAGGACTAAGCGGCCACATTGGGCGATCTGCTCATCCCAATCTGACCACTTATTCCGGGAAACGTGATTTTGTGGGTTCCCGCCCGTCGTCATTCTGCGGCAAGTGCGCGTAGCGTGCGCAGAACGCAGAATCTCTAACTCAAAAACATCTGATACAATTTAAGGAAAGACTTAAAAAGGAGAAACCATGACGGTTAAAACTTACGACCAACGCGAAGCCGAGATGAAAGCTCGCCGCGATGAGACCGGCGGCGTACAAGGTTTGTACCACGCCAACATCAACGTGCTAAACAAAGAAACCTTGGAAGATGCCATGGAGCACCCGGAGAACTACCCGCAGTTGACTGTGCGTGTTTCGGGTTACGCCGTGAACTTCGTGAAGCTCACCAAAGAGCAACAGCGCGACATCATCAGCCGCACCTTCCACGAAAGCGCATAATCGCCGCTTTAGTTCGTAACTGAAAGAAGCCCCCTCGCGGGGGCTTCTTTCAGTTCTCAGCTAGGCAACAGATTGGCCGCTTTTGGCAAATGCCCAGAATTCTTTACGTAGCTGGTAAAAATCTTTTCGCAACTCATCTAAATCACGTCGCAGACCGTCGAATTTGCGATCAAATTTATCATCCATCCGATCCATCTGGGTTTCGACTCGAGCCAGCCGTGATTCCAACGGTTTGATAAAATGCATCATGATTGCAAATATTGCTGCGAGCATTGCAAGAAGCGACCCAAACCAGCCGATTATTAGCGTTAAATAATTCATTTCAAACACCTAACTATTGTAGGCGCTGCGGAGTTGCGGCGGTAATTGAATCCTACCAAAATTAGCGAACTAATGTGCGAAGTTTTGGAATTTATTTTGATGAATTTTTTGGTACAGTGGGGGGCGTGCCATTCTGGAAACGTGACCCGAAGCCTGTGACTTATGTGATGGGCAAAGCTACAAAAAACGTGCCCGATTATATTGAGGAGTCGCTGCGCGGCAATTCGCGGCGCATTACCGAAATTGGGGAGCCGGTGTTGCACAACCGCGCCAACGATGTTGCAGCCAATGAGTTTGGCACCCCGGAATTGCGTGAGCTAATTGATGATATGTTCACCACCATGGACATTGCCGAAGGCGTGGGCTTGGCTGCCACCCAAATCGGCGTGGATAAACAAGTTTTCGTATTCGATGTACCAGGCGATGATGATAACCGGCACGTCGGCCACATCGTGAACCCCAAATTAACAATTCACGATGATGGGGAACCGCAGACTCGCGGTGAAGGCTGCCTGTCTGTGCCCGGCGCTTACGCCGATTTAGAACGCCCCTATCGCGTGACCATTGAAGGCTTTGATTGGCAAGGTAAGCCCATCAAATTAGAAGGCGAGGGCTACCTGGCCCGCGCCTTTATCCACGAATACCAACATCTGCAAGGCACCCTCTACTGGGATCACCTCAGCGACGATGAAAAACAGCGCACGTTGGCTGAACGCGACCAAAACCGCCCGTCCGTCATCGAACGCCGCCGCCAAACCGCTGCCGAGCTAGGCAAGCAACACCCCGACTACCCACCAACTCCGGCAGGCGGGAGATAGGAGACAGGTAATCAGTAAACCCGCGTGTGTTTGGGATGGGATGCAAGGCGGAGCAAAAGCGGAGTGGACATATGGGCCATGAGCGGCGGCGACAACGAAGCAGACCGCCCAAACAGACCGAATTTACCGGACTACGGTGACGGGGCAATTAGCGTATTCCAGTACTTGTCTGGACACGGAGCCGAGCAGGAGTTGTTCGAAACCGCCGACACCGCGAGCTCCGACCACGATGCGTGAGGCATTGCGCGAGGCCGAGATCAGGGCAGGGGCGGCAGCATTGTGAATCACTTCAGCTTTAACGCGCTCCGGGGGGAGTGGCAAGTTAGCTTGGCGCAACACGTTATTTAAGGTGTCGAGGGCAAACTTATGGTATTCCTCAAGCGGCGGTGCCCAACCCCATGACCCCGGCAAGGGTGCCAGCGTAGTGATTTGCCAAGCAAACACGGCATGTAAATCTGAGCCAGTAGCCAGCGCTTCAGCCGCGGCATGTTGCAAAGCGCGCATCGAGGCGGCGGAAGTATCAACCCCCACGACGATGGGCCAAGAACGGTGAAACACGTGGGATTCGCGTACCACCGTGACGGGAACCTGCGCGCGCTCCACCACCTCAGAACTCACGGACCCCAACATCAGGCGGCCCAGTTTGCCCATCCGGCGGCGCCCCAGCACTAACATTTGCGCCCCGCGCGAGGTACCCAGCAAACCCTCACGGGCAGAGCCGGGCACGATTTCGATGTTGAGCTTGACGGCATCGGGGTCCATCTGCAAAACGTTTTGCCGCTGGCGCACTTGAGTCAGCAATTCTTCGGCCCGATGACGGCGCCGCGCCTCATCCTCCACCGAGTTACCTACCCACTTGGGCGAGGCACAAACCACCACCAGCTCGGCATCACGCTCACGAGCTTCGGCCAAGGCCCAGTCCAACGCCTCATTAGCCTCGGGCGCATCATTGACGCCCACCACAATCCGTTGCCCTGCCATACCGTTCATTATAATGACTGATGTAGGCCTTTGAGGGCTTAATCGTGAAATTAGCCAGCAAAGGCCTACATTGGCGAGTCTGAACTTAAGCAAATGTGCGGGGGATGACGGATTTTGCGCCGTTATTCTCGCCTTACGCGAACAAAGCGCCTTTTTGATATGGGTGAAAGTGGCGAGCGTTTAAACTTTGCGCTTAAGAATCCGTAGGTATTCGACCGACGGTGCTTAAGCACCTGGCTCAACCGACGGTGGGAATGAGGAGTTTTGATGTTTGAACGGTTTACCGATCGGGCCCGGCGCGTAATTGTGTTAGCGCAGGAAGAAGCGCGCGGCTTAAAGCACAACTATATCGGCACCGAACACGTGCTGCTGGGCTTGATCCATGAGGGTGAAGGCGTAGCTGCCAAGGCGCTGGAACAAATGGGCATCAGCCTGGATAAGGTGCGCGCGCAAGTAGTTGAGATAATTGGCGAGGGCCAGCAACAAGATCAAAGCCATATCCCGTTTACGCCCCGGGCCAAGAGGGTACTAGAGCTGTCGCTAAGGGAAGCGCTGCAACTGGGCCACAATTACATCGGCACTGAGCACATTTTGCTGGGGCTGATCCGAGAGGGCGAGGGCGTAGCTGCGCAGGTATTGGTGAAGCTAGGCGCTGATCTGGGTAAGGTGCGCCAAACAGTGATCCAACTACTCAGTGGCAACGCGGGCGGTAAAGAGCCGGTGGCGGCAGGCGGTATTGGCGAAGGCGGTACCCCATCGGGCAGTGCCGTACTGGACCAGTTTGGCCGCAACCTGACCCAAGCGGCCCGCGAAAACAAGTTGGACCCGGTAATTGGGCGCGGCAAAGAAATTGAGCGCGTAATGCAGGTGCTCAGCCGCCGCACCAAAAACAACCCGGTTTTGATTGGCGAGCCGGGCGTTGGTAAAACCGCTGTGGTGGAGGGCCTGGCGCAAGATATTGTGCGCGGCGATGTACCCGAAACGCTGAAAGACAAAAACCTATACACCCTGGACATGGGCGCGCTGGTGGCCGGTTCACGTTACCGTGGTGACTTTGAAGAGCGCCTTAAGAAGGTCCTCAAAGAGGTGCGCACGCGCGGCGACATCATCATCTTTATTGATGAGATTCACACCTTGGTAGGCGCGGGCGCGGCTGAAGGTGCCATTGACGCGAGTTCCATCCTTAAGCCGATGCTGGCACGTGGCGAGTTGCAGACCATCGGCGCCACCACGCTCGATGAATACCGCAAGTATGTGGAGAAGGATGCCGCTTTGGAGCGCCGCTTCCAGCCCATCCAAGTGGCCGAGCCCAACCTGCCGCACGCCATCGAAATTTTGAAAGGGCTGCGTGACCGTTACGAGGCACACCACCGCGTTTCCATCACCGATGAGGCACTGGTAAGCGCTGCCACCCTGGCCGACCGCTACATCAATGACCGCTTCTTACCGGACAAGGCCATTGACCTGATCGATGAGGCAGGTGCTCGCCTGCGGATTCAGCGCCTCACTGCGCCGCCGGAGCTTAAAGCACTCGATGAAGAAATTGCCGTGGCGCGCCGCGAAAAAGAAGCGGCCATTGATGAGCAAGACTTTGAAAAAGCTGCTGGGTTGCGTGATAAGGAAAAGCAACTCACCACTAAGCGCACTGAAAAAGAAAAAGAGTGGCGTGAGGGTGGCAGTGAGAATTTAGCTACCGTAGATGAAGAACTCATTGCCCAAGTTTTGGCAATGAGTACAGGTATTCCTGTAGTTAAACTTACCGCTGAAGAAAGCGGCCGTCTGTTAAAAATGGAAGATGAACTGCATAAGCGCGTGATTGGCCAAGACTTGGCTATTAAGGCGTTATCGCAAGCTATCCGCCGTACCCGTGCAGGTTTGAAAGACCCGAAGCGCCCCGGTGGCTCGTTCATCTTTGCTGGCCCCACGGGCGTTGGTAAAACGGAATTAGCAAAGGCGCTCGCGGAATTCTTATTCGGCGATGAAGATGCACTAATCCAATTGGATATGTCAGAGTACCAAGAAAAGCACACGGTATCGCGCTTGTTTGGCTCGCCCCCCGGTTATGTGGGTTACGGCGAGGGTGGTCAGCTCACCGAAAAAGTACGCCGCAAACCTTTCAGCGTGGTGCTGTTCGATGAGGTAGAAAAGGCGCACCAAGACATATTCAATTCCCTGCTCCAAGTATTGGAAGAGGGTAAGTTGACCGATGCCGAAGGCCGCGTTATCGACTTCAAAAACACGGTTATCATTATGACCACAAACTTGGGTACGGGCGACATTGCTAAAGGCATCCAAACAGGTTTTGGTAACCACGGTGATACCGCCACTAATTATGAGCGGATGAAGGCTAAAGTTCATGAAGAACTAAAGAAGAACTTCCGCCCCGAATTTTTGAACCGCGTTGATGAAATGATTGTATTCCCGCAATTAACGCGCGATGAAATTGTAAAGATTGTGGACTTGGAAATTGCCAAGCTGGATAGGCGCATGCGCGATAAGAACATGGGTATTGAATTAACTGAATCGGCTAAAGATTTGTTGGCCGATAAGGGTTATGACCCAGTTCTGGGTGCCCGCCCGCTCAAGCGCGCCATCCAACGCGAAATTGAAGATCAGCTCTCCGAGAAGATGCTGTTCGGCGAACTCAAGCCTGGCGAACTAGTGGTAGTTGAAGCCGCGCCTTTGGACGATGCTGGCAACCGGCCCACCCCGGCGTTTACCTTCACCGGCAATGAAGTTGCCGACCGCGCGCGCGTTTCGCCGCCGCCGCAGTCCGCTACCGACATTCCGCGCTCTTCATACTCAGCAAACCCCCCGGCACCTGCATTGGCGGCTGGTGCGTAAAAATTTAATGGGCCAACGCTGGTTGTAACCCATACCTAAAAAGAGGTCCTGCATCTGCGCGCGTTGCGCTTGTGCAGGATGACGAGTGTGTGGCTATAAAATGTTTCAAAATTGCCCTTATCGGTATAGTTACTGGTAAGGGCAATTTTCGTTATCGGCCAAAATGTTGCCTGGGTAACGAATCGGATATTCTGGGCGCGTCCGGTTGCGATTTACCTGAAACGGGCGCACGCTTAAGGTTCCTAACATTTTACTCAATGAGGCGATAATGAAGGAATCATGTTCGATACGGCAAAAGCCGTGGTTTAGAGGCGCAGTCGCCGGGATCGCGCTGTCCGCCATCGTCGGTACATCGGTGCTGGCATTCGCCGATGATCTGCCACTTAACCTGCCTGCTACCGATGCCCAGGGCAACCGGCAGGTGCTAGGTGAGGCAGGCAAGGCGCTGATTAAAGAGTATGAAGGCATCGAGCTTGACGGCTACCTACTAGGTGACGGCATGTGTACCATCGGGTATGGGCATGCCGTGTCGTTAAACGAGATTAGTAAAGCCGACTGCAAGGCTTGGCATATCACCGAGGCGGAAGCCGAGGAGTATTTGAAGAAAGATAGCCTCAAGTTCAGTGAGCCGTTGAATGATTACTTTGACCGCTCATTTACCCAAAATCAGTTCGATGCGCTGATGAGTTTCTCGTATAACACAGGCTTTGCGTATCAAAAATACGAGTGGCCTAAGGATGCCCCGGATAGTTACTTCCCGGGTGTGATGATTCAATACACCAACCCGCCACAGTACAAAGAGGGCTTAACTAGGCGGCGCAAAGCAGAGATTGCGCTCTTTGAAAACCCTCAGCAGCCGGCCGCTGACGTGGTAGCGCAACCGGCACCCCAACAACCCACAGCTTCTCGTTTCGCACCGGCTAACCCGGCAGCAAATAATCCAACCGTAAATACTCCAGTAGAAACAGCGCCAACGCAGGCTCCAGCTCAAGTTGACGTACCGACCGTAACGGTCACCCAATTTCCGGAAATAGCACCAATGTTCTCAGGTGGTTTCAGTGCTAGATAACTATTCGCTAAGGTCGAAAGTCGCCCTGCTCAGCTCGGGCGCAATTTTCGCTGCGGCCGCCGTGGGTGGTATTACTTACGGAATAAACCGCAGCGCCGCCCCGGATTTGCTGGTAACTGGCTCCGATGAGCCGATTGCCACTGAACCGCAGGCCACCGTATCGGATCTGAAGTTGAGCGTGGATTTAACAACCGACCCCGCCAATAAGCTGTGCCACGACTGGCTAGCAACTAGTGGCCGGTTAGCTGCGGGGTGTCCGCTCACTTCGACAATTACCGTGGTTAACAACGCCAGCACCCCGGCCACAAACGTAGTGGTAACTGCCCCCCACCCAGAAGGTTGGGAAAACCCAGTAGTTACCCAGCCCACCAGCGGTTGTAGCCTAAGTGGCCCGGGCCCAGATCTGGTTTGCGAACTGGGTACTTTGGCCCCAGGGGCATCGGCGCAAGTAATCGTGCAGGGTGATTCTTCGGCTTCTGATGACACTCACACCCTGAGTTCAGTAGTGACGGTAGAATCTGACGGGATTGACCCCACTCCGGAGAGTAGTGCAGAGGCGGCAATTCTCCGCATCGTACCGCAAGCTGACTTAAGTGTTAAGCTCACCCCGGCTGCCAACCTGCTGGTACCTGGCGAGCAAACCACGTTTACTGCCACCGTTACTAACAACGGCCCATCGGTAGCTCATAACGTTCGCATTTACCAGGCCGTAACTGACCCGTTATCTGCCGACTTTACTGATGTGGCCATCACCAACTCGGGCGACAGTGAAGCTACTTGTAAGGGCGAGTTTGAGCAGAACAACTCCACCGCCCGCTGCAAGGTAGTTGACCTGGCCCCTGGTGAAACTGCCAGCATGGTAGTAACAGGCAACATTTCGGCCGCAGTGGCCCAGGCTGGCCAACCGGTTGAGATTTCGGTAGGTGTTAGCTCGGATACTGCCGATACTGATAATAAGAACAACAACGCCACTGTATCAGTTATGGCTGCCGAACCTGGCTCTAACCTGCTGATCGGTACCACTGGCCCGCACTCGGTAGCCCCGGGGGAGCGCGCTACCTGGACGATGACGATCGAAGATGGCGGCCCATCTAACTCGCCTAATACTCGGGTAGATTTAACCATCCCAGATACCTTGACTGATGTGGTAGTTACCTCTGACCACGGGCCGTGCACCATCAAGGGCTGCGACCTGGGCCGCTTGTTGGCCTCAGTTGAAGTAGATATGCCGGGTAACACCGCCAACATCGCCATTACCGGTACTGCTAACGGCTCAGCCAGCGGGGAAACTGCGTTTATGCTGGTGGGCCAAGTTTATTCGGATACCTCGCCCGCCCCGCAAGGCGTGGAAGATTTGATCAGCCAACATGGTGATGGTATTTGGGAAGCTGAGGTTGCTACCGATACGCCCAACATCACCACCTTTAATGTTACGGTTGATCCCACCCTTACTCCGGTGGCTGATGATGAGAAACCCCAAGCTGACATTGTACTAAGCGAGTTCACCATCACCGCGCTGGATAACACTTATGAAGGTCCCGGCTCGCTGCGTCACATCCACTTTGTGGTAACTAACAACGGCCCAGACCCGGCTGAGTACCCGTGGTTCCGCTTGGCGCGCAGCACCGATGCCACCACTGATCTTGTGGATTACCCGGATTATGTGGCTGGCAACGCTTGGATTGCCAAAATGTGCCAAACCACCCCGCGTGAGATCATGTGCGCGCTCACCACTGCCGATACCATGGGCGTTGGCGAGTCCGTAACCATTGATTACAACATCGCGTTGGCTCGCATGGGTCGGCCTGGTAGCTACACCGATTATCTGTATGCCTACAGCCAGACTCAAGATCCAGACGAGGCTAATAACTACGGCCAAGCCGACATCGTTACTACTGAAGGCCGTAGTGCCTTGAAGGTAACTGCGATTGCGCTGGATACCGTGGCTAATACCGGTAGCCCGGGCACCCCTGGTAGCTTGGAAAACCCCAACCGGCACCAAAGCTTTGTAGCTGGTGACCAGTTCGCCTACCAGATTACCCTTGAGGTACCGCAGGCTGACATGGCTGATGCTACTGGCGTAACGCTGACAGCTGAGATGCCGCCGGGGTTCACCACCACTAGCGCTCGCACTGCGAGCGGTCAGTGCGACATCGGGCCAACGGCTGATAGCGGCCAGACGGTTACCTGCACCATCCCGGTGGTGGCTGCCGTACCTACCGAGTCCAGCACGCAGATCATATTAAGTGGTCACGTCAACCAAAACGCTAATGATATTCAGTTCGGCGATTTGGATACCGACTCTTGGGCTGAAGATGTGCCGATGCATGTAAGCGTCAGTTCCACTACGCCTACTAAAGATGGTTCACCTAACGTGGCTACCACTACGGTACACACCGATATCGTCGAATCTGCTGACCTGGAGTTGTTTGTAACTCCAGACCAAGCGGGCAGCCTTGACCCGAACACCGTGGGTTACACGATGTTTGTGCTGAACCTGGGTCCATCGGGCGTAGAACATGCTGCGTTTACCGCTGTGATCCCCGAAGGCTATGAGTTCGATGCTGACGCTAGTACCTGCGTAGCACCCAAGAACATTGAGATGGACTTGGATAGCGATGGGGCAGTGGACTTAGCACCTACCACACCTGGCTTTACGGTTGGCTCGGAAACTGCCGTGGTTTGCAACGCTGAGCGTATGCGTAGCGACGTATTCGGCCAGATTGAAGCTGGCCAGGCTGGTTGGGCTCGGATTGTGCTAAAGCGCATCCCGGGTGCCACCACTCATGGCGGCCAGGTTGAGATTGTGGCTGGCTCCTTAGCACCTGACCCGGATATCTCTAATAACTCGCTGGCTGTGAGTACTACCATGCCGACTAGGCTGAACACCCTATCGGCAGCGCATCCGACCGGTGCGGATGTGCCCATTAAGAAGTAACTGGGTATTAATCCAAAACCCCGCTGTTCTAGTTCGCTAGAGCGGCGGGGTTTTGTTATGCCAATACTGTCCTATGGTTTCGACAAGCTCAACCGCCGGAACCCTAGTTGTTTTGCTTTGTCGTTTTATAGCGCTGGCGGGTGTGGCGTGGCTTACATTACGGCACTGTAACGGCGTCAAATGTTGTAAGCATCGTCGTTAAAAGTAGTAGGTTTAGCGCCCTTAATAGGGTTAAAAAGTTTGTTAACCCATAAAACAAAACTAAAAGTACTCAGTCGAAACGTTTTACGGTACTCACGTAGGTAATCATCTTTGCTCAACTGCTAGGCAAATGGCATTTGGGGCCGCGCCGCCGGGCGTACCTTTATGACACACGGAAATTGATACGAAATCCGCAAAGGTTGGCGGCGTTACTCAGTTCCAGAAAACAACCCACATATTAACTTAATTGGCTTTCAGCCAGACTGGAGTGCAAAGTGGCACTAACTGCGACAATGCCGGAGGTGACAACTGCCGACGAGCTCGTCGAAGCAACGTCAACCGGTAACGCGGATGTGCGCAAATCGCGCCGTCGTAATAAGAAGGTTATTGAATCAACCGGTCAAGTTTACCGGAACAAGGATACGTGGCTCCGTTCTCTGCGCAAAAACTGGCAGATTTACACCTTCACCGTTATCCCCGTAATCTTCCTGCTCGTTTTCCGTTACGGCCCCATGGTTGGTAACGTTATCGCTTTCCGCCGGTTCCGCCCGGCAGGTAGCTTCATCGGTGATGAATGGGTGGGCCTCCACTTCTTCAACATGGCCTGGCAAAGCCCGCAGTTCTGGCAAGCGTTCTGGAACTCGCTAATCTTGGGTGGTACCTGGTCCATCATCGGTTTCCCGCTACCGATCATCCTGGCCCTGATGCTGAACGAGTTGCGTTACCGCAAGTTCAAGCGTTCGGTACAAACCATCTCTTACCTACCTCACTTCCTTTCGGTAGTTATCGTGGTTGGTTTGATCCGCGAGGTAGTTTCCGGCGACGGTATGCTCAACAACTTGCTGAGTGTATTCGGTGTAGAAGGCCAAATCTGGTTGCAGAATGCTGCTGCGTTCCGCCCCATCTGGATCATCTCTGAAGCTTGGCAGACCGTTGGTTGGGGTACCATCTTGTACCTGGCCGCGCTTTCCACCATCGACGATGGTCTCTACGAAGCTGCTCGCATTGACGGTGCAAACCGCTGGCAACAGACTTGGCACGTAACCCTGCCCGGCATCATGCCCACCATGGTTGTGCTAATGACCCTCAACATCGGCTCGTTCATGGCTGTTGGCTTCGAAAAGGTATTGCTGCTGCAAAACCCGCTCATCATGAGCACTGGTGACGTAATCTCCACCTTTGTGTTCCGCGTTGGTATTAGCCAAGCGAACTTCTCATTCGGTACCGCCGTAGGTTTGATGGAATCCATCATCGGCCTGGTATTGGTACTGACCACTAACTTCGTATCCCGGAAACTGGTAGGTACTTCACTATGGTAGACACTCAAGTACGGCCGGACGTATCTGCAATCCGGACCTCCTTAACTCAGATTAAGCCCACCCGTGGCATGAAGATCTTCAACGTTGTTAACGTAACGTTGCTAAGCCTCTTCTCGATCGCCATCATCGTTCCGTTTGTTAACTTGATTGCGGTATCGTTTAGCTCCTCAGGTGCTATCCGCGCTGGTCAAGTTACCTTCTGGCCAGTAGGTTTCAACACCGCTACCTTTGTCTCGGTATTCCGCGATAGCTGGTTCTGGTTAGGTTACTGGAACACCGTGCGTTACACCGCTATTTACGTAGCGCTCGCCATGGCAATCACCACCACCTTCGCTTACGCTATCAGCCGCCCCAACCTGCGCGGCAAGAGCTTCTTCATCGGCCTGGCCGTGTTCACCATGTTCTTCGGCGGTGGCATCATCCCGAACTTCCTGTTGATCACCCGCGTACTGGGCTGGCGCGACCAAATGTGGGCCATCGTGGTCCCTGGCGCCCTGTCCGTATTCAACCTGCTGGTTATGAAGAGCTTCTTCGAAAACTTCCCCACGGAACTCATCGAAGCTGGTCAGCTTGATGGTGCTAGCCACTACGGCATCTTCTTCCGCATCGTACTGCCGCTGTCCAAAGCGGTACTAGCCACCATGACCCTGTTCTACGCAGTAGGTATGTGGAACAGCTGGTTCGGCGCCATGGTTTACCTGGACAGCCGCCCGATGTTCCCCATCATGTTGTACTTACGTAACTTGATCGTACAGTCCAACTTGGTTGAGAACGTATCCAGCGATGACCAAGCTGACATTGGCCGTAACGTTGGTGCCGTAGCTATGCTGCTCACCACCCTGCCGATTATGTGCGTGTACCCCTTCGTACAAAAGTACTTCGTATCTGGCGTAATGCTCGGTTCTGTAAAAGGCTAAAGCCTTTAACAGAAGCCTCGCCGATAACATTGGTTTGCGGAACGCGCCTGGTCTCGCTTTAACAAGCGGCCTGGCGCACCTCGCAAACGGTGTTCCGTAAAGGGCTAATAACTCGTACAGGCTTCGCTAAGTAGCTAATACAGCACGATGGTGCCGCAGACGCCGCCATCGTACCGGAACGTTATTAAGCCGGGCCACCTGAACAAGTTTCTTCCAGGTTCTCCTTACAAAAGAACTTGAGCCACTACCAGCTCTCACCCAGTTGGTAGTGGGCAATGCGCACAGTGACCCCACTTTAGGCGCAGGGCGACGTAAGTAGCCCACTCATTAAGCGATTTGGCGACACTCAACCCAACACTTAAGCCACCTAAATCCGCTAAATGACAAGGCATCATTTACATGTTGCAAAAAACTTCCCCTAACCGCCGGTTAGCGGAATCAACACCCACGAGGCCCACAAAGTCGTATGTGAGCCTCACCCCGTCAGCGATGACGGGATACCCACAAGGAGAAAATTCAATGCGTATGAATCGCAAGGGTGCGAGCGCTATTGCTCTAGGTCTCGGTGTAGCCTTTACCGCTGCTGCTTGCGGCGGTGGCGCTGGCGCTGCTGAGGTTGTTCCTGCTCCGGCTCCGGCAGTTGAGGGTGGCGTTGCTACCCCCGACTACGTAGCAGAAGCTTCGTTGATCGGTGATGCACAGCGCGTTGGCGCTATGCCTGAATTCAACTTTGGTGACACCTTCCGTGCCACCGAGCCCATCACCTTGGACCTGCTGTACCGCGTACACCCCGGTTACCCAGTAGAGAACGACTGGTTAATCTGGTCCGCTTTCGCTGACAACCAAAACGTAACCTTCAACCGCATCGACGTTCTGATGTCCGACTGGGACGATCGCCGCAACATCCTCGTTGGCGCTGGCGACTTCCCCATGCTCGTTCCCGTTGTATGGCCTGGCCAGCAGAACGCTTGGGCAACCGGTGGCGCTTTGCTGCCCGTGTCTGACTACTTCGCTTACATGCCGCACTTCATGCACTTCGTTGAAGAGTGGGGCGTAGCTGGCGAGTTGGAGAACCAACGCTCCGCTGATGGCAACATCTACATCCTGCCTGGCTTCCGTCAAGCTCCGAACATCGAGCACTCCTTCATGATCAATGAAGACATCTTCGCCGCTGCTGGCTTCGGCGCCGACTGGGCACCTGCCACCTTCGATGAACTGGCTGAGGCTCTGGTAACCGTTCAAAACACCACCGGTGTTGACTTCGCGTTCTCCGATCGCTGGACCGACTCCGCTCCTCTGGGCGCTGCTCAGAACTTCGTAGGCCCGAACTTCGACGCTCAAGGTGGCTGGGGCCTCTCCGAGACCCGCTTCAACTTCGAGCAAGATCAATTCATCGCCAACCCGTTGACCGACGGCTTCCGCGACATGATCGGTTGGTTCGCTGGCTTGATGCAAAATGGCGCCATGGATCCCGACATCACTCAGGATGATGACACCGCCATCGAGAAGTTCATCAACGGCCGTTCCGCCATGATGACCACCAACTTCCAACAAATGGATGTTATCCGTAGCTCCGCTGCTGAAGCTGGCATCGACCTGAACACCCGCATGCTGGTTGTACCTGCTGGTACCCACAACCACATCGCTGGCTCCTTGATCGGCCCTGGCTTCGTACTGAACGCTCAGATCGCCAACGATCCTAACTTCCTCGCTACCTTGCAGTTCCTCGACTGGATTCTGTACAGCGAAGAAGGCCGCGAATTCGCTCAGTGGGGCGTTTACGGCGAGACCTGGGGTCGCGACGCTGATGGCAACCGCATCTACCTGAACAACGTAGGTGGCGCTGGTGCTGCATTCTTGAACCCCAACTGGGCTGACATCTCCGAAGATGACCGCGTAGCTCTGAACGCTGGCTTCGGCTTCCAAGATGGTGTTTGGATGAACACCTGGGGCGGCTCGAACGACCTGGTACAGTCCGTAATGCCTGCTGAGCAACGTGCTTGGGTTGGCGCCATGGCTGATTCCAAGAACATCTGGCCGGCTTCCCCTGCTGCTCCGTTGGACGAGCTGACCGCTGAGACCAACTCCATGCTGTCCACCGCCATCCGCGACCAAGTTCACACCGGTGTTGCTCAATTCGTTCTCGGCACCCGCCCGATGACCGACTGGGACAACTTCCGCGCTGAGATCACCGCTGCTGGCATCGACACCATCGTTGCTAACCTGAACGCTGCTCTGGCTGCTGCTCGCGGCTAATACTGCGTCATTCTGCGCGAAGTCGCAGAATCCAGGAACTTAGCGGGGCGGCCTAAACCAAACCGCTAGCCCAATTAGTCAAAAAGCCTCACTCGTAAGAGTGGGGCTTTTTGCTTTAACGATATTATTTTTGTTCGGGGAACACTCGCCGACTTGGGCGTTACCGCCTGTCGCGAGTGCCTCCCGAACGGTACAATTGCCTCTACCTTCGGGTAGGGGCTTTCGTTTTCCCATTTCATTTTTATTGTGGTAGGGTAAACGTTTCGATTTTTACGTTAATGACGCCTCGGAGCTGTTCCACTTGAAAAACCTGACCACCGGGAACCCTACCCGGTTAATGCTGCGCTTTGCCTTGCCCTTGATCATTGGGGGCGTGCTACAGCAGGCGTATCAGATTACTGACGGCATCGTGGTGGGCCGGGTGCTCGGGCCAACGGGCCTGGCGGCAGTGGGTTCTGTGGGTTCGCTGCTATTTTTACTGGTCGGCTTTGGCTGGGGCTCCACGGCAGGCTTGGCTATCCCGGTTTCCAAAGCCTTCGGCGCCGATGATTTACCCAAAACCCGCACGATGATTGCCGCTGGCGCCTACGTTAGCGCCGCTATTGTCGCGCTGGTCAGCTTTATTGGCCTAGCTTTCGGCCGCCCCATCCTGCGCCTAATGGCCATCCCGGACTACTTACTGCATGATGCCGCTACTTACATGCAGATTTTGGTCTCTGGTGCTTTGCTTTCCGTGGCGTTTGCGTACCTTTCCGCCATCCTGCGCGCGGTGGGGGACTCGAAAACCCCGTTGTATTTTGGCATCGCCTCCCAATTTCTCAACGCGGGCCTCACCATTTGGTTTGTGGCTGGCCTGCACCTGGAAATCGTGGGCGCGGCGGCATCCACCCTGCTGGCGCAAGCCGTGTCCCTCACCATCTGCCTGGTGTATGTGGGGCGCAAGATGCCGCAACTGATTCCTTCGCGGGGTGAATGGTCAGCAGGGTGGCGTTCGATGACGAGCGCGGCGCGCACCGGTTTGCCAATGGGCCTGCAAACTTGCTCCATCGCCATCGGGGTGGTGATTCTGCAAGCTGCCGTCAACACCTTGGGCGGCGAAGCCATGGCGGCTTATGCCACGGTGGGGCGCATTGAAGGCATTGTGATCTCGCCCCTGCATGCTTTTAACGTGGCTACCGTGACGTTTGTGGCGCAAAACCGGGGTGCTAAGCAATGGCTGCGCATCCGCCAAACCGTGACCCGCGTGGCCGGGATAGTAGCCTTGCTGGCCTTGGCCCTTGGCACGATGCAGTTCATTTGGGCGCGGTACCTGGTTGGGGTGTTTCTTCATGCTTCCGTGGGCGCGCCGGTCGAAATGGCCGTGACTTACCTGCAATTCACCGCTTGGACCTTTGCAATTCTGGGCCTTAAGTTTGTGGTGCGCGGGGCGGTGCAGGGCATGGGTAACTCGCTGATCCCCACTATTTCGACCGTGGCCGAATTGGTAGTCCGCGCCCTGTTGGCGTTCTGGCTGGTGGGCCGCTTTGGCCTGACTGGCATCGCCTTTGCTGCGCCCCTCGCCTGGGGTGCCGGGGCCAGCATCAACATCGTCACGTGGCTGCGCCTGCGCACCAACCTCCTCACCAAACTTCGCGCCGTCGCCACTGCTGGCGCCACCAACCCCGATGAGTATGTGGCCGTAGCCTAGCATTTTGATAGTACATTAGTTTCATAAAACTCCGAGGTGGCTATCTGACTTTGTCGCCCCCTCAGGGTAGCCTTTGGGTATGAAAACGTCCGGGGAGCGCCCGCTCACATACCTCAGCTTATTCAGCAGCGCCGGGGTAGGGTGCTACGGGTTTTCGATGGAAGGTTTCCAGTGCGTTGCTACTAATGAGTTATTGGAGCGGCGGTTAGCCGTTCAAAAAGTCAATGGCAAGTGCAAGTATGAAACCGGGTATGTAGCCGGTGATATCCAAACAGAATCGGTTAAAAATCAAATTTTTACTGAGATCGCTCGATGGCGAAGCGATGAGGGTGTGAACGATATTGACGTGCTTATTGCCACCCCGCCGTGCCAAGGGATGTCGGTCGCCAACCACAAAAAAACTGAGAACGAAATAAACCGTAACTCACTAATTGTCGAATCAATCAAGTTAGTCTCTGAGATTTCGCCCAAAGTTTTTGTTTTTGAAAATGTCCCACGCTTTTTGAGAACCATCTGCACTGATGCAGATGGCATGGAACGCCCAATCGAAATGGCAATCAGCCGTGGCTTGGGTAAGTCATATTCCATTTACTCGCGGGTGATCAACTTTAAAGACTATGGTGCCTGTTCCAGCCGCACCAGAACTTTGGTAATCGGGGTTAGACGGGACTGGGCAGATTATTTTTCGCCAATAGAGTTGTTCCCTAGCGCGCACCCGGAGGTCACCCTGCGCGAGTGTATCGGTGACATGCCATCGCTTAGAGATTTTGGCGAATTTGACCCAACCGATTTCTACCACAATTTCCGCCCCTATCAACCTCATATGCGAAAGTGGATTTGTGACATAATTGAAGGTGAATCTGCGTTTGACAATGCTGCAGCGACCCGCAGACCGCACCAGGTTATTAACGGGCGGTTAGTACCTAACCAACAAAAAAATGGTGATAAGTATCGCAGGCAATATTGGGATAAAGTTGGCCCCTGCGTTCACACGCGCAATGATCAGCTAGCCAGCCAAAATACTATTCACCCTTGTGATGATCGGGTATTCAGCATCCGCGAGTTAATGCGTTTGATGACCATACCCGATTGCTTTAAATGGGTTGATGCTGATTTGACCAGCTTGAATGGTTTGAGTGTTGACCAGAAGCGCGCTTTACTGAAAAAACACGAAATTAATATTCGGCAATCTTTGGGGGAGGCGGTACCTACCTCAATTTTCCGGAGCATTGCACAGAACCTCAAAAGTGCGCTAACCTGCAATTACCTAACAGATCGGGAAATCCGGTCTGAAGTTGAAAGCTTACGGCTGTATGACCCAAAGCGGGTTCGGGAGTATATTTTTAGCAATCCACGGGGCTTAGGTTACGCAAGTTTATCGCGCATTGTGGAGTTGACAAATGCAAATCGGAACACTGCGGAAGCTTATTTTACCAACAAAACGCTAGCTACCGAGATTTTCCAAGCTATCCCGGAATTGCCCGGCGGCGAGATCCGCGTTCTGGAGCCTTCGGTAGGTGCGGGGAATTTCCTCCCGCTGCTTTTCAGAATGCTTTCCACCAAGACAAAAGTCACGCTCACCGTAAACGACATAGATACCGAAGCACTCGCAACCCTGCAAGCGTTGATGAATACCCTAGATGTTCCCGAAAATGTGCGCATAGATTATCAATGCGGAGATTTTCTCCTAACTGATTATGCCGAACGCTTTGACCTAGTTATCGGCAACCCCCCATTCGCCAAAGTGGGGGCTGGCCCGCAGTTGCGAAATTATCGCACCCGGTCGCAAAATAGACAGGCTTCTAATACTTCTGCATTTTTCCTGGAGAAAGCTCTGTCGATCGGGAATTACGTTGCGTTTGTAATGCCAAAATTTTTATTGAACACCCCCGAATACGCAGTTACTCGGGAGCTGTTGTCTAGGAACAGAATTGATGCCATCATCGATTTTGGGGAGTTGGGTTTCAGCGGTGTGCTTATTGAAACTGTAGCCATCGCGGTAGATACTGATGCTCGGCCCGGCAAAACGTATGTAAAGTCAGTTCCGCATAACGAAATCTGCACTGTTAATCAAGGGTATATCAGCGATGGTCGGTTCCCATATTGGTTGATTTACCGTAATTCTGACTTTGACAGACTTGCCAACAAAATGATTTTTGGGATTTTTGAAGTATTCCGAGATCGGCAATTAACTAATTCCTTGCTGACAGATGATGACCATGCAATTAGGGTTATCAAGTCGCGAAATATCTGCGAACATGGCACGGGTGTTATCGATATACCCGGATATGATTCATTTGTGCAGCCCGAAGTGGCCAAGGGTTTGGCTGTAAATAAATTCATTAATGATGATGGCGTCTACTTGGCTCCCAATATGACGTACAAGCCCAGGGTTGTCCGCAAGCCACCTGGAACTTTAGTGAATGGATCCGCCGCTATTTTGACGCTTAAAGAGGGGCAGCCGCACCTAACCGACCAAGAATTGAAGTTTTTTGCGTCCCAAGAATATCGCGAGTTTTATCAGATAGCACGTAACCGACAAACCCGGTCCTTGAACATAGATAAAAGTTCGGTGTTCTTCTTCGGTAAGCTACTAGACCATGGTGATGCTCGATGATCAACTGGCTAAATCGGCAAGAAATTGAAGAATTTTTAGCCGGGCGCGATTATGACATTCGAAAATCACATAATGCGCGGTGGATAGATCAAAAGTGCAGCGCGGACGTAGTGCGCGCCGTCGCCGAATGCATCGTGGCCTATTCTCAGCATGAACCGGATGTTCCTTTCAATGCCCCCGACATTTGGAACTCCGTGGCAACCAAAATGCTAATTAAGGCCGCATTCAAAAAACCGGGCACTGACGAGCCGCTAGCTCGGAATGAATACGATAAGTTCTTTGGGCAGCCCATGGAGATGCTGGCTTACGCTGGAGTCTTGACCAAACTTAAGTTTGGGAACAGCAACTATTACGAGGTAGCCGAACCTAACCTGCTCGATTTTATTGCGATGAACGAACGCAATTCGTTGTTATTCCTAGAGCTATACATCACCAAGGTGCTGACAGATTCCGGTATTTACCCATTGTTCGAGCAATTCTTTTCCGAGCAAACTGCGGATAGTTACGATTTGCTGAAAGACGGGTTTGCTCAATTCATAATCTCCAACACCCCGATTAACACAGTGGTTGAGTGTAACCGGATTTTCATTAAAGTTTTGAATCCATTGGCTTTTGTACTAGATAAACGCGGAACTGAGCAAGGTCGGATTTCCAACGATGTTATTACTCAGGATAAACTGGTGTATAACAACAGGAATTTCCGCGACATCCTGTCGGGTAAGCCCAAGGGAATCACACGCCAAGAACATGAGGCTAATAGCTCGGTTGATGGAGCAGACTCCAACCAACTTGATTCTAGTCGGGCGAAAAAGACGATCCGCGCCCACAACAATGCTTTCCGGCAGGGCAAGTCTGAAATTCTGGATGATGGCCACGCAAATGATCTAGCCGTTCATGCCCATCATATTTTTCCGGAGTCCAGGTTTCCGCAGCTTGCCGCTTACTATGAGAATATCATTGCGTTAACCCCGACCCAGCACATGAGCTATGCCCACCCAGTAGGCTACACACAGAAAGTAGACCGCGACTACCAGTTAAGGTGTATTCTCGCCAAGATGGCAACTATGAAGTATGCGCAAGAAGATACCAGCGTTGATAACATCTATAACTTCAATAACCTCTTAGAGGTTTTGGCAATCAGCCTCGGCGATGATTCGTACCTTGATGTGGCGGATGGCGATTACGAAACGTTAACTCTGATGCTAAATGATTCCTACGGAGTGTAAATCAGCGGTAACGCCAGTTTACGTTGGTACCGCTGTCGCCATTTTGGTGGAAGTTTAAGCGGCCGTAGCCTAAACTTGCCCGCCATAGTCTTTATCTGTCATTCTGCGGCAAACCCGTGAGGCGCAGAGCGCAGAACCTCAAAGACCAACGAAGGTAAAACTGATGAATACCACAACCCCAAAACCTTATTTGACCTCACGCGGCACGGACGCGCGCTTGATTGTGGGTGGCGAACCGTTTTTGATTCGCGGCGGGGAACTAGGCAACTCCAGCGGGGAGCGGGCCTATCTGAACAATTACTGGCCGGTGCTGGAGAGTTTGAACCTGAACACCTTGTTGGTGCCGGTGTATTGGGATGCAATCGAGCCTAACGAGGGCCAATTTGAGTGGCGCATTGTTGATGAACTGTTAGAAGATGCCCGCGCCCACAATATGCGGTTGGTATTGCTGTGGTTTGGGTCTTGGAAAAATTCCATGTCCAGCTACGTGCCAGCTTGGGTCAAAACTGACTTTGAGCGCTTCCCGCGCGCCCGTTCAGCATCGGGCATGGCAATGGAAATCCTGTCGCCGTTTTATCAAGCCAATCAAGATGCCGATGCCAAAGCATTCGCGGCGCTGATGGCGCACCTGCGCGAAGTTGACCCGCAACATACGGTAATCATGGTGCAGGTGGAGAACGAAATCGGCATGATCCCCGGCGCCCGCGACCACAGCGCAGCCGCTAACAAAGCCTGGTCAGAACCAGTGCCAGCGGAGTTGCTAGATTACCTCTATGCGCACCGGGCCGAGTTGGGCGATACTCTAAAAGCGCAGCTTGCCGATTTTGACGCGAACACTGAAGGAACTTGGGCTCAAGTTTTTGGCGATACCCCGGCAGCGGAAGAGATTTTCCAAGCTTGGGCTTTTGCTAAGTACGTTGATGCCGTAACAGCAGCGGGCAAAGCCGAGTTGGAATTGCCGATGTTCACCAACGCTGCCTTGATCCGCACCGGCACCCAACCCGGCCAATACCCCAGCGCTGGCCCGCTGCCGCACTTGGCCGACATCTGGCGCGCAGGCGCACCGGCGCTTGATTTTATCGCGCCCGACATCTACTTCCCCAACTACGCTGAGTGGGCCGATGCCTACGTGACCAGCGGCAACCCGCTGTTTGTGCCCGAGGCGTTGCGGTCCGTCGATGCCGCTGCTAACGCGCTCTACAGTTTCGGCAAGCATGGAGCAATCGGCTTTTGCCCGTTCGGCATCGAATCTATTTCTGGTAATGCCGCCCGCATGTTGGCTGGTGCCAACGAGGTAGTAGCGCAACTCGCCCCCTACATCGCCGCTGCCGATGCCGACCGCGCGCCCCAAGGCCGCGCCCAATTCTCAACCACAGCCCCCACCATGACGGGCCTCTTGCCACCCACCGATAACCAACGCGCCCCGCACCGCATCCGAGTTGGCGACTACGATGTCGAAGCCACGTATGAGCGAGTACCTGCGCCCACCCTGGCCGATGGCGTGATCAATGAGTCCGGCCAAGCCGCTGGCACCGAAAAACTCCCGGCTGCCGCCATCGTCATTAGCACTGGCGAGGATGAATACCTGGTGGGGGGCATTGGCGTTACCTTAACGTTCCATGACCCCACGCGCAGCGGCGACATCATCGGGATAATTTCTGCTGCTGAAGGCCGGTTTGATGAAACGGGGGAGTGGGACCAAATCCGCTGGCTCAATGGGGATCAAACCCACCAGGGCCGCCACATCCGCCTCGAGCCAGGCCGCTTTGCCATCCAAAAAGTTAAGCTTTACCGTTACCGCTAAGAGCCAAAAACCTTTTGTCCGCGTTGTGGCATAAAGTAGGAGCGTGAGCACTGAAAAACCGCCGCCGCCATTACCGGGTGACTTTAGCGAATCGCCATTTGGCAAAGCCACCCATTGGTTGAGCTGGGTTTTCATCACCACAATTTTGCTGATGATTGCGGCCATCCCTACGTTTTTGCTGTTCATCTTTTTACATGCCGAAAATGTGGTAGCCATCCAAAATTCACTGGTGCTGATTTTAAGCCTGGCGTTGTTGGGACCAGCGTTATCCGCCGGGTTGTATTCGGCGCGGGCCAACACCATTGATGAAAACCCTTCAGCATTTAAGGCATTTTGGCGCGGCTACCGGATGAACTTTTTCGATGTAATGCGCATATGGTTCCCAGTCTGTTGCATTTTAGGGCTGCTCACCCTCGCCATCGGGGTCGCTAACGTTACCGGCCTGCACATTGGCTCCCTCGGCCTGTGGGCGTTAATCCTGGTCACCTTGACTTTCGGCTTACTGGCGTTAATTCTTTCAACTTTCATTTCGATGTCGCCTGGCGGCATTGCGCGCCTCGCGTTGCTTTACATCGGACGCACCTGGAAAGGCACCTTCGGCATCATATCCCTGCTGATCATTGCGGCCTTCCTGGCTTCCGTAGTGCAGGGCGGGGTGTTCTTAATCCCGGTGTTCAGCGGCATCCTGGTGCTCGCCATGTACCACATGGCCAAACCCATGATCGCCGATGCCACCGAGCATTACACCGTGAACGCTGCCGCCCCCCACGACGCCCTCTAGGGTGTCACCTTGGGCGATCTTCCGCGTTGCTCTTTTAGCTTATGGGCAGGCAACAGCCCGCCCATAGGGCACTGCACTCTTGAAATGCCGATAATCCGGCGCAAGGGTCATTAGCTCCGGTCGCGTCTTAAATCTTCTGGCTTTCCCGTTTTTACTGCAACGTCGTGCTAAATTTAGGCCCCGAATTTTAGTCCGAAGTGTAATGCAAGCCGGTGATAAAATGATCACGGGACTGTGCAGTGAGTATTGATGCGGAGTGACGCCAGTCTTTGGGTTATGAATCCTTTTTGTTGGGCGAGGCTATGGTCCCAACAGGTATGATGTGGGCTTGTGACTTTATCGCGGCTGAGCCCCACCACCCCGTTACCCCCGCACGTGCAACCCCCGGTTGGCAAACCGGAATCGGTCGGCATCGTACACCTCGGATGGGGCGCCTTTCACCGAGCTCACCAGGCGTTATATACTCAAGAAGCCATGGCGGCATCGGGCGACCGCAGCTGGGGCATTCTGGGCGATGTTGAACGCAGCCCCGAATTGGTACCTGCGCTGCGCGAACAAGGCGGTCGGTTTACCGTACTTGAGGTGGGTATTGACGATGCTGGGGCGCCCACACAAGTTGCCAAAGTAGTTGATTCGGTTGTTGACGTGGCATACCCGGGCGATGAAACCGCCCGCTTGCTGCTGGCCATGGCGGCGCCCTCCACCCGCGTTATTACTTTAACCATCACTGAAAAGGGTTACACTCGCGGCCCCGACGGTCACCTTGACCTGAGCCAAGCTCAGCCCGATGTAGATGCCTTCCGCGCAGAACTTGATGCTCCCTGGTTGGTGTTGCAGTACGCCTGCAATTGTGAAAGCACCGACCCTTCGCCGCAATGGCTGGAAGAACATGGCGTGGCCTGCAAATATTGTCGCGGATATCAAAACAATTGCGGCGAATGCTACCACGGCTATGACTATGACAATATGGTTGATTACTGCGATGCTTGCGCTCACGGAAATGTTCCAGCCCATACTGGCACCAACGCTCTGCCTTCAAACGCCGAACGGGTGGTGCCCGCGAAAACTGCTATCGGGTTGCTAGTGCGTGGTCTGCTGGCCCGCTACTTTGGAGGCGGCGCACCCGTAACGGTGTTGAGCTGCGACAACATGGCGCACAACGGCAAGGTTCTAAAAACCGTAGTTGATGAATTTATCGCAGCTGCCGACGATGCTGTACCGTCATTTGAGGAGGTCTCAAGCCCGTCTCGAAACCACGGCGATGCAGTAAGTTCAAGCCCCGAGATGACTGGCTTCAAAAAGTGGTTGGCCGAAAACGTGACCTGGCCCAGCTCCATGGTGGACCGGATAACCCCGCGTGTGGAGCCCAAAACTCTGGATCAAATCGCTGCCGCCATTGGCGCGCGTGATGAGGCGGGCATCAGTGCCGAGCCCTTTACCCAATGGGTCATTGAAGATAACTTCGCCGGCGACCGCCCAGCTTGGGAATTGGCGGGGGCAGAATTTGTACCCGATGTGGCCCCGTGGGAAGAAACGAAACTGCGCATGCTCAACGGCACGCACTCGCTGTTGGCCTACTCAGGCCGCATTTTGGGCTACCCCACGATGGCAGAAGCCATGGCGGCACCCGAAATCGCTAAGCATGCCCGGGCGTACATGTTTGATGATGCGTTACCGAGCATTACTGTGCCGGAGGGCGCTGACCTGCCCGCTTACGGTGAGGAGCTACTTGGACGCTTTGCCAACCCCGCCACCGGCCACACCACTGCCCAAGTTTCTACCGACGGTACTCAAAAGATTCCGTTCCGGTGGGGTGCCGCTACCCAATACGCATTGGACCATGGCCGCGTGCCCGATGGCGTGGCATATGGCTTAGCCGCCTGGAGTGAATTTGTGCGCCGCGCCGTTCGCGATGGCATTGACTTGGGTGACCCAGCATCCGCCGCCACGCTGACCAGCATCGTGCACGATGCCGGGGTGGACTCGCCAGTAACCGTTGCCAAGGCCCTGCTCACCCTTCCTGGCCTACTACCCGAAGGTGTGGGCGCCAACCCGTCGTTAGTTGATGCAGTGCTCAAATACGTTGACGAACTTGCCGCCACCACCGAAACCGTAATTTAGTCGGCCGCCCTCGTGTCGGATTCTGCTAACCCTCGTCATTCTGCGGCACGTGCGTGGAGCGCGCGCAGATCGCAGAATCTAGACCCTGCGACTTCGCGCAGGGTGACAATTATTACGATAGGAATTTAAACACTATGAAAATGGCATTCCGCTGGTATGGCGATGGCAATGACCAAGTCAGCCTGAATGATATTAGGGAAATCCCCGGCGTTGACACCATCGTGTGGAGTTTGCACAATAAGCAAGCCGGCGATGAATGGACCCAAGCCGAAATTGATGCCGAAGTAGCAAAAATTACTGGCATCAAGCCTGAAGATGCAGCACGCGGCATTACTAAAAAATTAAATGCCGAAGTAGTGGAATCAGTTAATGTGCATGAGTCCATTAAATTGGGTAAAGACATTCTGGGGCGCACGCGCGATGAGGCGATTCATAATTATATTACCGCCATCGAACGCCTCGGTAATGCTGGGGTAAAAGTTATTTGTTATAACTTTATGCCGGTATTTGACTGGTTGCGTACCGAAATGTTCCACCCACTACCCGATGGCAGCACTGCGCTTTATTATGAAAAAGCCATTGTGGATAAAATGACGCCCGAATCGCTAATTGCCTCGATGGAAGGTGTTACTGATGGGTTAACCCTGCCGGGTTGGGAGCCAGAGCGTTTGGCATCGTTCCAAGAAATCCGCGCTGCTTATGAGGGCGTTTCACGCGATGATATGTATGCAAATTACAAATACTTCTTGGATGCGGTAGTGCCCACGGCTGAGAAAGCCGGTATTCGCTTAGGTGTACACCCGGATGACCCAGCGTTTGATATATTTGGTTGGCCGCGCGTAGTCTCGCGTAAAGAAGATTTAGCGCGCGTGTTATCACTAAACGATAGCCCAGCTAATTCCCTAACGCTTTGTTTGGGTAGTTTTGGTTCTAACCCAGATTCTGATCCGGTTGATGCGGTTAAAACATTTATGGATCGCATTGTGTTTAGCCACGTGCGCAACATCCTGCATTATGAAAATGGGGATTTCACCGAAGTTGGCCACCGCGCCAATGAGGGTTCCATTGATACTGTTGGCATTATGAAGGCTTATGCCGATGCTGATTATCAGGGCTATATTCGCCCCGATCATGGCCGCCACATTTGGGATGAGAACACCACCAAGAAGGGCGGCGTGCGCCCCGGTTACGGCCTTTATGACCGCGCCCTCGGCACCCAATACCTGCTTGGTGCTTGGGACGTGGCCCGCTACGAAAAAGAGGGCCCCCAAACCCAAACCGGCGTGCCGCTCCCGTAATTTGTATCCATAAAAAATCCCTGCGCATTCTGGGCAAGCGCAGGGATTTTTTGTTTATTGGTTCGTCATCCTGCGCAAGCGCTGTGCGCGCAGACGCAGGACCTCCTTACACTGCTTGAGTTTTCGGAGGTTCTGCATCTTCGGCCCACAGGGCCTCGTGCAGAATGACGTGTGGCGGCCTGGCGGCCTTGTGCAGAATGACGTGTGGTTACGGTTCGATGATGGTTTGTTCGGGTGCCACATCGGTGTCGGGTAGGGCATCGGCGGAGGTTGTTGTTCTGCGGCGGGTGGCCCAGAACGCTACGCCGAGGGCGGTCAGCGCGGGGATGCCGATCAAGATGGGCAGCAGCGGGAAGTTGCTGCTAACGCGACCGCCATTGACGTTCGGCATCGGTACGGGGGTCATCCCGGCAGGTGAAGCCTCATTGACCAACTCGATTACGCCCCAACGCGAGGTATCTTGGAAACCGTCTGGAGTGGGGTTGGCCCAACTGTGCACGGAGGTGCGGTGGCCGCCGGTGGCATCATTAACCTGCACGTCAAAGCCCTGGAAGGCCCCCACGCCGCCGTAATCCACGCGGGATTGGTGCTCGTTGATGGTCCACAGCCCAATCGCGAGTTCTACCACGTAGCCGGTATCGGTGCGCGCTACGCTGGTTTCGGTCACGCGCTGTTGCTGACGGCCCGGTTCACCTTCACCGAAGGTGACTACACCATCAGCCGAGACGCGCACTTGCATGTCATGCCAGGTACGGTAACCGCCGTTTTTGGCGTTACCTAGGTCCAAAAATACCTCAACGGAATCTTGTTCCCACGGGTCAGAAGCGCTCACGTCAATCGTTGGGTCTGTAACGTCAAAGCGCACGTACAGGGTGTCATCGTGCCACAGGGTATGCACGATGGCGGTGGCGCCATCTTCGGCTCCATCCTGCGTTAAGCCGGTGCGAATGGCTACGCCATCGTTCCAAATCGGATCCATCGCGGCACCAAAGGCGGGCGCGCGGTCAGCTTCCACGGCCTGCGTGAAGCTCAACGGCTCCACAAAGGTGATTTCACCCATCGTGCCAGGGCTGTTCCAGCCGCCCAGGTCGGTGTTACCTTGCAGGGCGCGCACATCCAGGGCAGCGGTGCCGCCATCGGCAATGGTGGTATCCCCAATGAACAACATGACTTGGGTGTGGCCGTCGGCGGTTTGGTTGGTGTGGGCGGCCACGTCGCTACCTTCCGGGCTGGTTACCAGTTGGTCAGTGCCGTTATCCCAACTCACGGTGTAGTCATTGCCGTTGTAATGCACGGCCATGGTATCCGCTGGGGCAGCCAGGTTAGCCAGGATGGTAACGCCCTGGTTATTGTGACGGATTTGGAAATCACCAGCCGCATCGGTCAATTCTTGCGCGGGCAAGCTTTGCCAAGCTACATCATCGAACGCGGCAGTGTCCCCAATGCGCGCGGCGTCAAAGCCACCGCCAAATGCGATCGCCTCGCTGCGCAGGGCACCCAAAGCGGCCAGGTCACCAATAGCGCCCCAGAAGGCGGGTTTAGGTTCTAAGTTGCCAAAGAACAAGGTGGGCGCCAGGTCGCCGCGCCAACTGCGGGCGTCAGTAAGGCCCCAAACGGTCACAAAGTCCAGGTCATTGAACCGGGCTTGGTGCTCGCGGAATACGTTAAAGATTTCAAAAACGCGGTGGCCTTGAGCCTCAAACTGAGCTTCGCCCGCACCCGGCTGCGACATCGTAATGTCAAATTCGGTGACGGACTGGCGCACCGGTAGCGGTCCAAAATCATCCAAAGCCTCAGCGATATTGGCAACCGGGGTGGCCATTTGCACGTGGAATTGCTGGCCCACGCCATCAATTGGCACACCACGCTCTAGCAGGCGGTTTACCAGTTCAAGGTAGCGTAGGCGTTTGCCTAGCACCTCGGTGTTGTAATCGTTGATCCACAAGCTTACCGGGCGCTGTACGCCAGGGGCCGCAAATTCATGGTTGAAATAACGGTCAGCACTGCGGAAAGCCTCATCAATAAAGTCCGAGCCGATAATGCGCGCCCAATTTGATTGGCGCAAACCATCGGGGTCAAAGTTGCTGTTGGAAACAACTTCATTAACCACTTCATAAGCGGTAACCGGGTTAGTGGGGGAGCCAAAGGGGCCAAATTCATCGGAAATCAATTTAGCCACGTTATAAATGTAATTATCCATGCGGCGCAGCAATTCATCCCGGCCTGCCTCACCACTTAATAAATTACCACCGGGGGTTTCTTGGAAAAACCAATCCGGGATTTGGCTGTGCCAAACTAGTACGTGGCCAAATAAGTCCATGTTGTTATCGGCGGCGAATTGGATAATGGAACGAGCTTGGTGGTGCATGCGCATGTTTTGCGAGCCAGCGCCGATGCGTTCAAAGTTCCACACCCCATCAAACCAAGCCTCTGGTTTCATGTGGTTTTCGGCCACTACCTGGTTAAACTGCTGGCGGATCAACTCAGCAGCCGCGCCGGTGGTTTCGCGGCTATCAATAGCCATGCCGGTATTCATGTTAGGCATGGTTTCGCGTAACGATGGCAAATTGCCAACCTCAGCAATGTTATCCGGAGCCTCAATTACAATGTTGGCAAGCGCAAAACTATCGGTATTACCGGCAGCGCCACCTTGCCAAGGAGTTTCTAAATAAAGGTAAGCCACATTATCAAATAACGGCATGGTAAAGGTACCAGTAATGTGCGTCCATTCCCCGAATGAGATATCCGGGAATTCAATTAAGTTAGTAAACGTATCACCATCGGTCTGGCTGGACAACGTTAGCGCACCACGGTTGCCATCCAAAAACAAGGCATAAGCACTGAACTGGTATTTCTCACCGGGGGTTAACGCCTCACGAGCATCGTAAATTGCCCCATCGCCTTGATTATCGCGGCCAGTTACCGCGATGGCATAAGTGGCGCCCTGCGGGTGGTTCTCCACCACGCCAGATGGGGCATGTTGGTCCAGGCTTTCCACGGTCACTGCCGTGACGGTGGTGCCGTCGCCTTCGGTCTCGCGCACGCCCCAACCTTGGGTAGTGCCATCGGCAAAGTCGGAGTCAATTACCGCAGCGGCTGGCAGTTGTGTTGCCGCGGTTAAAGATGCGGTGGGTAAGTTTGCAGTTTGCGCGTTGGCGGGGAGTGGGGCGCCCGCCAAAGTCAGCGCTAATACGGGGGCCAATAGGCCAATAAGCGTTTTCATCGCCAGCTAGACTACCGCAAACGCGCCAAGTGACTTTATTAACGGACTAAAACGCGCCTCTTTTTGGCTGATGCTAAGCAGCAGGCGTTTACCGCACTGTGGTAACTTGCCCGTCGGCGTAGCCGCGTCATTATTCGCCAGCAGCGCCTTTCGCTTTGGATTGCCGAAGAGCAGCTTCGGCTTCGTCGTAGTTCTTTTTGGCTTCGGTTACCGAATAGTGGCGGTGGAACTTGAGGAACTGATTCAACTGCGCGATTGCCACGTACAGCAAACGGCGTGGTTGGCGCTCATGTTTGCTCCACATCGGGTTGCTGACCGCGCGCTTCGCCACCAGTTTGCCCAGCTCTTTGCGCTGTTCGGGGTTGAACACGTACCGGGCCAGCAGGGGCAAAGGCACCACGGTGTACAGATGCTCTTTAGCCAACTCGGCGTAATGTTCGGTTTTGGGGCCGGGCGTGAGCGGCACATGCCCGCCCAGCACGGTGATCGGATCGGGATACTTGCCGCGCATCCACTCAGCTACGTAGAACTTGACCGGGTTGGCGCCCGCGCCCGCAATGTAATAGTTGGAGCGGCCCAGGCGTGGGTTGAGTTCAAAGAATTTGGCCACGCCATCGCGCGGGTCATACTTCAAGTCAAAATTGGCAACGCCGGTCCAGCCTGCATCCTCCAAAATGCGGGTGGCAGCGGCCACGGCCTCAGGGTTTTGCTTAGTGATGATGGCAGCGGGGTTGCCCAGAGCGCCAGGGGCATGTTCTTCTAGTAAAACTTCGCCATACGCGGCAAACCGCACTTTACCCTCGCGGTCACTGTAACAAGTTAAAATTCGCATCCCAGAATCATCGCCCGGAATGTAATCTTGAATAATAAAGTCGCCTTGATAACCCGCATTTTGCACATCTTGCAATAGTTTAGTTAATTCTTCCGGGGTATCTACTTTGTGTACTTTCTTTTTGCCATCAAATTCAATTTCGTGATACGCCGATGTGGAACTCGCTTTGGCGATAAGTGGGAAAGTGAAACCTATGTCGTCATTCTGCGCTAGGAGCGCAGCGAACGCGTCCGCAGAATCCAGCGAATCATCCGAATTGATATCTCCGGCGGTTGAGTGGCCCCGCGAATCTTCGCCGGGTGTCGAAACCAAAGGCTCAATTTTCACGATTTTAGTTTTAGGGTAAGGTACCCCTAAGCGTTCACAAGCTTCATAAAAACCGGCTTTGGTGGTTAAGGCTTCAAACGGCCCGATGTTGGTATATGGAACCGTGTAACCGGCAGCTTCTAGAACGCTGCGGTTTTGCACCAAAACTTTAACTAGCCAATCGGCACTAGCAACTACAATTAAGTCTTTATTTCTATTGTCCGATGCGATCTGTTCTAATTTAGCAACCACAGCTTCAGCATCGTCGATGCCGTCAAAGGCAATGTGGTTAACAAAGTTGGAGTGCCGCATAATGCCGGTGGATAAACCGGATATCACAATGGATTTAACACGGTATCCTTCATAAAATTCCCGCGCCAAGCTGTAAGCGCCGATGTCGCCGCCCAAAATAACGGGCTGCAAATCTTTAGTCATTGATCAGTTCCTTCGCGTTAGAGATTCTGCGTTCTGCGGTCACTGCCGTTCCCTTGCCGCAGAATGACGGGGATACGGCGGCGAGGGTATGTTGCTGGCGTAAGGCGGAGGTTGAGCGGTAGCGCGAAACTCTAAGCGTAGTCGAAACCATAGCAATTACCATTGGTGATGTGGTTCGCCAGTTATCTGGGGCGTTTCGCGGATGGAACGCCCCGCCATTTCAATAGTGGCCCGCACCAATTGATCAAGCGAATCAATAAAGCGCGGGTCGGCCAACAAATCGTAATCCATCGCAACTACGGACAATTCAGTGCAACCTAAAACAATTAGTTGTACTCCTTGGGTTTGTAACCTATCTGCTACGGCTTGTAAAGCGGCAACATCGGGCCGATGCCCGGCTTTGACCTGATCATAAATGATGCGCATAACTGTATCTTGATCAGCGGCATTAGGAGTTTTTACTTCAATCCCGTATCGCTCAAAAGCCGCGTGATAAACCCGAGAACTTATGGTGCCAGGCGTGGCCAATAAGCCAACTGCTTTCAATTCCGGATCACGTAAACGGGCGGCCTTTACCGTGGCATCAATAATGGATAAAAATGGCACTTCAATCGCATCAAGTATTTTCTGGGTAAAATAATGCGCGGTATTACATGGCATTACAATAAAGTCAACACCCAAGGCTTCCAATTTAAGCGCATCGCGGGCCAAAACCGGGCCGGGGTCACGGCTAGATTTACCCAATAAAAAGGCTGTGCGGTCGGGGATGGTGGCGTGGTTCAGTGTAATGGTGTCAATGTGAGACTGATCCTGATCGGCATCGGTCATCTCCACCATTTTTTGCAGAAAATACACGGTAGCCAGGGGCCCCACGCCGCCAATCACGCCCACAGTTTTTGCCGGAGGCAAAATGCGCCGGATGGTGCCAGTCAGCGTGCTAGGTTCGGGCTGGCCAGCAGGCAGGCGGATGGCGGCGGTGGGGATTTGAACCGTGCCATCTTGGGTGCGATCGCCCAATCCAATCGGCACAAACTGCGCTGTGCCCGCATCGAAAACCCCATGCACTACGTCATCGGCTATTACGGACACACTCCTATCCTAGACTGACCTGCCCCCACGCACCCAATATCAAAATCACCGCGAGGTTTGTCGCGCCAAACCTCGCAAGACGCTACTAACCTTTACAACATTTTTATTAGGAGCGACTAACCTCCCGAAGTTTATGTAAGGGTTGTTAGCGAATTGTGGAGTTATTCGCGCATAAGTCTTACGTAAATCTCGTAGCTGTACAAAATAAAGCGACTGGGATGAGTGGGTGAATGGGTAGGTGGGGTAGTTTAGGCAGGGTTAGGGCAGCGTAGCGAGGGCGGCGATGGTTTTTTCGGTTTCGCGGATGGAAAGCGGGCGGCAGCCCTTGGCCTCCCAGGCGGCGATGAGTTGAGGTTCTTGCTGGTACAGCCCTATGCCGCGGCGGATCAGCGTCAGCACCGATTTGCGCCCTTCGCGTAAATCGCGTACTAACCGGAACCAAAAAGTCACCAGGCGGCGACGCCGCAAACAAATCGCATCGGCCAACAACCCAGCCGTGCGGCATCGGGCAACCAATTCGGCCGCGAAAACCCCCTCCGCTACCACAAGGTTGCTGCCTGCCAGGTCAATCGTGCGAGACCCGACCCGGCTGGAGGTGGGGATGTCATAGTCCGGAATGGTGGCATGGCCCGTGGTACACAACTCGATCAGGGCCGTCATCGCGCCGTCGCCATCCCAAGTTGCTGGGTCATCCCAATCTACGATGCCGAAACGATGCGGCAGGCCCGGATGGTCATGGTCAAAGTAGAAGTTGTCCAGCCGCACCTTGGGCAGGCCCAACTGCTTAGTCACCCGCGATTTACCGCAGCCCGATGGCCCGGTCAAAAGCACCACGCGCGCAGACCGAGCGGCAGCGGGAGGCCAAGCCTGCGCTTGGTTCGAGCCATCCACATAAACTATTGTGGCAGGGTGGGTGATAATTCGCTGGCTCAGGGTCAGCCGATTTTGTGGTTTGTGGGCCTCACCACTTTGGACGTGATTCACCGAGGCGCAGCGCCGCAGCATCGTAATCAGAAAGTCACAGCCGCTTGGCAGGGCATTTGTGCAGGTGGGCCCGCTGCCAACGCCGCAGTGGTCGCAGCTAGCCTGGGTGCTGACGTAACATTGTTTACTGCCCTCGGGGTTAGCCCAGCGGCCCAAATTGCCCGGGCCGACTTGGAAAGCCATGGCGTTCGCATCGTTGACTACGCTGACGGCGGGTTTGAACTGGGAGTTTCCGCCATTCTGGTCGATGAGGCCACCTCCGAGCGTTCGGTAGTTTCCCTAGATGGCGGTTTGCACGATGTTGCGGCACCGGCGGATTTTGACCTAAGCGCCTACGGCGCACTGCCTGATGCAGTCTTGATTGATGGGCACCACCCCAACCTGGCGCGCGAATTCTCTGATGCGATCACCGAAATCCCCAAACCGGGCAAACCGCTAGTAGTGCTTGATGGCGGGCGCTGGAAGCCCATTTTTAGCGAGCTAATCCCGGATGCCGATGTCGCTGCGTTGTCGAGCGAATTCCAAATCCCCGGTTGGTACCGTTCCCCGAATTTGAAGCACAATAATAGTACTTTGACACATCTACGTGACTATGGCGTGCCAGCGGTAGTTGTAACCAACGGAGCTGAAGGGATATCCATGTAAATATACCTGGTTGAGCAGAAGCTAAAACCTTTAAGTCAAACATCTGTTTCATTTCATCGAGCTTAAATGTCCGATTTGTCCCTATTCTTATTAGGTGGAAAGAATACAAATTAACCCAATTCGGTATCCTAAAGACATTGCAGAAATGAGGGCGTGGTTTTCAACGGACAAAGCATGTTTAGAATATTTAGAATGGATGCGATGGGGCAATGGGTTTATTTGCCCATGGTGCCACGGCAGCGAATACTGGATAATTGCTGATGGACGCAGAAAATGCCAAGATTGCGATAGGACGATATCAGTTACATCAAATACGATTTTTGAGCGCACCAGGATTCCATTAACCGTTTGGTTTGAAGCAGCGTGGTTGTTTGTTGCCAGCAAAAACGGGGTGTCAGCCACTACCTTGCATAACTTGTTGCCAATTAACACTTATCAAACAGCATGGACGATGCTATCCAAGTTCCGTTATGCAATCTCATCTACCCCTAAACGGAAACTGGAAGGCGTAGTTGAGGTCGATGAATGGATGCAGGGTGGCGTAAGGAAAGGCGTTAAAGGTCGGGGTGTCGGTAAAAATATTGTACTTGCAGCAGTAGAAAAGAGGCCGGGTGGCCGAGTTAGATTTGCAGTGGCGCCGAATACTAAGACAGCCACTTTAGGGAAGTTCATCAAAGATAATGTGGTGCCAGGCTCAAAGGTAATAACTGATGCTTGGGTTGCTTATCCAAAAGCCACTGGTGGTTATACTCATGTAGCACATAATGAAGCCAGGTCTGAATTAGAGGCGCATGAACTGTTACCGGCAGTGCATCGTGTATTCTCATTAGCAGACAGATTATTACTCGGAACTTATCAAGGTAGTACCAGAAAGGAACATCTGCAAGAATACTTAGATGAGTTCGCTTTCCGGTACAATCGTCGCAATTCAAACGACCGTGGCTTACTATTTTATCGCTTAATGGAACACGCGGTTAAATCTGATTCCGTCACTTACCCAGAATTGGTCAAGATTGGTAGAAAGAAACCAGTTAAACCAACTCCGCCACCAAAGCAAAGAAGTAAACCGGGTTCACTTGATGTTGAGCCAGCTTTTAGACCGTGGTTGAATTAGCTGGGAACTCATCAACTAGATACCCAAGCTCCTTATCCCCAAAATAATCTATCGCATTCTGTATTAGTTGGTTATTTAATTTGAGTCCAGAATCAAGTGCTGCATCTAGCAGGTTTGCCACTACGTCACCCCATGCGCCAGCCCCTAAAGCCCCTTTACAAATCGTAAGTGAGGTCGAGGAATTGGCCCCTGGGCAGTAACCAACACCTTTGAGTTCAGCCCAACTGTTACAGGTGGAACCGCTGGAGACCCCCACGGAAGCACCCCCGGCACCTGCGGAATGACAAACCACTGGTGGAGAGCATGGAGTTAGGGTATAAGTTAGTTTTCATCGTTGACTTAACTTGACACAACCATACAATCAACTGTATAGTTGTGTCAGTGGAGAAGGTAACGGTCAATGAAGCGGCGATAGCACTAGGAATATCGCAATATAGGGTTTACGCACTAATTCGAGAAAAGCGCTTATCAGCCTCCAAATTCGCTGGAACTTGGGCCATTGACCTTTCATCGTTAGACTCCTACCGTCTTACAGCAGGTCTGAGTCGGCCAATGACGGAACAAAGAGTGTGGAATCTCGCACGGCGTCTCAATGGGGAAAAAGAAATTCCGACACAAGACCCGCAATTCCAACGTACTTTGAGGAAGCTTGTTACTTGTGATAACCCTCAACAAATTTTGAGGTGGTTTGCAAACAGATATCGTAAGACTCTGATTTTTTCTACGAATCAGAAACGAAATGAAGCTGCTTATGAAATGCAAAATATTTTCAAGTCAGGTGAATCCTTATTACGACAACTTGGAGCTAATTTTGATTCAGGTGAAGATGCTGAAATTATAGTGCCGCAATCACTGCAAGTGGAAGTTATTAAAAAATTGCGCCTAACGAAATATATTCCCAATAGCCCGCGCATAATCATTCATGTTGTAAATGACCAGGTTATTGGGGGCATGAAAAATACTCCCCAACTTATTTTGGCCTGTGACCTTGCAATGTCTAGCGACGCAAGAACAAGAGAATTTGGTAATCAGCTAATAATGGAAATTTGTAAAGGAATCAGCAATAATGAGTAACCGAAACAAAACCGGCGGTGGACGGGGCACTAACCAACACAAAATTAAGGGTATCTCGTCTGCTGCTTCACAGGCAAAATCTCCATTGCCTGGAAGTAGTGCCGGATATGATTTAGTAGACGTAATTGCAGACATTGAAAACAACGCATATGATTCCAAAACTCCAAATATTTCAATAAAGCCAAGTGCCATAGAACAGGCAATATCTGCAATCGCAAGGACTCCAGCTTTGAAAACCGAGGAACGTCAAGAGCTACAACAACGAATGAAATTAGTCAAGCGAAAAGGCTTAGACCCACAGGTGAACAGCCGATTGATTGATAAATTAAGAGTATTCCGAAAGAAAGACCAAGTGCCCACTCTCGATATGGAGCCAATAAATATTCCAAAGGGGGATGATGTGTTCAACGCAACTTGGGAAACACTGCTAGAACTAGACAACTTGAAGCTACCCTGGATGCTTGTCGGTGGCCAAATGACCACGTTACTGTGCATAGAGAACAAATGGAAGCGTAATCGCTCCACTGACGATGGCGATATAGTAGTGGACGTTTTCACCGATAAAAATAGTTTTAAGGAAATTACCTCTGCTCTTGCTCGTATGGGATTTGCAGAAGATGCTAATGCCGGGACTTTATCATCAGGAGAGAAAGGTGGTGCTTTCCGTTACTTCAAGGGTAAAGTTCAGATAGACATAATTCTGCCAGAAGACGTATATGAGCCTCGCATCAAGTTTCAACCAAAATCAATAAAAAATCGTACCGGAATATCCCTACCTGGAGCCAATAGGGCATTGAGACGTGCTCAACGAGTACCAGTTACCTTAAGTAATGGTAAAAGCGGTTTTATTAGACGGCCAGATATAGTTGGCGCCATCGTAATGAAAGCTACGGCGGCAAAAACTGATACCAAATCAGACAAAGACAGACATGATGATGACCTATATGATTTGTTACAAATTGCTTCCTCTGACATACTTTCGGTTTATGACGAACTAGAACCTAAAGACCAAGAACGGATACGTAAGTGGCTAAATGAACCTAATAAGCCAATTCCGCATAATGCTAGAATGGTTGCGGAAGCATTAGTCGAACAATCTTGATACCTAGTGAGCAAAATTATGAACAATAATGTTAGGGAATTGTGATTGTAGTGAATTGATTGCTGCATCAGCAGCTTCTTTAGTTTCAAAGAAAGTATTAGATACTATCCCAATGGTGTAATCGTGATGGATTCCAAGTGCCTACCAAAATCAAGGCTATCAGACCTGTCCATACCTAACGGGAATAAACTGTCAATTGGTCGTGGTGATTGATATACCGGGGATAGAGTTCCATTAGGCATCGTAATTTGGACGCTGCTGTTTTGCCCATCAACGATAAATGAAAATACATATCTACCAGCAGTAACATCCGCCGTCTGAATCTGATTATTAACCAAAAGCGTTTGTGATGGTTGCCCGGAGTCAGGGGTTCGCCAGTTGAATTGGTTGCTCTGTTCGCCCCTTAGAACTGCTGTCATGCCGCCAACCCTCGCCGTAACCAAACCTCCGTGCGGTCTTGGGGCGTTATCGGCTTGAATTGTGAAATCAACTCTTAAGGGCTATCCACCTAACTGCCTAAAATCGCACTGACCAGCAGTTATATGTTTTTAGTGATTTATGTCTGACCTGCGACTATGTAATTTTTAGGGTCTAACGTGGATAGCCCTTCAACTCTTAAGGGAACATCTTGTAAATGGGCAGGTAATTGGAATTCATCAAGGTTAAAAATCCACCAATAGGGTGAAGCATACCTGGTCTGATTTAAGATTGGGTTGGTTAGAACAAGGGGTTCATTAGGGGCGATGGTTACTGCGCCACCAGTTTGTCTTAGCGTGGCAACTCCACCGTTAGCCATGTACCTAGCTTGTACTTGGAAAAAAGCAGCACCATTTGGGGGTTGCGCCGAACCTCCTGTTCCGATGGTGCCAGTCCAATTAGTACGAACTCCAACTGGGTTTGCAGTGCTAGAAAAACCATTTTGAGATATAAGGTTCCCATCGGCATTAAACCACAAGACAATTACTGAGCCAGCAGAATTGCCAGCATCATTTGGAGTTAATTGCTGATTCCAAGTAAATACTGCTCCTGGGTTGAACGGGATTAACCTGGTGCTTCTTTGGAATTGTACTCCAGGAACAGAAGGAATAGCAGTATAGTGAGTTCCATTGGGAACGTTATCAGGTCTTCTACCGTTAGCGGGCTGGCTCCAAGACCACCATTCCGTATCGCTAACAGGGGCAGCTTGAGTGCCACGAGTCAAGGTAGCGACTCCACCGTTAGTCATCCATCTTGCACTAATAACAAATGATGCCGTTCCTACGGGAGGCATCAAATGTTGATTACCAGCACCGATAACTGTTGTTTCAGTGAATTGAGTTCCGGCAGGTAACGTAGTGCCATTTTGCGTGTGCCCATGATTACTACTGCCCAAAATAGTACCGTTGGCATCTAACCAAATAACCCAAGTTCTAGGATTAGAATTACTACCAAAACCAGCAGCTATTGTCCCAGATTGGACAAAAGTAAAAATGTCTCCTTGGTTAAATGGAACCGGATTACCAGTTCGCATCGTGTGAACTGAATTCTCCATAACGCCCGGATGACCCATAAGAGGTTGTCCGTTAGTGGGCGTCAAAGGCCAATGGCCGTTAATAGGAGGAGAAGCACTCCAGTAGTCTGTTGCCGCTGAAGGTAGTTCTGTTTGGACTGGCGCTACGGGGAACATTGAAGTTACCACACCATTAGGGAAGTTTCCGGGTTGCAGGTTAGTCCATAATCCTTCTCCGCCACTTCCTTGCACCACCACAAAGTCAAGAATGTGTTCGCCACTTAGCGTAATTGTTCTTGGTCTGTTCACCCAGCAGCAATCACCAATAACGCCAACAGGTCTGCCATCAAGGAATATTTGGAACATATCATCAACGCCAACATTAAATGTAATATCGCCTTGCCCTGTAATTATGGTCCTTAGTACTGCCACATAATCTCTGCCTAATCCCCAGTTGTTTGCGGCACTTCCTGATTGCTGCCACGATGTTCGGTAAGGATTGAATACATCTCTAGCGGTGTAAGGTTGATTTAGTAGTTCTCTAACATTTTGGAAATCAGATAGCCAAGCTCTAATAGCAGGTCCGTTTGTGCTAGTGGTTCCTGGGTGAGTGAAATTTAAGGTATCGAATATGCCACCTTGGAAAATGAATCTAGTCCACAATCCAGGTTCAGATGAAACAGGGGTAGTTCCAAATCCACCCATCCATTCGTTCCACTCATCTAAAGTGGCGGTACGGCCTGTAGTATCTGCTGCAGGGAACCCTCTAGTGCCACTAGCATCAACTGGGGTTAAACGTAGAGTAACTGCTCTATCTGGGCCACCTGGGTTAATCTGTACCCATCTAGCTGGTCCAGTTCCTCTAGCCTCACAAGTTCTCCACTCTCCTTGATGGTTAATTTGATATTCACAAATGTAAATGGCTGCTCCAGTTAAATGTTGCCAGGTGAAATTAACTGTATTTAAGTTATAGGGACGCTCTACTACTGGACGCCAACCATCATGCTGGTTGATAGCGCCTCCACCAGCGATTTGGACGCCTCCGCCGCCTACCCAAGTTCCAGCTTCACCAGTAGCACATAGAGTAGGCTGCTGGATTAGCGATTCACTTGGGATAGATTCTCTATTTTCATTAGCATAACTATTCTCAAAAGCGATATGTCGTGCATTTTCAACCAATGGCGTTTGAGGGTTATCTGTTCCTAGTAATTCTTGTAAACCATCTTGCTCAACCATGTCAGTTAAACCAGTCCAAGAACTGAATACAAAAAAGTTCTCTGGGGCGGAAGTATGCTGCGTGACAATCACATAATCTAAAGTGGTTGCGGCGCAGGCGTGGCCTCCGGGGTAGAAGCCCCAAACTGCCACACCATCACTTGTCCTACCACCTGCTTGTGTTACGTGTTCCCATCGTTCTGGCGCTGAGCGATGGCTCGCGCGGTGAGATTCGATGGCGGTTATGGTGGTGCGGATATCTGCTCTGGCTGCTGCCTCCCAGGCTCTACGGCGCTGATGATTAAAAGCTAAGACTGCTACACCAGATAGAACACCAATAATAATGATGGCTACTATTAGCTCTGTTAGGGTTAAACCTTTATTATTAAGGTTTTTCTTCAATCTATTCATCGCGCGTCCTCTGGGTAATAAGAGGAGATATGAACTGATTAAATACCCCCCATTGGTTCTATGTGTTTTATCCGGCTTCTAAGTGCCAGCTAGAACCATGCGCCGAAAGAGGGCTTGGGATTTAGGATTTGAGCAAGTCAGGTATATTTACATGGATATCCCTTCGGAGCTGAACCTGTGATCTTGGAAGATGACACCGGCCACGGCGCGGTGGACGTGCCTCGGGTAACCGCAGTTGACACCCTAGGTGCGGGGGATGCCTGGCATGGAGCCCTAACTTATTATCTTGCCATCGGGCAGCCGCTACCTACCGCCATCGCTCAGGCGAACGATGTGGCAGCGCAAAAAGTTCAATACTTAGGCAATCGCGAATGGTTAAAGCATTTAATGATATAAGCAAAGTCGCAGGCTAGAGGTGCAGCGACGGACGGTTTGCACTAATGGCTGGCGCCAAATAGTTTTCAGCTACATGGCGATCTGGAATGCTAGTGCAGTCTTTTGCTTACCCACAAACCAGAAAGAGACTCCGTGGCCAACCGAATCGTATCTGACGAAACCACGATCACCCGCTCCGAAAAGAAAGACCTCGAAGCTGGCGCTCTAATTGATATCCCTCGCAATGAGTTAAAAAAGCAATATCAACTTGAAACTCCCGCTATCGGTGCAACTGCTCCGACCAGCGGGGCCGCCGGGAAGATTGACCGCTTCTGGGGCATCACCGCGCGCGGCAGCAACGTGCGCACCGAAGTAATGGCGGGCCTAACCACCTTCTTCGCCTCCGCATTCACCATCTTGACCCTGCCTGGCATGATTGCCCAAGGCGAAGTTCAACTAGCCAATGCGGTATTCATTGCCGCTGCTTTAGCTGCTGCCGTTGGTACCTTCCTCAAGGCGTTCTATGCCAAGCTGCCGTTTGTGCAAGCTCCGGGTATGGGCCTTGGTTCTTTCTTTGCTTTCACGGTGATGCCGGCGCTCGCGGTATTGGCGGGCAACCCGGATATGCCGCGCGTGGAAATGTATCAACTCGGCCTTTCCGTGGTGGTAATTTCTGGTGTCATTTTCACCCTGTTGGCTTTTGGTGGCTTGCGCGAAAAGATTGTTAACGGAATCCCGCGCAACATCAAATTGGCACTTGGTTCCGGTATCGGCTTGTTCATCACCCTGCTGGGTTTGCGCCAATCGGGCCTGGTAGTGCCCTCGGCTGGCACCTTTGTAACCCTGGTGAACTTCGGCAATTTTGCCGCTAACCCCACCCTGGTTCACGGCGCACTGCTGAGCCTGTTCGGCTTTTTGGTGATTGCCGTATTGGCGGCACGCAAGGTCAAGGGTGGCATGCTGATCGGCATTATCGCCACTGCCGTGCTGGCGTACGCCACCGGACATTCCCACCTGCCTGAGAATTTCAGCTTCAACCTAGTTGAGCAATGGCGTGATTTCACTTCGATTTCCTTCTTCCGCATGAACTTTGGTGGCCTGTTCGCTGGCCCCGGTAGCACCGGCGCCGTAGCTGCGGCTTTGACCGGCATGATTTTGGTATTCCTGCTGGTTAACATGCTCGATGCCCTGGGCACCATCTTCGGCATTGCTAACTCCGCTGGCTTGGTGGATGAAAAAGGCGAGGTTATTGGCCTGGAAAAGGGCCTAACTGCTGACGCTGTTGGTACCGTAACTGGTGGTTTGTTTGGTGCTTCAACCGTTACCACTGTGGTTTCGTCTGCATCGGGCATTAGCGAAGGTGGCCGCACGGGCCTTACCTCCGCCACCACCGGCGTTTTGTGGATTGCCGCGCTGTTCTTTGCGCCATTTGTTTCCCTGCTGCCGTTGGTAGCCACCGCCCCAGCCTTGATTTTTGTGGGCTGCCTGATGATGAGCCAAATCGGCAAGGTTGACTTCTCCGATTTGACGGAGGCCGTGCCCGCGTTCCTCACCATCGCGATGATGCCGCTGACCTTCTCGATTGCCAACGGCATCGCTTTTGGTCTGATCAGCTACATCGTACTGAAATTGGCCACTGGCCGCTGGCGTGAAATCAGCCCGGTTGCCGTGATCATTGCCGCCCTATTTGTGTTGCAATACATTATCTAAACGCTAAATCCCAAAAACCCCTGGCCTTCGCTGGTTGAGTCGAGTTATTATCGTCTCATTACCACGAAGCCAGGGGTTTTGGTTAGAGTCCGTCACGTATTTCAAGGCGGCGAAGAAATAGAGTTCCCGCAGTAGTAAGAGCAGTTACCGAGACGATGACGGTGTAGAATAACGGGTGACTCGATCCTCTGTCTATCGCACCGGTTATCACCGAAAGCAGGCAAAATAGCGCGAGTTTCACATAATCGTCAGCCCAGTACTTTTTCACTGTTCATTACTCCTTCTTTTCATGTGCTTGCGCCACTTCCACAATATTACGCCAATGCCGAGCATAAGTTGGCCGAGTGAGGAAAGCGAACTTATCCAATCGGTTATGTCTCTCCGTGCATCAGGTTTACTGACTTGTTCATCATTGTACCTTTCTTGTTGTTCCTTAACAGGGAATTGTTAAGCCTGTGGCTGGGTGGTGGCGATTTGGACCAGGGCGGGGCCGTGGCCGGTAGGGTCTGCGGCATCGAACCAGACGGCCCGACCAGGGGAATGGCCTGGGGAGTGACCAGAGGTGTGGCCTTTGCCCGCGAACTTGGTGGGCGCGCCCAGCAAAACATCTTCATTGGGATCATTAGAGAGCAACACCAATTTAGAGGCGATGAGGTTGGCAAAACCACTCATTGCCGGGCTGCCGGAGCTAATCGCAATCGCCACCGCTTCGCTGCATGCCGTAATTAGTTGGCAAACTTGGTAATGGTCGCGCCAGCGTTCGGCATTATCAACTAGCACCAACACGTTTGCTGGTTGCGAACCGCGCGATAGCGAAGGAAAGGGGCTAAGCGCGTAGGCGCTTTCGCCCGATGGCGCAGCCAGCGGGAGGCCAAGCCTGCGCTCAGTTAAAAATGACGACAGAAGTTCCGAGGCTGCTGGCGGGTCGGAAATGTCAAGCAAATGAACTTCCCAACCCTGCCCAACTGCCGCTTGCCCGATGGTGTGCAATGCCTGGGTGCGCTGGCGAGCGTCCCGCCCGATTATTCCCATATTCCCAAAATCTGGTTGCCAACCAACAGCGGTTTGCTTTTGTAAATCAGGGTAGTCTCCTAAGCCAAAGGGGATTCCACCTGCACCCACAACGGGAACGCAATCCGCAGATGTGGCAGAGTCGGCAGATGTGGCAGAGTCCGCAGATGTGGCATCGTCCGCAGCCGCAGTGAACCCTGCAGCGGCCAGGGAGTCAAGGGGAGCAAGATCGGGCAGGGGAGGCAACCAAATTGGTGGTTGGGCGTGAGGTGCCAGCGCGCGGTTGGAAGAGGCTACATGATGCAGAACCTGTGTAGTCAACGATGGTGTCAATGGGGCGGGCACATATGGAACATCTGGTCGCCACACGGTAGGCCTGGGAGCGGCATCGGCCAGGGCGCATTGGATCACTTGGGGCGGCGAGGCGCCAAGGCGTAAAACGGCACGGCCGGGCATGGCTGGCAGCGCCGCAGCCAACGGCGAGTCAATTAAGTCAAGCGAATCGCTCACGTCCGTAACGCGCAATGCTAAGCGCGCCGAAACATTAGCGCGAACTTCAGGGCTAACTGCCCCGGCAGCGCGTTGCGTTGCCAATATTAGGTGGATACCCAGAGACCGGCCTTGAGCCGCGATGCGAAATAGTTGGGGCACGGCATCGGGCAACTCTTCAGTTAAAGCCCGGAACTCATCAAACACCACCACCAACCGGGGTAACACCCGATCTGGTAATTCTGAAATGTCAGCTGCCCGATGTTGCAGCAACACCCGCTTTCGGCGCACCAACTCGGCTCGCAAACCTGCGAGCGCCCGGTCAGCTAAACCAGTGTCAAGGTCCGTAACCGTGCCCACCACATGGGGCAACAGCTGGCAGTCGCCAAATGAAGCCCCGCCTTTGAAGTCAACTAACGCGATCGCTAATTCATCTGGATCAAGTTGGTAAGCCAAAGCCAAGATGATAGAGCGCAACACCACAGATTTACCAGCCCCGGTAGTACCTGCAATCAGCAAATGCGGGCCATCAGCAATCAGGTCAAAATAGGTGATGCCACCGGAACCGTCCAACGCGATGGGAACCTTGAACCCGTGTTTAGGGCTTAGCATAGGGGCCAGTGGTACTAGTTTTGGTAATTCGGTGCCCCCACCCCACGCTGCCCGATTCTCAGTCCGGATATTTGCAGCACCGGCGTGAGCTAATCTGTCGTTACCGGAACCATTCACCCCGAAACTAACCGCACCCATACCGGAGTGGTTGCGGCGCTGCCATAGGTTTGGGATAGCACCTACCAACCCCAAAACACTCAATAGGGCAAACCATGGTTGGCGCAGCGCAAACGCCATCGTTACGGAACCCACGGCTGACACAACTGCGGGTTGCCAAGACGCCCAGCCGCTGCCCGCTGTTCCCGCAGCCCCCGTAGTTTTCCGTTGAGCAACACGCACCGCCCGGCGCACGCGGCGTTGTTTATGGCGGTGCTGGCGCAGGTAACGCCTACAGTAGCTCCGGCAGCGAGGCGCACCACCGGGCACAAATAGCACCGCGCCATTAGTTAACGCCCCCGTGCCTATCTGACAATTTGGTGGCACCGCTCGCGGCGGTGAGCCATAGGTTAAGGCCGCTAAGGGCAGGGAGCACGCAAACAATTCACCTATCCGCCCACTCACCGCACTCCAAGGTGCGCCGACTGGCAAAGTGACTTGGCCCAATGGCTCGATCGTTAACGTTATTGAATAGCGCATACGTTCGATGCAAGCGGAAAGGGCTCAGAAAGTAAAGCAACCAAATCCTCGTGTGTGCGTAACTTTTGTTTCGATTAGGCCTGTGCACAACGCCCCAGCCCGGTAGAATCGCAATTTGATTATCTAGCTAAAATCAAAAATGGTCACGGGCATAAGCGAAAAATCGGGGCCGCAAATGTAATAATCATTGCAACAGGCCAGATGCGCCTTTAAGTCAGCCCTTTGACGGTAGGATGAAGAAATGGCAAAAGTACTGCTTGCTGAAGATGACCCAGGCATCGCTGAACCTTTGGCGCGCGCTTTGGCCCGCGAGGGGTATGAAGTTGAGGTGGCTACCAGCGGTCAATCGGCCATTGACCTAGCCAACTCCGCCGAGTTGCTACTGCTGGATTTGAGTATGCCCGATGTTGATGGCGTTGAAGTTATCAGGTCAATCCGCAAAGCTGGCCAAGCTGTGCCGATTTTGGTATTGACAGCGCGGGCCGATGAGGTAGATAAAGTTTTGGGCGCCGAGGTGGGCGCTGATGATTATGTGACTAAGCCATTCCGCTTAGCAGATTTAATGGCGCGGGTGCGTTCACTAATAAACCGTGGGCCCAATGAGACCTTTATCCCCGAAAATACTTCCACTAAAAGCATCAAGGCAGTTAAGGCAGCAAAGAAAACTGCACCATCCGATACCGAATAGTGCCACATACCGTTGCTTTTGGGAAAAATTGTTAACGCATTGCGTGGGCGGCTGCCCGAACTAGCTAAATTCGGCTCGGTGGGCGCGCTGGCTTACGTAGTTGACCTGGGTGTTTTCAACCTATTCCGGGTCTTAGTGGGCACCTCACCCATTATTGCAAAAACTATTTCAGTTGCTGTTGCCACTATTGTAGCGTGGTTAGGTAATCGATATTGGACATTTTCCACCCGCCGTACCACAACTAGCGGCAAAGAACTTATCCAATTTGGCTTAGTTAATGTTTTAGGTTTATTAATCGTGGTGGCTTGTTTATGGGTTTCGCATTATTTATTGGGTTTTACCAGTGTATTGGCCGATAACGTTTCGGCTAACATAATTGGTTTAGGTTTGGGTACCTTATTCCGTTATTTAGGTTATCAACGTTGGGTATTTACGGGTAAGGCGAATTAATGCAAGCGGCGGAAGCAGCTCAGTTGCTGGTGGCGCATTTGGGGGCTCGCGGGGTACGGCGCTTTGTGCTTTCGCCTGGCTCCCGGTCGGCGCCGCTGGCGTACGCGCTGGCAGCGGGGGAGCAGTCCGGGCGCCTAAAACTGCATGTGAGGCTTGATGAGCGCAGCGCCGCGTTTTTTGCCTTGGGACTCGCCAAAGCGAGCGGGGAGCCAGTGGCTGCGATTTGCACCTCGGGCACGGCGGTGGCTAATTTTCACCCAGCCGTGTTGGAGGCCGATTTAGCACGCGTGCCGTTCATTATCCTGACTGCCGACCGCCCCGCCGAATTGCGTGGCGTGTTAGCCTCCCAAACCATTGACCAAGTGGGATTTTTTGGGCCAGCGGTGCGGGGCAGCCTTGACTTGCCTGCCCCTGGGCCACTGCCCGATGGTGAAGCGGCAGCGAACGTGGTTGCGGCAGCAAATTGGGCCGTAAACCTTGCCACTGCGAAAAATCGCCCTGGGCCAGTACACCTAAACCTGCAATACCGCGAACCCTTGATCCCTCAGGTGGCCTGAAAATGGAACCACGAACTATTGTGATTGCCGGGGATGGGGCTGGGCCATTGGCCCGCCAAGTAGCGGAAAATAACGGATGGCCGTTGCTGGCCGAACCGACATCGGGCGCAATGGGTGGGCCAAACAACATTGCAGCTTACCGCTATGTGCTGCCAGTTTTGGCGGCGCAACCAGGCACGATGCCGAAACGCGCCATCGTGTTTGGGCGCCCTACGCTGAACCGAGCCGTCAACAATTTTTTGGCTAACCCCGATGTTGAAGTGACGGTGGTGGTAACTGGGGAGCCGCCCTGGCCCAACGCCTGGCTTAATACAGCGGCGTATGTCAATGGTTACGAGTATGGCCAGCCGGGTCTGGAACCGAGCAACTTTTTACAGTTGTGGCAAAGGGCTTCGCTAACAGCGGCTGAGGTTATTCAGAACCAAATTAGTCAGGTATCGGAAGCCGGGGTGAATCCATTAGCGCTGGCGCAAGCGATATGGGAAGCACCCGGCCAGTTGGTGGTGGGAGCTTCGAATCCGATCCGGGATTTAGATTTGGTGGCATCGCTTAATCCCCAAGGCAATAGGCCAACGCGGGTGTTTAGCAACCGGGGCGTGGCTGGGATTGACGGCACCGTTGCCACCGCCCTAGGAATTGCTGCCGCATCGAACCCGCCGGTTGAGGAGCGGGCACGGCGTCTCGAAACTAGGGAGACAAACGCAGTAACCCGCCTCTACCTGGGCGACCTTACTTTTTTGCATGATGCCGCATCGTTATTGCAGACCGAAGGTGAGCCCAGGCCCCAATTGCAGATCATCATCGCCAATGACAACGGTGGCACTATTTTCACCACGCTGGAACACGGCCAGTGGGCCGCCACCGACCCAACCCGCCAGCAGATATTGAGCCGGGTATTTACCACGCCCCAGCTTGCCGACATCGGGCAACTTTGCGCAGGTTACGGTGTTGATTACCGCAAAGCCAGCGCGCTAAAAGAGGTAAAAGCGGCGTTAGCAAACCCCTGCCCGCACGTTGAGGTAATCGAAGTGCCAGTTAATGGGCAAAATCGCCAAACAATGACAAAAAATCTGCAACAATCTGTGGCAGAATCTTTGGCGGGCATTTTTGAATTTTAGGTGGGGGTACAACACGATGACGGACGAGGTTGACGTACTAGACCGGGCTTACCATGCCCCAATTCATCATCGGGCCTTAACCGATACCCCAACGGAGTACGCCCTGCCCATAATTACCGCCGTGACACCGGCGGCCCCAGAAGCCGAGACGCGCCCCTGGCCGCAACACCATCAACTGCCGCCGCACACTGACCCGGTACAGCACCGCCCGGTACACGTAGCTGGGATGGAGCAGGCACGGCAGTTCGCTAGCGGCACGATGGCGCAACCCGGGCGCCACTTGGCAAACAATTCCCCATATGCTCCACCGGTGCAACAGGTAAAACCACCTAAACCACTAAAGCCCGTGAAGCACACCCATTGGGGGGCAGTTATTACCGCCGCAATTGTTTCAGGTATGTTGGCTTCAATCGCCACGCACGCCTGGGTCACGTTCCACCCCGCTCGGTTACCGGGCCACGCCGCGCCCGGCATCGTGCAAACGACCGCCCCAGCATACCCCGCAGGCCCAACTCTACCGCCTGGTTCCTTAGAAAATTCCACGTCAACTAACCCGTATTGGCAAGGGGTAACAGCCACAGTCGCTGACTCGGTAGTGGCTATCCAAGCTCGCACCACGGGCGGCGGCTCGGTGGGTTCGGGTTTCATTTTGGATGAGGCTGGGCATGTGCTGACCAACAACCACGTAATTGCGGGCGCCGAGAACAACCAAGTTCAGGTTACCTTGGCAGATGGCAGGTTGCACCACGCCACCATCGTGGGCGGTGACACATTTACTGACCTGGCCGTGATTCTGATTCAAAACCCGCCTGCCGATCTGCGCGCCGTAGCCTTGGGTGATTCCGATGCGCTCTATGTGGGCGACCCGGTTTTGGCCATCGGTAACCCGCTGGGCTTGGCTAACACCAGCACCACCGGCATTATCAGCGCGCTTAACCGCCCCGTTACCGCCACCGGCCAAGATGGCATTTCGGAAACCATCACTAACGCTATCCAAATTGATGCCGCAATCAACCCCGGCAACAGTGGCGGCCCGTTGTTTGACCATCAGGGGCGGGTAATTGGGGTAACTAGCTCCATTGCTTCATTGAGCACGGGCATGTTTGGTGGTAGCTCGGGTAGCATCGGACTAGGTTTTGCGATCCCGATCAACTTAGCCCGCAATATTAGCGCTCAACTAATTGAGCAGGGTGAAGCTCAACACCCGCGATTGGGTGTTTCTCTGTTGCCTTACACTGCCACCGTGGATGGCGTGAGCCGCCGGGGGGCTCGCATTACCATTGTGGTGCCAGGCACTGCCGCTGCCGCAGCGGGGCTTGAGGTGGACGATGTGGTGATCGCGATGAATGGCTTACCGGTTACTGGCTCCGATTCCTTAACCGGCTTGGTGCGTGAGCGCTCGGTGGGTGATGTGATTGAGTTGACCGTGATCCGCGATGGCCGCCTTGTTACGGTGACCGCCACTTTAGGTGCGATGACCGATGCGGAAGCTGCGCCAATTCCGGACCCGGAGCTGACCTTACCCGTTGAAGAAAACGGGGAGGGGCCTGAAGTTGAAGATGAAGCCTGGCTGGATGAATATGGTGACAGTTACCCTTACTTGCCGCACCCCAGCGCTACTGACTAACTGAGCGATGTCACACCCCACGGTTTATCGGCTGAGCAACCAGGTACAGCACTATGACTGGGGCTCGCACACGGACATTGGTGGCCTATTAGGTACCCCCGATAGCGGCAGACCTGAAGCTGAACTCTGGCTGGGCGCCCACAATAGCGCGCCATCCATGGCACAGCCCTGGCACGATGCCGCCGCAACGCCGATACCGCTGAACCAGTTAATCCAACAATATCCGGTGGAAACCTTAGGGAACCGGGTTCTAGATGAATTTGGCCCGCGCCTGCCTTATCTGCTGAAAGTATTGGCGGCTGACCGGGCACTTAGCTTACAAGTTCACCCCGCCTCGCACTTGGCTCGCGCCGGTTTTAACCGGGAAAACCGTGAGAAAATCCCAATTGATGCGCCATATCGCAATTTCAAAGATGAAAACCACAAACCCGAAATGGTGGTGGCGGTAACTGAATTCCACGCCTTAGCGGGTTTGCGCGCGCCCAGGGTCATTTTAAGAATGTTGGATGGCTTAACTGGACCATTATTTGATTTAGTGCGTAATGCGATTACGGCGCAACCTAACCCAAATGGGATACGTGCGGCAATGACGGCATTATTAGCGCAGCGTGAAGCCACCAGTTTAGTTTCGGAATTAGCCGAAGCGGTTGCAAGCATAAAGGAGCGGATTTTAACAGGCTCCCAATATGAAGTTGCCGACCAAACCGCTATTGATTTAGCCGAGCAATATCCGGGCGATGTTGGGGCCTTATCATCGTATCTGCTTAACCGGGTAACCTTATTGCCAGGCGAAGCCCTATACCTGGGCGATGGTGAAGTGCACGCTTACCTTAAAGGTTTGGGTGTTGAGATTATGGCCAATAGCGATAACGTGTTGCGTGCGGGGTTAACTACAAAGCATGTTGATGTGCCCGCGTTATTGGAATGTATGTCATTTAGTCCCAAAATGCCCTTTAGGCCCGAACCATTTGAACTTGGTGAATCCTCGCGCTCTTTTAGCTATCGGCCCCCTTCCCCTGAGTTCGCCTTGACTATGATTGATTTACATGGTGAACCTTTACCCGTTCACGCCAGTGGCCCACGCATTTTGTTGGTGATGGATGGGGATATTGTTTTGACCTACGGTGGCGCTATAGGCTTAGATCCTGAAATTCCAAAGATTACTGGCTTTCCGCTAACGGCATTGCAACTTAAACGAGGCGATAGCATATTTATTCCCGATGCAATAGGGGCCATACAAGTGGCTGGTGCTGGTCAAGTTGCCTGTGGTTGGGTTCCATAGCGCATTAACACAGTATTGAGATGTATGCCACACATAAAAATTAAATTACAATTTGGTAACTTCATGGCACGCTTGTATTACATCCGTGTCGTTTTGCGGTTGATTGTAATTTGTGGAAAAGTCACAGCGCTGCGTTATTGGCATTTCGGTTTCGATGGCGCTGGTTGGCGCGATGGGAACCGCAGGGGTTCTTTATCGGAATACCCCGCTGGTTAATTCGGAATTTGAAGCCGCAAGCGGCGGAGCGGCAGCATCGTATGCCGCATATTTTCCAAATGAACTAGATTTTGAAGCTGCCGGTTTTGATACCGCCGTCAACGCTATGCCCACGGTGACCACCTTGACTTTGACGCCCACTGAAAATGATGGCGAAATAGTTTTGGTACCAGAATTGGATACCGACTACGATGGCGAAGCTCCGGATTTAGGTGAAATTGATGGCGATGGCGTTTATGAACCTTCAGAAGAGGTAGCTGCCGTTATTGAAACCGAGGAATTCCAAACTGTGGCAGTTACTTGGCCATCGGATTTGGATAACCCCGAACCGATGCTAATCCGCGTACGCGATGTGGATTCCGAAGAATGGGGCGAATGGATTGAACTAGTTCCAGACTTAACCGGCCCAGAAGATGCCCTCGTAAACACCCCAGAAAATGCACCTGAAACTCCGCGCGTGGGTAGCGAAGCAGTTTATGTGGGGGCCTCGGACGCGGTAGAAATTGCCCCAGTTGAGGTTGCGGACGATGCCGATGCGGCCGAGTTGGCTGAAGCTTTAGAAGATGTACAAGTGGTGCTGGTGAGTTCCGAACCTGCTTATGACACCCCAACTGTGACAGTTGAAGATGCCCCAGCGGCCGTAATCGAAAATGCAGGCTGGTTCGGCGCAACGCCGTCAGTACAAAACCTGGCCTACCACCCGGACGGTGCGCTGCAGGTGCAGAACGTGGTTGGTGCCCCTACCATCATCCCGCGTTCCACCTGGGGCGCTCAACCGCCGCATTACACCAATGGCCAGGGCTGTTCCATGGGGTCAGCGCCATCAGTGCGGGCCGCAGTGATTCACCACACGGCCGGGTCGAACAATTACGCTAATCCGGCCCAGGCCATGCAACAAATCCGCAATGACCAGGCATACCACATTTCTATGAACTGGTGCGACTTGGGTTACAACTTTGTGGTAGACAAATGGGGCAACGTTTATGAGGGCCGGGCTGGCTCCATCAATAGCGCCGTAATTGGCGCCCATGCGGCAGGGTTTAACACTGGCACCGTGGGCATCACGATGCTGGGCAATTATGTTTCCCTCGAAGTACCCGCTGCGCAAGTCAACGCTACCGGCCAAGTGGCGGGCTGGGTTTTGGGTAAATACGGCGTTAACCCCACATCATCCCTGAGCTATTACACTCAAAATGGTAGCAGTAAGTACAAGGCTGGGAGCACCGTGACCGTGCCCGCCATCATGGCACACCGAGATGTACAAGCTACCGCCTGCCCTGGTGAACGCGGTTACGCCCAAATGACCAACATCCGTAATGCCGCCAAAGGGAATTATCAAACCAATTCCCTCCCGACAGGGGTGATTGATTCCGTAAAGGTTGATATTACCGGTGCTAGAATAGTTGGTTGGACCTTTGATCCAGATACGTTGGATTCAATCAAGATTCATACTTATGTAGATGGTGTCTGGACAGCCGAGAATATTGCGAACAATGTGAGGCATGATGTAGGCCAGTTTTATAACCGCGCTGGCGAACATAAATACGGATTTGACATCCTACTTCCAATTGGCGATGGAGTTCACAATATTTGTGTCAATGCTATAAACTTCCCTGCTAGTAATGACAACCCGCTCATTGGGTGCAACAAAGTCACAGGGGCAAATCGGCTCCCGGTAAGTGCTCTGGATATAACGGCTGGGGTTGATGGTATTCGCATTGGTGGTTGGGCTTTTGATCCGGATTCTAAAGATCCGATTGAGGTTCGCGCTTACGTGGATGGTAATCAAGTCTTTTCAACTATTGCGGACTTACCGCACCCCTGGGTTGCTGCTACGTTTGGGTTGGCGAGTGATAAAACTGGGTTTAATCAGTCTGTTTCGGCAAGTTCAGGTGTGCACAATGTGTGTGTCTGGGCAATTAACGTGCCTGCCGGGCCGAGTGCATTAGCGGGTTGTAAAACCGTTTCGGTTACTAACCGCGCGCCAATTGGTGCGCTTGATGTCGCTGCTGGGGTCGATGCTATTCGCATTGGTGGTTGGGCTTTTGATCCGGATTCCAAAGATCCGATTGAGGTTCGCGCTTACGTGGATGGTAATCAAGTCTTTTCAACTATTGCGGATATACCGCACCCCTGGGTTGCTGCTACGTTTGGGTTGGCGAGTGATAAAACTGCGTTTAATCAGTCTGTTTCGGCAAGTTCAGGTGTGCACAATGTGTGTGTCTGGGCAATCAACGTGCCTGCCGGGCCGAGTTCTCTGATAGGTTGTCAAGCGCATTCTGTTGGCGTTGTGGTTAAGGCTCCGGTCAGCACGGCAAAGACGGTTTCCATTTCCGACCTAATTGCGGGAACATCTCAATTAAGTGCGGCCAGCATGGCTAGCTACGTACTGAGTGTAAACCCTAACCCAAACTTGAGCGTGTCTGTTGAACGGCTTGCTCAACTTTACATTGACGAGGGTGCCCGGTTGGGCGTGCGTGGGGACATTGCGTTTGCCCAAGCCATCAAAGAGACTGGTTGGTTCAAGTATGGCGGCCAAGTGAAAGCTAGCCAAAATAACTACGCTGGCATTGGCGCGACTACTAATGGTACTCCAGCCACTTTTAAGAGTGCTGCGGATGGGGTACGTGCCCAAATCGAGCACCTATACGCATATGCTAGCAAGAACCCCCTGCCATCGAATCCAGTTGACCCCCGCTTTAGTCTAGTAACGCGAGGAATCGCCCCACGTTGGCAAGACCTCAATGGTCGTTGGGCAGTGCCGGGCACTACCTATGCACAGGGGATCATCGAGCGTTACAACGCTATGTTGGCTTATACCAAGCGCTGAGCGATTTTGAACTGGTCCCAAGTGAGTGTGTCTTTGCAATACAGCACGGGTATTTAATCAATAGGGGCATTCGTGGTGGTTCCACAGCCTTCGCGCGCGATGGGGATTCTCTGTCCGTTCATGTTGAAATAAGGTCCGTACCAAGCATTGGTGATGTAACTAAATGGGGTTTCAACCCGGTGGAATCTAAAAAGTAAAGAATCACGGCGGATTTCGGCATTCTCTACAATTTCAGGGTCAATGCAATTGACGTTCGCAATGAGTTCAAAAGTAGGGGCGGCAGCTTCTAAATTGCGCGTAAGAAAATGTACGTGGTCTAGAAGCATCCCAATCAAAACCAGTAGCGTCAGAACTCCCAGGATGGGGGTATTATATGAGTAATATCGAGAGCAAACCAGCTGAAATTCTAAAAAAAGTTTCGATGCCAAAACTTGGTAGGCTGCCAAATGTAAAGATGATCGCTCGGTGAAATACTTCCCCAATCCGCGGAAGGGTGATCAAAATAGACCGAGTGCAATCAGCAGGCTCGCCCAACCATTTGGCATACAATTTTGCATAAATGCGTCTTCGCCAGAGATCAGTTTTAAGATCATTTCCAGCATCAAGAATGTGCTAATAGTACCGTATATCGCTCCCGCAATTACCTGGGGGAATTTTGGGTCTAGAGTTCTAGGCACTTAGGTTCTCCATTTATCGGGGCGGCTGGCCAGCAATGCGGCGTACGGTACGGGCCGGTCCGGTTGCGATTTGGCCAGCTTTCCAAGTTCGGGAATTTAGGATGTCAGATATTTGCTTTTGAAGTTTTTCAATGGTTTGGTTCTGCGCAGCAATTATGGCGTTTTGCTCTTGGCAGACCACCGCTAGGGTTGCTACAAACCCAGTGTCAATGGCCCCGTAATAGCTGCACATTGTTAGGTAGCGGTTAGCGATGGCGGGCGCAAATTGTTTGGGGAGTAGCCTGGTGGCCAAGTCGGCAAATTCCCGGCAAAATTCTAAGGCGCTGATTTCTTTGCCATCGAATTGGAAAACTCGATTTTCAACCCGAGACTTACCTTGGTTGTGGTAACGGTATTTCAGTATTATTTCATTGGTGACTGCTGCATTTTGGGCAGCAGCAAAGGTTACTAACGAAAATACCAGATCCTCAGACAGCCTAAAATCAGTCACACCCCAGTCAATGGATCCGATAACTTCTCTTCGGAAAAGCTTGCAGTAGGCGGTTGCTGGGTTATTGTTGTGGCGCCAAGCTGGGAATGCTACTAAGAATAGCTCAAGCATTTGGTCATGTGAGTATTGAGCGATTCCGTCAACCGATTGGATCGGGAAAGGCTGTACGGGGAATGGGTGTAATTGTTCATCGCAATGGAGGTAACCCGCCATCGAAATATCCGCCCCAGTTTCAAGGTAGACGCCTAATAAAGTTTCGATCGCGTTGGGCAGAAACACATCATCGCCGTCGATAAAAGTAATGAGTTCGCCAGTAGCTGCCGCAAAACCGGTAGCACGAGCTTTAGCTGCACCCTCATTAATGGGTTTATGTACGGCCACCAGCCGAAAATCATCTTGGACTATTGAATCAATAATCTGCCTGGTACCGTCAGTAGAAAGGTCGTTGACAACCACTACCTCAATATTGCGGTAGGTTTGATTCAGTACGGATTCCAAGGTAGCACGTAGGTGCTTTTCCCCGTTGTAGACCGGTATTACTATCGAAACTAGGGGATCGGTAAGTGCGGGCTGATTCATTCGTTTTCTCCGTCCGGGCGTAAGTACCTGATCACTCTGGCTGGGTTGCCAATCACCACGGCGCGTTCAGGCACATTCTTGGTCACTACGGCGCCAGCCCCGACCATTGCGCCTTTGCCGATGGTTATCCCAGGCAAAATGACAGACCCACCGCCTAGCGAGGCTCCTTCTTGGACAACCGTCTGCGGAAAGGCACCTTCAGGCCATTGCCGGGAACGGGGGTACAAGTCATTTGTGAAAGTAACGTTAGGGCCCACAAATACCTCGTTTTCAAGCCGTATTCCGTCCCAAAGTTGAACGCCGCACTTTACGGTTACTCGGTCGCCAACCACTACATCGTTTTCAACAAAAACACCATCACAAATATTTACATCGTTCCCGATGAACGCCCCTGGCAAAATATGCGCAAAGGCCCATATGCGTGACCCTTTACCGATGTTTTCAGATTCACAGATCGCGGCGGGGTGAATAAAATATTCCATAGTATTAAGCGTGCCTAACTAGGTAGTTCATACGGCGGAGTTATGGAAATAAAAGGTTTCTTTTGCGGGAAAAGTGCTGCGTAGTCATACACATCATGAATAGATGCATCCAGGCAATTGACGGTAGGGGGTATCGCTACCGAGTTGCTAGAAAGTATATTTTCCAGCAGCGCATCATAGGTGTGATTTTCTGCAAAATATGTTTTGGAAAGGTCCGAATGGTAAGCAAGTTCATCGGATTTTAGGCCGGATATTTTATTGAGAAATTCCTCCCGATCCCGCCAAGTGAGATTGCCCGGGTAAGTGAAATCTACGGTACCCATGCGGCCTAGGCCCGCGCGTGAAATTACCGGAATGCCAGCGGCATAGAGATCTAAAGTTAGTTTGTATGATACCACGGGGAATGGCTCGATAAATAAGTCCACATTCTCTACTAAGAGGGCCTCGACAAAGTTATCAACCCACCCCAGCCTGACAAATTGGGTTTCGGATAAGCCAGCATCGGCGAGGCGCCTAGATATTTCTTCATCAATCTCATCAGGGATAGGTCCAAGATGGTAATGTTTGCCACCTGTCTTTTTGAGTAAATCAATGATCAAGTCCAAATAAGACTCAGTTCCAGTGCCTCCGAGCTTATAGAACCTGGCTGAACCTGAGGCAGTGATTATTTGCTTGTGGTTGCGGAATGGTTGGTATGGTATATGTTGAATTGCAGGCGGCTTATTTGCGGTGGGTATATACTGAACTTTTTCCCCAAACTTATCCTGTAGCATCTGATAATCAATAGGGCGTTTGGCGATGATCTTATCTACATTAGGGTTGGCAATCCCGGAAAGGAACCCGTGGTCAAAAGAAAACGGAATAATGTTTAGGCAATCGCCTCGTTGAATTAGGGTTTGACCCAAAAAATCGTGGTGATGCAGGTAGAAATAAGCGCGGCTAGGAGAAGCATCCAAAAAAGCTTGATGCAAACGTTCTATGTTGCTGCCTTCCCCGCTAAACGTCCAGCGCACCTTTACTCCAGGGCAACTTTCTAAAGTGGCGATAGCTTCAGTTGAGGGTTCATTGGCTTGAGAAACAATTACGTTAACTTTTTTGCCTAATTTGGAATACAGTTCTATCAGTTCTTTAATTTCACGAAATATCCCACCGCCTTGGGGAACCAGGTAGCTGCAGACAAGCACAACGGAATTAGGGTCAGCGTAATACGGCACTAAACCGGGGTTGTGGGTGCGGAATACTTCTCCGATAGTTGCTGCCGCGCTATCAAGGTAATCTGAGAAATATGCGCCATTGAAAATGAAGTCTTTTTCGCTGTGGGTAAAAACAGCCCCCTCTCGGCCAGCCTGTTGCAAACACTGATCGATGGTGCGAGTGGGATATTTGCGGCGTGTTTCTGCGGTTTGGCCCAGTGCGTCGCCATAACGGTTAACCATACGATCAACCCACGCTTGTTCAAAATTAGTATTGAACACCTTTTCAAAGTTGCGGTAAAGATTGATCTGGTATTCAGTCTGCGCACGTTGGCTCATTGCTGACCATATGCCGGTTCCAGTAAATGAATACGCCGAACCGACAAAAGGCAGAACCTTAATCTTCTTATTTGAGAACTTAAGGTGAAATAGCGTACGCGGCGTGTCTCCGCGAAACTGTTCTAAATCAAAAAGCGGTAACGGTGCATCCCGGAAAATGTTTCGGTAAACGTAGGTGCTGGTGTGATAATAGTCGGACCTCTCATTGAGGAAGTCTGCGTAGTTGAACTCATCAATGTGCTGCAGGGGATTGAAGTTGACCCGACCATTTTCGGTGTCGACCACAAAATAATGCGCAACTCCAACATATTCTTGGGGTTTATCAGCATCAAGAAAATCAATTTGCCGTTGCAGCTTATCCCGATTGGTGTAATAGTCATCACCATCAAGAACGCAAAAATAGTCACCTTTCGCAGCTTTTAAACCACGGGAAAATGTGCGAGCATTTTTTAAATTGGTTTTATTGTCAAGCACCGTGATATTGGGATGCGACGCAGCATATTCTTGCATAATTGCCAGAGTGTCATCGGTGGAGGCATCATTAACAAAAATGATTTCATAATCGAAATTTGTTCGTTGCATCAAAATTGAATCAACAGCTCGGCGTAAGGTATTGCCAACATTGTAGCAAGGCAATATGATAGAGAGTTTAGGGTTTGCGGTTACCATGAGTTTACGGCGGCAATAACCTGGTTTATTTCAGCATCGGACATCCCATAATACAACGGTAAACTGATTTCCGTAGCGGCAATTGCTTCTGAAACTGGGTAACTACAGTTACCTAGTTCGTCAATGTAGGCCGTTTGCAGATGCACCGGTTTGGGGTAATGGATAGAGGCGTGAACGCCGTTCCGGTTTAGATGGGCCAGTAACCCATCCCGGTCATCGGTAGTGATCGCGAAAAGATGCCAAACGGACTCACCGTTTTCAGCAATTTGGGGGAGCGTTACTGCTGGGTTGGTAATCCCTTCGCAATAACGTTTAGCAATTTCGCGGCGATTGGCGTTCCACTTATCGAGATGGGGGAGTTTCACACTTAACAAAGCAGCTTGCAAAGAATCTAAGCGAGAATTTACCCCCCGGAATTGGTGGTCGTACTTGACCTCGGAGCCATAGTTTCCCAACGCGGTTACTCGGCGGGCTAACTCGGGGTCGTTAGTAGTAATAGCGCCCCCATCGCCCAAAGCGCCAAGGTTTTTACCGGGGTAAAAACTAAATGCAGCAGCATCGCCAAAGCTGCCTGCCCGGATTCCGTTTTTGCTGGCACCGTGTGCTTGAGCGGCATCCTCAATAAGGTAAAGATTATGTTTTTGGGCGATTTGTAGCAGGCGCTCCATGTTGGCAAGCCTGCCGTAAAGGTGCACCGCGATGATAGCGCGGGTGCGTTCAGTTATGGCCGCCTCTACTAACTCAGGATCGATGTTAAAACTATCCTTTTCAACATCGACTAAAACCGGAATAGCTCCAACCTGACTGACGGCCAAAGCAGTGGCAATGAACGTATGCGCCGGGAGGATTACCTCATCACCCGGTCCGATACCGTAAGCTCGCAAAATAAGGACTAGGGCGTCTAGCCCGTTCCCGCAGCCGATGGTGAATTTGGTGCCGCAATAATCAGCGAATGCCTTGTTGAATTCGGCAACCTTGTCGCCGCCGATGTAATGCTGATCCGATAGCACTCCATCGAAAGCGGCGCGCAATTCGGTATCAATTTCACTTTGCATCGGCGTAAAAGATACAAACGGAACTTCAGCCACCGAACAACCTCCGTGCTTGGCCTTGGAAAACTTCATAGCTGCGAAGGTAATCGGATTCGTCATAATGTTGCGAGGCTAATACCAACAATACTGCGCCTACACTAAATTTTGCCATTTCACGCCAAACTAGCGGCCCAATATGTAGGCCGATAGTGGGGTCGTCGAGTACTATCTCTTGTTTTTCGATGGTGTTATCAAGGGTGACAGTTACTGAGCCGCTTATGCAAATCAGAATTTGATGTAATGCTTTGTGGGCATGGCGCCCGCGGATCACGTCATGATCCACTGCGCCGATATAATAAATGCGCTTAACATTAAAGGGAATGTCGCTGCCCAACTCTATCGGCACTAAGAAGCCCCGGCCATCGGAGAAATGCCGCAGCTTAATGAACCCAACATTTAGCATCTATACCTCCCTTACCGCTCCGGGATTTGGTCTGAACCCGATACTACCAAAGGGCTTGCGTTGTTGCTGTTCAGTAAGTCGGGTGCGGAGGGGGAGCGTTTCAAATCGGCGCGGAAACTCCGTAATTCACTGCGCACACCCTCTAATCCGGTCTGTACTGCCCGCACCGACGGGAGCAGGCCGCTTTGTCCGATCTCTTGAGTCTGTGCTAGAACTTTGTTAAGGATCGCATTTTGCCCCTGGATAACTTCGTTTTGGCGCATAAATCCGATGCGCATCCGGCGGTCAGCTAAAACAACTAGAAATGTTAAGCCTGCCACCGCAAGCGAAAGCGCGGCGAGGGCCAGGTTAAGCGTAAGCAAACTGAATAAAAACCCCAGAAAGGCTAATACGCTAACCAGCAACGCAACATAATGAAAGCGGTCAAACTTGCCTGTTACTGACCTAAATCTCGCCATTCTGGTAGCTTAAGCTATTCAGGCCGAGTGTTACTATCACGGCGCGAGTGTGACGGTCGCCGTGGCCGCAAAAGGTGAAGTAATGTTAAGTAGTTCCAGCAAACTCGCGCAAGAAGTAGCAGAACAAAAACAACAGATTCAAAACTTGATGGAGATGGTTTCCAGCTTAGAGGCTCAACTTACTGCCGAGCGAGAAGCGAATGTCAAGCGCACCACCTGGTTTTCTGAAAACACTAAACGGCGTGAAGAATGGGTAAACAAGGCGCTAGGCAACTTAAGGGAAGATAAAAATGCACTGCAAAAGGAAGTTGCTGACCATCGGTACTTGATCCATAGTAACCTTAAAGAGTCTGATTATCCGCAAGCATTAAGAAGGTGGTATCAATCAAGAACTGGCTAGTTTCTTAATTTAGATAACCCCCAAACCTTAAACGAAAAAATACAGTGGATCAAATTACACTCAATCACTTCAGATAAGCAACTATGTGCAGACAAATACGCAGTTCGGGAGTACGTTAAGTCAACCATTGGGGAACAATATTTGATCCCGTTAATAGGTGTTTTTGAAAAGCCGCAAGATATTGACTTTAACTCATTGCCTGAAAAATTTGTATTAAAATGTAACCACGGCGCAGGCTATAATTATGTAAATGATGGGAGTTCTGTACCTGATGTTCAAAAACTTATCGCAGAATTCAATCGTCACTTGGAAACAAACTACGCATTTGTGGCTTATGGTTGGGACGACTTAGATTTGAATCATGGCTTCGATGATTACCGGGGTGCGACTAGATGGAGCGTCTCTCCTGATGCCCGCGTGGAGACGTTCAGTCGCTTGCTGCATGAGAATTTCGACCGGGCTGCCACAACAACCTAACCCGCCCCGATTCTTTCCCTATTGAGTTCTAAAAGCCGCTCAAGTACCTCAATTCTTGCGGAGGTACTTGGAACCCAACGTTGCTTGTTTCTGATTTCGTACAATCCTGTTCTGGGGTCAATGTCACTCCAGCCGAATGAACTTAATACTTCACTGTCAATTTCGCTATGTATCGCGCGAAGTGCAGAAACATCTATTGTTCCCGTGGGCTGTGCGCCATTTACGTAATTGTAGATTTTTGTAAGCCCAATTCCGTGTTCCTTGGCGATAGCATTCCTTTCATATTCTAACTTCTCGCCCAGGTCGTTAAGTTTATCCGTTGGCAAGGGTCTGGGGAATGTTTCGAATACGTCTGAAGGAGAATAATTTATTCCCGCTCCTAATGTGGAGGTATATTTCGATACCCACGCAAAATGAACTCCAGAAGAAAATACTGCCAAGTCTGAATAGTCGCCAATTGTAAAAATGCCGAGCTTGTGGCCGAAAACAGGCCAAGGTGTGTAGCCTGGCAAGATTGCTTGGTCGCTGAAACTCTCCGTTGCATAGACGCCGAGAGCGTGCGAGAAAATTTGCTTTCGAGAAACCCTAATAGGCATCACTGTGTTGCTAACAAGCGTGATAGCCAACACCTGCTCAAGGTGACTAATTTTTTCACGCATGGCAGGCCGCTTCTCGGCGTATTGCCACCAACGGTCACGATAGACTTTGCGGTTATTCTTCATCCGTTCCGGTTTAACCTGTTCTAGAACCCGGCGGAAGGGTATCTCGTATTCTGCAGCTTGCTCCTCGGAACGGTCATTGAAATCGATAACCCAGCGGCTTGCGGAACTATCTGGGCGAGAGTTCAGGTCTTCACCATTCAAATAGGGAAATAGAACTTCCGCGTTACGGGGATCAGCGGCAATCCACTCCTGCGCCTCTTCTGGGTCAACGATGAAGCCCATACCCAGTACATAGCAACCGATGTACCCCTCACCTGCCATTGAGGAATCTAGCAGAAGGAATCCCGAGTTTGCCGGTCGTGGGTTGAGAGCATTAGCTCCGAGATGTGGACTGCCTCACGAACTACGAATCGCGCGACTTCCAGCGGGATCTCGGTCGAGTGGGTTCGCCCATGGCCTGTGCCCTGGAGGTTCCTCAAATCGTTAATTTTTAGCGCGAGCGTCTTAGCCGTCTGGTAAATCTCCCGCAGTACCTGTCCCGTATCCGTCGCGGCATCTATTGTTGCGGGGTTTAAGCCGAGTTCATCAAACGCTAGAGCGATTAAGCGTGGGAAAGAGATACTACGATCCGGGGGATTGTTATTTTCTCTGAGGATGTATTTGGCAGTCGATTCCATCAGCTCCTTAGCCGCGCCGAGATTGGATGCTGAGTCTTCAGCATTTCGCTGGAGCCGGGCCAGTAGATCATTGAGTGCTCGTCGACCGCCAGTATTGAGTACCACCAATTCGAAAGGTTGCAGCTGCCAGTCTGAATCCAGTTCCCAGCTAGATGCCCTAAGCGCTGTTTGGAGATTAGAAAGATTGCTCTGCTGCGATTGCGTGCCATAAAGTATACGGAGTAGTTCTTTAACGAGTTTTTCCGCAACTTCGCTATTTGAAGAGCATCTATCAAACGCAGCAAGTACTCGCTGGTGTTTGGATTGCCCAAAAGTGCCACTTGTGGGTGTTTGATAGTTATCGCTCAACCCTGCGCCGTGGAGTGCAGAAGACAAATCAGAATGGGTTGGGCCGTTACCATCTCGGAAAAATTCGGCGAGCGCCGCCTTAACTCCATCGGTTGCATATGTAGGCAAAACTGTTATCCCTTGGCTAATTGTATCTACGTCGACCTCCTATTTTATCGGCGAGAAGGTGGTTTCATTTGCGGTAGGCTGTACCTATGTCTATTGAGCCGCCCGTCGTCAATGGCGGCTTTGTGTTTGTTGATGAGAGCAAGGCCAAGGGCTACTTGCTGGCGGCTGCGGTCATTGAGCCACGTCATCTTGCGAAAGCTATGCGGGAAATTCGGAATCTGGTTTTGCCTGGGCAGCAGCGCATCAATATGACCAAGGAAAGTGCTTCCCAGTAGTGCCGGTTGCCCCCGATTTGTTTGGACTTCCAACGTACCAGCGCGAGCCAAGGCTAAAAGCGAGGTTTGGGATTATATATCCCATTCATGTATTCGGCGGGCACTTCGGCAATGAACGTATTAAGCGCATGTAAAGCGTCCTCACCGCCCTGAATATGACTGAGTAGTCGCTGGATTGCCAGTACGGCAGCGAATGGTCCCTGGTAATCGAATTTGACCCCAGCACGATGTCGTTGTTTCCCGGTAGTTGGTGTTTGGATACCGAGGTGGCGGTGCCATAACTGTCCGTGATGGGCGCAACGGTTTCGCAGCACAGCTAACGAGTGAAGGGTGGAAGCGAAACTTTTATTTGGTTCGCCAAATGAACTTGCAACGGCATCGCGCGGCCGGTTATCGGCGAGATATGTCATCATCTCAGAGATTCGACCAAATGACATAACCTCAATCGCAACCCAAACTGGTACCTCAGAGAAATCTTCCCGGCTCGGAGCGTAATGGAGGACGGCGCGTCCCTTGTCCCGGCGTAGTTCATCCTCGATGGTTGAGATGAGTTGTACAACATGGGTATCAATGGTGGGCGATGAAACATAACTCGCGGGTCGCAAGTAAAAGGCTTTCGGGCCTCCGGTCGCTGCCAGCTCTAACGCATAGCGTGATCGCACTGTTAGCTCAATAATACCAAGGGCGTGGAGTAAACGGCGGGAGAATTCAGCGTCGAGTAGCATCAACCCGCGAAGCTGTGCGAGGGTGGTACCGGGTTCAAATCGGTTGTCGCCATTGCGGGGATCAATCTGGAATTGGCGACCGTACCCCATTAACCGGTAATAATTCGAATCATAGAGCACCTGAGCAGCAGCGGCGGTATCGCCAATGTCGAGACCACGTTCAGCGAGCAGTTCAATTTGCTCGTTGATGCTGAGCGCTTGCTTTTGTGTCACAACCGGATCCATTCAAAACTTTGGCCCCACCGATTTCAGGAAGCTGATGGCTCTAGCCTTGGTGGGGCGCTGTTGCGACTATGATAACCCATTTTGAACCCAGTCGTTACATTTGGGCGGGAGGGGTCGCAAACTAAAGCGTGAGTTGAGTGCCACAATCGAATCCCTAGGTACTGGTGCGGTGTAGGATAGGCAGCATTACGCCAACTCCGAGAGGGGTTGTGCTCGATGGCCGCCGCTAGTCGGGGGCCATCTTTGTATCACCGGGGCGCTCCATCCCGGAAAGCGCGAAACCCAGGCGCCGCAACCGTCCGGATGGGTCCTGGGTTCACTTCCTAATGCGGAACGCAAAAGGCTCACCGACATAATAACGGAAATCAGCGGTTTTAGTTATTCGCGTGTCCGATGGAGTGGTGAACACACAACAAATACGCCGCTGCGTGCTATAAGCCCGGCTTTCGGTAACCAAAGAAGAATCCGTCTCGATTGCCCGCCAACTGCAATCTTGCCGCCAGTACGCCCAAGCGCGCTCTTGGGAAGTGGTGGGTGAGTTTGTAGATGATGGCGTCTCGGCCACCGCCAACAAACCAGAAGTCCGCAAGGGCTGGTCGGCTCTGCTCCAATCTGAGGGCTTTGATGCGGTGGTGATTTGGAAAGTTGACCGCCTCGCCCGCCGGGTGTTGGACTTCCTCCACGCGGACGAAACATTGCAAGCTCAGGGCGCCGGGCTGGTGGCGGTTGATGACCCGATTGACATGACCAGTCCCCAAGGGCGAGCCTTTGCCGTAATGCTCGCCGTTTTCGGCGAGATGGAGGCCGAAGCCACCCGCGCCCGCGTTTGTGCCGCCAGAGCATTGCTCATTTCTCATGGCCGTTTCCCCGGTGGCGGCATCCCTTACGGATTCTCATCGGTGCCTAACGAGTGCGGCCCAGGGAAAGTGCTGGCTGTTGATGAGATGCGCCACCCTTGGTTGGCAGAGATTGCATTTATGGGTTTGGAAGGCGAGGGCGCTTCCGCCATCGCCCGCTGGCTCACCGAAGCGGGCGCGCCCCTGCCGCGCGGGCATCAGTCTATGCGCCCGGCAAGTGGCGGATACCCGGATGCTGCGGCATCGTGCAACCAAAAATGGAATCGGCAGACCGTAGCCCAATTATTGCGTAACCCGATGCTGGCCGGGATGATTCCCCGCAACCCCGGTCGCGCCCGCAGCGCTAAGCAAGCAGACCCGTTCGCCGTAATCCGAGATGGCGACGGTAACCCGGTAATTGACGAGGCGCTCGCGGTTATTAAGTTCGATGAGTTTGTTTTGTTGCAGCAGATTCTCGGCTGAGTTTGGCATCCTGAAATGGCCCCACTTTGGCCCGGTTTTGGCACTCTGATTTGGCCCAGGTTGGGGCCTTTTCTAATGCGTACGGGTGGGCGTGTTGGCACTGTAATTTGGTCCCACCTCGTACCAGATTCTTGGGTATGGCTACTTCTACCCAGGCGTCAGATAAGGCTC
>Ga0268261_10000064_pt1 | contig 69178 bp, 1 predicted proteins | sample TergutNc150P1_FD_190353 | JGI IMG/M metagenome (GOLD analysis project Ga0268261, IMG submission 190353) | Nasutitermes corniger P1 segment gut microbial community from laboratory colony in Florida, USA - Nc150 P1 (SPAdes) (version 2) | ecosystem: Host-associated > Arthropoda: Insects > Digestive... | reverse complement strand
TAGAGACTCTAACTCTCCTGGCCTATTCCTTTAGAGACTCTAAGATTTTCGCCGTATTATTTTAGAGACTCTAATTCTCCTGGCCTATTCCTTTATAGACTCTAAGTGTTTCGGCTTATTAATTAAGAGACTCTAACTGTCCTGGCCTATTACTTTAGAGGCTCTAAGAGTTTCGCTTTATTAATTTTGAGACACTAAGTGTCCTGGCCTACTCCTTTAGAGACTGTAAGCGTTTCGCCTTATTAATTTAGAGTCTCTAACTGTCCTGGCCTATTCCTTTAGAGACTCTAAGAGTCTCGCCTTATTAATTTAGAGACACTAACTGCCCTGATCTATTACTTTAGAGACTCTATGTGTTTCGCCTTATTAATTTTGAGACTCTAACTCTCCTGGCCTATTCCTTTAGAGATTCTAATAGTTTCGCCTTATTAATTTAGGGACTCTAACACTCCTGGCCTATTTCCTTAGAGACTATAAGTGTTTCGCCTTATTAATTTTGAGAATCTAACTGTCCTGACCTATTCCTTTAGAGACTCTAAGTGTTTCGCCTTATTAATTTAGAGACTCTAACTGTCCTGGCCTATTCCTTTAGAGACTCTAAGTTTTTCGCCTTATTAATTTAGAGACTCTAACTGTCCTGTCCTATTCCTTTAGAGACTCTATGACTTTCGGCTTATTAATTTAGAGCCCCTAACTGTCCTACACTATTCCTTTAGAGACTGATAATTTCGCCTTATTAATTCAGAGACTGTAACTGTCCTGGCCTATTCCTTTAGGGAATCTAAGTGTTTCGCCTTATAATTTAGAGCCCCTAACTGTCCTGCAGTATTTCCTTAGAGACTGAGATTTTCGCCTTATTAATATAGAGTCTCTAACTGTCCGGGCATATTCCTTTACAGACTCTCAGATTTTCGCATTATTAATTTACAGACTCTAAATCTCCTGGCCTATACCTTTAGAGACTCTAAGAGTTTCGCCTTTTTAAATTAGTTACTCTAACTGTCCTGGCCTATTCTTTAGAGACTCTAAGCGTTTGGCCTTTTTTAATTTTGAGGCTCTAACTGTCCTGGCCTATTCCTTTAGAGACTTTGCGAGTTTCGCCTTATTAAATTAGAGACCCTAACTCTCCTGGCATATTCCGTTAGAGAATCTAACTGTTCTGGCCTATTCCTTTAGAGACTCTAAGAGATTCGCCTTATTAATTTAGAGACCCTAACATTCCTGGCCTATTCCTTTAGAGACTCTATGTGTTTCGCCTTATTAATTTAGAGAATCTAACGGTCCTGGCCTATTCCTTTAGAGACACTAAGAGTTTCGCCTTATTAATTTAGAGACTCAAACAGTCCTGGCCTATTCCTTTAGAGACTCTAAGAGTTTCGCCTTATTAAATTAGAGAATCTAATTCTCTTGGACTATTACTTTAGAGACCCTAAGAGTTTCGCCTTATTAATTTAGAGACCATAAATGTCCTGGCCTATTCCTTAAGGGACACTAAGTTTTTGGCCTTTTTAATTTAGAGACATTAAATGTACTGGCCTATATCTTTAGAGACTCTAAGTGTTTCGCCTTATTAATTTTGAGGCTCTATCTCTTCTGGCCTATTCCTTTAAGGCCTCTATGTATTTCGCCTTATTAATTTAGGGACTCTTACTGTCCTGGCCTAATCCTATAAGGACTCTATGAGTTTCGCATTATTAATTTCGAGACTCTTTCCTCCTGGCCTATTCCTTTAGGGACTCTAGGTGTTTCGCCTTATTAATTTAGACTCTAACACTCCTGGCCTATTCCTTTAGATGCTCCATTAGTTTCGCCTTATTAATTTAGAGACACTAACTCTCCGGGCCTATTCCTTTAGAGACTCAAAGATTTTCGCCTTATTAATTTAGAGACTCTAACTGTCTTGGCCTATTACTTTAGAGACTCTAAGTGTCTCTCCTTATTAGATTAGAGACTCTAACGTTCCTGGCCTATTCATTTAGAGACTCTAAGAATTTCGCCTTAATAATTTAGAGACACTAATCCTCCTGGCCTATTCCTTTGGAGACTCTAAGTATTTAGCCTTATTTATAAAGAGACACTAACTCTCCTGGCCTATTCCTTTAGAGACTCTAAGAGTTTCGCCTTATTAATTTAGAGACACTAACATTCTTGGTCTATTCCTTTAGAGACTCTAAGCGTTTCACCTTATTAATTTAGAGACACTGACTGTCCTGGCCTATTCCTTTAGAGACCCTAAGTATTTCGCCTTATTAATTTAGAGACTCTAACTGTCCTGGCCTATCGCTTTAGAGACTCTGATTCGTTTCGCCTTATTAAATTAGAGACTCTAAAAGGCCTGGCCTCTTCCTTTAGAGACCCTATGTGATTCGCCTTATTGATGTAGAGACACTAACTGTCCTGGCCTATTCCTTTAGAGACTCTAAGAGTTTCGCGTTATTAATTTCGAGACTCTAATTTTCCTGGCCTATTCCTTTAGAAACTCTAATAGTTTCGCCTTATTAATTTAGAGACCCTAACTCTCCTGGCCTATTGCTTTAGAGACTCTAAGAGTATCGCCTTATTAATTTAAAGACTCTAATTGTCTTGGCCTATTACTTTAGAGACACTATATCTTTCGCCTTATTAATTTGAGAAACTAACTGTCCTGGCCAATTCCTTTAGAGACTCTAAGCATCTCTCCTTATTAATTTGGAGAGTCTAACTGTCCTAGCCTATTCATTTAGAGACTCTAATAATTTCGCCTTATTAATTTAGAGACTCTAACACGCTTGGCCTATTCCTTTAGAGACACTAAGTAATTCGCATTATTAATTTTGAGACACTAACACTTCTGGCCTATTCCTTTAGAGACTCTAAGTGTTTCGCCCTATGAATTTAGAGAATATAACACTCTTGGCCTATTCCGTTAGAGACTCTGGGATTTTCGCCTTTTTAATTTAGAGACTCTAACACTCCTGGCCTATTCCTTTAGAGACACTAATAACTTCGCCTTCTTAATTTAGAGACACTAACAGTCCTGGCCTATTCCTTTAGAGACTCTATGTGTTTCGCCTTATTGTTTTTGAGACACTAACAGTCCTGGCCTATTCCTTTAGAGACTCTAAGAGTTTCGCCTTATTAATTTAGAGACACTAACTGACCTGGCCTATTCCTTTGGAGACTCTAAGAATTTCGCCTTATTAATTTATAGACTCTAACAGTCCTGGCCTATTACTTTAGAGACTCTAAGAATTTCGCCTTATTAATTTAGAGACTCTAACTGTCCTGGCCTATTCTTTAGAGACTCTAAGAGTTTCAACTTATTAATTTAGAGACGCTATATGTCCTGCCCTATTCTTTAGAGACTCTAAGATTTTCGCCTTATTAAGTTTTAGACCCTCAATCTCCTGGCCTAAATCTTTAGATAATATATGAGTTTCGCCTTACTAATTTAGGGATTCTAACTGTCCTGGCCTACTGCTTTGGAGACTCTAAAAGTTTCGTCTTATTAATTTAGAGACTCTAACTGACCTGGACTATTCTTTAGACAATCTAAGAATTTCGCCTGATTAATTTAGAGACTCTAACTCTCCTGGTCTATACCTTTAGAAACACTAAGAGTTTCGCCTTATTAATATGGAGACACTTACTCTTCTGGCCTATTCCTTTAGATATTCTACGCGTTTCGCCTTATTAATTTAGAGACCCTAACAGCCCTGGCCTAATCCTTTAGAGACTCTAAAAGTTTCGCCTTATTAATTTATAGAACCTAAGGGTCCTGGCCTATTCTTTTAGAGACTCTAAGTGTTTCGCCTTATTAATTTTGAGACCCTAACTCTCCTGGCCTATTTCTTTAGATACTATAAGATTTCGCCTTATTAATTTAGGGAATCTAACTCTCCTGGCCTATTCCTTTAGAGACTCTAAGAGTTTCGCCTTAATACTTTAGAGACTGTAACTGTCCTGGCCAATTCCTTTAGAGACTCTAAGAGTTTCGCCTTATTAAATTATAGGCACTAACTGTCCTGGCCTATTCCTTTAGATACTCTAAGAGTTTGACCTTATTAATTTAGAGACTCTAACTCTCCTGACTTATTCCTTTAGAGACCCTAAGAGTTTCGCCTTATTAATTTAGAGACACTAACTGTTCTGGCCTATTGCTTTAGAGTCTCTAAGAGTTTCGACTTATTAAATTAGAGACTCTAAATGTCTTGGCCTATTGCCTTAGAGACTCTAAGTGTTTCACCTTATTAATTTAGAGACCCTAACTGTCCTGGCCTATTCTTTAGAGACCCTAAGGTTTTCGCCTTATTAATTTAGAGACTCTAACTGTCCTGGCCTATTACTTTAGAGACTCTAAGAGATTCGCCTTATTAATTTAGAAGCTCTAACTGTCCTGGCCTATTCCTTTAGAGACTCTAAAATTTTCGACTTATTAATTTAGAGACTCTAACAGTCCTGGTCTACTCCTTTTGAGACTCTAAGATTTTCGCCTTATTAATTTCGAGACTCTAACTCTCCTAGCCTATTACTTTAGAGATCACAAGTGTTTCACCTTATAAATTTAGAGACTCTAAATCTCTGGGCCTATAATATTAGAGACCCTACAGTTTCGACTTATTAATTTAGAGACTCTAACTCTCTTGTCCTAATACTTTAGAGATTATAATATTTTCGCGCTATTAATATAGAGACTGTAACTCCCTTGGCTTGTTCCTTTAGAGACCCTAAGACTTTCGCCTTATTAATTTAGATTCCCTAACAGTCCTCTCCTATTCCTTTAGAGACTCTAAGATTTTCGCCATATTAATTTAGATTCTCTAACTGTCCTGGCTTATTCTTTTAGAGACACTAAAATTTTCGCCTTATTAATTAGGAGACTCTAACTGTCCTGGCCTATTCCTTTATAGAATCTAAGAATTTCGCCTTATTAATTTAGAAAACCTATCTGTCCTGGCCTATTCCTTAAGGACTCTAAGAGATTCTCATTATTAATTTAGAGACTCTAACTGTTCTGGCCTATTCCTTTAGAGATCCTAAGTGTTACGTCTTATCAATTTAAAGACACTAATGTTCCTGGTCTATTCATTTCTAGAATCTAAGGGTTTCGCCTTATTAAATTCGAGACTCTAACTCTCCTGGCCTATTCTTTTAGAGACTCTAGGAGTTCCGCATTATTAAATTAGAGACACGAAGAGTCCTGGCTTATTCCTTTAGAGACTTCATGAGTTTCGCCTTATTAATATAGAGACCCTAACTGTCCTTGCCTATTCCTTTAGAGACTCTAAGAATTTCGCCTTATTAATTTAGAGACACTAACTGTCCTGTCCTAATTCTTTAGAGACTCTAATAGTCTTGCCTTATTAATTTAGAGACTCTAACATTCTTGGCCTATTCATTTAGAGAATCTAAGAATTTCGCGTTAGTAATTTAGAGACACTAACACTCCTGGCCTATACCTTGGAGACTCTAAGTATTTCGCCTTATTTATTTAGAGACTCTAACTGTCCTGGCCTCTTCCTTTAGAGACCCTAAGAGTTACGCCTTATTAACTTAGAGACTCTAACTGTCCTGGTCTATTCCTTTAGAGACACTAAGAATTTCGCCTTATTAATTTAGAGACTCTTATTGTCCTGGCGTATTCCTTTAGAGCATCTAAGTGTTTCGCCTTATTAACTTAGAGACTCTATATCTCCTGGCCTATTCCTTAAGAGACACTAAGAATTTCGCCTTAATAATTTAGGGACTCAACATTCCTGGCCTATAGCTTTAGAGAATCTAAGTGTTTCGCCTTATTAATTTAGAGACACTAAATATCCTGGCCTATTCCTTTAGAGACTTTAAGAATTTGGCCTTATTAATTTAGAGACCCTTTCTCTCCTGGCCTATTCCTTTTGAGACCCTAAGTGTTTCGCCTTATTAATTTAGAGACTCCACCTATCCTGGCCTATTACTTTAGACACTCTAAGTGTTTCGCCTTATTAATTTAGAGACTCTAACTGTCCTGGCCTATTCCTTTAGAGACTCTTATAGTTTCGCCTTATTAATTTGGAGACTCTAACAGTCCTGGCCTATTACTTTAGGGACTCTAAGTTTTTCGCCTTATTAAATTAGATTCCCTAACAGTCCTGGCCTATTCATTTAGAGACACTAAGAGTTTCGCCTTATTAATTTGGAGACCCTATCTGTCCTGGCCTATTCCGTTAGATGCTCTAAGTGTTTCGCCTTATTAATTACGAGATACTAAATGTCCTGGCCTATTACTTTAGAGACTCTAAGAGTTTCGACTTATTAATTTAGAGACTCTAACTGTCCTGGCCTATTGTTTTGGAGACTCTAAGAATTTTTCCTTATTAATTTAGAGAATCTATCTCTACTGGCCTATTCTTTAGAGACTCTAAGAATTTCGCCTTATTAATTTAGAGACCCTAACTGTCCTGGCCTATACCTTTAGAGACTCTAAGAGTTTCGCCTTATTAATTTAGAGACTCTAACTCTCCTGGCCTATCCCTTTAGAGACTCTAAGGTTTTCGTCTTATTAAATTAGAGACACTAACTCTCCTGGCCTATTTCTTTAGAGACTCTAAGTTTTTCGCCTTATTAATTTAGAGACTCTAACTGTCCTGGCCTATTCCTTTAGAGACTCTAAGTGTTCCCCTTATTAATTTAGAGACGCTAATTGACCTGGCCTATTCCTTTAGAGACTCTAAGAGTTTCACCTTATTAATTTAGATACTCTAGCTATCCTGGCCTATTCTTTTAGAGACTCCAAGAGTTTCGCCTTATTTATTTAGAGACCCTAACTGTCCTGGCCTATTCCTTTAGAGACTCTAAGTGTTACGCCTTATTAATTTAGAGACACTAAATATCCTGGCCTATTCTTTGATAGACTCTAAGAATTTGGCCTTAATGATTTAGATACTATAACTGTCCTAGCCTATTCCTTTAGAGACGCTAAGAGTTTCGACTTATTAATTTAGAGTCCCTAACTGTCCTGCACTATTCCTTTAGAGACTGAGACTTTCGCCTTATTAATAAAAGACTCTAACTCTCCTGGCCTATTACTTTATAGACTCTAAGAATTTCGACTTATTAATATAGAGACTCTAACTGTTCTGGCGTATTCTTTAGAGACTCTAAGTGTTTCGCCTTATTAATTTAGAGACACTAAATGTCCTGGCCTATTCCTTTAGAGACGCTAAGAGTTTCGCCTTATTAATTTAGAGACTCTAACTGTCCTGGCCTATTCCTTTAGAGACTCTAAGAGTTTCGCCTTATTAATTTAGAGACTCTAACTGTCCTGGTCTATCCCTTTAGAAACTCTAAGGATTTCGCCTTATTAATGTATAGACTCTAAAATCCTGGCCTATTCCTTTTGAGACTCTAAGCGTTTCGCCTTATTAATTTATAAACTCTAAACCTCCTAGCCTATTCCTTTAGAGATCACAACGGTTTCCTCTTACAAATTCAGAGACTCTAAATCTACTGGCCTATAACTTTAGAGACTCTAGAGTTTCGACATTTTAATTTAGAAACTCTAAATCTCCTGACCTATTCCTTTGGAGACTATAATATTTTCGCGCTATTAATATAGACACTTTAACAGTCCTGGCTTGTTCCTTTAGAGATCCTAAGACTTTCGCCTTATTAAATTAGATTCCCTAACAGTCCTGGTCTATTCCTTTATAGACACTAAGAGTTTCGCCTTATTAATTTAGAGACTGTTACTCTCCTGTTCTATTCCTTTAGAGACTCTAAGAGATTCGCCTTATTAATTTTGAGCCGTAACTGTCATGCACTTTTCCATTAGAGACTGAGACTTTCGCCTTATTAATTTAGAGACTCTAAATGTCCTGGCCTATTCCTTTAGAGACTCTAAGTTTTTCGCCTTATTAATTTAGAGTCTGTAACTGTCCTGGGCTATTCCTTTAGAGACTCTATGTGTTTCGCCTTATTAATTTAGAGACACTAACTGTCTTGTCCTATTCCTTTAGAGGCTCTAAGAGTTTCGCCTTATTAATTTAGAGACTCTAATTGTCCTGGTATATACTTTAGAGGCTCTAAGAATTTCGCCTTATTATTTTAGAGTCTCTAACTGTCTTGGACTATTCCTTTAGAGACTCTAAGAGTTTCGCCTTATTAATTTAAAGACACTAACTTTTCTGGCCTATTTTTTAGAGACACTAAAAATTTCGAATTATTAATTTAGAGACACTTACATTCCTGGCCTATTCCTTTAGAGACTCTAGGAGTTGCGCCTTATTAATTTAGAGAATCTAACTGTCCTGGCCTATTCCTTTAAGGCCTCTAAGTGTTTCGCCTGATTAATTTAGAGACACTAACTCTCCTGACCTATTCTTTTAGAGACTCTAAGAGTTTCGCCTTATTAATTTAGAGACTCTAACTGTCCTGGCCTATTCCTTAGAGACTGTAAGTAATCCGCCTTATAAATTTAGAGACCTTAACAGTCCTGGCCTATTCCTTTAGAGACTCTAAGACTTTCGCCTTATTAGTTTAGAGACTCTAACAGTCGTGGCCTATCCCTTTAGAGTCCGTAAGAGATTCGCCTTATTAATTTAGAGAAACTAATTGTCCTGGCATGTTGCTTTAGAGACTCTAAGAATTTCGCCTTATTAATTTAGAAACTCTAACTCTCCTGTCCTAATCCTTTAGGGACACTAACAATTTCGCCTTATGAATTTAGAGACTCTAACTGTTCAGGCCTATTCCTTAAGGGACTCTAAGAGTTTGGCCTTATTAATATAGAGACTCTAATTGTCCTGGCCTATTCCTTTCGAAACTCTAAGTGTTTCGCCTTATTAAATTTGAGATTCTATCTGTCCTGGCCTATTCCTTTAGAGACGCTAAGAGTTTTGCCTTATTAATATAGAGACTCAAACTGTCCTGGCCTATTACTTTAGAGACTCTAAGTGTTTCGCCTTATTAATTTGGAGACTCTAACTCTCCTTGCCTGTTCCTTTAGAGTTTCTAAGAGTTCCCCGTTATAAATTTAGAGATCCTAAAATTCGGGCCTATTCCTTTTGATACCCTAAGAGTAGGCCTTATTAATTTAGAGACTTTAACACTCCTAGCCTATTCCTTTAGAGATCACAAGAGTTTCGCTTTACAAATTTAGAGACTCTCAGTCTCCTGGCCTATTATTTTTAGGACTCTAGAGCATCGAATTTTTAATTTCGAGACTCTAAATTCCCTGGCCTATTCATTTAGAGACTATAATATTTTGACTCTATAAATATTGAGACGGTAACTCTCGTCTGTTTTTCCTTTAGAGACTCTAAGACTTTCGCCTTTTTAATTTTGATTCCCTAACAGTCCTGGCCTATACTTTTAGAGACTCAAAGAGATTCGCCTTATTAATTTAGAGATTCTAACTGTCCTGGCCTAACACTTTAGAGACTCTAAGTGTTCCGCCTTATAAATTTAGAGATTCTAACTGCCCTGGCCTATTCCTTTAGAGAATCTAATAGTTTCGCCTTATTAATTAGAGACTCTAAGAGGCCTGGCCTATTACTTTAGAGACTCTAAGTGTTTCGCCTTATTAATTTAGAGACACTAAATGTCCTGGCCTATTTCTTTACAGACTCTAAGAGTTTCGCGTTATTAATTTAGAGACCCTAAATTTCCAGACCTATTCCTTTAGAGACTCTAAGAGTTTCGCCTTATTAATTATGAGACGCTAACTGTCCTGGCCTATTACTTTAGAGACTCTAAGGGTCTTGCCTTATTAATTTAGAGACCCTAACAGTCCTGTCCTATTCTCTTAGAGACTCTAAGAGTTTCGTCTTATTAATTTAGAGACTCTAAACCTCCTGGCCTATTAATTTGTAGACTCTAAGTATTTCGCTTAATTTATTTAGAGACTCTAACTGTCCTGGCCTATTACTTTAGAGAAAATAAGATTTTCGCCTTATTAATTTAGAGACCCTAACTCTCCAGGCCTATTCATTTAGAGACTAAGTTTTTCGCCTTATTAATTTAGAGACTCTAACTGTCCTGGCCTATTCCTTTAGAGACTCTAAGTGTTTCTCCTTATTAATTTTGAGACCCTAACTGTCCTGGCCTATTCCTTTGGAGAATCTAAGTGTTTCGCCTTATTAATTTCGAGACTCTAACTGTCCTGACCTATTACTTTAGAGACTCTAAGAGTTTAGCCTTATTAATTTAGAGATTCTAACAGTCTTGGCCTATTCCTTTAGAGCATCTAAGAGTTTGGCCTGATATATTTAGAGACTCTAACTGTCCTGGCCTATTATTTTAGACACTATGTGTTTCGCCTTATTCATTTAGAGACAGAAACTCTCTTGGCCTAATTCATTAGAGACCCTAAGAGATCCGAGTTATTAGTTTAGAGACACTAAATGTCCTTGCCTATTCCTTTAGAGACTCTAAGGTTTTCGCCTTATTAATTTAGAGACCCTAACTGTTCTGGTATATACCTTTAGATACACTAAGAGTTTCGCCTTATTAATTTAGAGACACTAACACTTCTGACCTATTCCTTTAGAGACTCTAAGTGTTTCGCCTTATTCATTTTGAGACTCTAAATCTCCTGGCCTATTCCTTTAGAGACAATAAGAATTTCGCCTTATTAATTTACAGACTCTAACAGTCCTGGCCTATTCCTTTAGAGACGCTATGAGTTTCGCCTTATTAATTTAGAGACCCTAACTCTCCTGGCCTATTCCTTTCGAGATTCCATGAATTTCGCCTTATTAATTTAGAGACACTAACTGTCGTGGCCTATGCCTTTAGAGACTCTAAGTGTTTCGCCGTATTAATTTAGAGACTCTAACTGTCCTGTTCTATTCCTTTAGAGAGACTAAGGGTTTCGCCTTAATAATTTAGAGACTCTAACTGTCCTGGCATATTCCTTTAGAGACTCTAAGAGATTCGACTTATTAATTTAGAGACACTAACTTTCCTGGCCTATTCCTTTAGAGACTCTAAGATTTTCGCCTTATTAATTTAGAGAATCTATCTGTCCTGGCCTATAACTTTAGAATCTCTAAGAGTTTCGCCTTATTAATTTTGAGACTATAACAGTCCTGCCCTATTCCTTTAGAGTCTCTAAGTGTTTCGCCTTATTAATTTAGAGACTCTAACTTTCCTGGCCTATTCCTATAGACACACTAATAGTTTCGGCTTATTAATTTAGAGACTGTAACTGTACTGGCCTATAACTTTAGAGCAACTAAGAGTTTCGCCTAAATAATTTAGAGACTCTAACACTCCTGGCCTAAAACTTAAGAGACTCTAAGAGTGTCCTGGGTTATTACCTTAGAGACTGTAATTATTTCGCCCTATTAATTTTGAGACTCTAACTGTCCTGGCCTATCCCTTTAGAGACTCGAAGAGTTCCGACTAATTAATTTAGAGACTCTAACTTTCCTGGCCTATTCTTTATAGACTCTAAGATTTTCGCCTTATTAATTTAGAGACTCTAAATGTCCTGGACTATAACTTTAGAGACTCTAAGTTTTTCGCCTTATTTATTTACAGAAACTAACCCTCCCGGCCTATTCCTTAAGAGACTCAAAGAGTTTGGCCTTATTAATTTAGAGACACTAACTCTCCAGGCCTATTCCTTTAGAGACTCTAAGTGTTTCGCCTTATTAATTTAGAGACCCTAATTGTCCTGGCATATTCCTTTAGAGACTCTAAGTGTTTCGCCTTATTAATTTAGAGACTCTAACTGTCCTGGCCTATCCCTTTAAGGCCAATAAGTGTTCGCCTTATTAATTTAGAGACTCTAAAACTCATGGCCTTTACCTTTAGAGACTCTAAGTGTTTCGCCTTATTAATTTAGCGATTCTAACTGTCCTGGCCTAGTCCTTTAGAGACACTAAGTGTTTCGCCTTATTAATTTAGAGAATCTAACTGTCCTGGCCTATTCATTTAGAGACTCTAAGAGTTTCGCCTTATTAATTTAGAGACAACTAAATTTCCTGGCCTATTCATTTAGAGACTCTAAGAATTTTGCCTTATTAATATAGAGACTCTAACTGCCCTGGCCTATACTTTTATAGACTCTAAGAGTTTCGCCTTTTTATTTTGGAGACTCTAACTGTCCTGACCTATTCCTTTAGAGACACTAAGATTTTCGCCTTATTAATTTAGAGACACTAACTGTCCTGGCTTATTCCTTTAGAAACCCTAACATTTTCTCCTTATTATTTTAGAGACCCTAACATTCCTGGCCTATTCCTTTAGAGACTCTACGATTATCGCCTTATTAATTTAGAGATTCTAACTTTCCAGGCCTATTCCTTTAGAGACTCTAAGAGTTTCGCCTTATTAATTTAAAGACTCTAAGGGTCCTAGCCTATTCTTTAGAGATTCTAAGAGCTGCGCCTTATTAATTAAAGAATCTAACCGTCCTGTTCTATTCCCTTAGAGGATCTAAGAATTTCGTCTTATTAATTTAGAGACTCTAACTGTCCTGGCCTATTACTTTAGAGACTCTAAGCGTTTGGCCTTATTATTTAAAGATTCTAAATGTCCTGGCCTATTCTGTAGAGAATCTAAGAGCTTCGCATTATTAATTTAGAGACTCTAAATGTCCTGGCATATTCCTTTAGAGACTCTAAGGATTTCGCCTTATTAATTTAGAGACACTAACTGTCTTCGCCTATTCCTTTAGTGACACTTAGAATTTCGCCTTATTAAGTTAGAGACACTACATTTCCTGGCCTATTACTTTAGAGACACTAAGTGTTTCGCCTTATTAATTTAATGACTCTAAATGACCTGGCCTATTACTTTAGAGACTCAAAGAGTTCCGCCTTATTAATTTAGAGACTCTAAATTTCCCGATCTATTCTTTTAGAGACTCTAAGTGTTTCGCCTTAGTAATTTAGAGAAACTACTGAACTGGCCTAAAACTTTAGAGACTCTAAGTGTTTCGCATTACTAATTAGAGACTCTAACTGTCGTGGACTATTCCTTTAGAGACTCTATGATTTTCGCCTTATTAATTTAGAGACCCTAATTCTCGTGGCCTATTCGTTTAGAGACTCTAAGCGTTTCGCCTTATTAATTTAGAGACTCTAAATGTTTTGGCCTATGCCCTTTAGAGAATTTTAGATTTTCGCCTTATTAAATTAGAGACGCTAAAGTTCCTGGCCTATTCCATTAGAGACACTAAGGGTTTCGCCTTATTGATTTAGAGACTCTAACTGTCCTGGCCTTTAACGTTAGAGAATCTAAGAGTTTCGCCTTATTAATTTAGAGACACTAACTGTCCTGGCCTATTGCTTTAGAGACTCTAAGAGTTTCGCCTTATTAATTTTGAGACCCTAACTGTCCTGGCCTATTCCTTTACAGACTCTAAGATATTCGTCTTATTAATTTAGAGACCCTAACTGTCCTGGCCTATTCCTTTAGAGACTCTAAGTTTTTCGCCTTTTTAATTTAGAGACTCTAACAGTCTTGGCCTATTCCTTTAGAGAATAAAAGAGATTCGCCTTATTAATTTAGAGACACTAACTCTCCTGACCTATTCCTTTAAAGACTCTAAGAATTTCGCCTTATTAATTTAGAGATTGTAACTGTCCTGGCCTATTCCTTTAGAGACTCTAAGGGTTTCGCCTTATTAATTTAGAGACTCTAAATTCCTGGCCTATTCCTTTAGAAACTCTAAGTGTTTCGCCATATTAATTTAGAGAATCTAACTGTCCTGGCCTATAACTTTAGAGACTCTTAGAGTTTCGCCTTATTATTTTAGAGACTCTAACTGTCCTGGCCTAATCCTTTAGGGACTCTAAGAATTTCGCCGTCTTAATTTAGTGTCACTAACTGTCCTGGACTATTCCTTTAGAGACTCTATGTGTTTCACCTTATTAATTAAGAGACTCTAATTGTACTGGCCTAATCCTTTATAGACTCTAATTATTTCGCCTTTTTAATTTAGAGATCCTAACTCTCCTAGCCTATTTCTTTAGAGACACTAAGAGTTTCGCCTTATTAATTTAGATACACTAACTGTTCTGGCCTATTCCTTTAGAGACTCTAAGCGTTTCGCCTTATCAATTTAGAGACACTAAGTGTCCTGGCCTATTCCTTTCGAGACTCTAAGAGTTTCGCCTTATTAATTTTGAGACTCTAACCGCCCTGGCCTTATCCTTTAGAGACACTAAGTGTTTCGCCTTATTAATTTAGAGGCTCTAACTTCCCGGCCTATTCCTTTAGAGTCTGAAATAGTTTCGCCTTTTTAATTTAAAGACTCTAACTGTCCTAGCCTATTCCTTTAGTGACTCTAAGTGTTTCGTCTTATTAATTTTCCGCCCCTAACTATCCTGCACTATTCCTTTAGAGCCTGAGATTTTCGCCTTATTAAATTAGAGACCCTAACAGTCTTGGCCTATTCCTTTAGAGAATCTAAGAGTTTGGCGTTATTCATTTAGAGACTCTAACTGTCCTGGCCAATTCCTTTAGAGACTCTGAATGTTTCGCCTTTTTAATTTAGAGCCCCTAACTGTCCTGCACAATTCCTTTAGAGACTGAGACTTTCGCCTTATTAATTTAGACACTCTAAATCTCCTGGCCTATTCTTTAGAGACTCTAAGTGTTTCGCCTTATTAAATTAGTGAATCTAACTCTCCTGGCCTACTCCTTTACAGACTCTATTTGTTTCGCCTTATTAATTTTGAGACTCTAACTGTCCTGGCCTATTCCTTTGGAGACTCTAAGTGTTTCGCCTTATTAATTTTGAGACTCTAAATGTCCTGGCCTATTCCTTTAGAGACGCTAAGGGTTTCGCCTTATTAATTTAGAGACTCTAACACTCCTGGCCTATTCCTTTAGAGACTCTATGAGTTTCGCCTTATTAATTTAGAGACCCTAACGGTCCTGGCCTATTCCTTTAGAGACTCTAAGTGTTTCGCTTTATTAATTTAGAGAAACTAACAGTCCTGGCCTATTCCTTTTCAGACTCTCAGATTTTCGCCTTATTACATTAGAGACTCTAACACTCCTAGCCTATTCCTTTAGAGAACAAAAGTGTTTCGCCTTTCAAATTTAGAGGCTCTAACTCTCCTGGCTTATAACTGTAGAGACTTTGGTTTTTCGACTTTTTAATTTAGAGACTCTAAATCTCCTGGCCTAATCTTTTGAGACTATAATATTTTGGCGCTCTTAATATAGAGACTGTAACTGTCCTGCCTTTTTCCTTTAGAGACCCTAAGACTTTCGCCTTATTAATTTAGATTCCCTATCAGTCCTGGCCTATTCCTTTAGAGACTCTAAGAGTTTCGTCTTATTAATTTAAAGACACTAACTCTCCTGTCCTAATCCTTTAGAGACTGTAAGAGATTCGCATTATTAATTTTGAGCCCTAACTTTCCTGCATTATTCCTTTAGAGACTGAGACTTTCGCCTTATTATTTTAGAGACTCTAAATTTCCTGGCCTATTCCTTTAGAGACTCTAGGTGTTTCGCCTTTATAATTTAGAGACTGTAACTCTCCTGGCCTATTCCTTTAGGGACTCTAATATTTTCGCCTTATTAATTTAGAGACCCTAACCCTCCTGGCCTATTCCTTTAGAGACTCTAAGATTTTCGCCTTATTAATTTAGAGACACTAAATTTCCTGGCCTATAAATTTAGAGACTCTAAGTGTTTTGCCTTATTAATTTAGAGACCCTAACTGTCCTGGCCTATGCTTTTAGAGACTCTAAGTGTTTCGCCTTATTATTTTGGAGACTCTAACGGTCCTGGCCTATACATTTAGAGAACCTAAGTGTTTCGCCTTATTAATTTAGAGACTCTTACTGTCCTGGCCTATTCCTTTAGAGATCCTAAGAGTTTCGCCTTTTTAATTTAGAGACACTAACAGTACTGGCCTATCCCTTTATAGACTCTAAGAGTTTCGCCTTATTAATTAAGAGATTGTAACTGTCTTGGCCTATTCCTTTATAGACTCTAAGTGTTTCGCCTTATTAATTTAAAGACTCTAACAGTCCTGGCCTATTTTTAGGGACTCTAAGAGCTTCGCCTTATTAATTTAGAGACTCTAACTGTCCTGGTGTATACACTTAGAGACCTTAAGGATTTCACCTTATTAATTTAGGGACTCTAAATGTCCTGGCCTATTCTTTTAGAGACAGTAAGGATTTCGCCTTATTAATTTAGAGACTATACTGTAGAGACTGTACTGGCCTATTTGTTTAGAGACTCTAAGGGTTTCGTCTTATTAATTTAGAGACTCTAACTGTCCTGGCCTATTCCATTAGAGAGTCGAAGAACTTGGCCTTATTAATTTAGAGACCCTAACTGTCCTGGACTATTCCTTTAGAGACTCTAAGCGTTTCGCTTTATTAATTTAGAGACCCTAAGTTTCCTGGCCTATTCCTTTAGATACTCTAAGAGTTTCGCCTTATTAATTTAGAGACACTAACTGTCCTGGCCTATTCCTTTAGATACACTAAGGTTTTTACCTTATTAATTTAGAGAAAATGTCCAGGCCTATCACTTTATAGAGTCTAAGAATTTCGGCTTAATAATTTAGAGACTTTAACAGTCCTGGCCTATTCCTTTAGAAAATCTAAGATTTTCCCCTTATTAATTTAGAGACTCTAACTCTACTGGCCTATTCCTTTACAGACACTAAATGTTTCGCCTTATTAGTTTAGAGACACTAACCCACCTGGCCTATTCCTTTAGAGACTCTAAGTGTTTCGCCTTATTAATTTAGAGATACTAACTGTCCTGGCCTATTCCTTTAGAGACTCTAAGGGTTTCGCCTTATTAATTTAGAGACTCTAACCCTCCTGGCCAATTAATTTAGAGACACTAAGAATTTCGCATTATTAATTTAGAGACACTAACAGTCCTGGCCTATTCCTTTAGAGACTCTTAGACTTTCGCCTTATAATTTAGAGACACTAACTGTCCTGGTCTATTACATTAGAAACTCTTAGTGTTTCGCCTTATAATTTATAGACCCTAACTGACCTGGCCTATTACTTTAGAGACTCTAAGTCTTCCGCCTTATTAATTTAGAGACTCTAAATCTCCTGGCCTATTCCTTTGGATACCCTAAGAGTTTCGCCTTATTAATTTAGAGACTCTAAAAGTCCTGGCCTATGCCTTTAGAGACTCTAAGCGTTTCGCCTTATTAATTTAAAGACTCTAAATGTCCTGGCCTATTTCTTTAGGGACCCTAGGTGCTTCGCCTTATTAATTTAGAGACACTAACTGTCCTGGTCTATACCCTTAGAGACTCTAAGGATTTCGACTTATAAATTTTGAGGCTCTAACTGTCCTGGCCTATCCCTTTAGAGACACTAAGATTTTCGCCTTATTAATTTAGAGACACTAACTGTTCTGGTCTATTCCTTTAGAGACTCTAAGGGTTTCGCCATATTAATTTAGAGACCCTAACAGTCCTGGCCTATTCCTTTAGAGACTCTAAGCGTTTCGCCTTATTTATTTTGAGACTCTAAACGTCCTGGCCTTATCCTGTAGAGACTCTAAGAGTTTCGCCTTATTCATTTAGAGACTCTAAGTGTCCTATCCTATTCCTTTAGAGACTCTAAGATTTTCGCCTCATTAATTTAGGGAATCTAATCTTCTTGGACTAGTGTTTTAGTTAATCTAAGAGTTTCGCCTTATTAATTTAGAGACTCTAAATGTCCTGGCCTATGCCTTTAGAGACTCTAAGATTTTCGCCTTATTAATTTAGAGACTGTATCTATCCTGGCCTATTCCTTAAGGGACTATAAGAGCTTCGCCTTATTAACTTAGAGACCCTAACTTTCCTGGTCTATACCCTTAAAGACTCTATGTATTTGGCCTTATTAATTTTGAGACTCTAACTGTCCTGGACTATACCTTTAGAGACACTAAGTGTTTCGACTTATTAATTTAGAGACACTAACTCTCCTGGCCTATTCCTTTAGAGATTCTAAGATTTTCGCCTTGTTAATTTAGAGACACTAACCGTCCTGGCCTATTCCTTTAGAGACTCTAAGCGTTTCGCCTTATTAATTTAGAGACTCTAAATGTCCTGGCCTATTCCTTTAGAGACTCAAAGAGTTTCGCCTTATTAATTTAGAGAATCTAAGTGTCTTGGCCTATTCCTTTAGAGACTCTAAGCTTTTCACCTTATTAATTTTGAGACTCTAACTGTCCTGGCCTATTGCTTTACAGACTTTAAGAGTTCCGCCTTATTATTTTAGAGACTCTAACTGTCCTGGCCTATTCCTTTAGAGACTCTAAGATTTTCGCCTTATTAATATAGAGAATCTAATCCTCTTGGACTAGTCCTTTAGAGACTCTAAGTGTTTCGCCTTATTAATTTAGAGGCTCTAAATGTTCTGGCCTAAAACTTTAAGGCCTCTAAGTGACTCTCCTTATTAAGTTAGGGACACTTACTGTCCTGGCCTATTCCTCAAAGGACTCTAATAGTTTCGCCTTATTAATTTCGAGACACTTACTCTCCTGGCCTATTCCTTTAGGGAATCTAAGAGTATCGCCTTATTAATTTAGAGACCCTAACACACCTGGCCTATTCCTTTAGAGACTCCATGAGTTTCGCCTTATTAATTTAGAGAGACTAATCCTCCTGGCCTATTCCTTTAGAGACTCTAAGTGTTTAGCCTTATTAATTTAGATACTCTAACTGTCCTGGCCTATTTCTTTAGAGACTCTAAGTGTCTCTCCATATTAATTTAGAGACTCTAACTTTCCTGGCCTATTCATTTAGAGATTCTAAGAATTTCGTCTCAATAATTTAGAGGCACTAACCCTCCTAGCCTAATCCTTTAGGGACTGTAAGTATTTCACCTCATTTATAAAGAGACACTAACTATCCTGGCCTAAACTTTAGAGACTCTAAGATTTTCGCCTTATTAATTTAGAGACTCTAACTGTCCTGGTCTATTCCTTTAGAGACTCTAAGTGTTTCGCCTTATTAATTTACAGACACTGACACTCCTGGCCTATTCCTTTAGAGACTTTAAGTATTTCGCCTTATTAATTTCGAGACTCAAACTGTCCTGGCCTATTCCTTTAGAGACTCTAAGAGATTCGCCTTATTAATTTAAAGAATCTAACTGTCCTGCCCTATTTCTTTAGAGACTCTAAGAATTTCGCCTTATTAATTTATAGACACTAACAGTCCTGGCCTATTCCTTTAGAGTCAATAAGTGTTTCGCTTTATTAATTTAGAGACACTAACACTTCTGGCCTATTCCTTTAGAGACTCTAAACGTTTCGCCTTATTAATTTAGAGACCCAAACTTTCCTGGCGTATTCCTTTAGAGACACTAAGTGTTTCGCCTTATTACTTTAGAGACTCTAACTCTCTTGGCTTATTCCTTTAGAAAAACTAAGAATTTGGACTTACTAATTTAGAGACCCTTACAGTCCTGGCCTATTCCTTTAGAGAATCTACGAATTTTGCCTTATTAATTTAGAGACCCTAACTGTCCTGTCCTATGGCTATAGAGACACTAAGAGTTTCGCCTTATTAATTTAGAGACTCTAAATCTCTTGGCCTATTCTTTTGGAGATTCTAAGAGTTTCGCATTATTAATTTAGAGAGTCTAACTGTCCTTGCCTATTCCTTTAGAGACTCTAAGAGTTTCGCCTTATTAATTTAGAGACTCTAGCGTTCCTGGCCTATCCCTTTAGGGGCTCTATGAATTTCGCCTTATTAATTTAGAGACACTAATTGCCCTGGCCTATTTTTTAGAGATTCTAAGAATTTCGCCTTATTAATTTAGAGACTCTAACTGTCCTGGCCTATCACTTTAGAGACTCTAAGCGTTTCGCCTTATTAATTTAGAGAACCTAGCAGTCTTGCCAAATACTTTAGAGAATCTATGTGTCTCGTCTTTTTAATTTTGGGACTCTAAATTTCTTGGCCTATTCATTTAGAGACTCTAAAATTTTCGCCTTTTTATTTTAGAGACACTAACTCTCTCGGCCTAATCCATTAGAGACTCTAAGAATTTCGCCTTATTAATTTAGAGACTCTAACAATCCTGGCCTATTCCTTTAGAAACTCTAAGTGTTTCGCCTTATTCATTTAGAGACTCTAACTGTCCTGGCCTATACCTTTAGAGAATCTAAGAGATTCGCCTTATTAAATTAGAGACACTAACTGTCCTGGCCAATTACTTTAGAGACTCTAATAGTTTGGCCTTATTTATTTAGAGACTCTAACTGTCTTGGCCAATTCCTTTAGAGAATCTAAGAGTTTCGCGTTATTAATTTAGAGCCCCTAAATTTACTGCACAATTCCTTTAGAGACTGAGACATTCGCCTTAATAATTTAGAGACTCTAATTGTCCTGGCCTAATCCTTTAGAGACTCTAAGTGTTTCGCCTTTTAATTTAGAGACTCTAACTGTCCTGGCCTATACTTTTAGAGACTCTAAGTGTTTCGCCATATTAATTTAGAGACTCAAACTTTCTTGGCCTATACCTTTAGAGACTCTAAGTGTTTCTCTTGATTAATTTAGAGACCCTAAATGTCCTGGCGTATTCCTTTAGAGATTCTAAGAGTTTGGACTTATGAATTTAGAGACTCTAACTGCCCTGGCATATTACTTTAGAGACTCTAAATGTTTCGCCTTATTAATTTAGAGACTCTAACTGTCCTGGCCTATTCCTTTAGAGAATCCAAGTTTTTCGCCTAAATAATTTAGAGACACTAAATGTCCTGGACTATTCCTTTTGAGAATCTAAGATTTTCGCCTTATTAAATTAGAGACTCTAACTCTCCTAGCCTATTACTTTAGAGGTCACAAGTTTTTCGCCTTACAAATTTAGAGACTCTAATTCTCCGGGCCTATATTTTTAGAGAACCTAGATTTTCGTCTTTTTAATGTAGAGACTCTAAATCTCCTGGCCTATTCCTTTGGAGAATATAATATTTTCGTGCTTTTAATATAGAGACAGTAACTGTCCTGGCTTGTTCCTTTAGAGACTCTAAGACTTTCCCCTTATTTATTTAGATTTCCTAACAGTCCAGGCCTATTCCATTAGAAACTCTAAGAGTTTCGCATTATTAATTAAGAGACACTAACTGTCCTGTCCTATAACTTAAGAGACTCCAAGACTTTCGCCTTATTAATTTTTAGCCCCAACTGTACTGCGCTATTCCTTTAGAGACTGAGACTTTCGCCTTATTAATTTAGAGACCCTAACTGTCCTGGCCTATTACTTTAGAGACTCTAAGTGTTTGGCCTTATTAATTTATTGACACTAAATTTCCTGGGCTATTTCTTTAGAGACTCTAAGTGTTTCGCCTTATTAATTTAGAGACTCTAACTGTCCTGGCCTACCCCTTTAGATACCCTAAGGTTTCCGCCTTATTAATTTACAGACTCTAACTGTCCTGGCCTAATCCTTTAGAGAATCTAAGTTTTTCGCCTTATTAATTTAGAGACCCTAACAGTCCTGGCCTATTCCTTTAAAGACTCTAAGTGTTTCAACTTATTAATTTAGAGACACTAACTGTCCTGGCCTATTCCTTTAGAGACTCTAAGAATTTCGCCTTATTAATTTAGAGAATCTAAATTTCCCGGCCTATTCCTTTAGAGACTCTAGTATTCTCGCCTTATAATTTAGAGACCCTAACTGTCCTGGCCTATTCCTTTAGAGAATCTAAGTGTTTCGCCTTATTAATTTAGAGACCAAAACACTACTGGCCTATTACTTTAGGGACTCTAAGAGTTTCGCCTTATTAATTTAGAGATTCTAATTGACATGGCCTACTCTTTTAGAAACTCTAAGTTTTCGCCTTTTTAATTTAAAGACTCTAACTGTCCTGGCCTATTCTTTAGAGACTCTAAGAGCTTCGCCTTATTAATTTAGAGACTCTAACTGTCCTGGTCTGTTCCCTTAGAGACTCTAAGGATTTCACCTTATTAATTTAGAGACCCTAACTGTCTTGGCCTATTCCTTTAGAGACACCAAGGGTTTCGCCTTATTAATTTAGAGACTCTAACTGTACAGGCCTATTCCTTTAGAGACTCTAAGAGTTTCGCCTTATTAATTTAGAGACTCTAAATGTCCTGGCCTATTCCATTAGAGACTCTAAGAATTTCGCCTTATTAATTTAGAGACTCTAACTCTCTTGGCCTATTCCTTTAGAGACTCTAAGCGTTTCGCCTTATGAATTTAGAGACTCTAAATATACCGGCTTATTCCATTAGAGACACTAAGGATTTCGCCTTATTAATTAACAGACCCTAACAGTCCTGGCCTATTCCTTTAGAGACTCTAAGAATTTTGCCTTATTAATTTAGTGACCCTAACTGTCCTGGCCTATTGCTTTAGAGACTCTAAGATTTTCGCCTTATTAATTTAGAGACCCTAAATCTTCTGGCCTATAACTTTGGGGACTCTAAGAGTTTCGCCTTATAAATTTAGAGACTCTAACTGTCCTGGCCTATTCCTTTAGAGACTCTAAGGGTTTCGCCTTATTTAATTTTGAGACTCTAACAGTCCTGGTCTATTCCCTTAGAGAATCTAAGGATTTTACCTTATTAATTTAGAGACTCTATCTGTCCTGCCCTATTCCTTTAGAGACACGAAGAGTTTCGCCTTATTAATTTAGAGACTCTAACTGTACTGTCCTATTCCTTTAGAGAATTTTTTAATTTAGAGACTCTAACTGTCATGGCCTATTCCATTACAGACTCTAAGAATTTCGTCTTATTAATTTAGAGACTCTAATTGTCCTGGCCTAATCTTTTAGAGACTTTAAGTGTTTCGCCTTATTACTTTAGAGACACTAACTGTCCTGGACTATTCCTTTAGAGACCCTAAGCGTTTCGCTTTTTAATTTAGAGAATCTAACTGTCCTGGTCTATTACTTTAGAGACTCTAAGAATTTCGCGTTATTAATTTAGAGACTCTAACAGTCTTGGCCTATAATTTTAGAGACTCTAAGAGTTTCCCCTTATTAATTTAGAGACTCTAACTCTCTTGGCCTATTCCTTTAGAGACTCTAAGTGTTTTGCCTAATTAGTTTAGAGACACTAACACTTCTGGCCTATTCCTTTAGAGACTCTAAGAGTTTCGACTTATTAATTTAGAGACCCTAACTGTCCTGGCCTATTAATTTAGGGACTCTAAATATTTCGTCTTATTAATTTAGAGACTCTAACTCTCCTGGACAATTACTTTAGAGAAACTAAGTATGTGGCCTTATTAATTTAGAGACACTAACAGTCCTGGACTTTTCGTTTAGAGAAACTAAGAGTTTCGCCTTTTTAATTTAGAGACCCTAACCCTTCTGGCCTATTACTTTAGAGACTCTAAGTCTTTCGCCTTATTAATTTAGAGACTCTAAATCTCCTGGCCTAATACTTTGGAGACTCTAAGAGTTTCCCCTTATTAATTAGAGACCCTAACTGTCCTGGCCTATCCCTTTAGAGACTCTAGGATTTTCGCCTTATTAATTTAGAGACTTTAACTGTCCTGGCCTATTCCTTTAGGGACACTAAGTGCTTCGCCTTATTAATTTAAAGACTGTAACAGTCCCGGTCTATTCCTTTATAGACACTAATGATTTCGCCTTATTAATTTAGAGACCCTAAACCTCCTGGCCTATTCCTTTAGAGACTCTAAGAGTTTCGCCTTATTAATTTAGAGGATCTAATTCTCTTGGACTAGTCCTTTAGAGACTCTAAGATTTTCGCCTTATTAATTTAGAGACTCTAAATATCCTGGCCTATTCCTTTAGAGACACTAAGATTTTCGCCTTTTAAATATACAGACATTAAATATCCTGGCCTATTCCTTTAGAGACTCTAAGAATTTCGCCTTATTAATTTAGAGACCCTAACTGTCCTGGCCTATTCCTTTAGAGATTCTAAGATTTTCGCCTTATTAATTTAGGGAACCTAACTGTCCTGGCCTATTCCTTTAGAGACTCTAAGTTTTTCGCCTTATTAATTTAGAGACACTAACATTCCTGTTCTATTCCTTTAGAGACTCTAAGGTTTTCGCCTTATTAATTTAGAGACTCTAAATCTCTTGGCCTATTCCTTTAGAGACTGTAAGAGTTTCGCCTTATTAATTTGGAGACACTAACTGTCCTGGCCTATTCCTTTAGAGACCATAAGATTTTCGCCTTATTAATTTAGAGGCTCCAACTGTGCTGGCCTATTACTTTAGAGACACTAGGATTTTCGCCTTATTAATTTACAGACACTAACTGTCCAGGTCTATTCCTTTAGAGACTCTACGAGTTTCGCCTTATTAATTTAGAGACTCTTACTGTCTTGGCCTATTACGTTAGAGACTCTAAGTGCTTCGCTTTATTAATTTAGAGACCCTAAATGTCCTGGCCTATCACTTTAGAGACTCTAAATATTTCGCCTTATTAATTTAGAGACCCTAACTGCCCTGGCCTATTCGTTTAGAGACTCCATGTGTTTCGCCTTATTAATTTTTAGACTCTAACTGTCCTGGCCTATTCCCTTGGAGGCTCTAGGAGTTTCGCCTTATTAATTTAGAGACTCTAAATGTCCTGGCCAATTCCTTTAGAGACTCTAACATTTTCGCCTTATTAAATTAGAGACGCTAAATTACCTGTCCTGGTCTAATACTTTAGAGACAATAAGAGTTTCGCCTTATTAATTTAGAGACTCTAACTGTCATGGACTATTTCTTTATAGACTCTAAGTACTTCACCTAATAAATTTAGAGACTCTAAAAGTCCTGGCCTATTCCTTTAGAGACTATAAGAGTTTCGCCTTATTAATTTTGAGACACTATCTCTCCTGGCCTATTCCTTTAAGGACTCTAAAATTTTCGCCATATTTATTTAGAGACTTTAACTGTCCTAACCTATTCCTTAAGAGACTCTAAGAGTTTCTCCTTATTATTATAGAGACTCTAACTGTACTGGCCTATTTCTTTAGAGAATCTAATTTTTTCGCCTTATTAATTAAGAGACTCTAACTGTCCTGGCATATTCCTTTATAGACTCTAAGAATTTCGCCTTATTAATTTAGAGACCCTAACTGTCCTGGTCTATTCCTTTAGAGACTCTAAGATTTTCGCCTTAATAATTTAGAGACACTAACTCTTCTGGCCTATTCCTTTAGAGACTCTAAGTGTTTCGCCTCATCAATTTAGAGACACTAACACTCCTGGCCTATCCCTTTCGAGAATCTAAGTGTTTCGCCTTATTAATTTTGAGACTCTAACCGTCCTGGCCTAATTCTGTAGAGACTCTAAGACTTTCGCATTATTAATTTAGAGACTCAAACATTCCTGGCCTATTCCATTAGAGAATCTAAAAATTTCTCCTTATTAATTAAGAGACACTAACTGTCCTGGCCTATACCTTTAGTGACTCTAAGTGTTTCTCCTTATTAATTTTGAGACCCTAACTGTCCTGCACTATTCCTTTAGAGACTGAGACTTCCGCCTTATTAATTTAGAGACTCTAACTGTCCTGGCCTATTCCTTTAACGCTTCTAAGTATTTCGCCTTATTAATTTAGAGACTCTAACTCTCCTGGCCTATTCCTTTAAGACCTCTAAGAGTTTCGCCTTATTAATTTGCAGACTCTAACACTCCTGGCCTATTCCTTTGGAAAATTTCGGATTTTCGCCTTATGAAATTAGAGACTCTAACTCTCCTGGCCTATTCGTTTAGAGACTCCATGAGTTTCGCCTTATTAATTTACAGACTCTAACTTTCCGACCTATTCCTTTAGAGACTCTAATTGTTTCGCCTTATTAATTTATAGACCCTAAATGTCCTGGCATAATTCTTTAGAGACGCTAAGATCCTCGTCTTATTAATTTAGAGACTCTAACTTTCCTGGCCTAATCATTTAGAGATTCTAAGAATTTCGCCTTATTAATTTAGAGACTCTAACCCTCCTGGCCTAATCCTTTGGAGACTGTAAGGAATTTCGCCTTATTTATTTTGAGACTCTAACTGTCCTGGCCTATTCCTTTAGAGACTCTAAGAGATTTGCCTTATTAATTTAGAGACCCTAACTGTCCTGGCCTATACTTTTGGAGACTCTAAAGTTTTCGCTTTATTAATTTAGAGAATCTAACAGTCCTGGCTTTTTCCTTTAGAGACCCTAAGAGTTTGGCCTTATTAATTTAGAGGCTCTAACTGTCCTGGCCTATGCCTTTAGAAACTCTAAGTGTTTCGCCTTATTAATTTAGAGACCCAAACACTCCTGACCTATTCCTTTAGAGACACTAAGAGTTTCGCCTTATTAATTTAAAGAGACTAACTGTCCTGGCCTTTTCCTTTAGAGACTCTGATAGTTTCGCCTTAATGATTTAGGGACCCTAACTTTCCTGGCCTATCCATTTAGAGACTCTTTGTGTTTCGTCTTATTAATTTAGAGACTCTAACTGTCCTTGCCTATGCTTTAGAGACTCGAAGTGTTTCGCGTTATTAATTTAGAGACACTAAATATCTTGGCCTTTTCCATTAGAGACGCTAAGATATTCGCCTTACTAATTTTGAGAACCTAACTGTCCTGGCCTATTCCTTTAGAGACTCTATGTGGTTGACCTTATTAATTCAGAGAATCGAACATTCCTGGGCTAATCCTTTAGAGACTCTAAGTGTTTCGCCTTATTAATTTAGAGACACTAACTGTCCTGGCCTATTCCTTTTGAGACTCTAAGTTTTTCGCCTTATTAAATTAGAGACTCTAACACTCCTAGCCTATTACTTTAGAGATAACAAGAGTTTCGCCTTACAAATTTTGAGACTCTAAATCTCCTGGCCTATAACTTTAGAGACTCTAGTTTTTCGACTTTCAATTTTGTGGACTCTAAATCTCCTGGCCTATTAGTTTAGAGACCATAATATATTCGCGCTATTATTTTAGTGACTGTAACTGTCCTGGCTTGTTCCTTTAGAGACCCTAAGGTTTTCGCCTTAATAATATAGATTCCCTAACATTCCTGGCTTATTCCTTTAGAGATCCTAAGAGTTTCGCCTTATTAATTTAAAGATTCTACCTGTCCTGTCCTATTCCTTTAGAGACTCTAAGAGATTCGCTTTATTAATTTTGAGCCCTAACTGTCCTGCACTATTGCTTTGGAGACTGAGACTTTCGCCTTATTAATTTAGAGTCTGTAACTGTCCTGGCCTATTACTTTAGAGACTCTAAGGTTTTCGCCTTATTAATTTAGAGACTCTAACTTTCCTGGGCTATTCCTTTAGTGACACTAAGATTTTCGCCTTATTAATTTAGAGACCCTAACTATCCTGGCCTAACACATTAGGGACTCTAAGTGTTCCGCCTTATTAATTTAGAGACCCTTACTGTCCTGGCCTATTCATTTAGAGTCACTAAGTGTTTCGCCTTATTAATTTAGAGACTCTAACAGTCCTGGCCTATTCCTTTAGTGACACTATGAGATTCGCCTTATTAATTTAGATACTCTAATTGTTCTGGCCTAATCCTTTAGAGACTGTAAGAGTTTCGCCTTATTAATTAGAGGCTCTAATTGCCCTGGCCTATGTTTAGAGACTCTAAGATTTTCGACTTATTAATTTAGACACTCCAACAGTCCTGGCCTAATTCTTTAGAGAATCTAAGAATTTCGCCTTATTAATTTAGAGAAACTAACTGTCCTGGCCTATCTCTTTAAGGCCTCTAAGTGTTTCGCCTTATTAATTTAGAGAGTCTAACTGTCCTGGCCTATTCCTTTAGAGACTCTAAGAGTTTCGCCTTATTAATTTAGAGACTCTAACTGACCTCGCCTATTCCTTTAGAGACTCTAAGATTTTCGCCTTATTAATTTAGAGACCCTAACGTTCCTGGCCTATTCCTTTAGAGATTCTAAGAGTTTGGCCCTATTAATTTAGAGACACTAACTCTACTGGCCTATTCCTTTAGAGACTCTAAGTATTTTGCCGTATTAATTTAGAGACTCTAAATGTCCAGGCCTATTACTTTAGAGACTCTAAGTGTTTCGCTTTATTAATTTGGAGACTCTAAATGTCCTGGCCTATTCCTTTAGAGACCATAAGAGTTTCGCCTTATTAATTTAGAGACTCTAATATCCTGGCCTATTCCCTTAGAGACTGTAAGAATTTCGCCTTATTAATTTAGAGTCTCTAACTTTCCTGGCCTATTCCTTTAGAGACTCTAAGTTTTTCGCCTTATTAATTTAGAGACCGTAACGGTCCTGGCCTATTCCTTTAGAGACTCTAAGAGTTTCGCCCTATTAATTTAGAGACACTAACTCTACTGGCCTATTCCCTTAGAGACTGAAAGTATTTCGCCTTATTAATTTGGAGACTCTAACTGTCCTGGCCTATTCCTTTAGAGACTCAAAGTGTTTCGCCTTATTAATTAAGAGAATATAACTGTACTTGCCTATTCCTTTAGAGACCCTAAAAGTTTCGCCTTATTATTTTAGAGACTCCAACTGTCCTGGCCTATACATTTAGAGTCTCTAAGTGTTTCGCCTTATTAATTTAGTGGCTCTAAATATCCTGGCCTCTAACTTTAGAGACTCTAAGAGTTTCGCCTTATTAATTTAGAGACTCTAAGAGCTCTGGCCTATTTCTTTAAGGCCTCTAAGTGTTACGCGTTATTAATGTAGAAACTCTAAATTTCCTGTCCTATCAATTTAAGGCCTCTAAGAGTTTCGCCTTATTAATTTCGAGACACTAATTCTCCTGGCCTATTCCTTTAGAGACTCTAGGAGTTTCGTCTTATTAATTTAGAGACTCTAACTTCCCTGGCCTATTCCTTTAGAGAATCCATGTGTTTCGCCTTATTAATTTAGGGACCCCAACTGTCCTGGCCTAATCCTTTAGAGACTCTATGAGTTTCGCCTTATTAATTTAGAGAATCTAACTGTCCTGGCCTATTATTTAGAGACTCTAAGATCCTCGCCTTATTAATTTGGGACTCTAACTGTCCTGGCCTAATCATTTAGAGACTCTAAGAATTTCGCCTTATTAATTTCGAGACTCTAACTGTCCTGGCCTATTCCTTTAGGGACTATAAGAATTTCGCCTTATTAATTTAGAGAATCTAACACTCTTGGCCTATTCCTTTAGAGACTCTAAAAGTTTCGCCTTATTAATTTAGAGACTCTAACTGTGTTGGCCTATAACTTTAGAGACTCTAAGTTTTTCGCCTTATTAATTTAGAGACGCTAACTCCACTGGCCGATTCCTTTAGAGACACTAAGTTTTTCGCCTTATTAATTTAGAGACACTAAGACTTCTGGCCTATCCTATAGGGACTCAAAGTGTTTCGCCTTATGAATTAAGAGACTCTAACTCTCCTGGCCTATACCTTTAGAGACTCTAAGATTTTCGCCTTATTAATTTAGAGACTCTAACTCTCCTGGCCTATTCCTTTAGAGAGACTAAGAATTTCGCCTTATAAATTTAGAGACTCAAACAGTCCTGGACTATTCCTTTAGAGACTGTAACTGTACTGGCCTATTCCTTTAGAGCCTCTAAGTGTTTCGATTTATTAATTTAGAGAATCTAACTGTCCTGGCCTATTCCTTTAGAGACTCTAAGTGTTTGGCCTTATTAAATTAGAGACCCTAAATATCCTGGACTTTTCTTTTAGAGACTATAAGGTTTCGGCCTTATTCATTTAGAGACTAACTGTCCTGGCCAATTCCTTCTGAGGCTCTAAGAGATTCGCATTATTAATTTAGAGCCCCTAACTCTCCTGCACTATTCCTTTAGAGACTGAGATTTTCGCCTTATTAATTTAGAGACCCTAACGGTCCTGGCCTATTCCTTTAGAGACTCTAAGATTTTCGCCTTATTAGTTTAGAGACTCTAAATGTCCTGGCCTATTCCTTTAGAGACTCTAAGTGTTTCACCTTATTAATTTAGAGACCCTAACTGTCCTGGCCTATTCCTCTAGAGACTCTAAGAGTTTTGCCTTATTAATTTAGAAACACTAAATGTCGTGGCCTATTCCTTTAGAGTCTCTAAGGTTTTGGCCATATTAATTTGGAGACTATCTGTCCTGGCCTATTTCTTTAGAGACTCTAAGTGTTTAGGCTAATGAATTAGGAGACACCAACTGTCCTGGCCTATTCCTTTAGAGACCCTAAGAGTTTCGCCTTATTAATTTAGAGACCCTAACACTCCTGGCCTATTCCTTTAGAGACTCTAAGTGATTCGCCTTATTAATTTAGAGACCCTAACAATCCCGGCCTATTCCTTTAGAGACACTAATTGTTTCGCAATATTAATTTAGAGATTCTAACTTTCCTGTCCTATTTCTTTAGAGACTCTAAGAGTTTCGCCTTATTAATTTCGAGACCCTAACTGTCCTGGCCTATTCCTTTGGAGACTCTAAAAATTTCGCCTTATTAATTTAGAGACCCTAATTCTCTTGGCTTATTCCTTTAGAGACTCGAAAGCGTTTCGACTTATTAATTTAGTGACTATAAATGTCCTGGCCTATTCCTTTAGAGACTCTAAGTGTTTCGCCTTATTAATTTAGAGACTCTAACTCTCCTGGCCTAATCCTTTAGAGACTAAAGCATTTTCGCTCTATTAATATAGAGACTGTAACTATCCTGGTTTGTTCCTTTAGAGGCCCTAAGACTATCGCCTTATTAATTTAGATTTCCTAAGATTCCTGGCCTATTCCTTTAGAGACTCTAAGAGTTTTTCCTTATTAATTTAGAGACTCTAACTGCCCTGTCCTATTCCTTTAGAGACTCCAAGTGTTTCGCCTTATTAATTTTGAGCCCTAACTTTCCTGCACTATTCCTTTAGAGACTGAGACTTTCGCCTTATTAATTTAGAGAATCTAACTGTCCTGGCCTATTACTTTAGAGACACTAAGTGTTTCGCCTTATTAATTTAGATACTCTAAATGTACTGGGCTATCCTTTGGAGACTCTACGTGTTTCGCCTTATTAATTTTGAGACACTAACTGTCCTGGCATATAACTTTAGAGACTCAAAGATTTCCGCCTTATTAATTTAGAGACTTTATCTGTCTTGGCCTATTCCTTTAGAGACTCTAAGAGTTTCGCCTTATTAATTTAGAGACTCTAACTCTCCTGGCCTATACCTTTAAAGACTCTAAGTGTTTCGCTTATTAATTTAGAGACACTTACTGTCGTGGCCTATTCCTTTAGAGACTCTAAGGGTTTTGCCTTATTAATTTAGAGACTCTAACTTTTCTGGCCCATTCCTTTAGAGACTCTAATATTTTCGCTCTTTTAATATACAGACGGTAACCCTATTGGCTTGTTCCTTTGGAGACCCTAAGACATTCGCCTTATTAAATTAGATTCCCTAGACTTCCTGGCCTATTCCTTTAGAGACTCTAAGAGTTCCGCCTTATTAATTTAGAGACTCTAACTGTCCTGGCCTATTCCTTTAGAGACCTTAAGCGTTTCGCCTTAATAATTTAGAGACACTAACTGTCCTGGTCTATTCCTTTAGAGACACTAATTGTTTCGCCTTATTAATTTAGGGAATCTAACACTCCTGGCCAATACTTTTTGAGACCCAAAGGGTTTCGCCTTATTAATTTAGAGACGCTAAATGTCCTGCCCTATTCTTTTAGAGACTCTAAGAGTTTCGCCTTATTAATTTAGAGACCCGAACTGTCCTGGCCTATTCCTTTAGAGACTCTAAGATTTTGGCCTTATTAATTTAGAGACACTAACTGTCCTGGTCTATTCCTTTAGAAAATCTATGAGTTTCGCCTTATTAGTATAGAGACTCTAACTCTACTGGCCTATTCCTTTAGAGACTCTAAGAGATTCGCCTTATTAATTTGGAGACACTAACTGTCCTGGCCTATTGCTTTAGAGACCCTAAGCGTTTCGCCTTATAAATTTAGAGACTCTAACTGTACTGACCTATTAATTTGAGACTCTAAGTGTTTCGCCTTATTAATTTAGGTACTCTAACTGTCCTGGCCTATTCCTTTAGAGACTCTAGGATTTTCGCCTTATTAATTTAGAGACTCTAACTGTCCTGGCCTATTATTTAGAGACTCTAATATTTTCGCCTTATTAATTTAGAGACTCTAAATGTCCTGGCCTATTCTTTAGAGACTCTAAGATTTTCGCCTTATTAATTTAGAGAAACTAACAGTCCTGGCCTATTCCTTTAGAGACACTAAGAGTTTCGCCTTATTAATTTAGAGACTCTAACGGTCCTGGGCTATATCTTTAGAGACTCCATTAGATTCGCCTTATTAATTTAGATACTCTAACTCTCATGGCCTATTCCTTTAGAGATTCTAAGAGTTTAGCCTTATTAATTTAGAGACTCTAACTGTCGTGGCCTATTATTTTAGAGACTCTAAGAGTTTCAACTTATTAATTTAGAGACTCTGAGTTTCCTGGCCTATTCCTTTAGAGACTCTAAGAGATTCGCCTTCTTAATTTAGAGACTTTAACTGTCTTGGCCTAATACTTTAGAGACCCTAAGAATTTCGCATTATTGATTTAGAGACTCTAACTGTCCTAGCCTATTCCTTTAGAGACACTAAGATTTTCGCCTTATTAATTTAGATACTCTAATTCTCCTGCCCTATTCATTTAGAGACTCTAAGAGTTTCGACTTATTAATTTATAGACACTAAATGTCCTGGCCAATTCCTTTAGAGGCTCTAACAGTTTCGCGTTATTAAATAAGAGACCCTAACTCTCCTGGCCTATACATTTAGAGACACTAAGTATTTCGCCTTATAAATTTAGAGACTCTAAGAGTCCTGGCCTATTCTTTAGAGACTCTAAGTGTTTCGCCTTATTAATTTAGAGATCCTAACTGTCCTGGCCTATTCCTTTAGATACTCTAATATTTTCGACTTATTATTTTAGAGACTCTAACACTCCTGGCCTATTCCTTTAGAGACTCTAAGGTTTTCGCCTTATTAATTTAGAGACTCTAAATGTCCTGACCTATTCCTTTAGAGACTCTAAGTGTTTCGCCTCATTAATTTAGAGACACTAACTCTCTTGGCCTATTCCTTTAGGGACTCTATGAGTTTCGCCTTATTAATTTAGAGACTCTAACCGTCCTGGCCTATTCATTTAGAGACTCTAAAAGTTTCGCCTTATTAATTTAGAGACTCTAACTGTCCTGGCCTGTTCCTTTAAAGACCCAAAGAATTTCGCCTTATTAATTTAGAGACTCTAACTCTCCTGGCCTATTCCTTTAGAGACTCTAAGTGTTTCGCCTTATTAATTTAGAGACTCTAACAGTCCTGGCCTATTCATTTAGAGACTCTAAGTGTTTCGCCTTATTAAATTAGAGACCCTAACTATCATGGCCTATTCTTTTAGAGACTCTAAGATTTTGGCCTTATTTATTTAGAGACTAACTGTCCTGGCCAAATACTTTAGAGACACTAAGTGTTTCGCCGTATTAATTTAGAGCCCCTAACTGTCCTGAGCTATTCCTTTAGAGACTGAGACTTTCGCCTTATTAATTTAGAGACACTAACAGTCTTGGCCTATTCCTATAGAAACTCTAAGATTTTCGCCTTGTTAATTTAGAAACTCTAACTGTCCTGGCCTATTCATTTAGAGACTCTAAGTGTTTCACCTTATTAATTTAGAGACTCTAACTGTCCTGGCCTATTCCTTTAGAAACTCTAAGTGTTTCGCCTTATTAATTTAGAGACTCTAACTGCCCTGGCCTATTCCTTTAGAGACGCTAAGTATTTCGCCTTATTAATTTAGAGAGTTTAACTGTCCTGGCCTATTACTTATGAGACTCTAAGTTTTTCGCCTTATTAAAGTTGGGACTCTAACTCTCCTAGCCTATTCCTTTAGAGATCACAAGTTTTTCGCCTTACAAATTTATAGACTCTAACTCTCCTGGCCTATAACTTAGAGACCTTAGATTTTCGACTTTTAATTTAGAGACTCGAAATCTCCTGGCCTATTCCTTTACAGAATATAATATTTTCGCGCTATTAATATAGAGGCTGTAACTGTCCTGCCTTGTTCCTTTAGAGACCCTAAGACTTTCGCCTTATTAAATTAGATTCCCTAACAGTCCTGGCCTATCCCTTTAGAGACACTAAGAGTTTCGCCTTATTAAATTAGAGACTCTAACTGTCCTCTCCTATTCCTTTAGAGACTCTAAGACATTCGCCTTATTAATTTTGAGCCCTAACTGTCCTGCACTATTCCTTTAGAGACTGAGACTTTCGCCTTATTAATTTAGAGACACTCACTGTCTTGGCCTAATACTTTAGAGACTCTAAGTGTTTCGCCTTATTAATTTAGAGAAACTAACTCTCCTGGCCTAATTCATTAGAGACTCTAAAATTTTCGCCTTATTAATTAAGAGACTCTAACTCTATTAGCCTATACCTTTATACACTCTAAGAATTTCGCCTTATTAATTTAGAGAACCTAACTGACAAGGCCTATTCCTTTAGAGACTCAAAGTGTTTGGCCTTATTAATTTAGAGACACTAAATGTTCTGGCCTATTCCTTTAGAGACTCTAAGGGATTCGCCTTATCAATTTAAAGACTCTAACTGCCCTGGCCTATTCTTTCGAGACTCTAAGTGTTTCGCCTTATTAATTTAGAGACTCTAACATTCCTTACCTATCCCTTTAGAGACCCAAAGATTTACGCCTTATTCATTTAGAGACTCTAACAGTCCTGGCCCAATACTTTAGAGACTCTAAGTGTTTCGCCTTATTAATTTAGAGTCTTTAACACTTCTGGCCTATTCCTTTTGAGACCCTAAGAATTTCGCCTTATTAATTTAGAGACTTTAACTCTCCTAGCCTATTCCTTTAGAGATCAATAGAGTTTCGCCTTACAAATTTAGAGAATTTAATTCTCCTGGCCTATAACTTTAGAGATTCTAGAGTTTCGAATTTTTAATTTAGGGACTCTAACTGTCCTGGCCTACTCCTATAGAGAATATAATAATTTCGCGCTTTAATATAGAGACGGTAACCCTCCTGGCTTGTTCCGTTAGAGACCCTAAGACTTTCACATTTTTAATTTAGATTCTCTAACAGCCTTGGCCTATTCCTTTAGAGACACTAAGAGTTTCGCCCTATTAATTTAGAGACTCTAACTGACCTGGCCTATTACTTTAGAGACTCTAAGTGTTTCGGCTTATTAATTTTGAGCCCCAATCTCTCCTACACTCTTCCTTTAGAGGCTTAGATTTTCACCTTATTAATTTAGAGATTCTAACTGTCCTGGCCTATACCTTTAAGGCAACTAAGGTTTTCGCCTTATTAATTTAGAGACTCTAACAGTCCTGGCCTATTTCTTTAAGGTCTGTAAGTGTTTCGACTCTTTAATTTAGAGACGCTATCTCTCCTGGCCTATTCCTTTAGAGACTCCATGAGATTCGCCTTATTAATTTAGAGACCCTAATTGTCCTGGTCTATTCCTTTAGAGACTCTATGAATTTCGCCTTATTAATTTAGAGACTCTAACTGTCCTGGCCTATTCCTTTAGAGACTCTAAGAGTTTCGCCTTATTAATTTAGAGACCCTATATGTCCTGGCCTATACCTTTAGAGACACTAAGAGATTCGCCTTATTAATTTAGAGACTCTAACTGTCCTGGCCAATTACTTTAGAAACTCTAAGTGTTTCGCCTTATTAATTTAGAGACTCTAACTGTCCTGGCCTATACCTTTATAGACTCTAAGATTTCGCCTTATTAATTTAGAGACACTAACTGTCCTGGCCTATTCCTTTAGAGACTCTAAGAGTTTCGCCTTATTAATTTAGAGACTCTAACTCTCCTGGCCTGTTCCTTTACAGACTCTAAGACTTTCGCCTTATTAATTTAGAGACTCTAACTCTCCTGGCCTATACCCTTAGAGTCACTAAGCTTTTCGCCTTAATAATTTAGAGACTCTAACTGTTCTGGCCTATTCTTTAGAGACTCTAAGTGTTTCGAATTATTAATTTAGAGACTCTAATTGTCCTGGCCTATTCCTTTAGAGACTCTAATAGTTTCGCCTTATTAATTTAGAGACTCTAACTCTCCCGGCCTATATATTTGAGACACTAAGTTTTTCGCCTTATTAATTTAGAGACACTAACTGATATGGCCTATTTATTTTGAGACTCTAAGAGATTCGCCTTATAAATTTAAAGATTCTAACTCTCTTGGCCTATTCATTAGGGCCTCAAATTTTTCGCCTCATTAATTTAAAGACTTTAACTGTCCTGACTTATTACTTTAGAGGCTCTAAGTGTTTCGCCTTATTAATTTAGAGAATCTAACTCTACTGGACTATTCCTTTAGAGACTCTAAGAGTTTCGCCTTATAAATTTAGAGAATCTATCTGTCCTTGCCTATTTCTTTAGAGACTCTAAGGGTTTCGCCTTATTAATTTAGAGACACTAAACGTCCTGACATATTACTTTAGAGACTCTAGGAGTTTCGCCCTATTAATTTAGAGATTCTAACTGTCCTGGCCTATTCCTTTAGAGACACAAATTTTTCGCCTTATTAATTTAGAGGCTCTAACTGTCCTGGCCTTTTCCTTTAGAGACTCTAAAAGTTTCGCCTTATTAATTTAGAGACTCTAACTTTCCTGACCTATTCCTTTAGAGAATCTAATATTTTCGCCTTATTAAGTTAGTGAATCTAACTGTTCTGTCCTATAACTTTAGAGAATCAAAGAGATTCGCCTTATTAATTTAGAGCCCCTAACTGTCCTGCACTATTCCTTTAGAGACTGAGACTTTCGCCGTATTAATTTAGAGGCACTAACTGTCCTGGCCTATTCCTTAGAGACTCTAAGATTTTCGCCTTATTAATTTAGAGATCCTAACGTTCCTGGCCTATTCCTTTAGAGAATCTAAGAGATTCGCCTTATTAATTTAGAGACCCTAATTGCCCTGCCCTATTCCTTTAGAGACAAAAAATTTCGCTGTATTAATTTAGAGACCCTAAGTGTCTTGGCTTAGTTCTTTAGAGACTCTAATTGTTTCGCCTTATTATTTTAGTGACTCTAACTTGCCTGGTCTAAACCTTTAGAAACTTTAAGAGTTTCGCCTAATTAATTTTGAGACTCTAACTGTCCTGGCCTATTCCTTTAGGGACTCTATGTGTTTCACCTTATTAATTTAGAGCCTCTAACTGTCCTGCACTATTCCTTTAGTGGCTGGGACTTTCGCCTTATTAATTTAGAGACTCTAACTGTCCTGGCCTATTCCTTTAGAGACTCTAAGTGTTTCACCTTATTAATTTAGAGCCCCTAACTGTCCAGCACTATTCCTATAGAGACTGAGACTTTCGTCTTATTAATTAAGAGACTCTAAATGTATTGGCCTACACTTTTAGAGATTCTAAGAGTTTCACCTTATTAATTTAGAGAACCAAACTGTCCTGGCCCAATCCTCTAGAGACTCTAAGTGTTTCGCCTTATTAATTTAGAGACTCTAACTCTCCTGGCCTAATCTTTAGAGACACTAAGAATTTCGCCTTATTAATTTAGAGACTCTAACTGTCCTGGCCTATTCTTTAGAGACTCTAATAATTTCGCCTTATTAATTTACAGACTCTAAATGTCATGGCCTATTCTTTAGAGACTCTAAGAGATTCGCCTTATTAATTTAGAGGCTCTAACAGTCCTGGCCTATTCCTTTAGAGACTCTAAGTGTTTCACCTTATTAATTTATAGGTCCTAACTGTCCTGGCCTATTCTTTTAGAGACACTAAGAATTTCGCCTTATTAAATTAGAAATTCTAACATTCCTGGAATATTCCTTTAGAGACTCTAAGAGTTACGCCTTATTAATTTAGAGCCCCTAAATGTCCTGCACTATTTCTTTAGAGACTGAGATTTTCAACGTATTAATTTAGAGACTCTAACTGTCCTGGCCTATTCCTTTAGAGACTCTAAGTGTTTCGCCTTATTAATTTAGAGATTGTAACTCTCCTGGCCTATTCCTTTAGAGACTCTAAGAGATTCGCCTTATTAATTTAGAGACCCTAACTTTCCTGCACTATTCCATTAGAGGCTGAGACTTTCGCCGTATTAATTTAGAGACTCTAAGTGTCCTGGCCTATTATTTAAGACTCTAAGAATTTCGCCATATTATTTTAGAGACTCTAAGTCTCCTGGCCTAATCCTTTAGAGACTTTAAGTGTTTCGCCTTATTAATTTAGGGACTCTAACTGCCCTGGCCTAATCCTTTAGAGACTCTAAGAATTTCACCTTATTAATTTAGAGCCCTAACTGTCTTGCACTATTCCTATAGAGACTGAGGCTTTCGCCTTATTAATTTAGAGACTCTAACTGTCTTGGCCTATTACTTTCGAGACTCTAAGAGTTTTGCCTTATTAAATTAGAGAATCTTACTCTCCTGGCCTATTCCTGTAGAGCCTCTAAGAGTCTCGTCTTATTAATTTAGAGACTCTAACTGTCCTGGCTTATGCCTTTAGAGACTCTAAAAATTTCGCCTTATTAATGTAGAGACTCTAAATGCCCTGGGCTATTCCTTTAGAGACTCTAAGTTTTTCGACTTATTAATTTAGAGACACTAACGGTCCTGGCCTAAACCTTTAGCGACTCTATGGTTTCCGCCTTATTAATATATAGACACTAACTTTCCTGTCCTAATCATTTAGAGATTCTAATAGTATCGCCTTTTTAATTTAGAGGCTCTAACTGTCCTGGCCTATTCTTTAAAGAGTCTAAGTGTTTCGCATATTAATTTAGAGACCCTAAATTTCCTGGCCTATTACTTTAGAGAGCCTAAGAATTTCGCCTTATTAATTTAGAGACTCTAACTAGTCAGACTCTAAGATTTTCGCCTTATTAATTTAGAGACCCTAACTATTCTGTCCTATACCTTTAGAGACTCTAAGTGTATCGCCTTATTAATTTAGATTCTCTAACTGTATTGGCCTATTTCTTTACAGACTCTAAGTGTTTCGCCTTATTAATTTAGAGACTCTAACGGTCCTAGCCTATTACTTTAGGGACTCTAAGGTTTTCGCCTTATTAATTTTGAGACTCTAACACACATGGCCTATACCTTTAGAGACACTAAGAGTTTCGCCTTATTAATTTAGAAATTCTAACACTTCTGACCTATTTCTTTAGAGACTGTAAGAATTTCGCCTTATTAATTTAGAGACACAAGCTCTCCTGGCCTATTCCATTAGAGATTGTAAAAGTTTCGCCTTATTAATTCTGAGATTCTAACTGTCCTGGCCTTTTCCTTTAGAGACTCTAAGAGTTTCGCCTTATTAATTTAGAGACTCTAACTGTCTTTGCCAATTTCTTTAGAGACTCTTAGAGATTCGCCTTATTAATTTAGAGACACTAACAGTACTGGCCTCTTCCTTTAGAGACACTAAGTGTTTCGCCTTATTAATTTAGAGAACCTAATCTTCCTGGCCTATTCCTTTAGGGACTCTAAGGTTTTCGCCTTATTAATTTAGAGTCTCTAACTGTCCTGTCCTATTCTTTAGAGACTCTAAGAATTTCGCCTTATTAATTTAGAGAAAATAACTGTCCTGGCCTAATACTTTAGATACTCTAAGAGTTTCGCCTTATTAATTTAGAGACTCTAACAGCCCTGGCCTATTCCTTTAGAGAATCTAAAAGATTTACCTTATTAATTTAGAGCCCCTAACGGTCCTGCACTATTCCTATAGAGACTGAGACTTTCGCCTTATTAATTTAGAGGCTCTAACTGTCCTGGCCTATTACTTTAGAGACTCTAAGCTTTTACCTTATTAATTTAGAGACTCTAACTTTCCTGCACTATTCCTTTAGAGACTGAGACATTCGCCTTATTAATTTAGAGAATCTAACTGTCCTGGACTATTCTTTTAGAGACTCAAAGATTTTCGCTTTATAATTTTAAGCCACTAACTGTAATGCACTATTTCATTAGGGACTCTAAGAGTTGCGCCTTAATAATTTAGAGACACTAACTGTCCTGGCCTATTCCCTTAGAGACTCTAAGTGTTTCGCCTTATTAATTTAGAGACTCTAACTGTCCTGGCCTATAACTTTAGAGACGTTAAGTGTATCGCCTTATAAATTTAGAGAAACTATCTGCCCTGGCCATTTCCTTTGGAGACTCTAAGCGTTTCGCCTTATTAATTTAGAGCCCCTAACTGTCCTGCACTATTCCTTTAGAGACTGAGACTTTGGCCTAATTAATTTAGAGACCCTAAGTGTCACGGCCTAATCCTTTAGAGATTCTAAAATTTTCGACTTATTAATTTAGAGACTCTAACTTTCCTAGCCTATTACTTTAGAGCCTCTAATAATTTCGCCTTATTAATTTAGAGACGCTAACTGTCCTGGCTTACCCCTTTAGAGACTCAAAGAATTTCGCCTTATTAATTTAGAGACTCTAAATGTACTGGCCTATTACTTTAGAGACTCTAAGGGATCCGCCTTATTAATTTAGAGACTCTAACTGTCCTGGCCTAATCCTTTAGAGAATCTAAGATTTTCGCCTTATTAATTTCGAGACTTTAACAGTCCTGGCGTATTCCTTTAGAGACTCTAATAGATTCGCCTTATTAATTTAGAGACAATAACATTCCTGGCCTATTCCTTTAGAGACTCTAAGAGTTTCGCCTTATTAATTTAGAGACTCTAACTGTCCTGGCCTATTCCCTTGGAGACAATAAGAAATTCGCCTTATTAATTTAGATACCCTAACTGTCCTGGCCTATTCCTGTAGAGACTCTAAGATTTTCGCCTTATTAAATTAGAGACCCTAACTTTCCTGGCCTATTTCTTTAGAGAATCTAAGAGTTTCGCCTTATTAATTTCGAGACTCTAAGAGACCTGGCCTATTTCTTTAGAGACTCTAAGAGTTTCACCTTATTAATTTAGAGACTATAACAGTCCAGGCCTATTCCTTTAGAGACTCTAAGAGTTTCGCCTTATTAATTTAGAGACCCTAACTGTCCTGGCCTAATCCTTTAGAGACTCTAAGTGTTTCGCCTTATTAATTTAGATACTCTAACTGTCCTGGCCTATTCCTTTAGAGACTCTAAAAGTTTCGCCTTATTAAATTAGAGACTCTAATTTTCCTGACCTAATACTTTTTAGACTCTAAGAGTTTCGCCTTATTAATTTAGAGACACTAACTCTCCTAGCCTATTCCTTTAGAAATCACAAGAGTTTCGCCATACAAATTTAGAGGCTCTAAATCTCCTGACCTATAACTTAAGAGACTCTAGTGTTTCGACTTTTTAATTTAGAGACTCTAAATGTCCCGGCGTATTCCTTTAGAGAATATAATATTTTCGCGGTATTAATATAGAGACTGTAACTGTCCTTGCTTGTTCCTTTAGAGTCCCTACAACTTTCGCCTTATGAATTTAGATTCCCTAACAGTCCTGCCCTATTCCTTTAGAGAAACTAAGAGCTTCGCCTTATTAATTTAGAGACTCTAACGGTCCTGGCCTATTACTTTAGAGACTCTAAGAGTTTCGCCTTATTAGTTTAGAGCCCCTAACTGTCCTGCACTATTCCTTTAGAGAATGAGACTTTCGCCTTATTAATTTAGAAACTCTAACTTTCATTGCACATTACTTTAAAGACTGTAAGAGTTTCTCCTTATTAAATTAAAGACACTAACTCTCCTGGCCTATAACTTTAGAGACTCTAAGAGTTTCGCCTTATTAATTAAGAGACTCTAACTGTCCTGGCCTATTCCTTTAGAGACTGTAAGGTTTTCGCCTTATTAAATAAGAGACCTTAAATGTCCTGGCCTATACCTTTAGAGACACTAAGTGTTTCGCCTTATTAATTTAGAGACTCTAACTCTCCTGTCCTATTCCTTTTGAGAGTCTAAGTGTTTCGCCTTATTAATTTTGAGACTCTAACTTTACTAGCCTATTCCTTTAGAGATGAAAGGGTTTTCGCCTTAAAAATTTAGGGACTCTTTCTCTCCTGGCCTATAACTTAAGAGACACATATGTTTCGACTCTTTAATTTAGAGACACTAAATGTCCTGTCCTATTACATTAGAGACCCTAATATTTTCGCGCTAATAATATAGAGACTTTAACTGTCCTGGCTTGTTCCTTTAAAGACCCTAAGGCTTTCGCCTTATTAATTTAGATTCCCTAACAGTCCAGGCCTATTTTTATAGACTCTAAGGGTTTGGCATTATTAATTTATAGCCCCTAACTCTATTGCACTATTACTTTAGAGACTGAGACTTTCGCCCTATTATTTTAGAGACACTAACTGCCATGGCCTGTTATTTTAGAGACTCTAAGTGTTTCGCCTTATTAAATTAGAGACACCAAATCTCCTAGCCTATTCATTTAGAGACTCTAATTTTTTCGCCTTATTAATTTAGAGACTCTATCTTTCCTGGCCTATTTTTTTAGAGACTCTAAGTTTTTCGCCATATTAATTTAGAGACTCTAACTGTCCTGGCCTATTCCTATAGAGACTCTAAAATTTTCTCCTTATTAATTTAGAGACACTAACTGTCCTGGCCTATTTCATTAGAGAACCTAAGTGTTTCGCCTTATTAATTAGAGACTCTAAATGTCCTGGCCTATTCCTTTATAGACTCTAAGAGTTTCGCCTTTTTAATTTACGGACGCTAACTCTCCTGGTCTATTTCTTTAGGGACTCTAAGAGTTTGGTCTTATTAATTTTGAGACACTAACTGTCCTGGCCTATTCCTTTAGAGACTCTAAAAGTTCCGCCTTATTAATTTAGAGACAGTAACTGTTGTAGCCTATAACTTTAGAGACTCTAAGAGTTTCGCCTTATTCATTTAGAGACTCTAACTTTCCTGGCCTATTCCATTAGAGAATATAAGATTTTCGCCTTATTAATTTAGAGACTCTAACTGTCCTGGCCTATTCCTTTAGAGACTCTAAATGTTTCGCCTTATTAGTTTAGAGACTCTTACTGTCGTTTCCTATTCATTTAGAGACTGTAAGTTTTTCGCCTTATTAATTTAGAGATTCTAACTGTTTTCGCCTATTACATTACAGACTCTGTAAGTTTTTCGCCTTATTAAATTAGAGACTCTAAATTTCCTGGCATTTTACTTTAGAGACTCTAAATTCTTCGCCGTATTAATTTAGAGACACTAACTGTCCTGGCCTATTCCTATAGAGACTCTAGGTTTTTCTCCTTATTAATTTAGAGACACTAACTGTCCTGGCCTATTCCTTTAGAGACTCTAAGTGTTTCGCCTTATTAATTTAGGGAATCTAAATGTCCTTGCCTATTACTTTAGAGACTCAAAGAGTTTCGCCTTATTAATTTAGATACTCTAACTGTCCTGGCCTTATTCTTTAGAGACTATAAAATTTCGCCTTATTAATTTAGAGAATCTAACTCTCCTGGCCTATTCCTTTAGAGACTATAAGATTTTGGCCTTATTAATTTAGAGACTCTAAATGTCCTGGGCTGTTCATTTAGAGACTCTAATTTTTTCGCCTGATTAATTTAGAGACTCTCACTGTCCTGGCCTAATCCTTTAGCGACTCTAAGTGTTCCGCCTTGTTAATTTAGAGACTCTAAATGTCCTGGCCTAATACGTTTACCATTCTAATTTTTTCGCCTTTTTAATTTTGAGGCTCTAACTATCCTGGCCTATTCCTTTAAAGACTCTAAGAGTTTCGCATATTAATTTAGAGAAACTAACTGTCCTGGCCAATTCTTTAGAGAGCCTAAGATTTTCGCCTTATTAATTTAGAGACTCTAACTGTCCTGGACAATTCTTTAGAGGACCTAAGAGTTTCGCCTTATTAATTTAGAGACTCTAACAGTCCTCGCCTATTCGTTTAGAGACTCTAAGAGTTTCGCCTTATTTATTTAGAGACTCTAACTATCCTAGGCCTATAACTTTAGAGAATTTAAGAGTATCGCCTTATTAATTTAGAGACTCTAACTGTATTGGCCTATTCCTTTAGAGACTCTAAGTGTTTCGCCTTATTAATTTAGAGAATCTAAAGGTCCTAGCCTATAACTTTAGGGACTCTAAAATTTTCGCCTTATTAATTTTGAGACCCTAACTCTCATGGCTTATACCTTTAGAGACACTAAGCGTTTCGCCTTATTAGTTTAGAGATTCTAACACTTCTGACCTATTTCTTTAGAGACTGAAAGAATTTCGCCTTATTAATTTAGAGACACAAGCTCTCCTGGCCTATTACATTAGAGATTTTAAGAGTTTCGCCTTTTTAATTTAGAGACAATAAAAGTCCTGGCCTTTTCCTTTAGAGACTCTAAGAGTTTCGCCTTATTAATTTAAAGACTCTGTCCTTGCCAATTCCTTTAGAGACTCTTAGAGATTCGCCTAATTAATTTAGAGACACTAACTGTACTGGCCTCTTCCTTTAGAGACACTAAGTTTTTCGCCTTATTAACTTAGAGACACTAACTCTCCTGGCCTATTCCTTTAGGGACTCAAAGAGTTTCGCCTTATTAATTTAGAGACTCTAACTGTCCAGGCCTATTCCTTTAGAGACTCTAAGAATTTCGCCTTATTAATTTAGGGACAATAACTGTCCTGGCCTATTCCTTTAGCTACACTAAGAGTTTCGCCTTATTAATTTAGAGACTCTAACTGCCCTGGCCTATTCCTTTAGAGAATCTAAGAGTTTTACCTTATTAATTTAGAGACCCTAAATGTCCTGCACTATTCCTATAGAGACTGAGTCTTTCGCCTTATTAATTTAGAGGTTCTAACTGTCCTGGCCTATTACTCTAGAGACTCTAAGTGTTTCAACTTATTAATTTAGAGCCCCTAAACGTCCTGCACTATTCCTTTAGAGACTGAGACTTTCGCCTTATTAAATTAGAGACTCTAAATTTCCTGGTCTATTCTTTTAGAAACTCTAAGTGTTTCTCCTTATTAATTTAAAGCCACTAACTGTCCTGCACTATTCCTTTAGGGACACTATGAGTTTCGCCTTATTAATTTAGAGACCCTAACTGTCCTGGCCTATTCCCTTAGAGACTCTATGTGTTTCGCTTTATTAATTTAGAGACTGTAATTGTCCTGGCCTATAACTGTAGAGACTTTAAGAGTATCGCCTTATTAATTTAGAGAAACTATCTGCCCTGGCCATTTCCTTTGGAGACTCTAAGCGTTTCGCCTTATTAAATTAGAGCCCCTAACTGTCCTGCACTAATCCTTTAGAGACTGAGACTTTCGCCTAATTAATTTAGAGACCCTAAGTGTCATGGCCTAATTCTTTAGAGACTCTAAGTGTTTCGACTTTTTAATTTAGAGACTCTAACTTTAATGGCCTATTCCTTTAGAGCCTCTAATAATTTCGTCTTATTAATTTAGAGACGCTAACTGTCTTGGCTTATCCCTTTAGAGACTCAAAGAATTTCGCCTTATTAATTTACAGAACCTAATGTACTGGCCTATTCCTTTAGAGACTCTAAGGGATCCGCCTTATTAATTTAGAGACTCTAACTGTCCTGGCCTATTCCTTTAGAGAATCTAAGATTTTCGCCTTATTAAATTAGAGTCACTAACTCTCCTGGCCTATTCCTTTAGAGAATCTAAGAGTTTCGCCATATTAATTCCGAGTCTCTAACAGTCCTGGCCTATTCCTTTAGAGACTCTAAATTTTCGCCTTATTAAATTAGAGACTATAACAGTCCTGGCCTATTCCTTTAGAGACTCTAAAAGTTTCGCCTTATTAATTTAGAGACTCTAACTCTCCTGGCCTATTCCTTTAGAGACTCTAAGAATTTCGCCTTATTAATTTAGAGACTCTAAAAGTCCTGGCCTATTCCTTAGATACTCTAAAAGTTTCGCCTTTTTAATTTAGAGACTCTAAATTTCCTGACCTATTCCTTCTGAGACTCTAAGAGTTTCGCCTTATTAATTTAGAGTCTCTAACTCTACTAGCCTATTCCTTTAGAGATCACAAGTGTTTCGCCATACAATTTTAGAGACTCTAACTCTCCTGGCCTATAACTTAAGAGACTCTAGATTTTGGACTTTTTAATTTAGAGACTCTAACTGTCCTGGCCTATTCCTTTAGAGAATATAATATTTTCGCGCTATTAATATAGAGACTTTAACTGTCCTGACTTGTTCCTTTAGAGACCCTAAAACTTTCTCCTTATTAATTTAGATTCCCTAACAGTCCTGCCCTATTCCTTTATAGAATCTAAGAGTTTCGCCTTATTAATTTAGAGACACTAACTGTCCTGGCTTTATTCCTTTAGAGACCCTAAAATTTTCGCCTTATTAATTTAGAGACCCTAACGGTCCTGGCCTATTTCTTTAGAGACTATAAGAGTTTGGCCTTATTAATTTAGAGACCCTAAGTGTCCTGGCCTATTACTTTAAGGCTTCTAAGAGTTACGCCTTATTAATTTAGAGACTCTAACTGTCCTGGCCTATTCCTTTAGAGAAACTTAGAGTTTCGCCTTATTATTTTAGAGACTCTAAATATCCTGGCCTATTCGTTTAGAGACTCTATTAGTTTCGCCTTATTAATTTAGAGACTCTGTCACGGCCTATTACTTTAGAGATTCTAAGTGTTTCGCTTTATTAATTTAGAGACTCTAACTGTCCTGGCCTCTTCTTTTAGAGGCTCTAAGAGCTTCGCCTTATTAATTTAGAGACTCTAACTGTCCTGGCCTAACCCTTTAGAGACTCTAAGAATTTCGCCTTATTAATTTAGAGATCCTAACTGTCCTGGCCTATTCCTTTAGAGACTCTAAGGGTCTCGCCTTATTAATTTTGAGACTCTAACTGCCCTGGCCTATTCCTTTAGAGACTCTAAAATCTAGCCTTATTATTTTAGAGACTCAAACAGTCCTGGCCTCTTCCTATAGAGACACAAAGTGTTTCGCCTTATTAATTTAGTTATTCTAACGGTCCTGGCCTATTCCTTTAGAGACTCTAAGTGTTTCGCCTTACTAATTTAGAGACTCTAACGGTCCATGTCTATTCTTTAGAGACTCTAAGAGTTTCGCCTTTTTAATTTAGAGAGTATAACAGTCCTGGTCTATTCCTTTAGAGACTCTAAGGGTTTCGCCTTATTAATTTAGAGACTCTAAGTGTCCTGTCCTATTCCCTTAGAGACACTAAGTTTTTCGCCTTATTAATTTGGATACCCTAACTGCCCTGTCCTATTCCTTTTGAGACTCTAAGATTTTCGCCTTATTAAATTAGAGACACTAACTCTCCTGGCCTATTCCTTTAGAGAATCTAAGAGTTTTGCCTTATTAATTTCGAGACTCTAACAGTCCTGGCCTATTCCTTTAGAGATTCTAAGAGTTTCGCCTTATTAATTTAGAGACTATAACAGTCCTGGCCTCTTACTTTAGAGACTCTAAGAGTTTCGCCTTATTAATTTAGAGACCCTAACTGTCCTGGCCTATTCCTTTAGAGACTCTAAGAGTTTCGCCTTATTAATTTAGAGACTCTAAATGTCCTGGCCTATTCCTTTAGAGAATCTAAAATTTTCGCCTTTTTAATTTAGAGACTCTAATATTCCTGACCTATTCCTTCTGAGACTCTTAGAGTTTCGCCTTATTAATTTAGAGTCTCTAACTCTACTAGCCTATTCCTTTAGAGATCACAAGAGTTTCGCCATACAAATTTAGAGACTCTAACTCTCCTGGCCTATAACTTAAGAGACTTTAGAGTTTCGACTTTTTAATTTAGAGACTCTAACTCTCCTGGCCTATTCCTTTAGAGAATATAATATTTTCGCGCTATTAATATAGAGACTGTAACTGTCCTGGCTTGTTCCTTTAGAGACACTAAAACTTTCTCCTTATTAAATTAGATTCCCTAACAGTCCTGCCCTATGTCTTTAGAGAATCTAAGAGTTTCGCCTTATTAATTTAGAGACCCTAACTGTCCTGGCCTATTCCTTTACAGACTCTAATAGTTTCGCCTTATTAATTTAGGGACTCTAAATGTCCTGGCCTATTACTTTAGAGACTCTAAGTGTTTCGCCTTACAAATTTAGATACTCTAACTGTCCTGGCTTTATCCCTTTAGAGACTCTAAAAGTTTCGCCTTATTAATTTAGAGACCCTAACGGTCCTGGCCTATTCCTTTAGAGACTATAAGAGTTTGGCCTTATTAATTTAGAGACTCTAAGTGTCCTGGCCTATTCCTTTAAGGCTTCTAAGTGTTACGCCTTATTAATTTAGAGACCCTAACTGTCCTGGCCTATTCCATTAGAGACTCTTAGAGTTTCGCCTTATTATTTTAGAGACTCTAACTCTCCTGGCCTATTCGTTTAGAGACTCTATTAGTTTCGCCTTATTAATTTAGAGACTCTGTCACGGCCTATTACTTTAGAGATTCTAAGTGTTTCGCTTTATTAATCTAGAGACACTAAATGTCCTGGCCTTTTCCTTTAGAGACTCTAAGAGTCTCGCCTTATAAATTTAGAGATTCTAACTGCCCTGGCCTATTCCTTTAGAGACTCTAAGTGTTTCGCCTTATTAATTTATAGACTCTAACTGTACTGGCCTCTTCGTTTAGATACTCTAAGAGCTTCGCCTTATTAATTTAGAGACTCTAACTGTCCTGGCCTCTCCCTTTAGAGACTCTAAGAATTTCGCCTTATTAATTTAGAGACACTAACTGTCCTGGCCTATTCCTTTAGAGACTCTATGTGTCTCGCCTTATTAATTTTGAGACTCTCAATGCCCTGGCCTATACCTTAAGAAACTCTAAGAGTCTAGCCTTATTAATTTAGAGACTCAAACTGTCCTGGCCTCTTCCTTTAGAGACACAAAGTGTTTCTCCTTATTAATTTAGTTACTCTAACTGTCCTGGCCTATTCCTTTAGGGATTCAAAGTGTTTCGCCTTACTAATTTAGAGACTCTAACGGTCCAGGTCTATTCTTTAGAGACTCTAGGTGTTTCGTCTTATTAATTTAGAGATTCTAACTCCCCTGGCCTTTTCTTTAGGGAATCTAAGTATTTCGCCTTATTAATTTAGAGATTCTAACTGTACTGGCCTATTTCTATAGAGACTCTAAGAGTTTCCATTATTAATTTAACGACTCTAACACTCCTGCCCTATTCCTTTAGAGACTCTAAGGGTATCGCCTTATTAATTTAGAGACTCTAACGGTCCTGACCCATTCCTTTAGAAACTCTAGGATTTTCGCCTTATAAATTTAGAGACTCTAACTGTCCTGGCCTATTCCTTTAGAGACACGAAGTGTTTCGCCTTATTAATTTAGAGACACTAACTGTCCTGGCCTATCCCTTTAGAGACTCCAAGAGTTTCACTTTATTAATTTAGAGACTCTAACTTTCCTGGCCTCTTTCTTTAGAGACCCTAAGGTTTTCTGCTTATTAATTTTGAGAACCAAACTGTCCTGGCCTATAACTTTAGTGACTCTAAGATTTTCGCCTTATTAATTTAGAGACACTACCTGTCCTGGCCTGTTCCTTTCGAGACTCTAAGTGTTTCGCCTTATTAATTTTGAGACTCTAAATGTACTGGCCTTTTATTTTAGAGACTCTAAGAATTTCGCCTTATTAATTTGGAGACACAAACTGTCCTGGACTTTTCCTTTAGAGACTCTAAAATATTCGCCTTATTTATTTAGAGACCCTAACTGTCTTGCACTATTCTTTAGAGTCTGAGACTTTCGCCTTATTAAATTAGAGAATCTAAATATCCTGGCCTATTCCTTTAGAGACACTAAGATTTTCGCCTTTTTAATTTAGAGACTCTAACTGTCCTGGCCTATTCATGTAGAGACCCTAAGAGATTCTCCTTATTAATTTAGAGACACTAACTGTCCTGGCCTATTCTTTTGATACACAAAGATATTCGTCTTATTATTTTAGAGACCCTAACTGTCATGGCATACACTTTTAGAGACTCTAAGAATTTCGCCTTATTATTTTAGAGACACTTAAAGTTTTGGCCTAATTCTTTAGAGACTCTAAGAGATTCGCCTGATTAATTTAGAGACCCTAACCCTCCTGGCTTATTACTTTAGAAACTCTATGAATTTCGCTTTATTAATTTAGAGAATCTAACTGCCCTGGCCTGTACCTTTAGAGACCGTAAGAGTTTCGCCTTATTAATTTAGAGACTCTAACAATCCTGGCCTATTCCTTTAGGGACGATAATATTTTCGCGCTATTAATATAGAGACTCTAACTGTATTCGCATGATCCTTTAGAGCCCCCAAGACATTCGACTTATTAATTTAGATTCCCTAACAGTAATGACCTATTTTTTAGAGACACTAAGTGTATCGCCTTATTATTTAGAGACTCTAACGGTCCTGCCCTATCCTTTTAGAGACTCTAAGAGTTTCGCTTATTCATTTAGAGCCCCTAACTGTATTGCACTAATCCTTTAGAGACTGAGACTTTCGCTTTATTAATTTAGAGACTCTAACTGACATATTCTTTATTTAGAGACTCTAAGTGTTTCGCCTTATTAATTTAGAGACACTAACTGTCCTGGCCTACAATTTTAGAGCCTCTAAGCATTTCGCCTTATTAATTTAGAGACTCTAAATGTCCTGGTCTATTCCTTTATATACTCTCAGTATTTCGCCTTATTAATTTAGAGACTCTACCTGTACTGGCCTATTCCTTTAGAGACTTTAATAATTTCGCCCTATTAATTTTGAGTCACTAACTGTCCTGGCCTATTCCTTTAGAGAATCTAATTGTTTCGCCTTATTATTTTAGAGACTCTAACTCTCCTAGCCTATTCCTTTAGAGATCACAAATTTTTCGCCTTTCAAATTTAGAGACTCTAACATTCCTGGCCTATTCTTTTAGAGACTCTAAGAGATTCGCCTTATTAATTTAGGGATCCTAACTGTACTGGCCTATTATTTTAGAGACCCTAATTTTTTCGCCTTATTAATTTAGAGACACTAACTGCCCTGGCCTATTCCTTTAGAGACTCTAAGATTTTCGCCTTATTAATTTAGAGACCCTAACACTCCTGGCCTATTCCTTTAGAGACTCTAAGTGTTTCGCCTTATTAATCTAGAGAACCTAACTCTCCTGGTCTATTCGTTTTGTGAATCTAAGAGTTTCGCCTTATTAATTTAGAGACTCTAACTTTCCTGGCCTATTCATTTAGAGACTCTAAGAGATTCGCCTTTTTAATTTAGAGACCCTAACCCTCCTGGCCTATTCCTTTAGAGACTCTAATCGTTCGCCTTATTAATTTAGAGAATCTAACTGTCCTAGCATATTCCTTTAGAGACACTAAGAGTTTCGTCTTATTAATTTAGAGGCTCTAATAATCCTGGCCTATTACTTTAGAGACTCTAAGAGATTCGCCTTATTACATTAGAGACTCTAAATCTCCTAGCCTATTCCTTTAGAGATCACAAGAATTTCGCCTTAGAAATTTAGAGACACTAACTCTCCTGGCCTATAACTTTAGAGACTCTAGATTTTCGACTTTTTAGTTTAGAGACTCTAACACTCCTGGCTTAATCCTTTAGAGACAATAATATTTTCGCACTATTAATATAGAGAATCTAACTGTCCTGGCTTGTACATTTAGAGAACTTAAGTCTTTCGCCTAATTAAATTAGATTCCCTAAAAGACCTGTCCTATTCTTTTAGAGACTTTAAGAGTTTAGCCTTAATAAATTTAGACATTCTAACTCTCCTGGCCTATAACTTTAGAGACTCTAATTGTTTCGCCTTATAATTTAGAAACCCTAACTGTCATGCACTATTCCTTTAGAGACTGAAATTTTCGCCTTATTAATTTAGAGACTCTGACTGTCCTGGCCTATTCCATTAGGGACTCTAAGAGTTTCGATTTTTAAATTTAGAGACTCTAACACTCCTGGCCTATTCCTTTAGAAATTCTAAGTGTTTTGCCTTATTTATTTAGAGACACTAAATGTAATTGTCCTATTCCTTTAGAGACTTTAAGAGTTTCGCCTTATTAATTTAGAGACTCTAAATCTCCTGGCCTATTCCTTTAGAGATTATAATATTTTCGCTCTATTATATTAGAGACTGTAACTCTCTTGGCTTGTTCCTTTAGAGACCCTAAGAATTTCGCTTTATTAAATTAGATTCCCTAACAGTCCTGGCCTATTACTTTAGAGACTCTAATATTTTCGCCTTATTAATTTAGAGACTCTAACTGTCCTGTCCAATTTCTTTAGAGACTCTAAATGTTTCGCCTTTTTAATTTAGGGACACTAACATTCCTGCACTACTCCTTTAGAGACTGAGACTTTCGCCTTATTAATTTAGAGACCCTCACTGTCCTGACCTATTCGTTTAGAGACTCTAAGAGTTTCGCCTTATTAATTTAGAGACTCTAAATCTCCTGGCCCATTCCATTAGAGACTCTAAGATTTTTGCCTTATTAATTTAGAGACTCTAACTGTCATGGCCTATTACTTTAGAGACTCTAAGTGTTTCGCCTTATTAGTTTAGAGACTCTAACTGTCCTGGCCTATTCATTTAGAGACTAAGTATTTCGCCTTTTTAATTTAGAGACACTAAAACTCCTGGCCTATTCCTTTAGAGACACTAAGAGGTTCGCCTTATTAATTTAGTTAATTTACCTCCTGGCCTATTAATTTAGAGACTCTAAGGGTTTCGCCTTATTAATTTAGAGACTCTGTCTTGACTTATTCTTTAGAGAGTCTAAGAGTTTCGCCTTATTAATTTACAGACACTAACTGTCCTGGCCTATTCCTTTAGAGACACCAAGAGTTTCGTCTTATTAATTTAGAGACTTTAACTGTCCTGGCCTATTTATTTAGAGACTTTAATTTTTTCGCCTAATTAATTTAGAGACTCTAATTGTCCGGGCCTTTACATTTAGAGACCCTAAGATATTCGCCTTATTAATTTAGAGTCTCTAACTGTCCTGGCCTATTCATTTAGAGACTCTAAGAATTTCGACTTATTAATTTAGAGACTCATACACTCCTGGCCTAAAAATTTAGAGACACTAAGAGATTCGCCTAATTAATTTAGAGACACTAACTGTCCTGGCCTATTATATTAGAGACACTAAGAGCTTAGCCTTATTAATTAAGAGACTCTAACTATCCTGGCCTATTCCCTTTGAGACTCAAAGATTTTCGCCTTATTAATTTAGAGACACTAAATCTCCTGGCCTATTCCTTTAGAGACACTAAGAGTTTCGCCTTATTAATTTAGAAACGCTAACTGTCCTGGCCTATTACTCTAATAGTTTCACCTTATTAATTTAGAGACTCTAACTGTCCTGGCCTATTACATTAGAGACTCTAAGCATTTCGCCTCATTATATTTGAGACTCTAAGATTTCTGGCCTATTTCTTTAAGGCCCCTTAGAGTTTCGACTTATTAATTTAGAGACCCTAACTCTTCTGGCCTATTGCTTTAGATCTCTAAGAGTTTCGCCTTATTAATTTAGAGACCCTAACTGTAATGGCCTAATCCTTTAGAGACTCTATGAGTTTCGCCTTATTAATTTAGAGACACTAACTGTCTTGGCCTATTCCTTTAGAGCCTCTAAGTCTTTCGCTTTATTAATTTAGAGACACTAACAGTCCTGGCCTATTCCTTTTGAGACTCTAAGAGTCTCGTCTTAATAAATTAGAGACTCTAACTCTCCTGGCCTATTCATTTAGAGACTCTAAGAGTTTCTCCTTATTAATTTAGAGACTCTAAATGTCCTGGCCTATTACTTTAGGGACTCTAAACTATTCGCCTTATTAATTTAGAGACTGTAACTCTCCTGGTCTATTCCTTTAGAGACTAAAACATTCGCCTAATTAATTTAGAGACACTAAATATCTTGGCCTATTCCTTTAGAGACTCTAAGAGTTTCGCCTTATTAATTTATAGACACTAAATGTCCTGGCGTATTCCTTTATAGACACTAAGCGTTTCGCCTTTTTAATTTAGAGACTCTAACAGTCCTGGCCTTTTATTTTGGAGACTCTAAGAGTTTCGCCTTATTAATTTAGAGCCCCTAACTGTCCTGCACTTTTCCTTTAGAGACTGAGGATTTCCCCTTATAAATTTAGAGACTCTAACTGTCCTGCCCTATTACTTTAGAGACTGTAAGATTTTCGCCTTATTAATTTAGAGACTCTAACGGTCCTGGCCTATTTCTTTAGAGACTCGAAGTGTTTCGCCTTATTAATTTAGAGACTCTAACTGTCCTGACCTATCACTTTTGAGACTCTAAGAGATTCACTTTATTAATTTACAGACACTAATTGTCCTGGCCTATTACTTTAGAGACCCTAAGGGTCTCGAATTATTAATTTAGAGACCCAAACTGTCTTGGCCTATACCTTTAGAGACTCTAAGATTTTCGCCTTATTAATTTAGAGACTCTAAATGTCCTGGCCTGTTCCTTTAGAGACTCTAAGAGTTTCGCCTTATTAATTGATAGACTCTAACTGTACTGGCCTATTCCTTTAGAGACTCTAAGGGTTTCGCCTTATTAATTTAGAGACACTAACTTTCCTGGCCTATTCCTTTAGAGACTCTAATAATTTCGCCTTATTAATTTGGAGACCCTAACTGTCCTGGTCTATTCCATTAGATTCTCTAAGAGACTCGCCTTATTAATTTAGAGAACCTAACTGTCCTGCACTATTCTTTAGATACTGAGACTTTCGCTTTATTAAATTAGTGACTCTAAATGTCCTGGCCTATTCCTTTAGAGACACTAAGATTTTCGCCTTTTTAATTTAGAGACTCTAACTCTCCTGGCCTATTGATGTAGAGACTCTAAGAGATTCGCCTTATTAATTTAGAGACACTAACTCTCCTGGCCTATACTTTAGAGACTCTAAGATATTCGCCTTAATATTTTAGTGACACTAACTGTCATGGCATATAATTTTTAAGACTCTAAGGATTTCGCCTTATTATTTTAGAGACTCTTAATTTGTTGACCTAATTCTTTAGAGACCCTAAGGGATTCGCCTTATTAATTTAGAGACTCAAACTCTCCTGGCTTATTACTTTAGAGACTCTAAGAATTTCGCCTTATTAATTTAGAGAATCTAACTGCCCTGGCCTGTTCCTTTAGAGACACTAAGGGTTTCGCCTTATTAATTTAGAGACTTTAACAATTCTGGCATATTCATTTAGAGACTATAATACTTTCGCGCTATTAATATAGAGACTCTACCAGCCTTCGCATGTTCCTTTAGAGACCCTAAGGCTTTCGCCTTATTAATTTAGATTCCCTAACAGATCTGAACTATTCTTTTAGAGACACTAAGAGTGTCGCCTTATTAATTTAAAGACTCTAACAGTTCTGGCCTATCCTTTTAGAGACTCTAAGAGTTTCGCTTATTCATTTAAAGCCCCTAACTGTCCTGCAATATTCCTTTAGAAACTGAGAATTTCGCTTTATTATTTTAGAGACTCTAACTGCTATAGCCAATTTTTTGAGTTCTAATTGCTTCCCCTTATTTATTTAGAGACCCTAACTGCCTGGCTTTTAATTTTAGAGCCTCTAAGCAATTCGCCTTATTAATTTAGAGACCCTAAATATCCTGGCCTATTCCTTTATAGACTCTAAGAATTTCGCCTTTTTAATTTAGAGACTATAACTGTCCTAGCCTATTCCTTTAGAGACTCTAATAGTTTCGCTTTATTATTTTAGAGACTCTACCCTAGCCTATTCCTTTAGAGATCACAAGTGTTCGCCTTACAAATTTTGAGATTCTAACTCTCCCGGCCTATTCTTTAGAGACTCTAAGAGATTCGCCTTAATAAATTAGAGAGCCTAACTGTCCTGGCCTATTCCTTTAGAGACTCTAAGTGTTTCTCCTTATTAATTTAGAGACTCTAACTGCCATGACCTATTCCTTTAGAGACTCTAATAGTTTCGCCTTATTAATTTAGAGACCCTAACACTCCTGGCCTATTCCTTTAGAGACTCTAAGAAATCCGCCTTATTAATTTAGAGACACTAACTTATCTGCCCTATTGCTTTAGAGACTTTAAGAGTTTCGCCTTATTAATCTAGAGACCCTAACTGTCCTGGCCTATTCGTTTAGAGAATCTAAGTGTTTCGCCTTATTAATTTAGAGACTCTAACTGTCCTCACCTATTCATTTAGAGACTCTAAGAGATTGGCCTTTTTAATTTAGAGACACTAACACTCCTGGTCTATTCCTTTGGGACTCTAAGTGTTTCGCCTTATTAATTTAGAGTATCTAACTATCCTAGCTTATTCCTTTGGAGACACTAAGAGTTTCGTCTTATTAAATTAGAGGCTCTAATAGTCCTGGCCTATTACTTTAGAGACATTAAGAGATTCGCCTTATTAATTTAGAGAAGCTAAGTCTCCTAGCCTATTCCTTTAGAGATCAGAATGTTTTCGCCTTACAAATTTAGAGGCCCTAAATCTCCTGGCCTATAACTTTAGAGACTCTAGATTTTCGACTTTTTAGTTTAGAGACTCTAACCCTCCAGGCTTAATTCTTTAGAGAAAAAAATATTTTCGCACTATTAATATAGAGAATCTAACTGTCCTGGCTTGTCACTTTAGAGAACCTAAGACTTTCACCTTATTAAATTAGATTCCCTACCAGTACTTCCCTATGTTTATAGAGACCCTAAGAGTTACGCCTTATAAATTTAGAGATTCTAACTGTCCTGGCCTATACCTTTAGTGACTCTAAGTGTTTCGCCTTATAATTTAGAATCCCTAAATGTCATGCACTATTCCTTTAGAGACTGAGATTTTCGCCTTATTAATTTAGAGACTCTGACTCTCCTGGCCTATTCCATTAGAGATCTAAGTGTTTCGCCTTATTAATTTAGAGACACTAACTGTCCTGGCCTATTCTTTAGAGACTCTAAGATTTTCGCCTTATTAATTTAGAGACTCTATCACTCCTGGCCTACTCCTTTAAAGACTCTATGGGTTTCGCCTTATTAATTTAGAGCCCCTAACTTTCCTGCACTATTGCTTTAGAGACTGAGATTTTCGCCTTATTAATTTAGAGACCCTTACTGTCCTTGCCTATTCCTTTAGAGCCTCTAAGAGTTTCGCCTTATTAATTTAGAGACTCTAAATCTCCTGGCCCATTACTTTAGAGACTCTAAGTGTTTCGCCTTATTAATTTAGAGACTCTAATTGTCTTGGCCTATTACGTTAGAAACTCTAAGAGTTTCGCCTTATTAATTTAGATACTCTAACTGTCCTGGCCTATTCCTTTAGAGACTCTAAGATTTTCGCCTTATTAATTTAGAGGCACTAACTCTCCTGGCCTATCACTTTAGAGAGTCAAAGTGTTTCGCCTTATTAATTTAGAGACTCTAATTGTCCTGGCCTACTACTTTAGAGACTCTAAGTATTTCGCATTTTTAATTTAGAGACTCTAACACTCCTGGCCTATTCCTTTAGAGACTCTAAGAGATTCGCCTTATTAATTTAGTTACTTTAAATGTCCTGGCCTATTACTTTAGAGACTCTAAGAGTATCGCCTTATTAATTTAGAGACTCTAACTGTCCTGGCCTATACTTTAGAGAATCTAAGAGTTTCGCCTTAAAAAATTTTGAGACTCTAAATGTCCTGGCCTAATCCTTTAGTGACTCTAAGTGTTTGGCCTTATTAATTTAGAGACCCTAACAATCCCGCCCTTTTCCTTTAGAGACTCTAAGTGTTTCGCCTTATTCATTTAGAGACGCTAACTGTCCTGGCCTATTCATTTAGAGACTCTAAGCGTTTCGCCTTATTAATTTAGAGACTCTAACATTCCCAGCCTATTCCTTTAGAGATCAAAGGGTTTCGCTTTACAAATTTAGAGACTCTAACTCTCCTGTCCTATAATATTAGACACTCTAGAGTTTCGTCTTTTTAATTTTAAGACTCTAACTTTCCTGGCCTATTACTTTAGAGGGTATAATATTTTCGCTCTAATAATATAGAGCCTCAAAATATCTTTTCTTGTTCCTTTAGAGACCCTAAGACTTTCGCCTTATTAATTTAGATTCCCTAACAGTCCTGGCCTATTCTTTTAGAGACTTTAAAAGATACGCCTTATTAATTTAGAGACACTATATGTCCTGGCCTATTACTTTGGATAGTCTAAGAGATTCGTCTTAATAATTTAGTGCCCCTAACTGTCTTGTACTATTCTTTTAGATACTGAGTCTTTCGCCTTATTAATTTAGAGACTCTAACTGTCCTGGCCTATTCCTTTAGAGACACTAATTTTTTTTCCTTATTAATTTAGAGATTCTAACTGTCCTGGCCAATTCCTTTAGAGACACTAGGAGTTTCGCCTTATTAATTTAGAGAATCTAATTGTCCTGGCGTATTCATTTAGAGACTCTGAGAGTTTCGCCTTATTAATTTAGAAAAACTAACTGTCCTGGCCTATTCCTTTAGATACACTAAGAATTTCGCCTTATTAATTTAGAGATTCCAACTGTCTTGGCCTATTCCTTTAGAGACACTAAGAGATTCGCCTTATTAATTTAGGGATTCTAACACTCCTGGCCTATTCCTTTATAGACACTAAGAGTTTCGCCTTATTAATTTAGAGAATCTAACTTTCCTCGACTATTCCTTTAGAGATTCTAAGAAATCCGCCTTATTAAATTAGAAACTCTAACACTCCTGGCCTATTACTTTAGAGACGCTAATGGTTCGACTTATTAATTTAGAGACTCTAACTTTCCTGGCCTATTCCTTAGAGACCTTAAGTGTTTCGCCTTATTAATTTAGAGACCTTATCGTTCCTGGCCTATTCCTTTAGAGACTCTAAGATTTTCGGCTTATTAATTTAGAGACTCTATCTGTCCTGGCCTATCCTTTAGAGAATCTAAGAGTTCCGCCTTATTAATTTAGAGACCCTAACTGTCCTGGCCTAATATTTCAGAGTCACTAAGTCTTTCGCCTTATTAATTTAGAGCCCCTAACTCTCCTGCACTATTCGTTTAGAGACTGAGTCTTTCGCCTTATTAATTTAGAGACACTTACTGTCCTGGCCTATTCCTTTAGAGACTCTAAGAGTTTCGCTTTATTAATTTAGAGATTCTAACTGTCCTGGCCTATTATTTTAGAACCTCTAAAAGTTTCGCCTTATTATGTTAGAGACCGTAACTGTCCTGGCCTATGCCTTTAGAGACTCTAAGAATTTCGCCTTATTAATTTAGAGACACTAACTGTCCTGGCCTAATCTTTAGAGACTCTAAGATTTTCGCCTTATTAATTTAGAGATTCTAACTGTCCTGGCCTATTCTTTAGAGACTCTAAGACTTTCGACTTATTTATTTAGAGACTAACTGTTCTGGCCTATTCATTTAGAGACTCTAAGATTTTCGCCTTATTAATTTTGAGACTCTAACGCTCTTGGCCTATTCCTTTAGTGACTCTAAGAGTTTCGCCTTAATAATTTAGTGACTCTATCTGTCCTGGCCTATTCCTTTAGAGACTCTAAGTGGTTCGCATTATTAATTTAGAGGCTCTAACTGTCGTGACCTATATTTTTAGAGACACTCACAATTTCGCCTTATTAATTTAGAGACACTAAATGTCCTGGCCTATTCCTTTAGAGACTCTAAGAACTTCGCCTTATTAATTTAGAGAATCTAAACGTCCTGGCATATTCCTTTAGAGACACTAAGAATTTCGCCTCATTAATTTAGAGACCCTAACAATCCTGGCCTATTCCTTTAGAGACTCTAAAACCTTCGCCTTATTAATTTAGAGACTCTAACTGTCCTGGCCTATTCCTTTAGAGACACTATGATTTTTGCCATATTAATTTAGAGAATCTAACATTCCTGGCCTATTCCTTTAGAGACCCTAAGGGTTTCGCTTTATTAATTTAGAGACTCTAACAGTCCTGGCCAACACCTATAGAGACTCTAAGAGTTTCGACTTATTAATTTAGAGACACTAACTGACCTGGCCTATTCCTTTAGAGACACTAACACTTTTGCCTTATTAATTTAGAGACACTAAATCTCCTGGCCTATTTCTTGAGAGACTCTAAACCTTTCGCCTTATTAATTTAGAGACTCTAACTCTCCTGGCCTTATCCTTTAGAGACTCTAAGAGATTCGCCTTTTTAATTTAGTGACACTAACTGTCCTGGCCTATTCTTTTAGAGACTCTAAGAATTTCGCCTTATTAATTTAGAGACCCTAAATGTCCTGGCCTATACTTTTAAGACTTCTAAGAGTTACGCCTTATTAATTTAGAGACTCTAACTGTCCTGGCCTATTCCTTTACAGATTCTAAGAGATTCGCCATTTCAATTTAGAGACTCTAACTGTCCTGGCCTATTCCTTTAGAGACTCTAAGAGTTTCGTTTTAATAATTTAGAGACTCTAACTGTCCTGGCTTATTCGTTTAGAGATTCTAAGTGTTTCGCCTTATAATTTAGAGGCACTAAGTGTCCTGGCCTATTCCTTTAGAGTCTCTAAGTGTCTCGCCTTTTTAATTTAGAGACTCTAACTGCCTTGGCCTAATAAATTAGAGACTCTTAGAATCTCGCCTTATTAATTTAGGGACTCTAACTTTACTGGCCTATTCCTTTAGAGACTCTAAGAATTTCGCCTTATTAATTTAGAGGCTATAACTGTCCTGGCCTATTCCTTTAGAGACTCTAAGAGTTTCGCCTTATTAATTTAGAGAATCTAATGCTCTTGGACTAGTCCTTTGGAGACTCTAAGAGTTTCGCCTTATTAATTTAGAGACTCTAATTGTCCTGGCCTATTCCTTTAGAGACACTAAGATTTTCGCCTTTTTAATTTACAGACATTAAAAGTCCTGGCCTATATCTTTAGAGACTCTAAGTGTTTCGCCTTATTAATTTAGAGGCTCTAACTGTTTTGGCCTATATCTTTAAGGCCTCAAAGTGTTTCACCTTATTAATTTAGGGACTCTTACTCTCCTGGCCTATTCCTATAAGGACTCTAAGAGTTTCGCCTTATTAAATTCGAGACACTTACACTCCTGGCCTATTCCTTTAGGGACTCTAGGAGTTTCGCCTTATAAATTTAGAGTCCCTAACACTCCTGGCCTCTTCCTTTAGAGACTCCATGACTTTCGCCTTATAAATTTAGAGACACTAACTCTCCTGGCCTATTCCTTTAGAGACTCAAAGAGTTTCGCCTTATTAATTTAGATACTCTAACTGTCCTGGCATATTCCTTTAGAGACTCTAAGTGTCTCTCCTTATTAATTTAGAGACTCTAACTTTCCTAGCCTATTCATTCAGAGACTCTAAGAATTTCGACATAATAATTTAGAGACACTAACACTCCTGGCCTATTCCTTTTGAGACTGTAAGTATTTCGCCTTATTTATAAAGAGACACTAACTGTCCTGGCCTATTCCTTTAGAGACTCTAAGAGTTTCGCCTTATTAATTTAGAGACTCTAAATGTCCTGGTCTATTTTTTAGAGACTCTAAGTGTTTCGAGTTATTAATTTAGAGACTCTGACTGTCCTGGCCTATTCCTTTAGAGACTCTAAGTATTTCGCCTTATTAATTTAGAGACTCTAACTGTCCTGTCCTATTCCTTTAGAGACTCTATGAGTTTCGCCTTATTAATATAGAGAATCTTACTGTCCTGTCCTATTCCTTTAGAGAATCTAAGAATTTCGCCTTATTAATTTAGAGACTCTAACATTCCTGGCCTATTCCTTTAGAGACTCTAAGGGTTTCGCCTTATTAATTTAGAGACTCTAACTCTCCTGGCCTATTTCTTTAGAGACACTAAGAATTTCACCTTATTAATTTAGAGACACTAACACTTCTGGCCTAAAACTTTAGAGAATCTAAGATTTTCGCCTTATTAATTTAGAGACCCTAACAGTCCTGGCGTATTCCTTTAGAGACTATAAGTGTTTCGCCTTATTAATTTAGAGAATCTAACTCTCCTGGCCAATACCTTTAGAGACACTAAACTTTTCGCCTTATTAATTTACAGACCCTAACAGTCCTGGCCTATTCCTTAAGAGACTCTAAGAATTTTGCCTTATTAATTTAGAGACCCTAACTGTACTGGCCTATTGCTTTAGAGACTCTAAGATTTTCGCCTTATTAATTTAGAGACTCTAAATCTCCTGGCCTATTCCTTTGGAAACACTAAGTGTTCCGCCTTATAAATTTAGAGACTCTAACTATCCTGGCCTATTCCTTTAAATACCCTAAGAGTTTCGCTTTATTTAATTTTGAGACTCTAACAGTCCTGGTCTATTCCCTTAGAGACTCTAAGGATTTCACCTTATTAATTTAGAGAATGTAACTGTCCTGGCCCAATCCTTTAGAGATACTAAGTGTTTCGCCTTATTAATTTAGAGACTCTAACTGTACTGGCCTCTTCCTTTAGAGACTCTAAGTGTTTCGCCTTATTAATTTAGAGACTCTAACTGTCCTGGCCTATTCCATTAGAGACTCTAAGAATTTCGCCTTATTAATTTAGAGACTCTAACTCTCCTGGCCTATTCCTTTAGAGACTCTAAGCGTTTCGCCTTATGAATTTAGAAACTCTAACTGTCCTGGCCTAACCCTTTAGAGACCCTAAGATTTTCGCCTTATTAATTTAGAGACACTAACTGTCCTGGCCTATTCCTTTAGAGACACTATTCGTTTCGCCTTATTAATTTAGAGAACCTAAATGTCCTGGTCTATTCCTTTAGAGACACTCAGAATTTCGCCTTATTAATTTAGAGACTCTAACAGTCCTGGCCTATAACTTTAGAGACTCTAAGATTTTCCCCTTATTAATTTAGAGACTCTAACTCTCCTGGCCTATTCCTTTAGAGACACTAAGTGTTTCACCTTATTTGTTTAGTTACACTAACACTACTGGCCTATTCCTTTAGAAACTCTAAGAGTTTCGCCTTATTAATTTAGGGACCCTTACTGTCCTGGCCTATTCCTTTAGAGACTCTAAGGGTTTCGCCTTATTAATCTAGAGACTCTAAGTCTCCTGGCCAATTCCTTTAGAGACACTAAGAATATCGCCTTATTAATTTAGAGACACTAAGAGTCTTGGCCTATTCCTTTAGAGACTCTAAGTGTTTCGCCTTATTAATTTAGAGACCCTAACACTCTTGGCCTATTACTTTAGAGACTCTAAGTCTTTCGCCTTATTAATTTAGAGACACTAAATCTCCTGGCCTAATCCTTTGGAGACTCTAAGAGTTTCGCCTTATTAATTTAGAGACTCTAACTGTCCTGGCCTATTCCTTTAGAGACTCTAAGTTTTTCGCCTTATTAATTTAGAGACTCTAACTGTCCTGGCCTATTCCTTTAGGGACTCTAAGAGCTTCGCATTATTAATTTAGAGACTCTAACTGTCCTGGTCTATTCCCTTATAGACTCTAAGAATTTCGCCTTATTAATTTAGAGACTCTAATTTTCCTGGCCTATTCCTTTAGAGACTCTAAGTGTTTGGCCTTATTATATTAGAGAATCTAATTCTCTTGGACTAGTCCTTTAGAGACTCTAAGAGTTTCGCCTTATTAATTTAGAGACTCTAAATGTCTTGGCCTATTCCTTTGGAGACACTGAAATTTTCACCTTTTTATATACAGACATTAAATATCCTGGCCTATACCTTTAGAGACTCTAAGTGTTTCGCTTTAATAATTTTGAGGCTCTATGTATTCTGGCCTATTATTTTAAGGACTCTAAGTTTTTCGCCTTATTAATTTAAGGACACTTACTTTACTGGCCTATTCCTATAAGGACTCCAAGAGTTTCGCCTTATTAATTTCGAGACACTTACACTCCTGGCCTATTCCTTTAGGGACTCTAGGAGTTTCGCCTTAATAATTTAGAGAATCTAACACACATGGCCTCTTCCTTTAGAGACTCCATGAGTTTCGCCTTATAAATTTAGAGACACTAACTCTCCTGGCCTATTCCTTTAGAGACTCTAAGAGTTTCGCCTTATTAATTTAGAGACTCTAACTCTCCTGGCATATTTCTTTAGACACTCTAAGTGTCTCTCCTTATTAATTTAGAGACTCTAACTTTCCTGGCCTATTCATTTAGAGACACTAAGAATTTAGCCTTAGTAATTTAGAGACACTAATCCTCCTTGCCTATTCCTTTGGTGACAATAAGTATTTCGCCTTATTTATAAATAGACACTAACTGTTCTGGCCTATTGCTTTAGAGACACTAAGAGTTTCGCCTTATTAATTTAGAGACTCTAACTGTCATGGTCTATTCCTTTAGAGACTCTAAGTGTTTCGACTTATTAATTAAGAGACTCTGACTGTCCTGGCCTATTCCTTTAGAGACTCTAAATATTTCGCCTTATTAATTTAGAGACTCTAACAGTCCTGGCCTATTTCTTTAGAGACTCTAAGAGTTTCGCCTTATTAATTTAGAGAATCTAACTGTCCTGGCCTATTCCTTAGGGACTCTAAGAATTTCGCCTTATTAATTTAGAGACTCTAACATTCCTGGCCTATTCCTTTAGAGACCCTAAGAGTTTCGCCTTATTAATTTAGTGACTCTAACTCTCCTGGCCTATTCCGTTAGAGACACTAAGAATTTCGCCTTATTAATTTAGAGACACTAACACTTCTGGCCTAAACATTTAGAGACCCTAAGAGTTTCGCCTTATTAATTTAGAGACCCTAACCCTCCTGGCGTATTCCTTTAGAGACTCTAAGTGTTTCGCCTTATTAAATTAGAGACTCTAACTCTCGTGGCCTATTCCTTTAGAGACTCTAAGAATTTCGCCTTATAATTTACAGACCCTAACAGTCCTGGCCTATTCCTTTAGAGACTCTAAGAATTTTGCCTTATTAATTTAGAGACCCTAACTGTCCTGGTCTAATGCTTTAGAGACAATAAGAGTTTCGGCTTATTAATTTAGAGACTCTAAATCTCCTGGCCTATTCCTTTGGAGAATCTAAGAGTTTCTCCTTAATAATTTAGAGACTCTAACTGTACTGGCCTATTCCTTTAGAGACTCTAAGAGTTTCGCCTTATTTAATTTTGAGACTCTAAAAGTCCTGGCCTATTCCTTTAGGGACTCTATGTGTTTCGCCTTATTAATTTAGAGACTCTGTCTTCGCCTATTCCTTTAGAGACTCTAAGAGTTTCGCCTTATTAATTTAGAGACTCTAACTGTTCTGGCCTATCCCTTTAGAGACCCTAAGGGTTTCGTCTTATTAATTTAGAGACCCTAACATTCTTGGCCTCATAATTTAGAGACTCTAAGTGTCTCGTCTTATTAATTTAGGAACTCTAAAGATCTTGGCCTATACTTTTAGATACTCTAAAAGTTTCGTCTTATTAATTTAGAGACTCTAACAGTCTTGGCCTAATTCTTTAGAGAATCTAAGATTTTCGCCTTATTAATTTAGAGACTCTAACTGTCCTGGCCTATTACTTTAGAAACTCTAAGAGTCTCGCCTTATTAATTTAGATACTCTAACAGTCCTGGCCTATAACTTTAGAGACTCTAAGAGTTTCGCCTTATTAAATTAGAGACCCTAACAGTCCTGGCCAAATCCTTTACAGATTCTAAGAGTTTCGCCTTATTAATTTAGAGCCCCTACCTGTCCTGCATTATTCCTTAAGAGATTGAGACATTCGCCTTATTAATTTAGAGACCCTAACAGTCCTGGCCTATTCCATTAGAGACTCTAATATTTCGCCTTATCAACTTATAGACCCTAACTGTCCTGGCCTATTCCTTTAGAGACTCTAAGCGTTTTGTCTTATTAATTTAGAGACTCTAAATCTCTTGGCCTATTCCTTTAGAGATTTTAAGTGTTTCGACTTATTAATTTAGAGACACTAACTGCCCTGGCCTATTCCTTTAGAGACTCTAAGTGTCTCGCCTTATGAATTTAAAGACTCTAACTGTCCTGGCCTATTCCTTTAGAGACTCCAAGTGTTTCGCCCTATTAATTTAGAGACTTTAAATGTCCTGGACTATTCCTGTTGAGAATCTAAGATTTTCGCCTTATTAAATTAGAGACTCTAAATCTCCTAGCCTATTACTTTACAGATCACAAGTGTTTCGCCTTACAAATGTATAGACTCTAAATCTCCTGGCCTATAAATTTAGAGACTCAAGTTTTTCGACTTTTTAATTTAGAGACTCTAAATCTCCTGGCCTATTCCTTTGGAGATTATAATATTTTCACGCTATTAATATAGAGACAGTAACTGTCCTGGCTTGTTCCTTTAGAGACTCTAAGACGTTCGCCTTATTAATTTAGATTCACTATCAGCCCTGACCTATTCCTTTAGAGATGCTAAGATTTTCGCCTTATTAATTTAGAGACTCTAAATGTCCTGTCCTATAACTTAAGAGACTCTAAGAGATTCGCCTTATTAATTTTGAGCCCTAACTCTCCTGCGCTATTACTTTAGAGACTGAGACTTTCGCCTCATTAGTTTAGATAATCTGACTGTCCTGGCCTAATACTTTAGAGACTCTAAGTTTTTCGCCTTATTAATTTAGAGACTCTAACTGTCCTGGGCTTTTTCTTTAGAGACTCTAAGTGTTTCGCCTTATTAATTTAGATTTTCTAACTGTCCTGGCCTTTCCCTTTAGAGACTCTAAGTGTTTCGCCTTATTAATTTAGAGATTCTAACTCTCCTGGCCTATTCCTTTAGAGACACTAAGAATTTCGCCTTATTAATTTAGAGACACTAACAGTCCTGGCCTATTCCTTTAGAGACTCTAAGTTTTACGCCTTATTGTTTTAGAGACCCTAACAGTCCTGGCCTATTCCTTTAGAGACTCTAAGATTTTCGCCTTATTAATTAAAGTCCCTAACTGTCTTGGCCTATTCCTTTAGAGACTCTAAGTTTTTCGCCTTATTAATTTTTAGACTCTAACTCTGCTGGCCTATTCATTTAGAGACTCTAAGTGTTTCGCCTTATTAATTTAGAGACCCTAACAGTCCGGGCCTATTCCTTTAGAGACCCTAAGATTTTCGCCTTATTAATTTAGAGACACTAACTGACCTGGCCTATTCATTTACAGACTCTAAGTGTTTCGCCTTATTAATTTAGAGACTCTAACTGTCCTGGCCTATCTCTTTAGAGACTCTAAGTGTTTCGCCTTATTAATTTTTAGACCCTAAATCTCCTTGCCTATTACTTTAGATACTATAAGTTTTTCGCCTTATTAATTTAGGGACACTAACTGTCCTGGCCTATTCTTTAGAGACCCTAAGATTTTCGCCTTATTAATTTAGATACTCTAATTTTCCTGGCCTATTCCTTTAGAGAATCTAAGGGTTTCGCCTGATTAATTTAGAGACTCTAACTCTCCTGGTCTATTCCTTTAAAAACACTAATTGTTTCGCCTTAATAATTTGGAGACACTAACACTTCTGGCCTATTTCTTTAGAGACACTAAGAGTTTCGCCTTATTAATTTAGAGACCCTAACTATTCTGGCCTAATACATTAGAGATTCTAAGATATTCGCCTTATTAATTTAGAGACTCTATCTCTCCTGGCCTGTTCCTTTAGAGACTCTAAGGGTATCGCGTTATTAATTTAGAGACTCTAACTGTCTTGGCCTATTCTTTAGAGACTCTAAAAGTTTCGCCTTATTAATTTATAGACACTAACAGTCCTGGCCTATTACTTTAGAAAATCTAAGAGTTTCGCCTTATTAATTTTGAGACCCTAACCCTCCTGGCCTATTCCTTTAGATACTGTATGATTTTCGCCTTATTAATTTAGGGACTCTAACTGTCCTGGCCTATTCCTTTAGAGACTCTAAGAGTTTCGCCTTACTAATTTAGAGACTGTACCTCTCCTGGCCTATTCCTTTAGAGACTTTAATGTTTGGCCTTATTAATTTTGAGACTCTAACTCTCCTGGCCTATTCCTTTAGAGACTCAAAGAGTTTCGCCTTATTAATTTAGAGACCCTAAATGTCCTGGCCAATTGCTTTAGAGACTCTAAGAATTTCGACTTATTAATTTAGAAACTCTAAATGACCTGGCCTTTTGCCTTAGGGACTCTAAGTTTTTCGCCTTATTAATTTAGAGACCCTAACTGTCCTGGCCTATTCCTTTAGAGACTCTAAGTGTTTGGTCTTATTAATTTAGAGACTCTAACTCTCCTGGCCTATTCCTTTAGAGAACCTAGGAGTTTCGCCTTTTTAATTTAGAGACTCTAACAGTAATGGCCTATTCCTTTAGAGACTCTAAGAGTTTCGCCTTATTAATTTAGAGAACCTAATTGACCTGGCCTACTCCTTTAGAGACTCTAAGAGTTTCGCCTTATTAATTTAAAGACTCTAACTGTCCTGGCCTATTATTTAGAGACTCTAAGAACTTCGTCTTATTAATTTAGAGACTCTAACTGTCCTGGTCTATTTCCTTAGAGACTCTAAGGATTTCACCTTATTAATTTAGAAACTCTAACTGTCCTGGCCTATTCCTTTAGAGACACTAAGTGTTTCGCCTTATTAATTTAGAGGCTCTAACTGTACTGGCCTATTCCTTTAGAGACTCTAAGAGTTTCGCCTTATTAATTTAGAGACTCTAACTGTCCTGGCCTATTCCATTAGAGACTCTAAGAGCTTCGCCTTATTAATTTAGAGACACTAACTCTCCTGGCCTATTCCTTTAGAGACTCTAAGCGTTTCGCCTTATTAATTTAGAGAATCTAACTGTCCTGGCCTATTCCTTTAGAGACTCTAAGAATTTCGCCTTATTAATTTAGAGACACTAACAGTCCTTGCCTATACCTTTAGAGACTCTAAGGGTTTCGCCTTATTAATTTGGAGACTCTATCACTAATGGCCAATTCCTTTAGAGACACTAAGAATTTCGCCTTATTAATTTAGAGACACTAACAGTCCTGGCCTATTCCTTTATAGACTCTAAGACTTTCGCCTTATTAATTTGGAGACCCTAACTTTCCTGGCCTATTACTTTAGAGACTCTAAGTCGTTCGCCTTATTAATTTAGAGACTCTAAATCTCCTGGCCTATTCCTTTGGAGACTCTAAGTGTTTCGCCTTATTAATTTAGAGACTCTAAGTGTCCTGGCCTATTTTTTAGAGACTCTAAGAATTTCGCCTTATTAATTTAAAGACTCTAACTGTCCTGGCCTATTCCTTTAGGGACTCTATGTGCTTCGCGAGCCACAGTGGTTCCTATTCAAAAGGGGGGTGATCGATCATTAATTACGAATTACAGACCGGTTAGCTTAACTTCGGTGGTCTTTAAGCAAATGGAACACGTAATAGCATCATATTTAAGGCAAGTCTGGGATAAGAATGATTGGTTATACGAGAATCAACATGGATTCAGGCCGGGCTATTCTTGCGAAAGTCAAGTAATTACGGTTTGC
>Ga0268261_10000063_pt1 | contig 69796 bp, 58 predicted proteins | sample TergutNc150P1_FD_190353 | JGI IMG/M metagenome (GOLD analysis project Ga0268261, IMG submission 190353) | Nasutitermes corniger P1 segment gut microbial community from laboratory colony in Florida, USA - Nc150 P1 (SPAdes) (version 2) | ecosystem: Host-associated > Arthropoda: Insects >... | reverse complement strand
ATAGGGTAAGGATTGGGAATGCGCTGATTATTTTCAAAAAACAAATTGGAAATGATTGTGCTTTAGTTAGGAGAACTAAATCGAGGGGAATTTCCCCTAAAACTGGAAAGTTTACTCCTCAGAACTGTCTCCTGATAGTGTTTGTAAAGTTTCAACGGCACTTCCTGCATACGGAACCCAAATAATAGCTGCTGCTGCTACTCTTCCAAGTAAAGAACTTGAACCAACATTCCAGTATTTTCTACTTGTAAAAATCCCACTTGCTGCAGTTGACTTGAGGGTTAGTTTAAGATTCTTAATGAATACACGATCCTTATACGTGCTATAAAGCGCTAAAGTTCCATCGGTGACATTGTAATATACTCCTACGTTCTTCTTTACCGTCAATTGGATTTGATGGGGACTTCCAGAACTTTGGTTTGCATACTCCATATAAGCAATATATGTAATTCTATTATCCGTCCCCCCATAACGGTAAGTTATATAAGAATATACATTGGTTGCATTATTCACATGCCTCCATTCACCGAATGTCCCCGATTTGAAAATACTGTCTGGAACATTTGCGTGAACAATCCCTTTCGGTGAAAGGCTGCCTAGTGAACTGTCTTTTTCTAAAAGTTCCAAAAACTCCAACATATCCATTTCGCCATCTTCAGTGAATATTGTTTCAGCAGTTTCCTCCATTATTGGAATTTCTCCTTCGAAATAACTTTCAAATGGTTCCGATAGAGTAATACTCCTAAAACTCAGGTCGTGAAGTTCTCTGCAAGGAAATTTCGAATGATTTATCCGTCCTTCATCAAAAATATCTTTGAGGGGAAGCAATGGAAGTTCAAACTGACAATAATACAACTCTTTGGTGAAGGTCTTCTCTAATCCCAGAGCTAAAACGTGTTTGCCTTTCAAATGTAAGTTGATAGGCATTAATGTGAGAGATTGGGCATTTAGTTCTATTCGATAAGAAACTAATTTAAAACCTTCAGTAAGATTCACTTCCCGCCCAAGGAGAACTTGTTCTTTCTCAGTAGTCACGGATTCAATAATGGGTAACACCTTAAGATGTATTTCTGCTTCCTCATTTGAAGCTCTAAGCGTAAAAGTTGCTTCTAATAAGCCATTCTTGAATGATACACTAAGATTTTTAGCTGTGTAGCGTAATCCTTTTGTATCATTAATGGCTCTCATAGAATTTTTTTCAAAATCAGCAACAAAAACTTCATTTGGTTGTAAGGATTTTACATTGTTAGTCATAGATTTCCCTCCAATTTATCTTTTATTTTCCTACTCTCTCAAAAAACAGGGAAAAGAAATGTTTATCACTAATAAGTTGCGTAAGCAACATCGCTGGCAAGCCAGCAATTCGAACTGCCTGAGCCTATAACGGATTGGTTATCCGGTGCAGACTTTTTGACGAACATCACATTAGCAGGGTTTAATACAGTATCTGTCCCGGCTTTGATGATATTGGGACTGGAACCTAGGGTCGGCGAGTAAGTCGGATAGTTCATGTCAGTGTCAAACTCGATGTGAAGATGTGCCTCATAGCTATACTGCCCAGTGTTCCCATAAACTCCTAGTTTGGAGTCCTTGGTGATGGATTGACCAGCAGCCACGTTAATGCTGCTTAAGTGATAAATCCGTTGGACAACACTTTTGACTGTTCCGTCTTTTAGGGTACAGTCATTGTACTTGACAACAACGACCTTACCCAATACATTGTCAGTTCCAACGGTGTGGACAACGCCATTTCCGCAACCCCAAATGGCTGTGTCGCCTGAGGAACATACCATGTCCACACCGTAGTGGATGAATCCGAATTGTGCCTTGTAATTGGCGTTTTTTATCCCCGCCGTAATTAAACACTTATTGATTGGAAGAATAAGTTTTTGAGCCATGTTGCCCTCTCCTCTTTTTTTGATTTTTCAACTGGATTTCCTATCAGGAAGTAGAACGTACAATGGAATCACCCCCTTTCCCATTCAAACAGCGTCAAGCTTCACAGAGTTGTTTCTTGATGTTTTGTAAATACCGTGACACCATGCTTTGGGACAGCCCCATCTCCCTGCCGATTTCCACTTGTTTTTTTCCTTCTAGCATTAAGGAAATCAGGGTTCGGTCACGAGAGGACATTTCCATGTGGTTGACTTTCTCATAAAAGATTGCTAACTGATGGTCATAGTCATTTAATCCATCGTTATCGGCTGGCAGGATGTCCTCTAACTTACGTTCTTTGTCTTTGTTTTCTAACACAGATTCTTCCAAAGAGACAATCCAAGCGTAGCGGTATTTTGCTTTTTCTTTACGCATTGCCATCCTTTCCTCATTTTGATAGATTTGCATGATATAAGTCAGCAGGCTGCTTTTTTCAGGATGGTAAGTCAGGAGTGCTTTGTGGATACTGAACATGCCCAACTCCGCCACATTATCCCAGTCCCGGGTATAATTGTGCCTGATTAATAAGCCCCGGTGTTTGTTGAACAAGCAAGCGATAATGTCATCCCTTGTTGTGCTGTCCCCTTCTTTATAAAAATAAGCCAATTGTGCGTCGGATAAATCCCGTACATTGATTTCATGATAACGTTCCTCTACAAAACCTAGCATAAAATCTCCCTCTTTTTAGAAAGCGCTTACTATGAAAATTTTATCACAATGTTTTTGTCACTTACTGCCAACTCTGAGCCACTGGAATAATTTTTCGAGGCTTTTACTTCGATTCCTCCTCCGAATTGGTATATTTGAAGATATTCCATTTTTTTCACATTATCCAGTTAGGAGATAAATTTTTTTTAAAAATATTCGCTTCACCTCCCCCGAAAATAGGCAGCAAAAAAGCAGCGCCCCTAAGGACACTGCCAATTCATCTTTACCACATCACATAGGTACTCCGATGCAGGTATTTCTCCGACACAAATGCACCATTTTTATAGGTCTGCAAATACGTGTCCCAGGTTTCGGTGTTGCCGGATTTGCTGACGAGTTCGGTGCGGGGCTCGTAGGTATAGCCCCCTAAGGCGTCGCCATTTGCACGGATTTCGATGGTGAGGACACCGCCTCCCGCCGTGGCGACCAGCTGAATAGGTACTTTGTAGGGATTCGTGAAAGTATGGTCCAATGAACCTTCCCACATGGTAGCATCAAGTCCAAGGGGAACATATCCCACGGCCCGGCTATGGTTGTGGCGCTCCCCATTGGCGATTCCAGCTTTCAGTTGTGCGTAGTAGAGGGTGGAGGACACTTGGCAGATGCCGCCTCCGATGCCTGTGCTTACGTCGCTGCCGCTAAAGACCGTTGCCAGTTGGTAGCCATTTCCTACTGTAACTGGGCCGACTTGCTTGGTGAAGGAGTAGCTTTGCCCCGGTTGCAAGACCAATCCGTTAATTTTGTTGGCCGCCAGTTCCACATTGGAGGAGCGGGCGGCTTCGGCGACGGTGTAGTAGGAAGTGACCGAGGACAAAAGGGTGTTATAGGTTGAATTGGCGGCTGTTTTGGACGGGCTTCCCCCTTGGCTCACATAATCGGCGCTCACCCAGCCTTCAAGCCCCAGTGCTTTGACTTGCAGCCAGTTGCCGCTTTGCTTGACGATAGTGACAGCGGTTCCTTTTGGCAGGACTTTCACCACTCCATAACTGGTGCCCGCCCCTTTTCGGAGGTTGAGGTTTTCCGTGGTTGTCCCTGTTTTTTCTTTTTGCGGGGCTGGGGTGCTTGGTGCCGCTTGAGGGCTTCCCCCTTGGTTGACGTATTCGGCTTTTACCCAGCCCTGCTCTCCCAATGCCTTGATTTGAAGCCACCCTGATTGTTGCCCCAGGATTTCCAGTTTGGTCCCTTTGGGGAGCACTTTGATGACCCCATAACTGGTGCCCGCCCCTTTTCGGAGGTTAAGATTAGCCGTGGTGGTTCCAGAACCCTTGGCCGCAGGCTTGGATGGGACAGAAGGCTGTTGCTTGGCGGGAGTTGCCGTCGTTTTCTTCACGTATTGGGCGCTGACCCATCCTTCTTTTCCGGCAGCCTTCACTTGAAGCCAGCCGTTTTTTTCTTTTAGGATTTCCACTTGGGTGCCTTTGGGAAGAACTTTGATGACCCCATAGCTGGTGCCGGCACCTTTGCGGAGGTTGAGGTTATCCGTGGTGGCGCCTTTTTTCACTTCCGCGGCATGGGCAACAATGGCATGGGAGTGGTGGACATTTTGATGCCCCAAATCCGTCCCCACTGCCAGCCCCCCTGCCACCGCCACGGCCGCCAAGGTCTTTGAAGTCTTTTCTATCACTGGATGATGCTTGTCTTTTCCCATAAAATCCCCCTGCTGTAAGATTTCTATCCATTAACATCTATATGCTGGGCGGGATGTGATTATTCGACAATTTCATACATTTACCATTTTTGCATTGACACACTATCTGGGGCATGGTATACTGATATTAACTTAATATGTGTATCTTTAATTCCTGATTCGATGGGTTATCTATTCAATGTTAAGAAATCACGGGCAAGCATCCAGGGTGCTCCCAACACGAGGTGTTTTAAATGGCTACAGGTACAGTAAAATGGTTTAACGCAGACAAAGGTTTCGGATTCATTTCTCAAGAAAGCGGAGATGACATCTTTGCTCACTTCTCCCAAATCCAAGGAAGCGGATTCAAATCCTTAGAAGAAGGACAAAAAGTTGAGTTCGACATCGAAAACGGACAACGCGGTCCTCAAGCTGCTAACATCGTTAAATTATAATTAACGATAAACCCCCCCTAACTATTTGTTAGAGGGTGTTTTTTTATTATGGATATCTCTAAGTGTCCCCCCCCAAAAAAAGATGCCCTCAGCTGTTGGGCATCTTTTTTCTATTTATTCCTTAAGTCGTTGATTTTTTGGGCATTCTTTTCGACCTTGGCAATCTGCTCGTCGTCTAGCATATTACTAATAGCAATTTGAAGTTCTTCAAGGTCAACAGCCGTTAAGGATCTTAAATAGAGTTCTTTCAAAATCTTGTCAGTTTCCTCTTTTGGCATAGTGCTCACCTCCTACACCCATTATAGCACGGTATACAGAAGTTTTCACATATTTTAGCCGTTTATGCCCTATTGAAAATGATGGGGAGCGAAACATGTTCTTTTATTGCATCAACTCGGCTTCGCTATCGGCGACGAATACGGCTGTGCCGTAGGCGACTACCATTAACATGGTGCTGTTTTCTGCTTCGACGGGGGCATAGTGAAGGCTGACGCCGACGACGGCATTGGCACCGATGCGCCTGGCTTGTTCCCGAAGCAAATCCATGGCATGGGCGGGGTCGGAAGAAGCCGATTCCCCGAACACGATGCCTTTGTATTCTTTGATTCCTTTAGTTTCAACGGTGTGGGTGGTGGTAATTATCATAGAGGACCTCACTTTAGAAAGATTAGTTTCCCTTAGAATACCCAATCCCCACCTATTTTATGAGAAGAACTTAGTGAATAAGACAACGGTGTGGGCGTGGTCATCTACTGCTGCCAGTTCCCGGATGGAGTGCATCCCAAGGAGTGGTGCGCCCATGTCGATGACGGGAATCGTTAGCATAGCCGCTGTAATAGGGCCGATGGTGGTCCCGCCCCTTACATCGGAACGGTTGTAAAGTTGTTGGTAAGGGATGTTGTTTTCCTCGCAAATCCCTTTAAAAACTGCCATCCCGTAAGCATCCGTGGAATAAGAACCGGAAGCCGCTGCTTTTAGGACCGGGCCTTTTCCTAGCAATGGGCGGTTGGTTGGGTCGTGAAGCTCTGGGGAGTTGGGATGGACGGCATGTGCCAAGTCGGCGGAAATCATAATGGAATGGGACATGGCCTGATGGAGTTCCTCCCTATTTTTGCCAAGGGCAATGAGCACCCGTTCAAGTACATTCAAAATAAAGAGGGAATCAGCACCTTGGGAAGTCAGGCTCCCGATTTCTTCATTATCCATACAGATAAGGACTTTGGTAGCCTGTAGCGGCTGGCTTTGCAAGAGCCCCAAAAGACCTGCATAAGTCATCCATTTGTCATCCAGGCCCTTGGTGGAAATCAGCTCGTCGTCCATGCCCACCAGGCAGCCTTTCGTGTGTTCGTAAAGGGCCAGGTCGAAGCCAAGGATGTCCTCAACCGGCACGTTCGCCTCAGCGGCAATCAGCTTCACCAAGTAACCGTTTTTCTCCATTTGGCGGTTGATGAGCCCTAGAAGTGGAAGCGTATCCTTTTGCTTGTTGACCCCGAATTTCTCGTTGGAATCCCGCTTCAGGTGGATGGCAACGGAGGGGATGGTCATGATGGGGCGGTCGATGTTGACCAGGTGGGTTTCAGGTTTGAAAGGGTCGCTGCTTCGGACGGTGATTTTTCCGGCAACGGATAGGGGGCGGTCAAACCAAGTATAAGCCAGTGCGCCGCCGTACATTTCGGTATTCAAACGAAGGTAGGTTCCGTCGGTGACCATCTCGGATTTGGACTTGATTTTAAAGGATGGGGAGTCGGTGTGGGCACCCAACAGCCGCATGCCATGCTCGGTAATGTCACCGCTTCCGATTTCGAAGGCGATAAGGGAGGAGTCGTGTTTTTTAACGAAGTATTTTCCCTGTGGCTGGATTTGCCACTTGTCTTGGTCCTTTAATTCTTGGTAGCCATTTTGCTCTAACTGCTCTTGTATTTTTAGCACATGGTGAAAGGTGGACGGGCTTTCGTGCATGAAATCGATTAACGCTTGTGCCATTTGCTTGGACATAGAATCACTCCTAAAATTTGGGGACAAGCCCCGAAAAATTTGAATACTGTCTTTTATTATACCACTTTTTTCGACAAAACTACAAAACTACATTTATTTTCCTTAGGATGGGGGAATAGCAATGATATTCGGGGAGTGGATTCATTAATGGAGCGGTATAACGAATTATACCTCACAGCTGGCAGCCGCCAAGGAAGAATCACCGCCCACAACCAATAACTACTGGTTTTTGCCATCGCCGAGCTTACCCATCAAAAACTACATTACCGCATCATCCTGCAAGAGGGCACTCTAAATGGTATGTGACTGGAAGCCTCCTACTTCCCCAACAGACAGTTGACGGTTCAGTGGGCAGGGAAAACTCCTCCACGACAGCAAGGCCCACCCTGTTTCCCCCCTATTCCAAAGCTTCCCCCGCAACACTTCGTTAGGATCAACACGCACGCCAAAGATGGACAGCCACTGAGCGAACAATCCCTTCAAAACGGCGAATCCCTTTGACTCGCTAAACAAATTGAAGCCCTACAAGGGTTCATCAAAACGTGTTCAAATAACAGCTAAAAGGAGGACTGCAATTGCGGTCCACCATTTTGTATTGGGAACAAATTAGTTGTAATAGGTTTCAACATACTTTCGTGCTTGTTCCGGTGTCAAGCCATATTCCTTGGCAAGCTGAATTTCGACATCGGCATGAGGCATGGGCGCAGACGGCATCGGCATGGCATTGTTGGAAGCATCGTAAGGGGGATTATTAAAGGGATTATTCTAAATGCCATCTTTAAAGTTGTCAAGAACCGCCGTAGGTAAGTACCCCGGTGGCAGTTCCTAAGTGCGGGGACTACCACCGTTTTTTTGCCCATTTAACCTCTGTTTACACTTTTTCGTTATAATAGCCATATAAACAAGAGGCGGAGGTTGATGAGAATGTTCAAGTCCTTTAAAAAATTGCTTCATAAAGCCCATAACGTGCTTTTGCTGTCCCATTTGGGGATGGTTGTTGCTGAATCCCTGGAAAGCGGGGTGTGGGGGTTTAGTTTCTGGGCGAGCCTGATTGTCAATGGGTTGCTGTTGGTTGACTGGGAAGGGATTCACCGAAGACTGGATAGCATGGAATGCCGGATTGAGAATAAATTTAAGGGATTGAATTTTCCTGTCAGTGATTAGCAAGACGATAAAAATCCCGTGGTGAAGGTGGGGATTTCAGATGGGCGTGGTGAAATACGACCTTGATGGCGGGATAGGCGGTGCGGTTATGGTTTTTAAACAGCGGAGCGTGTGGGGATTTCATAAGCCCGTTTCAAAATCAAGGGATGGGGTTTAGCAAAATTCCAAAAGAAAAGATTGAAAAATGGTTGTCGGAGCCTTATAATTAAAGGGTCAGCCTATTTTTAAGGAGCGTGATGATGATGGGGTTGGATTTAAATTGGACATTCAATATGAAGGCACAGCCGTCTAAGGAATTGTTATCCATCGTTTTACCAAATGAAAAAGTGTTGCAATGTTACCAGACCATCCGCGACCAGGCCGATTTGACTGATAAGCGGATTATTGTAATGGACAAGCAGGGGTTGACTGGGAGAAAAGTGGAGATTTACTCCATCCCTTACCGTTCCATTGACATGTGGTCTACGGAAAACGCAGGCGGTTTTTTCGATGTCAATGCTGAATTGGAGCTTTGGACGAAATCCGGCCACTTCAAGATCAAACTGAATGCCCAATGCGATATCCGTGAGTTTGATAGCATTTTAGGAAATGCAATTTTGATGAACTCATAACAGGTAGGGCTCATTACCCCTTTTTTCTCCAAGAGCTTCAGATACAAGCCCCGCACCGTACCCCTATTACGGTTCGGGGATTTTTTTATTTCTCTAAAAAGTCCGACGAAGGGGGCTTGTTATATTCGTGGGATTAATCGTCGGGTCGGTCTTTTATCCACTGGGAGAATTAATTTTAGCACGATTTCATTTAATCTATTGCTGCCTGCATCACCTTGTTTTGAATATATTTGAATGATTTTGAATAAAAATGGATGATTTATATTGATAACGATTTCATCTTGTGTTATAATGAGGCCATCGAGGTGAGTTAGATGTTAGTTGAAGAAAGAAAAGAATGGATACTCCGTCTGTTAGAAGAAACGGGACGTGTAAAAAATAAAACCATACTGGAACACTTAGGCACCTCTGAGTCCAGTGTCAGGCGGGATTTACTTGAGTTGGAAGAAGCAGGGCTGCTGAAACGGGTTCATGGGGGCGCAGTTTTGCCTACGAAAATGTCCATCGAACTGAACGTCAAAGAAAAAACCTTCAAAAACGTTCAAGAAACAAAGCAAATTGCTAAGTTTGCAGTCAGTTTGATACAAGAAGGCGATGTCATTTACTTAGACGCTGGCACTACAACGGGAGAAATGATTCCGTACTTCCAAAACGCTAATAAAAAAATGACGGTCGTGACCAATTCCGTCAACCATGCGGCTAAACTAGATGCGCCCCTGATAGAAGTGCTGGTCATTGGCGGAAAAATAAAAAAAGCAACCGAAGCTATTGTGGGTTCCTTTGCATTGAAGCAACTCCAGAGCTTTCATTTCGACCGGGCTTTTTTAGGGATGAACGGCATTGACCCCGACTTGGGCTACACAACCCCAGATATAGAGGAGGCTGTCTTAAAAGAAATGGCCATGAAACAAAGCGAGCATTCCTATGTCCTTGCTGATGAGAGCAAGTTCGGATTAAAAGCATTTGTTTCGGTGGCTCCTCTTAAAATGGCAACCATCCTTACATGCAGTGAGGACGTGAACAACCTGGAGGCTTATAAAAATAAAACTAAAATGTATCTAGGCGAGGAGGCAATCAGATGATTTATACATTGACGTTAAATCCGGCAATCGATTATGTCGTCCGCATGGATGCCCTGAATCTAGGGGAAGTCAACCGGATGCAAAGCGAAGATAAATTCGTGGGCGGCAAAGGCATCAATGTCTCCCGCATTCTCCATCAGTTAGGAATGAATTCCACCGCATTAGGATTCGTCGGTGGCTTCACAGGAAAATTCATTGAAGATTACCTAGCCGATGTTGGAATAAGCACCGCATTTACCCAAGTTAAAGGCGACACCCGCATCAATGTAAAAATAAAGGGCGACCACGAAACGGAAATCAATGGTCCAGGACCCGAGATTACGACGGACAACTTCAACTCCCTTATAAACCAGTTGGATGAGTTGGGGAATGGTGATGTGCTGATTCTTGCTGGAAGTGCCCCCAAATCCCTGGGGTCAGAAAAAATCCTCCAGATCATCAAAACGGTGAAACAAAAAAAGGCGGAGTTTGTTATTGATATGGACGGGCCACTACTATTAAAGTCCCTCCCCTACGCTCCGCTCTTAATCAAACCGAATGCTGTGGAATTGTCCCAAATATTTGAACGCATCATCGAAACCCCGGAAGCCATACAAGAACATGGGCAAAAGCTCCTTGAAAAAGGTGCTCAAAATGTCCTTATTTCGATGGGTGGCGATGGAGCACTCCTTTTCACCAAAGAAGGCACTTGGTTCTCAGCACCAATTAAAGGTCAGCTTAAAAATTCGGTGGGTGCAGGGGACTCCATGATTGCAGGATTTATTGGAACATGGCTGGAAACAAAAGACGGGATGAAGGCACTCGAAATGGGGACAGCTTGCGGGACGGCAACAGCCTTTTCCGATGACTTGGCAACAAGGGACTTCATCATGGAGATGAAAAATAAAGTAAACATCAAAAAAATATAAACGATGGGGTGAGCTTATGATAGTAACAGACTTATTGCAAAAAGAACTCATGGTATTTGATTTGAAAGCAACGGATAAAGCAGGTGCTATTGATGAAATGGCCCAGGTGCTGCAAGCTCAGGGGGTTATTACCGACTTAGAAACCTTCAAACAAGGGATTCACGACCGTGAAAACCAATCCACCACTGGACTGGGCGACGGAATTGCCATTCCCCATGCTAAAAATTCAGCTGTTAAACGGCCAGCTATCCTATTCGCTAAATCAGTCAAAGGGATTGATTATGATGCCATGGATAACAAGCCGGTTCATGCCTTCTTCATGATTGCGGCTCCAGAAGGCGCCAATAGTACCCATTTAGAGGCTTTGTCCAGCTTGGCAAAATTCTTAATGCACGAAGCGTTCATGACCAAGTTATGGGCAGCTAAAACACCTGAAGCGGTCTTGGAATTGTTTGAAGAAGAAAAAGAAGGCGGGGAAAAGCAAATAACATCGCTTAAAAAAATCGTAGCCGTGACAGGTTGCACCACAGGGATTGCCCATACCTTTATGGCGGAAGAAGCTTTAAAGAAGCAAGCCAAAGCCATGGGGATTGAAATTAAAGTGGAAACTAACGGGGCAAGCGGCGTTGGGAACCGCCTAAGCGCCCAAGACATTGCCACGGCAGATGGCGTTATTATAGCCTCGGATAAAAAGGTGGAAATGGCAAGATTTAATGGAAAGCCCCTACTGGAACGCCCGGTAGCAGAAGGCATCCGCAAGCCACAAGAATTACTTGAACTGGTGTTAAGCCCCAATGCACCGATTTACCGTTCAAACCAGCACATAGCCGAACTTGAAACTGCGGAGACGGCGAGCATCGGAAAGAAATTCTACAAACACCTGATGGGTGGCGTATCCACCATGCTGCCAGTGGTTGTCGGCGGAGGAATCCTCATCGCCATCGCCTTCTTAGTTGACCAATTAATCGGCGTCCCGCAAGATTCTTTAGGCAGCTTAGGCAGCTATAACACGCTAGCCGCCTACTTCATGACCATCGGAGGAGCCGCATTTGGTTTCATGCTCCCCATCCTTGCTGGATTTATCGCCTACTCCATTGCAGATAAACCTGGCCTTGCGGCTGGACTTGTAGCTGGATACTTAGCTTCTAGTGGGGACTCCTTTGCAGGTGGCGAACCCGTGTCCTCTGGCTTCCTTGGGGCAATCGTCGGTGGTTTCGTAGCTGGTGGGATTATTTTATCCCTTAAAAAAGTATTCGCAGGACTACCGAAGAGCTTGGAAGGGATTAAAACCATCCTGCTTTATCCGGTACTGGGCATCTTGCTAACAGGTTTGGCAATGTTTGTCTTAAACATTCCGATGTCAGGTGTCGATGTTGGGCTTACCAATTTCCTAAACAGCCTTTCAGGAACATCGGCTGTCTTAATGGGAGCCTTGGTTGGCGGCATGATGGCCATTGACATGGGTGGACCAATCAACAAAGCGGCTTATGTTTTCGGAACAGGTACCTTGGCGGCAACAGTAGCTTATGGCGGTTCCGAAGTTATGGCTGCTGTCATGGCTGGTGGAATGACTCCTCCTTTAGCTATTTTCCTTGCATCTTTAATCTTCAAAAAGAAATTCAACGCAGAAGAAAAAAATGGGGCATTGACCAACATCGTCATGGGAGCTTCTTTCATTACGGAAGGTGCCATCCCCTTTGCAGCTGCCGACCCTGCCCGTGCCATCCCATCGTTCATGATTGGATCAGCAGTAGCCGGGGCATTGGTTAGTGCGGCAGGGATTCGTTTAATGGCTCCCCATGGAGGTATCTTTGTTTTAGCATTAACAAACAACCCCCTTCTTTACTTAGCATTCATCTTATTGGGCTCATTGGTATCCGCTCTTCTGTTTGGATGGAGTAAAAAGAGTAAAGGACACCTCTAATAACCCTAAATTTTATTAAAACAGCCCACCACCTTCATCAGGCGGTGGGCTTATCTATATACATTCCAAAGAAAGCGACAAAAAAAAGGCAGATCCTATGCCACAAGGAACTGCTTGAATGAAAGAATTGAGGAAGCATGGTACACAGCAAGGTTATCGGAACCTATGAGTAAATTATAACAAAATCCCTGACAATAAAACACCCCTATCCGTTCGTAAAAATGCGACAGGAAGTGGTCTGTTTTGACTGGTACCGCCATATAATTTAACATAAGTCCCAGTCAACCCTTTTTGGTTTTCGGGATTTACCTCCGAATATTACATTCATTTCCTATGGAATATCTTAAGCCCTGTTAGCCATAATAACTCATCCAGCGAGCAAATGAAGGGACGGATAAGGATGGAAAAGAACTTGGAGTATTTGGAACTCAGGAAGCGGGTTCACCAATCGGCGGCGGTTTTGGTTGCATCAGCAACAGTGACAGCAGTTGCCACAGGTTTCATGGTCTGGCACACTATCAGTGTAATCCTTAGTTAACTTCAAATTCATGAAAACAAGCCTTCTGAGATTTTTGCCGGAAGGCTTGTTTTCATTTATACTTCTCATCATCCATCGTCCACCCATCAGGCAACGTGCTGGTTTCCTTCATCACCTGTCGGCGGTTGACTTCCTACAGCTAGTCCGTATGGCTGATGTTGATATCGCTCATGAAGGGGGCCTTACTGCCCATTTAAAATACAGACAATCTATCCATGGACTAAGTTTATATCGTGTTCTCGTTATGGAGTTGATTCAGCCTCTCTCGATAAGCCGGGGTTTCGGTTGAGGCCACCTGTTTTTCAATTTCAAGGGCCACCGCCAATATTTTGGACAGATCCGTATCCGAAACCTCCATGGCCAACAAATCCTTAGGAAAGAATTTGTCCAAAGTTAGTTGGGCAGCCTTTAAGTCCTCTTTCGAGTAGAATAAGTCGTAAAGTAGGGCGAAATGCTTAGCAAATACCTTGCTTTCCAGGGTGCGGGCAGGGTTTTCGCTGATGGGAGTCCCGACATAGAAATAGTTGCCGCTTGGGTCGACAAAACTGAAGCGCCGGTCTTCACTCAGGCTCCTTGGCTTTGAGAGCATGGGCCTACCAGAACGTGGAACCTTGCCCAAAAGTGATTTAATCCCTTTCTCAAATTGTTCATAAACGTCGTCGACCTTGTCCACCTGGATATAGTTCATGTAGTTTTGGTTGGCTTCAAGCGTCTTGCATTGGTGAAAGTTCAGCTCCAGTTCCCCAAGGGATACCCCAAAATACGGATAGGGTGCCTTTTGGAAATAGGTTTGTTGAAAGCCCAACGCCTCGTAGAAACCTTGGCCTTCAATAATATTAGTGGCTGGCAACAATGGGATGATTTTTTGCATGGAATGCCTCCTTTTTGTGTTATACTACCAGTATACAACATTTGTGCAAATGGGAAGGTAGGTATAATGAAACCAAAGGATATTTCTAAGAAGCTTAGTATAAGCACCAGCCTTTTACGGTATTACGAAGATTTAGGGCTATTGCCGGAAGTACCCAGGACACCTAGCGGCTACCGGGAGTACGAAACCATCCACTACCTTCATTTTAAATGCATCCGTGGGATGCTGCCTGGCTTTGGCATGGAGTTGTTAAAGGAAATCCTTCCCCTTACGGATCCCCTGAAGGCCTCCTTAACCGTGGCGGCGGCTCAGTCCTCACTTTTTTCGGAGCGTGCAAGAGCCTTCAAGACATTTAAAAAAATGGAAGAAGAAGCATCCTTCCTAAAAGAACTGATGAAGTCGAAAAATTCCCTCAACATCAAGGAGTTGGCCCAAGCGGCTGGCATTACCGAAGATGCGCTCCGTTATTGGGAAAAAACAGGTTTTATCGCCCCCAGTCGCGGACACAACAACTACCGCCTTTACGATGCCAAATGCGTCAAACAGGTCTTGGTGATGGCAGCCCTGAAACCCACGAGCTACTTCGTGCCGTCCCCGGTTGAAGGGTACAGCCTAAAGGCTTATGATGATCTGGTGATAGTCCAGTTAAGTGGGGTGAAGGCTTTTTGGGAGTTGGTGGAATATTTTAGCCCATAGCTGATTGACTGGCGGCACTAAAATGCTGGTCCACCGTCCTGATTGATAGCCGTAAACAAGCCGCCTGATTAGTCGGCAAGAGCAAAAAAAAATCGCCCAATTATGGGCGGATGAAGAAATTAGTGATGGTAAGCGGAAGCGATGATAGCACGGGATACCGCCCGTAGCAAGACATGCCCTGACAATGGTACCAACTAAATTTTAATATTTTCTACAGAGTAAAGATTGGGACTGAACTGATTATTTTCAAAAAACAAATTGGAAATGATTATGCCTTAGTTAGCACGGCTGATTTATGAATGGGATATTATGGGAAAATAAAGACTCGTTCTAAATTATTGCGCATCGAAACTCCCGTAATGACACTTGTCTCACCAGATACAGATAAAATCCCCATTTATCGGTTGAGAAACGCTTTATATTCCAGAAACTAAAGTCGAAAAAGTGATGCGTAGTTTATAACCCATTTTTTTATAATCAGTATTTTCTATTACAGCGCTTGAATTTTTTCCACATGGACATCAAAATCCATAGAAAGAGCGTATCTTTTTTTGCTATGCTTAGCTTTTTCGAAAATTCCATTAATTTTAATAGGGACAGGGACATCTTCCTCAACACATTCAGGTTTTCAGCCAGGTTCTTGTTTATGACTTTCGAAGCATATTCGCGGAAGGTGACATCTAAATGCCAATGCATGCTTTCGATTTTCCAGTGATGCCGGATCACTCTGCTGAACAGTTCAATATCCCTTGACAAAGTAGTCATGCAGTACCAGTAGCTTACTGTCTTTTTGTCTTTGGTGATGACCGTACTTTTGACCATGCCGACCACTGGGATTCCCTCCCAGAAATCCTCCATGCTTAGTTAGGGGAATTAAATCGGCGGGAATTTCCCCTAAAAGTGGAAGTTTACTCCTAAGAGCTGGGATTATTGCTTAACAGCTACCATTATTTTTACGTATTGAAGTATGACTTTTAGTATAAGAGGGCATTATAAAAGTATTGTAACTGCTCAGCAATAATTTAGACAAGCTGAAAAAGACATATTTCAATGCCCGTCTTCTATAGACGTGTCTTTTAGCAATTCTTCCGACTTCCTGCCTTTTGAAACAGCTTCAATTCCCAATGAGTTTGTGGGCGGTCTGCTTTTTGAGGACAGATATGATGCCCCTGATTCTGGCAAAGTGCCCAGCGCCTGAAGGGAACAGAATGTGCCGGAGATTTTCTATTTGACCTTCGTCAACCGGCCGTCCCTTTTCGCCTGATTGTTCACGAAGGGGATCGAGGGGGTGTACATAAAGGCCAACACCTCGGTTTTAGTTTGGCAATCCTATTGAGCAACCTCTGCGGCGGAGTGTTTCCAGGTTTATTCTTGTCCTCGGAGGATTCTCCAACCACCCTTCCGCCAGGATATCATCACACCCTCTTTCGAAGCGGCCATAGCCGTCTTTTTTTTGAAAGACTCGGGTCATCTTGTCCACCAGATCCTTGGCTTCTGTTAGTAGACCGTCTTCTTCTTGCCTCATTCCTGCTTATGGAAATCAACCACGGCCTTGAATTCCCACAGGCGGTGCACGTTGCACAGGGCATGGTCACAGTTTTCAAAGCTGAAATAGGAAGACCGAGCAGCCACGGATGGCGAATCCGTTGAATTTGGTCAGAATGCCATGTCCTTGACGGCTTCCGTCCCCCCGCTTCGGATGGGATTTGGTATCGGATGTATAAAAATGCCGAGGCGGCGTTACCCTGCCCACAAAGCACCTGTTCTCGTTGAAGTTCAACATGTCTGGCTCGACCAGCGGGTTCATGATGTAAGTCTCCATCCTAACAAGAGTTTGGAAATCCGCTTTAGCGTGTTGGCCAAGGTGCCTGCATTGATTTTATGGCCGAAAAATATCCCGGAAGAATTCCTGCGCCTTTTCAAATGGGCCCAGCTGATCATGAATCATATAAGTACTAAGGACGTTCCTGTTCCCGTACTGCGGGCAAACGATGGCACGGCTCTTAAATTGGATCACGGAGGTTTTGGCTCGGGAATGTCCGTGATCTGTCGGCGGATAGCAACCCTTTCAAACTTGGCTCCAACCAGAATTTACCCGTTTGCCGAGCATTCGGCGGCACATGACACCCCCACCCTGCTGGCCGGATGTTTGACGGCTGCGAGCGTACTTCCGTCGTTTTCGACTTGACCGCCTCACTTTTCCCAATTTTTCCCGGATGGATTTCGTTTGACCTCTCTTTCCCCCGGCTGACGAGCCGTATGCGCAGAGGACAGGAATCTACTGTTGGTACTGTCTGGATTGACCTGCTTTCTTAGCCCGGGCATCTCGAATTTCAGCAATTCTATGGCCAAAGGGGCATGACAAATGACGCCAACTGTGAAAGCTGGGCTGCAAAGTGGGTGAATCGATAGTCCCTGTGGCCACTTTTCAATTTAAATTTCATGGATACACGTCCCTGTAGAACCTGTGGGATTAGTTTCCGTGTATGAATCATAGAAAAACAAGATAAGTTCGTAATAATTCATATATATTATTGCTGAATAGTTACAAAGTATTAAACTAAGAGGACGTGAACTGAATGGATACAAGGAAAAAAAAGTTGTTGACCGTTTGCTTATTGACCTGGTCGATGGTAGCGGCCTGTTCAAACGGAGATAGAGAGATAAAACTACGATTAGAGTCCGGGGATGCTACTTTCCATTCTACCAATTTGGAAAAGTTCACTTCACAAGCAGTTTTTGACAAAATGGTGTCCCATGAAGGGGTTTTTGTGTTGATGGAGTGGATGGACAGCCAGATTTTGAAAGATTTGTTCCCGGTCGACTCCGCAGAAATTACGGAACGAATAGACTCTATCCGTTCCATGCTCCCAGAAGGAGAGGAATGGGAGGCGTTTATCCGTCGGAATGGTTTCGATAGCGAAAAGCAATTAATTGAGTTTCTTGAATTAGAACAATTACGCCTGACAGCCGCCACGGAACAAATTTCGATTACCGAGGATCAAATAAGGGAGGAATACAATCTTTGGTTTCCAGCGCCCGCCCCTACGGTAGACGTGCCGGAGAACGAGTTGGAGGTGCAACAAGATATTCGCCCCGATTTTGAGGAAGTTCGAGACGAGTTGGAACAACAGCTTTTAGGCGCTGCTTTAACTGAAACATTAATTCACTCTACCTTGCATAGATTACGAACGGAAGCAAAGATGCGAATTTACACTCCCTTTTTAAACTCCCGTTATGTAGAGTTGATGTCGGGATATGGAGTAGAATTGGATGAATTTGAACATGTTCCAGAAACTGACGATACAATTGTCGCACAGATTAATGGCACTGATATTAATACCGCGGAATTTTTTCACATCATGCTCCAGATTTCTGGTCTGCCAACGGCGTTAGATATGGCTGATTTAAACATACTGCGTAACCATTTTACCTTATCCCGCAACGCTGTGGAAAATTTGGTCAACCAACAAAAAATTAACCTTGGCGCCAATTTTCATTCGACTATGGAGCAACAAGGCCTTAAGAGTGACCAAGAAATTTTTGATTTTTTTGAACTTCAGCTTTTAAAAGATGCGGCGTTTGATAGCCACTACCTTCCTACCGATGAGCGGGTTACACAATTGTATGATGAATTCCTCGCCCATAGGAAAAGCTTGATTAGCGTGCGACATATATTGGTAGAAGACGAGGAGCTAGCCAAGAAGCTGATTGTGCAACTGTTAGAAGCCCCAGATGCGGAGAGTCAGTTTAAGGAATTGGCTCAAAATTACAGCATCGACAGTTCTTCCGTTAACGGGGGGAGGCTTGAGCCTTTTTCCCTTGGGGAAACAGTCACCTCTTTTGAAGAAGCTGCTTTAGAATTAGACGTACATGAGTTTACAAAACAGCCGGTTCAATCAGAGTTCGGTTTCCATATTATCTACCGCGATGAGTTGGAAATACCCACATTTGAAGACATGGCGGGGCAATTGCGCCAAGAAGAAAGGAGCTTATTGAATACGCCCGAACGTATGGAATCGATTTTAATCCCCCTCCGCGAGAAGCATCAATTGCAATTTTTTTATTCGTTTATGCAAGAGCGCTATGACGCTATAGTCTCCCATATCCGCAAACAGTTCGCTGACTGAAGCCAAGAGGCTCCAGTTTTACTCCTCAGAACTGAACATCATACAGCACCTAGTGCAATACCTCCCCGAAATGACCCGTACAGAAAAATCCAAGCCTGCCGCCCCACTAGGAGAATACGCTAAATACCAAAACAACTTCACCCGTATCCCTGCGCTTTTCAACAAAACCTCAGGGCTCAAGACCCTGATTAAATCCATGACTTTTTAAGCCCACCGCTCTTCACAGACAGCATACAGTACATGCACCCAGTCATGTTTTAAATTCCATCAAAAAATAGTAGCGTTATATAAACGCTACTATTTTTGAATCTCCTTAAAAACTTGACACTAACACTACTATTTGTATTGAACGCTATTAATCGAGGCTCTCCAACAACTCCAGAGCAATTTCCCGATTGGCGAAGCGCATCATGGTTTCCTCTGCATCCCTTCCATAGCTTAACAGGTTTAGGCTCCCATACCAGACGGTTTCCCGGTCGATGACGATTATTTTTTGATGGATGGCTGATTTTTGGATGACCTGGATTCCTGTATTTTGCAAATTATCCAACAAGCCAATAATAACTTCTTGCTTCTTATGATAATCGGTTGCGGGCCGGGTGATCAGTTTTACTTTCACTTGCCTTTCAATTAGAGGGGCCATCATGGCGATAACTGATTTCACCCTTCCTGTCAGCAGGAAAGGGCTGACAATCACGATTTCCCTCAAACTTCCGGAAAAGTCAGCTTTCAATGGCATCAAAAAGGTCTTATGGTCGAATAACATCCCTGCTTTTTCTTCGGCCTGGCCATCATTTTGAACGATGTAGCCCAGTTCCAAATAGGCTTTCGCCCGCTTGCGGTACATTTTATCAAGCATGGCGACATTCACATCCACGTAATCAAATACCTGGACGAATTCCTTTCCCTGGTATTCCCGGTGAAGGCGGCCGGTATATTGGGAAAGGGTGCCTTCCCAGCTAAATGGCATGGCCAAAAACATCGTGTCCAAACGGGGATAGTCAAACCCCTCGCCAATATACTGCCCGGTTGCCACAACTACAAGGGACTCTTTTTCTCCAATCCCATACAACCGGTCCATTTGCCCCTGTTTTTGCTTCGGGGTTTTGTCGCCTGTCAGCTCGATGACCACATCGGCCAGTTTCCCCAAGGCTTCAGCCAAAATTTTGACATGTTCCTTGCGTTGGGTGAGGACGATGGGATTTCTCCCCTTTTCAATAGCCGCCTTGACATCTTCTACAATCCTGCGGTTCCTTGCTTCATTTTCCACCAATGCCCCATAGATATCCTGAATCCGAGGCTCTTCACCCTCTAAATAGGCGGGCATTTTAAAAGACGTAAACTTGGGAATCATAAAATGCCCGAATCCCCGGGACATGAGGTGTTTTTTAGCATCGGTCTGATAACGAATAGGCCCAAGCTGCATGAAAATAATGGGCGACATGCCGTCCTGCCTTTTCGGGGTGGCACTTAATCCATAAACGTATTTCGCCGTCGCTTCCCGGATAACCGCTTCAAAGGTACTTGCCGCCACATGGTGGCATTCATCCACAATGACCATCCCATAGCCCCGCATCAAGGTTTTCAAATCTTCGGACTTCCCTACTGAGTTGAAGATGGCCACATCGATTTGACCACTCAACGCTTTTTTCCCTGCCCCCAACTGCCCTAAAAATCCTTTTTCGGAACCATGCTGTGACACTAAAAATTTTGAAACGGCTGCCTGCCATTGACCCAATAATGCGGTGGTATGGACCAGGATCAGGGTATTCATTTGAATTTTCGAGATGAGATAAGTTGCCAATACCGTCTTCCCAAAACCGGTTGCTGCCGATAAGACCCCGGTCGTATGCCTCAGCATTTCATTCGCTGCTTTTCGTTGCCCATCTTGTAAATGCCCGTTAAAAGCAACAGGGAGCGGTTTACCAGCATATGTTTTCTCCAAAAAAAGAAATTGGGCTTGGTGGGCTTCCAGTAACTTGACAAGCGTTTCACGGCATCCCCTGGGAATCGCCAGATAATCCTTAAAATCCTGGGAGCAATCCACCACCCGGGGGACGTTGAAGGTGGAAATCCGTGCCGCCTGCTTCTTATAAAATTCAGGATTGGCAAAGGCCGCTAAACGCTTGATCCGGTTGAGTGCCATGGCCGACATTCCTGCCTTTTCCACGTAGAGCATATTTGCCGAAACGATGCGGACTTTTTGCGGGAATGGAATGATTTCCTTTATTTTGGGAGGGATTTCCCATGGCGCCGCCTGCCCTGCCAACTCCCCAAGCTCATCATAGCTTAAACGGTCGGCAAATACCTGGACTTGATTAGCGGTCAGTTTTTGGATGCTTGCAAGCACCGCCCACTGGTCAGGGAAAGGATTGAAATCCTCATCGACAAAAACGCTGTTCCCTTCCCTCATGGCTGCCCCTTGAAGGGGAAGGGCAATCAAGTTCCCTTTACCGGCTTTAGGCATCAAGTCCTGATTGGGAAGGAGCCGGTCATAGGATTCCATTTTCAGCTGATAATGGCTGTTCATGGTTTTTGTCAAAAGGACATTGCCCAATTTTCTGGCTACCGCTGCTTTAATAGGCTCGCTGAAAAAAAACCAGGCATGGGCACCATTGCCTGAACGGGAACGTTCAATGTACACAGGCAGCCCAATGCTTTGGCAAGTTTTCCTGAATGCCTTCACATCCAGCAACCAGTTTTCTTTATCAAAATCTACCGCTAGGAAGCGGCACTCATCCCCTTTTAACAGGGGGTAAATACCGATGACATCTTCCCCGAGTGGACTTTCCCCTAACAGATGTTTTTGAACCGCATCATAAGCCAAAGGCGCATCGCTGCGATGAAGGCAACCCCGACACTTAAAATCGCAAAGGTTTTTATCCCCACGATTGCCACAAACCGGTGCATAACCCGCTTTTTGCTCTCTTTTGCTAAAATAACGCCTCGCATACACATCCCGTCGCCCATGAAAGACATCCATGAACAAATCCAGCTTCTCCTTTTGCACGCTATAATGGCTGACGGGTTTTAAATCCGGTTTCGAACGATAAAGTGATTTGACTTCAACGTCCTGGATGTTGGCAGGAATCAATCCCACTAATTTCTGGGCAGATTGGAGTTCACGTTTCAAATAATCGTGCTCCCTTAGCAAATCGTAGTAAAGCGCCTTGTAATCCTCCATCGCTTGCGGCCCCCTGTTTTCATAGTCCTTTATTATGGGAAATTTCAAACCAGGTTATTCCAAATGCTTCGTTTTCATGCCCTCGATCAGCAAATAAGCCACCACCGCCTGCCCGAAATCCTTGACGTTGAGCCCCGTTGCCGCAATGAACTTGTCCAACTTATTCATAAAAGTGTTTCGGTGCATATGAAGCCCTTTCGCCGCCAGCGACAGATTGAAACCATTCTCAAAGTAAGCGGTAACTACTTTCAAAACATCCTGGGGCATTTCTTTTTGGATACATGCTTTAAACCCTTCATACCTCCGGTCATTGGATACGTCTTGGCAGAGTGACTCCAAAAGCAGATCCTGGCGTTTCATGACTAGGCGGCTTTTATTATGGTGGCTCTTGAACAATTCCAATTCTTCCTGGAATACCGTGCAAAGACCAGCACCAACATCATAAGATGCCGTTTCATAAAAGGTAAACCCATAATAAAAATCCTGGCGGGCGGCTTCCACGAAGGCTTCCAGCTCCCCATCTTCGGTAGATTCATTAAAATCCAGGATGACCCCATAGTGGCGGTCCAAGTAAAGGGTGAGGCAATTCTCATTGAATTCTTTAATGAGATGCTCAAAATCAGCCTTCCCTTCGGCTTCAAATTGATGGTTGAAAAAAATGAACTTCAACCGTTTTTGGCTGATTTTTTCCAATATGGCATCGTTTCCATTTAGGAAATCCAGCCAGAGCAGGCGGGTCTGATGGTCAAAATCCACGGCGACGATTTCATCCAGCATGACTGATAACAAGCGTTTTTCCGCCAAGCCCACCGTTTTGGATATCCCGATTAAATGTCGGTCCTCCGTTTGAAACCAATAGTAATCATTGGGGTATTTGGGCATTTCATCAATAACGCATTTATCTTTGTACAATTCTTTGAGTTTTCCAATCATCCAACTGCCCCTCCTTCTTTCCTTAATCATATCGGAAAACCAGGGGAAGTTCAACCATTATCACATATTTCCTGTCATCATTCCCTCCCCGCCGCATATAATATAGTAAGCAGAATACCATTTTTTATCCTGCCTTTCAAAAGGCAACCGGGTGGCTTGGCCAACTTCCCGGTATTTTGGACGACACCAGGATTTGAGAAAAAGACAGATGCTAATACTATACGAAGGGATTACAGGGGGAATCAGACAATGCCTAAAAGCATTACACTTCATCAACTAGCCCAATTGATGCCATCCAACCCAACTATTATTGACGTGAGGGAGCCATATATGTTCGCCAGATACCATTTGCCAACGGCGAAAAATGTGCCTTACCACAGCTTGACAATGTATCCGGAGCGGTTCATGAACATGCAAGAAACCTACTATTTGATTTGCGACCATGGCAGTGTCAGTTACCGGGCAGCAAATATCCTTGCAGCCTATGGTTATAAGACCGTCACTATTTCAGGCGGCTATGACTCAAGAAAATATCAGCCCAAAGGACTATAGCCCAGCTGGTTAAGGGTACCTCTATTAACTCGCTTTGTCCATATTTGCGAGTATTTTTTCGTAAGTCCGAGGAAGTGAACATGTGGTGAAGTGGAACTTCATGGCATGTTTGCTGACGACGGAATGGCGGAAAAAGACCGCAATGATGGATGAATTGGGGTTATTAGAGGTGCCCATAATTAAAAATTCCAACAATCATAAAAAGTTGATGGTGTTGGTCACGAAAAAAAGAGCCCCCAGGCTCTTTTTAATTTACTTCACCGCTGCCCTTCAAAGGCAATAAAGCGGGAGCCCTGATAGGTCAGTATGCCCTGGTCATGCTCGGCAAGCAGACCGTAATCATGGCCTTTGACCTTAAATTCAAGGCGGTTCCCATTTTGGAGTTCAAAGGTGGCGAAATAGGTAGTTGATGTATGATGTTGATGGATTTCCCCTACCTGATGAGGGTGGGAATCCACTTTCGTCCGTTTGCCAATTACTTTGGCAGCGGAGGTGGCAATGGGAGAATTATTATTGCGGCTCCATTCCCACACGTTTCGAATAGCGGGAAAAATAATAAAGGCAAAAACCATGAAAAACAAAATGGGAAACATTTCAAATATCACCCCCGATGATCCAAATCCCATTCCAAACGCCTCCTTTTCCTATATTATACGACGCGTGCCTGCGTTTTAGAAGGAGGCCCCACTAATTCCCTGGCTTCCTTTGAAATGTCAAAACCTCCCCCGTCATGGGATGGGAAAATACCAGGAAATAGCTATGGAGCTGTTGCCCGCCCAAAACCCCGGAGGCATCCCCATACAAACTGTCCCCCACTAACGGGCAGCCAATATATGCCATATGCACCCGGATTTGATGGGTCCGCCCGGTTTCAAGGATGCACTCCACCAAGGACGTTTCCCCATCCCTTTCAAGTACCTGATAATGGGTGACGGACGGCTGGCCATCTTCGCGGATTCCGCGCTTTACCGACAGCTCTTCCAGCCTGGCAATGGGCGCGTCCACTGTGCCGGCAACCGGGTCTGGGCAGCCAACCACCCGGGCCAGGTAACGGCGCTTCACTTGTTTGATGTCCCTTGTCAGCAAATGATGGATGTGCCGGTACTTGGCCACCACCAATAAACCCGACGTATCCTTGTCCAGCCGGTTCACGAAATGGACGGTAGACTGCAAGCCCGCTTCCAAATAATGATGGATGATAGCATTTGCCAGCGTATGGGTGGGGTAGCGCCGCGTGGGAATCACGGCCACCCCTGACGGCTTGTCAATCACCAACAGCCACTCGTCCTCGTAAACGATATTTAGGGGATAGTCCCAGGGATCCATGCTTTCACCAATCGGTTCGGGGGGGAACGTGATTGTCACTACATCCCCAGGCTGCAACTGGTAACGGACTGTCCGCTCGGTGCCATTGACCTCAATCCGTCCCCCCCGATGCTTAACTGCCGTCATTGCTTTTTTGGAAAGTTCCCTTGCGCGCAAAAACTCCAAAAGCAGGGCAGGCTTATCAGCGGTATACTCCAGCTTCATCATAGGAAATGCTGCTTTACCCGTTCCCAAAACAAGGTTTCCTTTCGTTTGACGAACATGATCTTGCGGTCAGAAACGCAAACTTTCACTTCGGTGATATCGTCAAAGCGGTCGGACATGTGATCCGTCGTCAAGATGATGTCCTGGAAATTCTCGGACTGGATGGTCAATACCTGCTCCTTAGGGATAATCAGGGGCGAACCGATGGTACGGTAAACATTGTTGTTGATGGACGCCATTTCCGTCATCTGAAAAGCTTCGATGCTAGGGTACAAAAGGGCCCCTCCCAATGATTTGTTATAGGCGGTGCTCCCAGTTGGCGTCGCGCAGCAAATCCCGGTCCCCCGGAAAGATTCAAAGAATAAATCATCAATGGTGATGTTCAGATGCTGGGTGCGGCGGGCATTGACCAAGGTCAGTTCATTCAGGGCAAACATTTCCCGGCAACCCACTTCCCCTGTGCAAAGGGTGATGGACAACAGCGGGTAATGGCTGACATGCTGCTTCTCTTTTTGAATGAAGTCCACCAATTCGTCAAGCTCTTCCGGCAACCAATCCGTGTAATAGCCTAAATGGCCGGTGTGGATGCCAATGAATTTCACCGTTTCATAAAGGTGCAGGTAATGATGCACGGCTTCAAGGACCGTCCCATCCCCTCCTATGGTGAAAACAATGTCCGGATTTTCTGCGTCCAGGGCAATCCCTGCCGTTGCAAGTTTCCCTTCCAGTTCAACCTTTACTTTTTGTGACTTTGGCCTTTCATTGGCAAAAATGGTTACTTTCATTGGGTTTCGTCCCCTTTGTATTTCTTCGTCAGGTAATCTTCATTCGTTGTAAAGCTGGTGGGCAATTCCAGGTCCTTGCGGTCCTCTGCCTGGCGCTTCTCAAACGTTTGCTGGGCCTCGGCGATTTCATCCCGGATGGCGGACATTTGGGCATCCAGCCAAGAGGCGGCTTCGGCCGCCTGTTTTAACCGGTCTTTGATTTCTTCTGGGATCTGGTCGTCGTATTTATAGTTAAGGGAATGCTCGATAATGGCCCAGAAGTTCATGGCCAGGGTCCTTATCTGAAACTCCACCATGACTTTTTTTAGGCCATCAATGGTTTCAAGATGGTAATAGGCGTGGATATGATAAGACTTATAACCGCTTTCCCGCTGGTTGATGATGTAATCCCTTGTTTCGATGATATCCAGGTCCTGGCGCTTGCTCAGGAGTTCGACCACCGCATAAATGTCCTCCACAAACTGGCAGTTGATCCGGATTCCCGCTATGTCGTACACTTCGTCAATGGACTTGATGGACAGCCCCATCTTGTCCAGTTTGTCTATGATGCTGGGGATGGTTTTGATACGCCCGCTGACAAATTCGATGGGCGAATGCATCCCTTTTGTTTTATACTGCTTCCGAATCCCCCTCAAGTTGATTTTAAGTTCTTGTAACGCAAGTTCATACGGCTCAAAATACCTTGACCATTCCATGTGCAGTTCTCCTTTTTAAGAGGCATCGCTTGCCCTGTCACCCCCATATGCTCTTGCCGGGGCTCCCCTGTTTTACGGCTCGCAAATCATCAAATTCTCCTCATTAACGATTTTTACCCTCTAATTATAACACGATTCCCTGTTGATTGGAAATATTGGGAAAAGATATTTCTCTTATAATCCAGTATTTTTGGCAGGCTTTCTTATTTTAATTTTTTGGGGTATAATGTTAGCAGAGGTGAATGCGATGCTTGAAATTGAATTTAAGAACATGCTGAGCGAGGCGGAATACCATTTTTTGATGGCTCATTTTGGCAAGGTGGGACAGGCGCTCCCGCAGACGAATGTTTATTTTGACACAGCTGGGAATGACTTGAAGAAGAACCGGATGTCTTTAAGGATCAGAAAAACGGTCAGCGGTTTTGAACTGACCTTGAAACAGCCCCATGAATCGGGCGGGAAGCTTGAAACGAACCAAGATCTTTCGGAGGTGGATGCTGAAAAGATTGAAAACCTCCTTGGATTTGTCGAAGGGCCCGTCAAAGCTATTTTAAATGGCATTGGCATCAACCCCGATCAGTTGAACGTGGTCGGCTATTTGGTGACGGACCGGGTTGAATTCCCTTATGAAGGGGGGACGCTTTTTCTCGACCATAGCAAGTACAATGGCAAAGAGGACTTCGAACTGGAATTTGAAGCAGAATCTTATAAGGAAGGCTTGCTGACATTCCAGTCGGTCTTAGCAAAATTCCAAATCCCCGTCCGTCATGGGGTGTCAAAAATCAAGCGGGCGACAACACCTTAAGGGCCAGGCGCTCGTCTTCTTGGAGGGCATTTTCCAGCGATTTGAAGAATTTCGGCGCCTTGGCATATAGGTAATATCCGGATTCAAGGTCCAAGATGCCTAGCCGGGCCAGGATGTGCAGGTATTCTTTCAATTGTGAGAGGCAGTCCGTGTTCAAGGACAGCTGGTGGAGGTATTTCAGCTTGTTGGCGATTTGGGACAGGGTGAAGGGCTCGCCGATGGCATATTCCGTAATGGACAATAAGACGTACGCCTGCCAGACCATCACATTTTTCCGAAATCCCCCGCCGCTGACGGGCCATCCCACTTCCGCAGGCAATAAGGACAGGTTGGTGCGAAGCCGTTGGCACTGCATCCTGAGCGGACGGTCATGCTGCATGTATTTCAGCCATTTGTGGACGCGGAATTCATGCTTGGAAGCCAACCAGCCATCAGGGCAAACAACCGGGTCGCTATCGTTTTCCTTCAGCAAGGTTTCGAGGGTGAGGGTTTTCAACCGTGTCTTGCCCACCTGGGCTTGGATTTCCCGGCTATTGACCCAAACCACGTTGGAAAATACCGACATCATTTCCCGCTCCATTTCCAAGTGGATGAGTGGCAACTTTTGGTTTAATGCCATCACGCTATTTAAGATGTAGGAGTGGCGCTTTTTCACGAGCTTGCCGATAAAAACCCAAATGACCCGGATGCCTGCTTGCTCATAAGCCTTCGTCCGGGCATTATATAGTTCCTCGCTAATGGCACTTTTTTGGATTTCAAAGACGAAAGCCTCCCCTTTATAATCGAAGGCCAAATCAGCAATGCGGCCGATTTTTGGGAAGGGTTTTTCAATTTGCGAGGCAATCCCCTGGCTTTTCAGCCAACCAGCCAACAGGTTTTTAGCGTGGATATGCTCAGGGGACTCGTTTTCATAGGGCTCATACTGGCAATTAGACACATGGGCAAAATGAGCCTGGCGGCGGGGACCCATTTTCAAAATGGTTGCCTCATGGCAGTATGGGCAGCTAAAACCGGTTTGTGATTTTAATTCTTGGATTTCTAGCGAAGTCAACTGGTATAGGTTGACTTCTTTTTTATGTTGCATGGCTTTTTTCATGGGTCACCTCATTCTTACTGGATGACTTAATAAGCGCCATTACGGGGAAGTTTCCTGCAAAACTCGTGAAAAAAAACGCAGTCACCCTAAAAACCGCGGGATGACTGCGTTTTGTGAAAGGCTGTTGCGAAAAGGCGTTTTCCCTTTTTGCAACAGCCAATCTTATCTCTAACTACTGATGGATTCAATATAAGAAGTGTCCCATGCCCGCTCCAGTGCCTGGATATAGGTGGTGTTCTCTTCTAGATATTCGTCCCCTAAGCGGGTCAGCTGACGGTATTTCCTAGGCAGGAAGCTTCGGATTTCCTCGTCATTGAAGCCTACTTGGAGGCGCCCTTTGTTATCCACTAAAATCGGTCGGCGAAGGACGCTGGGATTTTCTATGATAAAGTTTATTAATTGGTTCATGGACATGTCATCCGCTTCGATTTCATTATCCTTGAACGCGCGGGAACGGGTTGAGATAATATCCTCAAAGCCATTCTCGGTTTTTTCTAAAATAAGTTTCAGCTCCTCGGCGGAGATGCCTACAGTCAGGAGGTTTTTTTCAACGTAAGAAATTTCATGTGCTTCCAGCCAGCGCTTTGCCTTGCGGCAGGACGAACAGCTAGGAGTCGTATAAAGTTCAACCATGGAGCCTTGTACCCCCAATTCCATCAATTTAAACCATATTAATATGTCTTATTATACACTTAATCGGGGCACCTTTCAAGGGATGGCGCTAAATTTATACAATTACCGACTGCTCAAACTGCCCGGTATAAAGCTGATGATACTCCCCTTTAAGGCTTAAAAGTTCAACATGCGTCCCTTTTTCGACAATCTTTCCATCCTTTAAGTACAAAATCAAATCCGCACCGACAATAGTGGAAAGGCGGTGGGCGATAATCAAGCTGGTCCTGTCCTTCAAGAGTGCCTGGATGGCCTGTTGCAACAAGCTTTCCGTTTCGATGTCAATGGAAGAAGTCGCCTCATCCAAAACCAACAGCTTCGGGTCGCCAATGAGTGCACGGGCAAAGGAAATCAACTGCTTTTGCCCTGTGGACAGCCCTGCCCCGTTTTCACCTATTTTAGAATCGTACCCGCCTTCAAAATTCATGATGAACCCATGAGCGCCTACGATTTTGGCAGCAGCCTCCACTTGCCCGTCCGATGCACCAAGGGCACCATAACGGATATTTTCCCGGATGGAGCCACTGAAAAGTTGTGGCGTTTGGAGCACATACCCCAACTGGCTGTGAAGCCATTCCTGGGACCGCTCCTGATAATTGACCCCATCAATAAGGATCTCCCCGCTGGTCGGCTCGTAAAAACGGCAGATTAAATTGACCAGGGTGCTTTTTCCAGAACCGGTCGGTCCTACAATGGCAACCGAAGTGCCGGCTGGGATTTCAAGGTCCATACCGGACATGACTTCTTCGCCAGTCTTATACTTAAAACCTACATCCCTTAGCACGATTTCCCCGGCTAAAGGCTCCCAGTTTTTCTTTTTATATGCCCCGATAGCCCCGTACTTAGCTGCCACTTCCGGGGTATCCATAATGTCCGGGTCCGTATTCAAGAGGGAAATCACACGCTCCGCTGATGCCTGTGCCTCCTGAAGCTGGGTCAGCCTCCTAGCCAAAATCATCACCGGGTCGAAGAAGAAACGGGCGTAGCTTAAGAACATGACCAACTCGCCAAATGATAGGTCCCCAAAGCTCACCTGCATCCCGCCATTATAGATGATGAGGGCGGCACCTACGCTTCCCAATGTCATCATCAGCGGGAAATACACGGCGGACAGAACCGATGCCTGAACGGAGGCGCCCATCATATCGGCTGTAAACGCAGAAAATTCCTGTAAATTATCTGCTTCCGTCACCAGGGTTTTCGTCGTCACCGCACCGGTAATCCCTTCATTGAAGGCTCCCGTAATCCGGGAATTCAGCTTCCTGACTTGCCGAAATTGCTTGAGGATGCGGGTTTGGAACCAAAAACTGGCGAGCCCCATCACCGGCACGATGGCAATGGTAAGGAGGGCCAGCTGCCAGTTCATCAAAACCATGACCACGCCGATAAGGGACATAACCAAAATCCCCCAGCCAAAATCAACGAACCCCCAGGATAAAATATCCCCAATCCGGTTGGTATCGCTGGTCATGCGGGACATGAGCCAACCTACCGACGACGTATCGTAATAAGAAAAGCTAAGTTCCTGAAGCTTCTTGAACCCGGCTTTACGGATTAAATAAGTCGCTTCCTGCTTCACTAGGTTGGCCAGGAAAATAAAGGCCCACACAATAAACCCAAAGGCCGCGCTGAAAGCAAAGAACATGCCAAAGGCTTCCCAAAGCCCGTCCAGGTTCCCAGCCAAGACGTAATCATCGATGACAATCCGCACCAACTGGGGCCAAGCGGTATCAAGGAGTGCCAATAACACCACGGAACCGAACAATAATAGGAGGTTTCGCTTGGACGTCCTCAAATAATAAAAGATTTGCCGCCAGATTTTTAAATCCGATTTCGTGAATTCCTCTTCCGCAAACTGTTTAGCCAACTTGGGCACCCCCTTTTTGGTCTTGGATATCCCAAAACGCCTTATACAGCCCTTCCTCGCCAATCAAGCTTTCATGGGTGCCCTTTTGCACGACCCGCCCTTTATCAAGGACGACGATCAGGTCCGCTTCCTTGACCGTACTCACCCGGTGGGAAATAATAAAGGTCGTCACATCTTTTGAGCGCTTTGCCAATGCTTCCCGGATGTCTGAGTCGGTCTTGGAATCCACCGCACTTAAAGAATCGTCAAAAATCAGGATGGGCGTTTTGTCCATCAGGGCGCGGGCAATCCCGACCCGCTGCTTTTGCCCGCCTGAAAGGGTTACCCCGCGCTCGCCGACCATGGTGTCGTAGCCTTCCTCAAAATCCTCGATGACATGGTGGACCGCAGCCATTGTCGCTGCCTCATGGACTTCCTGTTCCTTAGCATCCTTCCGCGAAATCTTGATGTTTTGCCCGATGGTTTTCGTGTACAAGAACAGCTCCTGCATGACCACGCCGATGTTTTTTCTTAAATGTTTTTTGGAAATCTGCTTAAGTTCCATCCCATCTATTTGAATGGCCCCATGGGTGTAATCATATAACCGTAGCAGGATGTTCATCAGGGTGGATTTCCCTGAACCTGTCCGGCCGATAATCGCAACGGTCTGTCCCTTTAAGACCTCAAAACTGACATCCTCAAGGACAACCCCGTCAGATTCATCAGGATAATGGAAGCCCACCCCGTCAAAGCGGATATGGCCTTCGATTGGCTGTTTCAGCCCTTCTGCCAAATGCTCAGGCTCCTCATCCATGACTTCTTGTATCCGCTTCACGGAAATCGTCGACTTCCCAAGCTCGGTCAGTACGTTGCTAAGGCCGCGCACTGGCCAGACCAGCATGTTCCCGTAGACGATGAATGTTTGGAGCACCCCTAAGGTCACCTCACCCGTCATGACCAAATAGGCACCGAACAGGATAATGAGTGTCAGCTGCATGAAGCATAAAAAATCGGTGCTGGACCAAAATACGGAGCTGATCCGGGAGACTTTCAGGCTGGTATTGCGAAAATCTTGGTTGAACCTTTCAAATTTTTCAATCTCATGCTCTTGGTTATTGTAAGCCCGCACCACCCGCACGCCAGATAGGTTCTCTTGAAGCATGGTGGACATGGCCGCCTCCGACTCGTCGGAGATTTTAAATGCCGCCCGCACCTTGTTAAAAAATAGCAGGGAAAATACCAGTAAAAATGGCAGAAGCGCCACGCTGACCAGGGCATAAGCCACATGCTGGCGCAGCATGAAAATAAAAATAACCACAAATAAAAACAGGCAGTTGGCCATCTCCACCATCTGGGAGGTCAAGAAGTTGCGGATGGTTTCAATGTCTGAAGTACAGCGCTGGATCAAATCACCAGTTTCCGCCCGTTTATGATACATGAAAGGAAGCTTTTGGATGTGGTCAAAAATCCGGTCCTTTAAACCCTTGGCAAACCCTTCCGCCGACTTGGCGATGAACCGGCCTTGGATAAAGCTGGTCAGGGCATTAAGCGTTGTCAGGATGACGATTAAAATACCGGCTGCCAGCAACTGGGGCCTTAAGCCATCAATCCCAAGCAAAAAATCTGAAACAAAATCCCCCGCCGCTTCCGGGTTATGGACGATAACAAAGTCAATGGCCGCCTGATTGACCAGGGGGATGAGTGACGAAAAGACAATCCCGACGACGGTTGCCGACATCGCAACCCCCATCGCCAAGCGGTGCCCACGCATCCATCCCCATAACACTTTTATTTCTTTCATCGATTTTCTCCTTCTGAGAGGGCTGCTAAAAAGTTTACTTTACTGGAAATGGATAGCAGCTTAGCAAAATCCCCCATGGCAATGTATTTAAAATTAGGCCTGGAGTATGGATACACGCCCCGCTCCCCAAAGTTTTCCCGCTCCGCCAATACCCAGATTTCCTTGCCCTGGTTCAGCGCCTCGCCAATTTCAAAATAAGACGTCCCCAGCCGCGAAGGGTGCAAAAACAGCACATCCGCTTCTTTAAGGTCCGCCTTCAGTTTCGCCATCAAGCTATACATCCGGCTGGCCTTATCGATTTGGGCGCCGATGTACTCAACCTCCGGATGCAATTTACCCTCGATTTCCTCGTGCAAGGCATCCCTGGCAGGCGTATTCACCGCCCCATTCACATATGAACCCAAAAAATATATTTTCATGGACTGCCTCCTCCAACGGATTCGAATTTATGTTTTTATTATACACTAATCAAGGGGTTTTAGCCACCGTTTGAACCAGAGATCAAGACGCCAGTTACTTCCCCGGGGGTTCTTAGCTTCTTTAAGCCCCCCCTTTATTCCTCTGATGTGCATCAGTCCTTCATGGCTAGCAAACATTCCTGATTCAACATTTCCAAAACATTTTGCTAAAACCCTTGATTTTTTTACTAAAAAAGTGTATTATTTTACTATAACAAAAACTAAAACGCTTTTAGGAGAGTGACAGCATGCAAAATTCATATTTGAAATCCCGCTTTAACGATTTATTTGCCACTCCTTCGAACCCTACCCTATTCTTCTCGCCTGGCCGGGTCAACCTGATTGGTGAGCACATTGACTATAATGGAGGGTCTGTATTCCCCGCTGCGATTACCTTCGGGACTTATGCCGCAGCCCTGAAGCGAGATGACCAAACCATCCGGTTGTATTCTGGAAATTTCCCTGAACGTGGAATCATCGAATTTTCCTTAATGGATTTGGAGCATAAGGAAGACGCGCACTGGAGCATCTATCCAAAAGGGGTCATGGACACCTTTATCAAGGCCGGTTATCCTTTGGAACATGGTTTCGACGCTTATATCGAAGGCAATATTCCCAATGGTTCGGGACTTTCTTCCTCTGCTTCCCTAGAACTCCTTATCTCCCAGATCCTCGATGAGTTCCATGGTTTTGGGGTCAGCATGATTGACAAGGTAAAATTCTCCCAGATCGCCGAAAACCAATACGTTGGGGTCAATTGCGGGATAATGGATCAATTCGCCATTGGAATGGGAAAAGAAAATGCAGCGATCCGCTTGAATACCAATAACTTGGAATATGAATACGCCGAGGCCGACCTTCAGGACTGCTCCATCTTGATTATGAATACCAACAAGAAGCGGGAATTGGCAGAATCTGCTTACAATGAACGGCGACAACAATGCGAAGCCGCCCTTTCCCTCCTCAAGACCCAAAAAGACATCAACTTCCTTTGCGATTTGAATGTGATCGAATTCAATGGCATCCTTGAGGCCTTTGGGGAAAACACATTGCTTTACCGCCGCGCAAAGCACTGCATTACCGAAAACGAACGGGTAAAGAACGCAGTAGAAGCCCTTGCCGACGGCGATTTAGAAATCTTCGGAAAACTGCTGAACCAATCCCATATTTCCCTTCGGGACGATTATGAAGTCACTGGCTACGAACTGGACACCATCGTAAAACTTGCCTGGGAACAAGATGGGGTGCTAGGGGCCCGTATGACAGGTGCCGGCTTTGGGGGCTGCGCCATCGCATTGGTGAAAAACCAGAAATTAGAAGCTATCCAAGCAGCCATTGCCAAAGGATATCAGGAAATCATCGGCTACCCGGCAGATTTTTATGTGGCTTCCATTGGTGGTGGAACCCGGACGTTATCATAATTACCTTCAAATCAACTCAAAAAGGAGCATAAAACATGGATATCAATTATGAATTGAACCGCCTCGTCCACTTCGGCCTGCAACAGGGTTTGATCCAGCCTGAGGATACGGACTACACCGTCAATCAGTTATTGAATACGCTTAAGGTCGCTGATTTCCAACCTCTTTTTTTGGAGGAATGCTTAACTTCCGCTGAGCCTATTTTGAAAAATATCTTAGAGTGGGCCCTTTGCCACAAGCGGCTTTTAGAAGATACCATCGATGGGCGAGACCTCTTCGACACTCAATTGATGGCCCACATGATGCCAAGGCCTTCCGAAGTCAATGCCAAATTCCAATCCGATTATAAAATCAGCCCCAAAACCGCCACGGACCACTACTACCATTTAAGCAAGGCATCCAATTATATCCGCCAAGAACGGGTCGCCAAAGACAAACGCTGGAAAGTGGCTACCGACTATGGGCAACTGGACATTACCATCAATTTGTCCAAGCCGGAAAAAGACCCGAAAACCATTGCGCGGGCCTTGTCCCTCCCACAGTCCAATTACCCAAGCTGCTTATTATGCAAGGAAAACGTAGGCTTTTCCGGCCATTTGAGCCACCCTGCCAGGGGCAACCACCGCATTATCCCCATGACCTTAAAAGACGAGCAGTGGTACTTCCAATACTCGCCCTATGTGTATTATAACGAACACTGCATCGTCCTAAAAGGTTCCCATGACCCCATGAAAATCTCCCGTGACACTTTCGAGCGGCTTCTTGATTTCGTGGAAATACTCCCCCATTATTTCGTTGGTTCCAATGCCGACCTCCCTATTGTAGGCGGTTCTATCCTGACACACGACCACTTCCAGGGCGGTTCTTATACCTTTGCCATGGAAAATGCTAACTCCCTTTTGCAATTTGAAAGGGGAAATATCAGGCTCTCCTTCCTGAAATGGCCACTGAGCGTCCTTCGTTTAAACGGTTCCCATAAAGGGGAAGTCCTAGATTTAGCTGAAAAAATATTACAACAATGGCAGGGATACAGCGATGAGTCCCTGGGCATCAAAGCCTTTACAGGAGATACCCCCCATCACACCATCACCCCTATCGCCCGGTTCAAAGATGGTGTTTACGAACTGGACTTGGTATTAAGGGACAACCAGACTTCCGGGGAGCACCCAGACGGGATTTACCACCCCCATCAACACCTTCATCACCTGAAAAAAGAAAATATCGGGCTGATCGAAGTCATGGGCCTTGCTGTCTTGCCAGGGCGGCTCCTCCAAGAACTCGAAGCCGTTAAAGTGGCACTCGCTAACCGAAATCCCCAGTTGCTCATTGAAAAAGGTTTGGAAAAACACCTTCCCTGGCTCCATGAATTGCTATCCAGCTACGCTACCACCGAAGATGCAGATTCCATTATTGAACAAGAGATCGGCAAAAAGTTTGTTGAGGTATTGGAATGTGCGGGGGTTTATAAACAAAATGCCGCTGGGATAGAAGGGATTAAGCGCTTTTTAAGCTCAATTTAAATTGGAGGGATTTTATGAAAATTTTAGTAACCGGCGGGGCTGGATATATCGGTTCCCATGCTGTATATGCGTTGATTGAGCAAGGCCATGAAGTAGCCGTGGTAGATAATTTAGTAACCGGGCACCGGCAAGATGTACACCCGAAAGCAAAGTTTTTCCACGGGGATATTGGCAATTACCGTTTTATGCGAGACGTTTTAACGACAGTGCTGCCTGATGGGGTCATCCATTTTGCCGCATATTCCCTCGTAGGGGAAAGCATGGCCAATCCATTTAAATACTATGAAAACAATGTAGGCGCCACAAATAGCATGCTAAAAGCCATGAGCGATGCCGGCATCTCCAATATCGTCTTTTCTTCCACTGCCGCTACTTATGGGGATGTTTTGGAGATGCCCATTACCGAGGCTGCCCCAACTAACCCGACCAATGCATATGGCGAAACGAAGCTTGCCATGGAGCGGATGATGGATTGGAACCGTGTTGCCCATGGACTGAATTACGTGTCCTTGCGGTACTTCAATGTAGCAGGCGCCCATCCATCGGGGGCAATTGGGGAAAAGCACGACCCTGAAACCCATTTGATCCCGTTGATTTTGGAAGTAGCTGCTGGAAAGCGGGAATATATAAGTGTCTTCGGTGACGATTACCCTACCCCCGACGGCACTTGCATCAGGGATTATATTCACGTGATGGATTTGGCCGAAGCCCATATTTTGGCTATGAAATACCTGTTAGACGGCAACCCATCCACAACTTGCAATTTGGGAAATGGCGAAGGATTCAGTGTTTTGGAAGCCATAGAAGCGGCACGCCTTGTCACTGGCAAGCCCATTCCTATAAAGATTTCACCAAGAAGGGCTGGCGACCCGGCAAGGTTGATAGCCTCAAGCGAACGCGCCCAAAGCTTATTGGGTTGGATACCGAAGCAACCCCAAATCAATGATATTCTTAAAAGCGCATGGAAAATCCAAAAATTCTAAGGGACGGGCTGCTAAAGCTCTCCCTTCTTTTTACGGGCATCCCTAGAAATTTTACTAAATTAATGGTAAAATTGTCATAATCCCATTCAAATGAACGAGGTGAAACCAGCATATGGCCAAAATAAAAGACATCGCAGAAAAAACCGGCTTCTCGATCACCACTATTTCGCGCGTGCTCAACCAAGATAAAAGCTTCAATGTGTCCGACGAAACCCGGTTAACCATTATGACCGCCGCCGAGGAACTGAATTATAAGCCGCTTAGCCAACGGGGGAAGGCCAGCAAAAAGAAAAAAGGACTGACGGTAGGCCTCATTTACTGGTACTCGGTAGCTGAAGAATTAACGGATCCCTACTACCTTTCCATCCGGTTGGCCATTGAAAATTACTGCAATGGACACGATTTCAACTTAAAGAAAATCTACCTTCCCGACAAAACGATTCCCGAGCTGAAGGAGATGGCACTTCATGGGGTGATTGCAGTTGGGAAGTATAGTCCGCAAGAAATTCAGGGCTTAAAAAGCATTTCTCCCCATTTGATTTTGGTGGACTGCTATACAAAAGACTATGAAATTGATGTGGTCAAGGCAGATTTGGTGGAAGCGACTGAAGAAGCCCTCACTTACCTTGCCGAAATCGGGATTGCCAACGTCGGGTATATTGGCGGGGTTGAGTCTACTTTAGATGGGGAAATTTTAAAGGATGGGCGGATGCAAGCATTTCTTTCCCATGGAAAAGACAAGGAAGAGAACATCCATCTGGGCAGTTTTACCGCTGATTCAGGGTATGAATTGATGACTGGGATTATCCAGGCAGGCTGTCTGCAATCTGCTTATCTGGTGGGAAGCGATGCGATGGCTATCGGTGTTTTGAAAGCCCTTAACGAGCATCGGATTAACGTGCCGAAGGATGTATCTGTGGTGAGCTTTGATAACATTGCCCTTTCCCAGTATACCATTCCCGCCTTGACGACCATTGATATGAATACGACCATCATGGGGGAAACCGCAGCACAGTTGCTCGGGGAACGGTTGGCGACAGGGCGGACCGTGGCGAAGAAGGTTTTTATTCCCACAAGGTTAATTAGGCGGGACAGCACGTTTTAAGATTGAAAAAGAGTGTGAGAAATTGGAATTCCAATTTTTCACACTCTTTTTATTAAACTGGGATTAATGTAAATTTAAGTGCATACGGGTTGTTTGCTGGCAAATCATATGCTTCCTCTGGTTTTGCCCCCCAAGAATCGTCGCCACCGACACCCATTTCTTTTAAGTTGATGGATAGCACCGTTTTGTGTACGGCTGGCAAATCAAATTCATGAGTCGCGATTTCTAATTCATGGGCAGAGTAAGGCAATGCACAGAAGCTAAGAGGCTGCCCTAAAGGAGCCATGACCTGCAATCCTTTTCCCTCAGTGTTGACCACTTGTGCCCAGCGGACCCCGGTATGGTTACCGCAAGCCTGTGGTTTCACATAACCGGGTACTTGATCTTGCACCTTCTGGGTGAAAGTTCCATAATAGTTTCCAAATTCACGGTCTGCATAAGTTTCATCCGGGCCGAATCCGCGCCAAGTTAAAGTATCGAATGAAGCTGGGATTGATAAATCCATTCCGAATTTAAACATATCCGGCAGCCCCGTGGTTCCAGGATAGGACATCTGAACGTCGATTTCCCCTGTACTCTTTACAAAGTATGCAACCGTCGCTTCTGATTGGGGGACCGTATTTAAATCATAGGTAAATGTGGCATGAAGCGCGTTGTCTTGGGACGTAAATTCCATGGCTTTGCACGTGGCATAAAGACTGGCGATTTTCCATTGGGATAACTGGGAAGGCGCATTATGCCCACGGTCATTATCAACCGGTGCCCGCCAAAACCCAGGCATTAAAGATTGGTTAGGGTGATAAATGTATTCATTCTCCCCGTATTTAAGGGAAACTAAACGCCCGAGGCTGCGGGAGAAAATAACTTGGAAATCTTCCCCATGAACGCCGACATTATAATCCCCTTCCACAATACGGAATGGGTTACTTTTCGAGAGTGGTAATTGCTCCTGCTCTGTAATCTCTTGGCCAAAAGCAACTTCATGCCCCGCTTCCGAAAATAGGGTCGCTACTTTAAGATGGATAGAAACAGTAACTACTTGTTCCCCCACCTCGTGCCCCAGGCCAAGCGGCAATTCAAAAATTGAGGTGGCCAATGGAGGGAGATTCAAATGAAGGGAGTGGTTTTCAGCATTCCTTCCGTCAAGCTCTACTTTTACCCTCACTTCAAATTCATTCAAATCCGTAAACAAGTGCTTATTGAATATTTTCACCGTGCCGTCTTTGACAGTCACTCGAAACGGTTGGTAAGCCCCTTTCATCGCCAATGCTTTTGTGGTGGGCTCCCTAGTGGCATAGACAATTCCGTTAGTGCAGAAATTGTAATCGGAAGGACGGTCGTCAAAGTCGCCGCCATAAGCTAGGAATTTATTGCCAAACCGGTCTTTTGACCACAAAACCTGGTCGATATAATCCCAAATAAAGCCGCCCTGATACATCTCGTACGCATCTTCCAGCTCGATATAGCGGTTTAAGCCACCAATGGAATTAGCCATGGCATGTGAATATTCACAGAGGACAAAGGGCTTTTGCGGTTCATTATCCAAAAATTCCTTGATGTCCCAGACACGGGCATACATCCGGCTTTCCATGTCACTGGTATCATTGAAGCGGCGGTCCCACCATACCCCTTCGTAATGGACAAGGCGGGTATCATCACGTTCCCTGAACCATTGGGACATTTTGTAAAGATTCTCACCACCGTAAGATTCATTTCCACAGGACCAGATAATAATACTTGGATGGTTCTTATCCCGCTCGACCATGGATTTTGCACGGTCCATTATATTAGCCAGCCATTCTGGCTTTCCATCCGGCAACACATGGGTTGGACGGGCCTGGCCAAGGATTTGCCAGGTGCCATGGGTTTCCAGGTTGGCTTCATCAATGACATATAATCCGTACTGGTCGCAGAGCTCATAAAAATAAGTATCGTTTGGATAATGAGAGGTACGGACTGCGTTAATATTATGGGCCTTCATGAATTTGATATCCCATTCCATGTCCTCCCTCGTAATTGCCCGTCCACGGTCTGCACTGAATTCATGGCGGTTAATTCCCCGGAATACAATCCTCTGCCCATTGATCCGCATGACTTTATCCACCATCTTAAACTCCCGGATTCCCACTTTTTGGGTAACTGCCTCCCTAACTTGAATGGAATCAGTTAGCTCAAGGCGAAGTTCGTACAGATAAGGCTTTTCAGCCGACCAAAGGAAAGGATTTTTTACTGTTAATGCTAATTTAGCTTCGTTATTTTCAACATGGCATTCACCATTGGCAACTGGTGTTCCTTCTTTATCTACGAACGTTGCAGAAATTTTACCTGTAGGATTTAAACATTTAATGTCTATGGAAACGGTTGCTTCACCATATCCAGGTTCTAAAACCGTCTTAACGAAAAAATCCTGTAAATGGAAATCTGGCACTGTGTATAAATAAACATCCCTAAAAATTCCAGACATCCGCCAAAAATCCTGATCTTCCAGCCAGCTGGCACTGGAGTAAAAGTACACTTCCACTGCTAATTTATTGCTGCCTTCGCGGTTAACATAAGGGGTTAAATCAAAGTTGCTAGGAGTAAAAGAATCTTCGCTATATCCTACATAATGGCCATTAAGCCATAAGTTGAAAGCCGTTTGAACCCCTTGGAAAGAAATGTTAACAGTCCCTTCCCAATCTGCTGGTACTGTAAATTCTTTTACGTAAGAAGCCGTTGGGTTTTTCGTTTTGGGAATCTGGGGCGGGATCAGGTTTTCGTGCCCGTCCCATGGATACTGGGTATTGACATATTGGGGTTTCCCAAATCCTTGCAGCTGCAAATGTCCGGGTACTTTGATTTCAGTAAAATCACTGCTATCAAATCCTACCGCATCAAATCCTGCGGGTCTGCTTTCTAGATTATCGCTATAAGCGACTTGCCACGTCCCATTCAAGGATTTTCGCCAAGGCATTTCACCCTGCTTGATGGCAGCTTCCAATGTTGGATAATACCGATGGTCGCTATGGGCCGGCAACCGGTTAATATTGAAAATTTCTGGGTTTTCCAAAAGTTCCTGGAGTTGCTGTGTAGTATACATTATTTACTCCCCTTTCTTAAAATGGATAATGGTACTGGCATAATCGCCTTCTAGTTTTAAGTCGATTCCATGATTCATCAAATAGGCACCTGACTTGGTTTTTGTTGTTAAATTTCCGGACTTAAGGCCTTCATAAATTTCATTTGCCGATCTTGCAACTGGAATTGAAAAGCTATAATCCACATTTTCATCCAATCCCTGAAGCTTAATATTAACGGACGCCCTGTAAATATGGGATTGCGGCAAGAAAGCAAATAAGAGTGCCTCTTCCCCGTAAGTATATTCAAATAAATGATAGGCATTGGTAGAATTGTGCTCAAGGCGGTAAAAATCCCCGTTTTGAATGATTGGGCGAATTTTTTTGTACGCCTCGATAAATTGTTTGGATTCCGTTATCTCTTCTTCAGAAAAATTCAGGATATTGCAGCCCATTCCCAGGGATCCCATCATAGCACTATGGAATTTAAAGGATAAAGGCAAATGGGGGCGGTAATGATGATCAGTTACCCATGCACGCATGGCTTTAATGGGATAGATATAGGAATAGGTTTTATGGATTGTCAGCCTGTCAAATGGATCCGTGTTGTCGCTGGTCCAAAAATCGTCGAAATAGCTGAGGCTTCCGTAGTCAACCCGGCCACCACCCGAAGCACAGGCTTCAATAAGGAGCTGAGGATATTTTTGCTTAATCTGTTGGACAATTTCATAAACAGCTTCCACATGGCGGATTCCCGCTTCTTTAGTCATCCCTATTTGGGAAATAGGACGGTTGGCATCCCACTTAATGTAATCAATGTCGTGATTAGCCAACAAGTCGTCAATCATATTAAAAATAAAATTTTTCACTTCAGGAAGTGTTAGGTTTAGCACCATTTGGTTCCTGGAAGTATCCGGTTGGCGGTTTTTACTATGATAAATCCAATTAGGATTTTTTTTCATCAATTCTGTTGGCGGATTAACCATCTCTGGCTCAATCCAAATCCCAAACTTCATTCCCAAAGACTTGACTTCCCGAATCAGTGGGTTCAACCCATCAGGAAACTTTTCAGGGTTGACGTACCAGTCCCCTAATCCATCAGCATCGCTATTTCGGTTTCCAAACCATCCGTCATCGATGACAAAAAGTTCCACGCCCATTTCACTGGCTTTTTTAGCCAATTTGATTTGTTCCTCGCTTTTAACATCAAAGAAAGTAGCTTCCCATGAATTATAAAGGACTGGCCGATCCGCCCCCTGAAGTAAATTCTTCCTAGCATAGTCATGGAGATTGCGGCTCATGGTGCCAAAACCACCTACTGTGTAACCAAAAATCATTTCAGGGGTTGTAAATGAATCTCCCGCTTTTAAAGTAAGCTGGCAGTCATGAGGGTTTACCCCCATTTGAATAAGGGTAGTTCCATATGGCCGGGGTTCGATGACTGCTTTAAAATTCCCACTCCATTTCAATGCCCCATAGTAAACATCGCCCAACGTTTCCGTAGCCCCATTGTCAAGGATAAAAAACGGGTTATGGTTATGGGTGGAAATCCCCCGCCTATTCTCCAAGACGGTTTTTCCCATCCCAAGTTTTTGTTTAAATTCCTGAAACTCGGCTAACCAATGGCCGTGGGTGGCCGTCAGGGTTAAATTTTGGTGCGGGATATGAAGCTGTCCACTGTAAATAGCTTCAATGGCTACATCTGTATCCATGTGATTAGTGACTGTTGCTTTTCTTTCTATTAGATCTTGCGTTTCGTGGATCGTATAATCCAATGAAATTTCAAGTCCGTAAAACGTATCTCGCAGGATGACCTGAAGTGAATTATCTTTTAATGCATACTTGACATATTTATATTCCAAATCCCTCGTACCGTCTGAAAAGCAGGCCTTTAGGCACGTTTCTTTATAGCGCATGCCACCAAAAACAGGAAACTCTTCCAGGGTCAAGTCCAGTACCGGGTCATTGCTGGAAATTTCAGCGAGATCAGGAATTTCAAAATCAGCGATGTGGTCGATACGTTTCCCCCAGTAAAGGTGGCGTAGAAGTCCCAGATTATCTATACCAAAAGCATAAGTGGTTTGAGCTGTGTGGAGAACAAAAATATTCTTTTCTTTAACGAATTGGATAGGCATAGTGGTTTCCCCCTGATTTTATTTTACTGATCCGGTCATACCTGCCACGAAGTGCTTTTGCAAGAGGAAAAATACTAGGGCAACCGGCAAGGTTGTAATGACAATAGCTAGCATGATAATTCCAAAGTCAGGTGCATAGCTTGAACCTAAATTGGCAATCAATAGAGGCAATGTCTGGCGGTCTTGGGTTTGAATCATAATAAGCGGCCACAAATAACTGTTCCAGCTGCCCATGAAGGTAATGATAGCTGCCGCAGCATAAGTGGTTTTCATGGTCGGTAGGTAAATTTTAAAGAAAATCCCCAACTCACTCAGCCCATCAATGCGCCCTGCTTCCAAAATATCTTTCGGAAACATTTTGGTACTTTGGCGAAAGAAGAAAATCAGGAATGCTGTTGCCAATCCGGGAAGGATAACCCCCATTTTAGTATTCAAGCCCAGGAACGGAAATGTCCCTGATAGATTAGCAAACATCCTAAATAAAGGAATCATTAAGGCAGCAAAGGGAATCATCATGGAGCCTAGTAAAATATTAAACACTAAATCTTTGGCACGACTCTTATAAATTTCAAAACCATATCCCGCCAGCGAGGCGATGAGCAGTGAAAGTACCGTCGTAGCAAGTGAAAGTTGAAGGGAATTCATGAAGGATTGCCCAAAATTAACCTGCCCCATGAGGGTCTGCCAGTTTTGGAGCAAATGAGTTCCCGGTAGCATTCTTCCTCCCGTGACATCTACTGAGGTATTGGTTGAACTCACGATCATCCAGTAAAATGGAAAGATAGAGACAAATGCGGCAATGGACAAAAACAAGTAGGTTATGATTTTTCCGATATTTTTCATTTTTTATCACCTGTCACTTTGAATTGGATAATGGATAAGACGACAATCATGATGACGATGGCAAAAGAAACTGCCGAAGCATAGCCAAAGTCAGGGGTCCACCTGAAGGATAGGTTATAAATGTATTGCGAGATGGTCAGCGTCGAGTTCCCAGGTCCCCCGCCAGTGATATTCATGACCTCATCAAACAACTGAAGGGTACCGATGGTCGAAGTAATGGATGTAAACAAAATAATAGGTTTTAGCATGGGAATCGTGATTTTGAAAAACTGCTGGATGGCATTGGCCCCGTCAATTTTTGCGGCTTCATAGATGGAATAATCCACATTTTGCAAAGATGATAGGTAAAAAATCATATTATAGCCTGTCCAGCGCCAAGTGATTACAATAATAATGGCAATCCGTGCAAGCGTGGGCTGAGTCAACCAGCCAAGAGGACTGTCAATAATCCCTAAACCCAATAAGGCCATGTTGACAAGCCCCTGTTGCCCAAACAAGTACCTAAAAATGGTGGAAGTGGCAACCAACGAAGTAATGGCTGGCAGAAAAATTGCTGTCCGGAAAAACCCCTTCCCCTTCAAGTCAGGACGGTTTAGCACAACTGAGAAAACCAATCCCAATACAATCATCAGCGGAACTTGGACGATTAAGTAGGTAAAGGTATTGGTAACCGCTGTAATGAAGGTTGCATCTTGGAAAAGCCTCAGGTAGTTTGCTATCCCAACGAATTGAAGGTTATTTCCCATTCCCGAATGCAGGGAGAGATAAAATGCTTGAATCATGGGATAAAACGAGAATACGGCAATTAAGATGGCAGCCACCGCTACAAATCCCCATCCAACCATGGTTTGAGCCAGTTGCTGTTTGCTCATTTTTTTCTTTGCAGACAATGCTTTTGGTATACTTCGTGATAGATCCATTCCGACCACTCCTTTAAGTTTGGGGGATATGAAATGAAGCGGGATCAACTGTTCCCGCTCCATTCCCCAATGATATTAATTCAACTGATTATTAGCCTGGGCTTGAGCATCCCTTAACACTTGATCTAAATCTTGGCCATTCAAATAACTTTGCATCGCTACTGCTAAAATATCTTCCAAGGCATAGGTATGAAGCCCGAAGTTTACTTGTGGGATTTGCTGGGTCCAATCTGCGAAATCACTGAAGATGCGTTGCCCTCCAAAGAACTCAACTTCTTGGTCCATGACACTGCTTGCCAGTGCCGGGATAAACGTTCCGATAGCACCGATTTCATTCAATAAGCTTTCATACAACTCAATACTTGAACCAAAAGTGCTAGCCAAGAACTCTGCAGCTGCTTCTTTGCCGTCTACGTTCAAGACATACCAGGAGCTGCCGCCTAAATTAGATGCATTGACTGAGTTTGCAAATCCCGGAAGCCTAGGTTGGGAAACAACTGCCCAATTACCCGCTTGGTCTTCTGCTGCCATGATGGAAGCCGTAATCCAGTTCCCAGTCGGGACTGCCCAAACATCGCCATTGTTAAACCCGCTGACAAATTGGCTCCAATCGGTTACCGGAAGTACAATTCCTTCATCAATTAAACGCCTGAATACTTCAAATCCTGCTTTCAACTGTTCATTGCCTTCAATAAATGGGGTGATACCATCCTCTTCTGTATACCAAGTCCCCGTCGTTTGGATCATACTGCGGATAATCCCCAAATCACTTGGATCTAAAGTCATCATTGGAAGCCCTGTCGCTTCTTTCACCTGAAGCCCTACCTCAATCAATTGATCCCAATCAAGATCAGTGACATCTGCTACGCTAAGGCCTGCACTTTCTAAAATATCAGTCCTTACGTAAAGGCCTGTGGCGCCTGTATCGAAGGGAACCCCATATTGGCGCCCGTCAATGCTCGTCATTGGGATTTTGTAAGGTGCAAACTCGTTAACATCGATAAAGTCTGACATTTCAAAAAACATATCAGGAAAAGCCTGTAAGAATACCTGAGCACGGTAATCTTCGATTAATACGATGTTTGGCAAGCCGTTGGCTGTCCCTGAACTCATCATGACATTTAATTGCTGGATAATGCTATCCTGGGCATTTTCCACCACATTAACTGTGATATCCGGGTTAATTCCTTCGAAGATTTCAGTTGCCAGGTTCAAGGCACGGATATTGAAATTAGGATCCCATGCCCAGGCAGTGATTTCCTGTGTGCCCCCAACTTGAGTACCGCCAGTGCTTTCTTCCCCCGCACAGGCCGCTAAACCTAAGATTGTGACGGACGCTGCAATTGCTGTTATCATTTTTTTCATATAAGATTCCTCCTAGTGTTTTGAAATCGCTTTATTTACTACACATAAATCATACCATGGAATGTAAGCGTACATATAGGACTATTTTTAGAGGGATTTGGACTATTTTTATAAATAATAGCCCTTACTAATAGAGCATCCCTTATCTCTAAAAAGCGTTTCCTTATATATGGCAACTTACATACCGGCTTCTTGGTAAGTAGTTTCCCCAAAAATTTCATTTTAAAAAGGCCCGCGGATTACGCATGGCCTTGATTATCTATGGGTAGTTCAATAATAACTGTTGTCCCTTCTCCGATTCGGCTAGACACTTCAAGTTTAAAACGATTCTCATAAAGCAGTTGGAGCCGCTCCTTGATATTTTGGATCCCAACACCCGAAAAATAAGTTTGTTTGGGATGGGGTGCCTGCTTTTGATCCTTTATTTTTCGAAGCCCCGATTCTGGGTCGAAACCCTTTCCATTATCCACAATCTCAATCCTAAGCATTCCCGACTCCAAATAAATAAATACATTGATGTCTCCGTTCATACCTTGGGAAAAAGCGTGGACAAAAGCATTTTCGATAAATGGTTGGATGAGCAGTTTCGGGATTTTGAAAAATTTTGTCTCTTCTTCCACAAAAAAATTGACAGCCACCCTGTTTCCATAACGCCGCCCATGAATCTTGACATAACTGTTCAAGCATTCCACTTCCTGATGCAAAAATGCTGACTCATTAGTATCACCTACCGTAAATTGCAGTAAAGAAACCAAATCATTGATGGTTTCAACCGCTTCTTCCTTATCGCCTTCCCTCACCAATATTTTAATGGCAGCCAGTGTATTATAAAGAAAGTGGATATTAATCTGGCGCTGAAGGCTGGTCAGTTCCGCTTCATGTTTTTTACGTTGGATAGTCATTAAGTCAGCGGTATACCTTTGAAGTTCTTCGAGGGTGTGGTTAAATGCCTCTGCAATTTCTCTGGTTTCAAGTGGGCCCGAGACTTCCACAGCCTGCTTAAATTTTGAGTGGGAAGCTTCAGAAATTTCAGTGGCAAGATGGGATAGGCTTTTCGTCGTCCGTTTGGTAATGACAAACATGATTGCCCCAAAAAGCATGGTAATCCCCAGCACAATGTAAAATATCTCACCCTTATTAAAAATTCCATCTAAAATCAGATGTTCCTCAACCACGTTGAATAGATACAAATTCATATTTGGCAATGGCTCCATCATAATGAGTTGCGGGATACCCTCAATTTCCAATTCATAAACTTCCCCAACTGGGAATCCTTCAATCAAACTCGCCAATTCCTCCTGAAAGGTACCTATAGAAGCCTCAACATCGCTGGAAACAACATAACCGTTTTCCGATAATAAAAAAACATGGTTTCCCCTTCCTATGTGGCTATTGTAAAACTGGGAAAACTCTTCATTAGAAATCGCCAAAAGGGCAGTCCCATAATGGTTATCGGACCGGAAATTAACGAGGGACTGGGTAATAATGACGAAAGGAATATCTCCCTCACCAGCAAAATCCCAACGATACTGGATTTTCCTAGTATGTTCATCGAACCCTTTTTCCCTAATTTGGTATTTTGTGTTGGTCCAAATCTGGGAATTGGCGACAAAAATAAACTCGTTATCTTTACCAACCACTGTCAAGCTGACGGGAGAAGGCAAAAGATTGGTTTGGATAAGCTCCACCCGCCGCTGCAAGTCCAAAAGTTCAACCATTAATCCACTATTGGCAATGGTTTCCCTTGAAGATAAAATATTTTCGATGACGGTAGATTCCTGTAAATCAAGCATAGTAAGCGAGACCGATTGATGAAATGACTCCAAATTACGGCGGATTTGGTTGAGCACCCGCTCATTTTGCACGGAATAAGTCGAAAGATAAAACCGCTCCGACATATGGATGACCGTAGTCGTTATTACTAAAGATACGCTTATCACCATCACAAATGAGAGAGCCATTAAAATAGAAAAGAACCTTATTTTCGGCTTAGGCATGGCTATCACTGCTTTCTAATTATTTTTCCTATAGGCGCTCGGTGAAAAGCCTGTTGTTTTCTTGAATACCTTGCAAAAATAGCTATGCTCCGAAAATCCAACTTCATTCCCGATTTCAGCAATGGTTTTTTTAGTTCCCATTAATAAATAGGTTGCCTCCTTCACCCGGATTTTATTGACATAATCTATGAATCCTTCGGGATAATGGGATGAAAAATAACTGGATAGGTACGACGGGTTAAAATGAAAATAATCCGCAACATTTTTCAAAGATACCGGCTTCTCGTAATTTTTTTTGATGTAGTCCACAATTAAGTGAATGTTCTCCACTTCCTTTTCTTCTTGGCAAGTGCCGAAGTGCCTCTCGACATCTCCTAAGAACTCCTTGATAATGGCACAACCTTCTAAGGCAGACTCAATCTGATTGACTTGCTTAATGAATTTCAACTTCTCCCGGTTAACGTTATATGCAGCAGAAGCCTGATTACGCAGTGCCAAGCTCGCACTAAAAATGATACTGGATAACAACCTACGAAACTCTTCTGGTTTAATTGCGCCTTCCCTGCTAATTGCCTTTAAACTTTCCAAGGCATGGACTTTCCCTTTTGTGTATTGCCCCTTCTGGATGAGTTCAATGAATCCCTCCATTTCAAAGTCAGCGTTTTCCAAGTCCTCTTTCAAATGACTGGAGCTGGTATAGCAGGTGTTTTCCACTGAATAAAACCCCGCATCCAAAAGTTTCGGCAATATTTCATGATAGGCGGCAAACACCGCTTCTGCATTTTTCAAACCTTCCACCCAATAAATTTTTATTGCCAAGGAGTCTGCTAATTCCTGCCATTTTTTGAATGTGAGGCTAGTAGTCCCACTTCCCAGCCATAGGTTTAATTTCGGATGGCCCTCGTAAGTATAAATCCTGCCATCGGAAAAACCTTTTATAAAAGAAGCTATTTTCTCGGGATTTTCTGTTTTTGGGAGTCCCATCAAATAAACCTCACTACTTCCAAAAAGTTGCGAAAACCCATTCCCTTCAAGTGCGGAAGGGTTTTCTTGAAGTAATTTTTCCAATAAAACCTGTTTCACCGTTGCTTCGTCCATGCTTTTTTGTAACTGTTTTGCTTTCAAGATGCTTAGGGACTTTTCTAAAATCGCACTGAGCTCTTCCCCTCCCATTTTCGGCTTAAGCATATAATCAAGCACTCCATGCTGGAAAGTTTTTCGGACATAATCATAATCGGCGTAACTACTTAAAATAACAACTTCCATCTCCGGGTATTTTTCCTTAATTGCCGATGTCAATTCCTCTCCACCCATTTGGGGCATGACTATATCGGTAAAAACCAGATGGGGCGAAAGGACTTCAATTTTTTCCAACGCTTCATGTCCATTGGAGGCTTCCCCGATAATAAAAAATCCTTTTCCCTCCCAATCGACAAGGGATTTGATTCCCTCCCGCATAAGCGGTTCATCATCTACCAGCAAAACTTTGAACAAGCCTTCCATGCCATCCCACCTTCCACTTGATAAGAAATACACAAACAATAGCGGATACATCTGATTTCAGTATACCATAAACCAGTAGGATTAGCCACTAAAACGCTTTTCTTAGGTAGTGTAAACTAATTAGGGAGAAGACGAAAAATGGAAATTCCTGTATAATTGAGAGTGCTAACCAACAATTAGGGGGAATTTCCATTATGAAATATTTTCTATCACACCTTGTCCACGCATTACCGCCCCATGCGGGTATCTTTTTTCGTTTTTACTATCTTCACACCATATGCATTGAGGATAATCTCTCCACTTACACTTTCATCCGCAATTATATCCCTCGCTTCTTGTTCCAGGAAAACTTTTTGGCTGTTTTCTGTAAAATTCATGATAAACACATATTTATATTGCTCGTCCTCACGTACTTGAATGGAAACGCCTTTATCATGTTTAATGGCGAAAGGTGGGACTATTTGCAATTCATCCAAAACATTTTGGTAAAAGTCCTTATGAAAATTGTCTTCTAAGCGCGCTCCGATAAAGTAGGTTGTCCCTTTTCCAAAAATATTTTTAGTGACTGCAGGTGACCCTTGATAGAATTCTTGTTGATAAGTTCCGAGCGAATCTACTTGTTGAGACGTTTCTAAAATCGTAGCATAGTCTTTGGCATTATATGTTTTCCCAAAATATTTTACTGCGTTTGTATCTTTCGGGTAATATGTATCAGTTTCCAGTACATTAATACTAAATAGTTCTTGCAATTTCTTTGGCCAGCCACCGGTGTAAGTTAAATCATGCTCATCAACCAATCCACTTAGATACGTCATGACAAGTGTACCACCGTTGTTAGCGAATTCCTGGAAACGTTTCATTAATGACTTTGACATTAAATAAAGCATTGGCACCACTAGCAATTTGTACTTTGAAAAATCTTGTTCTTTCGTAATCACATCGACGGGAATATCTTTTTCCCAAAATGCTTTATAGTGCTGTTGTAAGGTTTGTGGATATTGTTTTGATTCTAAACCGAAACCTTGGGCATCGTTAAGCGCCCAGTTGCTCTCCCAATCGTATAAAATCGCGACTTTTGAATCAGGCATTGTCCCTACTATATCTGAAAGCTTTTCTAGATTTTTTCCCACTTCTGCCACTTCTTTGAAAACACGGTTGTTGGGATTTCTGTCGTGATCAATGACTGCACCATGAAATTTTTCAGAAGAGCCTCTTGATTTACGCCACTGGAAGTACATAACACTGTCTGAACCATGTGCTAAAAATTGCATGGAGGAGAGTAAATGCATTCCCGGACGTTTCGTTTTATTGACAGGGTGCCAGTTAACCCCGCTTGGCGTACATTCTAAGATTAGAAACGACTGTTGCTTTAAGCTTCGGTATAAATCGTTGATAAATCCAACTTTCATTGCCAGATTAGCCGTTGTTTCCCAGTCATTGTGCCATGCGGGGTAGCAATCCCAACTAAGGATATCCACATGTTTTGAAAATTTGCTATAATCCAGTGCTTGAAATGGAATAAGGTCATTTGTATCTGCCATGAAGTTAGTGGTGACGGGAATATTCGGCGTCAACTCCCTTAATGGTATAATCTCATTTTCATAAAAATCAATTGTTTGATCGGTTACAAAACGTCTCCAATCCAGGTTCAACCCATGAACCATATTTTCTCCAATAGGCGAAGGTGACTCGATTTGCTCCCAATTGGTAATGGTATGGCTCCAAAACGGTCCCCACCATGCAAGATTTAATGCTTCGAGGGTGGCATATTTTTCTTTTAGCCAATTTCTAAATGCTTGCTGACAAGTCGGGCAATGACACTCACCACTATATTCATTTGAAACATGCCACATCATTAATGCCGGATGGTTTCTATATCGTTCTGCTAATTTACGATTCATAACCACTACTTTTTCGCGATAAACAGGTGAGGTTAAACAATGATTATGGCGACCACCATGCAGCATTTTTTCTCGTCGCTCGTTGGTTCTTAGAACTTCAGGGTATTTATGGGACATCCATGCTGGCCGTGCACCACTTGGAGTAGCCAATGCGACTTTTGCCCCATTAGTTGCAATATTATTCATAATATTATCTAGCCACTCAAATTCAAATCGACCTTCTTCTGGTTCCAGTGCTGCCCAAGAAAAAATCCCGATGGAGAAGGCATTTGTATGGGCTAATTTCATAAATTTCAAATCTTCTTCCAGTATTTCTGGATTGTCTATCCATTGATCTGGGTTATAATCACCGCCGTGAAGCATGTGCTTGGCGACTGCATTTTTATTTTTCATGGTTAGTCCTCCGTCAAATTATCTCATACCTAACTTAATTACTTCCCAGTATAAATGTACTTAAACACATTCAACGATGGAAGCGGGTGACCTTTAAAATCAAATAGCGCTTGATTATCCCAAGAGCTGCCACCATAACAGCTTCCAGCGTCCTCATCGTACTTTCCAGAATAGCTGCTTGCCCAACCTGAACCATCTTTTTCCCAAACCAATTTATTATTTTCTAGTTCTGAAGCTGGGCCGACTGGGAGCCAAGCTGGTTCCCATAAAAATATACCTAAGCCGCTTTCCCCTACATTGGCAACAGCGGCCGCTACGTCACGAATTGCTTCTGCTTGGCCCTGAACTGAAATCGGATAAGAGTAAATTTGCTCTTCCCATGGAACAACATTGGGATTTCCATCTCCATTTTCTAACGTATAGGCATACGAAGTTTCTGCGACCAGAACTTTCTTATTATACGTAGTGGAAATTTTAGTTAGAAGATTTGTTAAATTTTCAAGGGTGCCGTGCCAAAATGGATAATAGGATGTGGCAAATACATCGTAATCTACTTTTCCATCATCGAGATGCTTAGCAATTTCTTCGTACAGGCCTGGAGTTTCCGGATTAGTAAAGTGAAGCGCGACTAAAATATTGGGGTCAATGGTTCTGACTGCTTTGGCACCTGCATTAAATAATACAGCCATCTTAGGCCATTCGGATTCACTCGACATTCCTGTCGTGTTTTCATTTCCGACTTGTACCATCCCAACATTTATGCCTTCCTTTTTCATCTGTAACAATGTGTCGAGTGTGAAATCATGAAGTGCACTCGCCTTTTCTTCTAAATTCATATTTTCCCATGCTCTCGGAGCCTTTTGCTTTTTAGGATCTGCCCAAAAATCTGAATAATGAAAGTTTGCCAAAACTTTCATACCAGCTTTCGTAGCCCTTTTCCCAATAATAATGGCATTTTTTACATCATTATTCCCCCCACCAAACCCATTTCCAGCTTCATCATAGGGGTTATTCCATATACGGACACGAATATAATTAACACCCGCTTCCGAAAAAATACTAAACACATCGTCCTCTGCACCTTGTGGGTTGTAAAATTTAACACCGCTTGTTTCTAATGCCAAAATACTTGAAATATCAGCTCCACAAATAAAATTCTCATTTAATCCTTCAATTTTTTGGATTTTGATTTCCTCATTCTTTTTTAATGACCCGCAGTTGGCAGATTGTAATACTAAATTTTCTGAACTCATTTTTTTTCGCCTCTTTCTATTATACTTTATGACTTACCCTTTGCTAGCACCTGCCATAATACCCTCTATCAAATATTTTTGTAAAAACACGTAAATACATGTAATAGGAAGGGCTACCAATACTGCGCCCGCAGCAAATGAAGTATACTGGTTGGACGCATTTCCATTAATCATATCAAAAAGTCCAATAGCTAACGTAAAGTTTGAATTGGTGCTAATAATTAGGCGGGGGAAGATAAAATCCATCCACGGAACCATGAAATTAGTAACCGCCACGAAAGAAATAATCGGTTTCATTAAGGGAAACACCACATAACGGAATGTTTGGAACTTTGAAGCCCCGTCTAACATTGCCGACTCATCCAACTCCTTGGGTACTGAGGATAAATACCCTTTAATTAACCAAGTGTTGAAGGGGATTTGCCCAGCAGAATATAGCAATATCAATGCCCAATGGTTATCCAAAAGGTTAAAAGTTAAGAACAGTACATATAAGGCAGTCATAGCCATAAAACTTGGGAAAATTTGAAGAATCATTACGGATAACAATGCGGTTTTTTTAAACTTAAAATTGAACCTTCCAAAAATATAACCTAAACTCGTGGAGAGGAAAACATTAATGACCATTGTAATCACAGCAATTTTAAAGGTATTCCAATACCACCTCAAGTAATTCGTATTTTGAATGAGGTTAATGTAATGATTCAAAGTAGGATTTTGTGGAATGAACCTCGAACTTGCAAGGGAGTTTCCTGGATTAAATGAAGACCCCACTATCCAAAGTATTGGGAATAGGACGATGACGGACATAATAATCAGTTCTGTGTAAAGTGCAATGTGGGTAATTACTTCTTTAAACTGGCTTTTATTATTTAAAGCGCTTATATCTGTCTTATCTTTTATAGTACTTTGAGAATGCCTCATACTTTATGCCCCTTCCTTAAAGGATTTTGTTCGAGTAAAATTCCATGCTGAAATTGTTCCGATGACTAAGAAAATAATGATTGACATAACCGCTGCCATATCATACATTCTTTGATCCAAGGTTAATTTAAAAATCCATGAAATTAGGATATCCGTTTGTCCAGCGTGGATGAAGTTGGGGTTAATCGGTCCACCACCCGTTAAAAAGTAAATCAAACCAAAGTTATTGAAATTACTGGCAAAATTCATGATAAGGAGAGGAGCCGTAGCGGATAAGACCAACGGGAGGGTAATTTTCCAAAATTGTTGTTTTTCATTGGCTCCATCAATCTCCGCTGCTTCGTAAATATCCTTTGAAATCGAGGTCATGACCCCAGACATTAAAGCCATAAAGTAAGGGAACCCTAGCCAAATACCAATTAAAACAATTGTCATGCGGGGCAACCATGGGTTATTAGGGTCACTTAACCAAAAAATTGGGGAATCAATCACGCCTAAGTTTAAAAGCATTCGGTTTATTGGACCAAATTGACCATTTAAAAGTTGTTGGAAGTTTAGTTGTGATAAGATTGCAGGCATCGCCCATGGCAAGATGAGGACACTTCGCCAAACTTTTTTCGCCTTAACCCTTTTATTATTCAGTACCACCGCTTGAAATAGGCCAAGGAAAAATGGGATGACTGTTGATAGTACTGCGAATAATACTGTCCAAAGAAAAACATGTAGGAAAGTATGGAGCCAAATATCCCCGCCGAATGTGCCGCTTTCGTTACCCAAAGAAAATAGGCGACTAAAATTACTTAACCCCACCCAATCGAGCAAATTTGTGGGAGGCATATTATTATTGTTATAATTCGTAAATGCCACCAAGAAAGAAAAAATCATAGGCATCACTACGAACATCAACAACATGAACGCAGATGGAATCATAATCAAATATTCAAATGAATTTTCCCATGTTTTTTTCAGCCACCCTCTACTTGAAATCGCTATGTTGGATTCCGAGATTTCCTTGGCAGTAACATAGGCGTCTTTTACATTCAAGTACCATACTCCTACAATAATTGCTAACAAAATAACTGCAATAATTCCTTGAATTAATAGCATGACAGAATTATCACCCGCCGATAGTCCTCTTTCAGTTAAAATTGAAGTTTGGGTACCCAATGTAAGAATCCCCCAAATCCCTTTACCAAAAAACCCCATATTTCTAAATGCGAACTGCTCATTCAAAAAATAGTTTCCTGTTAACAATTCAATCAGTAGCGTCCCTATTTGAAGAACAAAAAAGAAAATGGCTTTACCCACTTGCCCATTGTACAGTTGTCCAGTTCCCCATAATATTAAAGAGGAAAATGCTGCTATTTTTGGATTTTTCATAGTAAATCTCCCTTCCGAGTTTTTCACAACAATTCATTTGACAACGAATTTTTCGTTAAAATATATCAGCTGATGGGGACAATGTGTTTTTTATACACAGCGTATGCCCAGAAGGGAGTCCCTATATTATAAATGATGGTTAAAAATGCTGGTGTGAAAAATAAACCTATTACTAAAGTCACGATAACAGGTAAGACCGACGAAAACAAAATAAGATTAAAAACTTCCTTGTAACTAGGAAATTTCACGTGTTGAAATTTCAACAGCATGGCTAGGCCCGAAACAGTGACTGAATAAACCAATAGCATCAAAAATCCACTTCGATACATATTAATGATGTTGGGGACAATCAAATGTTGGCGCAAACCTGCAGCCACTGTCGTGAAAAAGTCATTTTCCAGCTCATTTGTCCTAAAATCTTCAAAGTCGATTCCTTCCCAATGACTGTACGAAAGCTTATATACTTGTTCTTGTGCGACTAAAATCAATCCATCTCTTTGAAAATGAATTCCTTCTGTGAAAATAACGGAATTATCGTTTACACTCAATCGGAAATCATCTGATATGGGAATATTCACCACTTCATGACACCTCAGCGCTCCTTCTAAAACAGAGCAATTTTGGGGAAGGTTCAAGATGACTTCATGCATTTCTTGCTCGCTTAATACCCAAACTGTATTTTCCAACTGATAAATATCTAAGTCAAAAAGACGAATTACAAAGGGAAGCATAATCAAATTCCCCAAAATTGCTAGCAGAAAAAACGCATACCAAATCGGTGACTCCCTTAGACAGTAAACCGCTTCGGTTGAGTAGATAGCTTTGAAAGTCAATCTTAATTTCTTCAACTATTTCAACCCCTTTGTAAAAACATCCTGTGCTATCATTGAAAACGAATGTCCAAAGGGCTAGAATATTTATACCTCACCCTTTAGGACTCCCTTACTTTTATTGCAAAGAGGCAGCTTGCTTGAAATCTATTTCTGCTCTATCTGCTGCTTCTTGCGGGGTTGCTAAACCATCCCAGACTGATTTTAACATTAATTCAGCGGGTGTCCACCAGTACTGAATTTCTGGAATTAAAGGCATCGGAATTGAATTTTGAGCTTGCTCCAAAATCCCCAGCATATACTCATTTTCATTTAGTCCTTTAATTGTCGTCCCATCGATAATAGCTGGAATCGAACCCCGAGCCTCAAAAATTATTTGCAAGCCTTCATCGGAAGCCATAAATTCAAGTACAGCACGCGCTTCATCAACATGATGGGAAAAAGGACTGACAGCCCCTATGATATGACCAGAAAAGGTTGTTCCTTGAACCCCATTGATAGTTGGCAAAGTAGTCACCCCAAACTCGAAATCAGGGTGTCCCATAATATCCGATAATGTCCAAGGTCCTGTAAACAAGTACGGCGTTTCTCCTTTTACAAAGCTACCAACCGTACTATCCCAATCCAAGTCCCCTGATGGCACAGGTAATATTTCACGAATCTGTTGAACAAACTCCAAAGCAGCAATCATTTCTGGGGAGTTAAAGTTTACTTGATTGGGATCTTCATGTTCCGGACCGAATAACTCATAACCGTGAGCACTTAAAATAAAATGGCTTGTATAAGCATCCCCCGCTTGATATCTTAAAAGAAATCGATTGTTGGACGGTTCGTTAAATATTGCTGCTTGTTCCAGCAATTCCTCAAAGCTAGTCGCAACCTCTAACCCATATTCTTCCAACAAAGTCTTATTGTAAAATAAAGCAATAGATTCAGTCGTTAATGGAACACCGAAATAATTTCCTTCAAAAGAAACTGTGGAAAGTGCACTTTCCGGCACTCTTCCTTTCATTAATTCCCCAAAACTCTCTCCAAGGGGAAGCAACAAATTTTGATTTACACCACGGGACATCAAGTCGTGGGGAAGTAAAAATATATCCCCACCCAAGTTTGCTGGACCGTCGAGACTTAATTGATTCAAAGTCTCGGACGGACTGATTTGCTGAAAATTAAAACTCATGTCTGGAAATTCACTTTCCAATGCCTGAATTAAATCAGCTGCATACGTATCTTGATCCAACCAAAGGGTAAGCTCTACGTGACTTTCATTTCCATCTTGACTAACTCCAGGGGTATCATTGTTCCCTGAACAAGCGCCTAAAAGCATCAACGTCAAGCAACTTCCAATAAGTGTTCCAACATGTTTTTTTCTTCGCATCATTCTTACCTCCAATTTTAGTAACCGCTTCATGACTATATCGTAACCCCTTTCCCTCCGAAAGTAAAGCATTAATTTAATTTATTTATCGTTTTTAATAAAAGTTTTACCAGGAGGAGAAAATGAAAACAGCATGAAAAAGATTCGTGCATCTCTCATGCTGTTTTTCATCCTACCTCTCGGAGCTTCGCCTTGCTATAAGCGTTGCCCCCACAAAAACGGATTTCGGTATATCTCTATTGTCATTAATTCTTTCGAGGAGTAACTTGATAGCTGTTTTACACATCTCAGGAATATCCAACCTGAAGGTCGAGAGGGGCGGGGAAACATATTTTGCCACACTCATGTCATTGACGCTCAATATGCTAATTTTTTGAGGAATAGCAACGTGACGCTCATTCAATAATTGCAAACATCCTACTGCCAATACGTCAGAAGCAATAAAGAAAGCAGAAGGAATTAATTCTTCCCCTAGTGTATCCAAAACCGTCCGCATCAATTCGTAGCCATTTTCTACCGTAAAATGCCCCTTACCAAAAATATACTCCTCATTTAGCACCCCTTTTCGTTCGGAATAGTTTCTAAATTCAGTCTCTCGAATGTCCTTAAATGCCGTGCCAGTATTTGGATCATAGTACCCGCCACCTATGAATCCAATTTTTTGATGACCTTTTGTTATAAAAAAATCCAACGCTGCTTTTACAACGTTTTCCATATCTGGCCTAACTGAGTCAAAAATAACGGGATCGGGAGAACTATCCAAGAAAACCCCATGATGTGTAATAGCTTTCAAATATTCCAATTCTGCTTCCTTAAAAGCCCCAACAGCTATAAATCCATTCAAATCTCTCGGTACGCATTCAATTCCGTCCTCAATCGAGTAGAAATCTATGTCGACATTATGCTGCCCAGCCGACGATTCCACTTCAAGCCGCATCTCCTTAAAATATAAATCTTGAAGTTCCTCTTCATCCGTTATCCAATATAAAAACGCAATTTTACGAACTAATGGTTGAAAATTTCCTTTTTTATAATCCAATTCCAAAGCAGCCTTGGTTATTTTATCCCTTGTTTCAGGCAAGACATTTAAGGTTGAATCATTACTTAAGACCCGGGAAACTGTCGCCACTGAAAAACCCGACTTCTCTGCAATCGCTTTAATTGTTGCCATTTTCACTCCTCCTGACTTTCCTAGGCTATTATTTCCTCCAGATAAGACAGAAAAAATTCTCTAACTTATCCTTCATCACTCATTATACCTCATCCTCCACGTCTTTTCACTATTTTTGGTAAAAAATTTACTAAATAAGATTACTGTAACACTTAACAGCCTTAAATGGACGATAAATACCAAATCCCCCCCAATTCATGATAAAATGGATAATGGATATTCCAAAAAAGTGTTGACGCAGCATAAATCCAAGGGGGGAAACACATGAAGAGATGGATTGGCAAGGTGGCAATTTTAGGGAGTTTGGCAACGGCTTTTCCGATGGGGATGAATGCTTTGGGAAACGAGGTTGATCGAAATGGCTTGCTGGATGAGGTGGCGGGACTGACCCGCTTGGTGGAAGGGTTTTACTTGCATCCGAAGTTTGTCAATGAGGAGCTTTATACGTGGGAATCGGTGATGGGGCTTCAGGAAACCTGGCTTTTGGGGCGGGATTTTCGGGAGTTGGAGGAGGAGCGGTTAATGGAAATCAGCCAGTCCTTACGGGCGGCCATCCAGGGGCTTACTCCTGCTACCCAGAGTTTTGGGCGGATTTTGCCCAATACCATCAACGTCAATTTCAGGAATGCGCCGTCCCGTTCCGCTGATACGGGGCGATGGCCGGACGGGCTGGCCCCGGGCACTATTTTGGAGGTCATCAATACCGGTGTGCCAGGCTATAATGTGGTAAATACGGAGGGTGTGGGCAATCCGTACTGGTTCGAGGTCCGCCATAACGGCCTTCGTGGCTTCGTCCATTCCGGCTACATGCAAGTGGAATCCATGTCCACCCAACGGCTCGCCCTACTCACAGCCATCAACCGGGAGTCTTTATGGATTCGTTCCAAAATCGAAGGTTGGAGCACGCTTTTCACCGAGGAAACAACAACGGGCCTACAAGATATTTTGGATGGGGCAGAGCTGCTAAAACCACATAATTGGTCGTATAACCTGGGCTATGAGGCGCTGGGCCAAATTTACCAGGCACTGAACATTCAAGGCATCGGGCTGGTAACACGGGAGAGGGCCCGGTTGATTGAAGACATTACCCGCTTGGAGCAAGGCATCCAGGCAAACCTCGATGGCATCGGTGCCCATGATGAAGCCGATTACACCCCCGAATCATGGGCAGAAATGGCAAATTCCCTGGAAGTTGCCCGCTCCCAGCTAGTGGATGGTTGGCAGGAATCCATGCCCGATGAGGAGTTGCAAGAGGTGATGGATTCCTTGCGCCATGGGCTTCGAAGCATCCGGCGGTACATCCCCGAAGCAGCAGTTGCATACAGCGAAGAAAGCACCCCCTCCCCTATTCTCTTTTGGCTTATGGCAGGTGGGATCCCCCTTTTGATAGCGGGAATTTTCATCGTCGCAAGGTTTTTAAGGGAAAAGGCCTATGGAAAAATACAGCCCCGTTAGAATTGTCCCGCCTCTCCAAATTAAAAGGTATTCTGACAGGGGATCTGTGGTATAGTTGCTGTTAGAAAAGGAGAGGTATCCATGAACAAAAAACTAATGATGGCGGCGATGAGCTTTGCCTTGCTGGCTTGCGGGGCGGACACCGCGTCGGTGGTGATACCCGAAACGGAGGAACCCCGTGAAACACCCGTCGTTTCCATGGCTGATTTGCCGGAGGTCTACTATGCCCTGTCCCGGACCATTGATGGCTATTTGAACCTTCAGGAATTCAATGGCGTGGCTTTGGTGGCATCCAGCGATTCCATCCTGCTTTTGGAAGCTTATGGGATGGCCGATGTGGGGCAAAAAATCCCACTGGAAACCGATTCCAAATTCCAAATTGCCTCCATTACGAAGCCATTTACCGCTATTGCCATTTTACAATTAGCGGAAGAGGGGCTTTTAGCATTAAATCAGCCGATTTCAGACTTTTTGCCGGGCGTCCTTAATGGCGAGCACATTACCCTGCACCATTTGCTCACCCATTCGTCGGGGCTTTTTGCGGGGGACAGCTTGGCGGACTATAGCTATTTTGCTTCTTCGGCTGAGTTGATTGAACCGGCATTCGGCAATTTCGCCCTGCACTTTTGGGAGCCGGGAAGCACTACCATTTATTCGAATCTAGGCTATCATTTGCTCGGTGTGGTGATTGAGCAGGTTTCGGGGCTGGCGTTGGAGGAATTTTTTCAGCAGCGGATTTTTGATGTTGCCCAGATGGAGGATTCGGGCTTGAACATGCCCGGCGCACCCATAGAAAAAATGGCCATCGCCTATACGGGATTTGCAGCCGGCAACGATCCCGCACCCGTTTTCCACCCATCCACAGGCTTCGCCGCTGGGGGCATCCATTCCACGGCATATGACCTCTTCAACTTCGGGCAGGCCATTTACGGGAATGCCCTCCTAAACCCTGAAAGCACCCAACTGATGTTCACCCCCAATTACAACATGGGGCTGACTTATTACGGCTACGGCTGGTTCTTGGAACCCCGTGGCATTCGTGGAGGATTTACCCATCCCGGGGTATTGGCTGGTTGGCGCACCTTATTCCTAGGCCATCAAGACAATAAAGTAACTGTCATTTTGCTGTCCAACCAGGATGAGGGAGATTTAATGACCATGGGTGTAACCATCGCCCAGCTGATTTTGGAGTAACAAGGAATACGCAAACCTTTACATTCCATCATTTTCAGGCTATAATTAAAGCAACCAAAAGGAGTGATTGTTATGGCTGAAATAGAAATCCGTGAAAGACAAAAAGACAAGCTGTTTACCCTTCTGAAACTGGAAAAACTAAATAAGGGAAAAAAAGTTATTGGCCTAAAAAATGAAATTATTGAAGCCAAAAATAAAATGTCCGATGAAGATATTGCCCTTGTGGAAAAAAACATCATGGAATTCGAAACTGAATAACCTATACCAATATGCGTCAAATTTTTAGACATAACAAAGCCCGCAAAAGTTTCCTTTTGCGGGCTTTCCCTATTATTTAATCTGCAATTTGCCATCCACTGCGTCAATAACCACCGCTGTGTCAGGCACGATTTTTCCTGCGATGATGCCGTGGGCGACTTGGGTTTCCACGGCGCGCTGGATGAAGCGGCGCAGTGGGCGGGCACCATATTGCGGGTCGTAGCCTTCTTCGGCGATGAGCTCGTGGGCGGATGGGGTCAACTGGATTTGAATCCGTTGCTCGCCTAAACGCTGGTTGAGTAAGCCGATGAATTTGTCCACAATCTGGTTGATGACATCTTTGGACAGTGGGTTGAAGGTGATGATTTCGTCGATGCGGTTCAGAAGTTCAGGCTTGAAGTAACCTTTTAACACCTCTTGGACTTCTGCTTTTGCCTCTTCGAAATTTGAATTTTCCAACAGGATGTGCGACCCGATGTTGGAAGTCATGATGATGATGGTGTTCTTGAAATCCACGGTGCGACCCTGTGAGTCGGTAATCCGTCCATCATCCAGGATTTGAAGCAAGATATTAAATACATCCGGGTGGGCTTTTTCGATTTCATCCAATAACACGATGGAATATGGCTTGCGGCGGATAGCTTCCGTCAACTGGCCGCCTTCTTCATAACCCACATAGCCTGGAGGGGCTCCGACAAGTCTTGAAACGGCGTGTTTTTCCATGTATTCAGACATGTCGATACGGACGATGTGTTCTTCGGAATCGAATAAGAATTCCGCAAGGGCTTTGGCGATTTCGGTTTTCCCGACCCCGGTTGGGCCTAAGAACAGGAAGGAACCTATCGGGCGCTGAGGGTCTTTAATTCCGGCACGGGCACGGATAATGGCATCCCCTACCAAGTCGATGGCACCTTCTTGCCCGGCAACCCGCTTCATTAAGTCAGTTTTTAAGCTAAGGAGTTTTTCACGTTCCCCTTGAACCAGTTTGGAAACCGGAATCCCTGTCCAACGGGCGATGATTTCCGCAATTTCCTCTTCGGTGACATTTTCACGAAGGAGGCGCTTTTCGGAACTATCCTCTTGTTGCACGTTTTCCACTTCGGCGATTTGGCGTTCAAGCCCTGGGATGGTTCCGTATTGAAGCTCAGCGGCTTTTTCGTATTGGCCTGTTCCTTGGGCTTCTTCAAGCTGGCGGCGGGCGATTTCCAGTTCTTTTTTCAGGTCGGCAACCCCATGGATGGCCTGCTTTTCTTTTTCCCACTGCATTTTCAGGACATTCATTTCATCCTTCAAATTCGCCAGTTCCTCTTGCAACGATTCCAGGCGGGATTTGCTGTTGTCGTCATTTTCCTTGCGCAGTGCCGCTTCCTCGATTTCAAGCTGGGTCACCCGGCGGGCAATGCGGTCCAGTTCCTCTGGCAAGGAGTCGATTTCGGTACGGATAGTGGCGCAAGCCTCATCAATGAGGTCGATGGCTTTATCTGGCAAGAAACGGTCGGTAATGTAGCGGTCGGATAAGCTTGCTGCCGCCACGATGGCACGGTCTGAAATGCTGACGCGGTGATGGACCTCGAAACGCTCTTTTAGCCCACGCAAAATGGAGATGGTATCCTCAACCGTCGGTTCGTTGACCTGGACTTTTTGGAAACGGCGCTCCAATGCTGGGTCTTTTTCGATGTATTCACGGTGTTCTTTCAAGGTCGTTGCCCCGATGCAGTGAAGTTCCCCACGGGCAAGCATGGGTTTTAGCAAGTTCCCTGCATCCATGGCTCCATCCGCTTTGCCGGCACCGACGATGGTATGGATTTCGTCGATGAATAGGATAATCCTTCCTTCGCTGGCTTTCACTTCATTGAGGACCGCTTTCAGCCGTTCCTCGAACTCACCGCGGTATTTAGCACCGGCCACCAGGGCGGCCATATCCAGCTCAAAAATCGTTTTATCTTTTAGGGATTCCGGCACATCCTGGCGGACAATGCGTTGGGCAAGCCCTTCCACGATGGCAGTTTTACCAACCCCTGGCTCACCAATCAGCACCGGGTTATTCTTCGTTTTGCGGGATAAGATACGGATGGCACGGCGGATTTCCTCGTCACGGCCAATCACAGGGTCGATTTTTCCTGAGCGGACATCTTCCACAAGGTCGCGCCCGTATTTTTCCAACACTTCGTAAGTCGCTTCTGGATTTTGAGTCATCACTTTGGAGTTCCCCCTTATATTTGAGATGATTTCCTTCATTTTTTCCTTATCGATGGCCAGTTCCTTCACCAGCTGCTTCATATCATAGGACGTGGGCTCAAGCATCCCGAGGAACACATGCTCCACCGAATTGTAACTGTCGCCCCATGCCCGTGCGTAGTCATCGGCTTTTAACAGGGCGCGGTTCAAATCCTGGCTGATATACGCTTGGGAGCCGCCGCTGACCTGTGGTTTTTTCTTAAGCATTTCTTGGATTTTTGCTTTTATTTCTTCGGTGTTGTAATCGGCACGTGAGAGGATCCTTGGCACCAACCCTTCACGGTCATTCAGGAAGGCCATGAACAAATGAGGCGTGTCCACTTCCTGATGGTTGCTTGACATCGCAAGGTTTTGGGCATCGTTAAGCCCCTGTTGAAGTTTTTCCGTCATTTTGTTTACGTTCATCGTTAATTCACCTCGTCGTTAAGTACCGTCCGACAAACCCACTCGGAAGGTACATTATTTTATTTGTGATTAGTATGTGAAAATTTCAGGTGTTGCATTCGTGGATAACCTCTTTAGCACTCGATATATCCGACTGCTAATAGTATATTATCACGAATTAGCACTCGTGTCAACTATCCGCTAATAAATTAAAGATATTTTCATAATCCTAAATAAAACAGGCTCCCCCTGTTATATTTGGGAAAGCCCGCTCTTATATTCACAGTAAAATCTCCATGCTTTTCTCATCTGAGATTTAACGCTGATAGACAACGCATTAAATTCAGTAGTCCTTTCAATCTCGACTAAATAATACGCACACTTTTCCAAAGTCAGAAAATCAGAGAAAGAAAGCAACTTATCTAATCTTTTTAACCGTGACAAGACATCACGGGCGGAGTGCGGGCTATACCGCTTCGTTTCCATAATCCAGTTCTTCAAGCCCTCTGTATCTAGCTCTTCTTTCATCCAAGTAACCTCCTAGATGTTTTGCAACATATTTTGCCAAGTTGACTGGTACCGCATTTCCAATCATTTGTTCTAAATCCGTTTTTGTCCCTTCCCATACATAATTATCAGGGAAGGTTTGCACCATTGCCCGCTCTACCGTTGTCAAAGGCCTGAGGTCTTCCACTTTATTTACGGGGTCATTCGGGTGTCCAGGATAGCCTTTCGGTACAGGACGATTGACACCACGGATGGTTGGGGAGGGTTCATCCATTGAGAAAACACCTCTTCTACTATAGTTTCGTGGATGCCTGTAATAGTAATCCAAATTCAATTTTTCCCCAAAATACTCCCTCATCGTCATGCGTTTAGAAGATAAGTTCTCTTGTAGGAGCCCCTCGAGGAAACCATCTTCTTCACCTAAAACCCCTATGCAAAAAAAACGTTTCCTTTTTTGTGGAGCCCCACACAAGCTTGAGTCTAATACAATTTCTGTGAGTCCATAACCCGATTCTTTAAATTGAGAGCGTGCCTTTGAGTAACTCACACTATTTTTGGCTCTATCGACATTTTCCATAACAAATGCAATCGGATGTATTTCTTTGATGATTGTTGCGAAATCTTCAGTTAAACTAGCCCTTTCATTTTCCACCCGCTTACCTGCACTAGAGAAATCCTGGCATGGCGGTCCACCAATGATTACTTCAGGGGAAAACTGGCGCATGTGCTCCACAGCTTCTTCCACTTCGCTTAAATCCATGTTATAAACTTCATGCTTAAGATTTTTCCTATATACTTCAGCTGCTTTAGTCCAATACTCATAAGCGGCAACGACATTGAATCCCGCAGCTGTAAAGCCAGTGGACATACCACCACAGCCAGCAAATAAATCAATCGTCCTAAATTTCATTTTAAGCCCTCTTTTCGACAGAATTATGCTATAATTATTTTAACACAGTATACAAAAGACGTCAATTAATTGACGTCGGAATGAATTGGGAGATTATCATGCTAAAGAAAACAGGTTTATTTGGTCTATATAATTCAAACAGAGGCTCCGAGGAGCACTGGGGAAAGAATTGTTTTAATTCTAGTTTTCCAACTTCGCTAGCCTCCTATATGCTTGAGCATAAGAAAAAAGCAATTTATTTAACATTAAAGCCAGTCGACAATGAACTTAAAGTGGTTTCGGAAGAAATATCCATTCCCGATGTTTTCAACTCTGGGCAAAAAAAACTCGAAGAGCTTTTTTTCTCCTTCGAATCGAAGTTTGAACCTTATGACAAGTACGCTACCGATATGATTGACGGTATTGACCTCGTTGTGAAAGATTTAGAGGGTAATTTCTTGTCACCCCTAGAAATTAAGCTTACGGTTATGCCAGACTCCACTACCTTTAAAAAACCGCCTTCTGAATGGGGAGCGGAGATGGTAATTAGGTCTGCCACGACTTCTTATTGTGCTCTTGGGATGTTTGATTCCGTAGCAACTGAAAAAGACAATATCCGAGAAATTTTTGAAAATGTTTGTGCCGGGATACAAATGTGGGATAATGACTTCGAAGTTACCCATAATATTCCTAAGATTTGCCAAGCATTAAATGTTTTTGAAAAACGATATTGGAAAAACCAAAGTCCTCTTTTGATGCAAACGCTTTGGAAAACTGAGGGTCAATCCCCTATTTTGTGTGACGACGCTTTTGACATCGTTATTTGGAGCAATTTCGCATTCTCACGTTTATTCATTGATTCAGCAATGACGGATAAGAGTAAAAAAATGAGCCGTCCTATGCGTTCTACCGCCCGTCTAGCCCGTTGCCTTTGGGAGTTAAGTAAATCAAATAAAATTAGGCTAGAGGACATTTATAGACAAATGGCATATGGAAATCAAACCGACAAAGAGTTTTCCATAAGTGGAACAAAGTGGCGTTCTTATGTCAATACACCTAGATTGCAAAATTTAGCTGTTAAGAAAGAATCACTTGAAAGAATAATAGACAACGATTCGATTGAAAAATTACGTCCAGAACGGAGATTTGACCAAACGCTATACTTTGCCCGCCACACAGAAACCGATAGGAAAAATAAGTCATGAAGGCAATACAATCCATTATGAAAAAAATGATTGTGGTGGATTTGGATGGGACGCTTCTTCATGATGAATTTTCGATGAACCCGTTGTCGAAACAAGCACTCCTTGATGCAAAGGAAGCCGGGCATGCGGTGGTCATTGCAACGGGGCGGCCGCTTCGGGAATCCATCCACTTTTACCGTGAGCTGGGCCTCGACACTCCCATCATCAACACTAACGGGTCGCAGCTCCACCATCCTGACGATTCCAATTTCGAGGAGTGGGTTGAGCATATGTCCGTACAAAAAATGGTTGAGATTTTCAATTCGCCCATCGGCCAGTACCTTTTGAACGGGGTGTGCGAGTTCAAGGACCACTTATATATAGGAAAGGCCGACCCGGAGTTTACCGCTTGGATGAACTTGGAAGGGGCCCACTCGGTTGCCTACAGCCCATGGGAAGAAGCGGAGCACCCGGGATTTTGCCGTTTTATCCTGAAAATCGAACCCGGGAAGGCAGCGGAAGTGGAAGCCTATTTAAAGGAAAATTTCCCAGATGAGTTCAGCTATTACCAATGGCAAATGGGCGAGCAACTGGTTTTTGAAATCGGGAAAGGCGGCATCAGCAAGGCGACTGCCATCGCAAGGCTTGCCGATAAACTGGGATTTTCGGTAGCGGACATCATCGTCTTTGGGGACGGGACCAACGATGTGGAAATGCTTGCCTATGCAGGGGTTGGGGTCGCCATGGGGAATGCCTGCGATGAACTGAAAGCCGTTGCCGATGCCGTGACTTTAGGTCATCAAGAGGGCGGGATTGCCCACTATTTATATGAACATGTTTTGAAAGGACAGAGGCTATGAAAAAGAAAAAATTGATTGTCATCGACTTGGATGGGACGGCGCTTCATGACCATGCCAGCATCCATCCAGAAACAAAAAGAGCCCTTATGAAAGCCAAGGACGACGGGCATTCTGTTGTGATTGCAACGGGGCGGCCCGCTCGGGGCTCCCTTAATTTTTACCGGGAACTGGGGCTTGATACCCCAATCATCAACTTCAATGGAGCGTATATGCACGCACCTGGCGATTCTAATTTCGAAGAGGTGGTTGAGCAGATTTCCCTGGACCGGGCCATGGATATTTTCAATTCGCCGATACGCGAGGATTTGGTCAATGCGGTGTGTGAATACAAGGACCATCTGTATATTTTAAAGCGTGATGAGTCGCTGACTTCTTGGATGTGGATGGATGAGGTGGATTCCATCACTTACGGGGATTTCCAAGAAACGCTGGACCGCAATCCCAGTGGCTTCATCCTGCAAGCGAAACCGGGACGGGAACAGCAGGTCATGTCCTACCTTCGGGAACATTTCTCCGATATTGTGGCTTGCCGAAACTGGAGCGACGGGTATCAAAATATCATCGAGGTATTCAAGCATGACATTAACAAGGGAACCGCTTTGGCTATTTTAGCTGAACGGCTAGGATTTCATGTGGAGGACATCATCGTTTTTGGTGATGGGGATAATGACATTGAAATGCTGACCTTTGCAGGGACTGGTGTTGCCATGGGGAATGCACTTGAGGAGTTGAAGGCGATTGCCGATGCCCATGCGCTTAGTAATAAAGAAGGCGGGATTGCCCATTACCTTTATGAACATGTATTGAACCCATAAAAAATTGCCCATAATGGGGAGGCCGCTGAAAAACCTCCAGTTTCCTCAAGGATTTTCCATCAAAAACAAAAATTTATAAGTAGCCAAAAAGGAATAATATATAAAGAATAGGAGCGATAACCATGCCAAAAGAACACCTGAAACAGACCCTTTCCCCCCTGAGTTATTATGTGACCCAGTCATACTTCTAAAGACCCAACTATGAACCAAACATGATAATACCAACGTTCCAAGAACTTCCTTAAAATTATTATCCAACTATTCATTCCAACTTAGGTAGGTAAAAAGTTAGGTAAATGGGTAGTTAACAAAAAACAACTAATTAGAAACATGTCAAAAAGACAACCGCCAATCCGAAGGGAAAATGAGGGATTTATCAACCCGCCAAGCCAGTGTGCTTGGCTTTTTCTATATAACAAACGCTCCCCAAAAACAGGAGCCACGTTACACTGCTGTAATCTTCAAAATCAATAAAAAAGTCCGCCTGCACAGGGAGAGCCATGCAAGCGGAAGTGTAGGAAAAAGTTAAAACAAAGGGGAGAGCCTCTGCTACAACGTTATTATGGCAAAAAAGATGACCCGTATGCAACTCCTCTTAATTATTATCGTGGGCCAGCATAAAGGCATGACGGGTATAATATTTGACACCTTCTTTTTTATCGTGCTAAATCTTCATTCATATTTAGGAAATACCACTTGCCAGATTTTCTTCTATAATTCACAGAAATGGCAGGCATTGCTATAAGTCCTTGCGGGGCTCCTTTCTAACTTCATCGTGAGTTCTATGCTCCTGGCACCGTCCAAAAGTAAGCGTCAAATAACAACACGAATAGAATCCAGCTTTCAGTCACGGTATAATTAGGGTACCAAGACAGGAGGCTGATTTTTATGATCAAAGACAAGCAATCCATTGTCCCCATAGAGCTAAAGGAC
>Ga0268261_10000062_pt1 | contig 71458 bp, 47 predicted proteins | sample TergutNc150P1_FD_190353 | JGI IMG/M metagenome (GOLD analysis project Ga0268261, IMG submission 190353) | Nasutitermes corniger P1 segment gut microbial community from laboratory colony in Florida, USA - Nc150 P1 (SPAdes) (version 2) | ecosystem: Host-associated > Arthropoda: Insects >... | reverse complement strand
CAGTGGTACGGAAGTAGAACTGAGGACGGTAGTTGGAGAAGATCGGCGAGTGACGGCCACCCTCATCCTTCTTCAAGATGTAAACGGTAGCTTCGAACTCGGTGTGCGGAGTGATGGAACCGGGCTTTACTACAACCTGGCCACGCTCAACCTCATCGCGCTTGATACCACGCAGCAACAGACCAGTGTTGTCGCCAGCCTCGGCCTCATCCATTTGCTTGTGGAAGGTCTCGATACCGGTAACGGTGGTCTTCTGAATGGGGCGAATGCCAACGATCTCGACCTCAGTGTTGATCTTCAAAGTACCACGCTCAACACGACCGGTAACAACGGTACCACGGCCGGTAATGGTGAATACGTCTTCAATCGGCATCAAGAACGGCTTGTCCAAGTCACGAGTCGGCTCAGGAACGTTGTTATCAACAGCGTCAATCAGCTCCAGAACCTTCTCTTGCCACTCGGGGTCGCCCCCGAGAGCCTTCAAACCGGAAACGCGAACAACCGGAGCATCACGGTCGAAGCCATTCTCATCGAACAGGTCGCGGATTTCTTCCTCAACCAGCTCCAGCATTTCCTCATCATCAACCATATCGGCCTTGTTGAGGGCAGCGAGCAAGGCGGTAAGCTCTGCACGCCTCTGGCGTGACTTACACCAACCTGCCGAAACAACAGAACATGGCCCTTAGCCGACATGGAGACAGAGCTTATGCACGATGGTGGAACGAGAAAGCTAAAATGCGCCGCTGGAATCTCCTACCGAACAATGAACATTAGTTTGAAACAACACCCAGTGAAAACGACGAAAATTGTCTAACCAACAGACTAGCCTAAAGACATGGAAACCGGGAAAACGATGGCAGCGACGGAAGAGCGGAAGCTGACCTACATCAGCCTCTTCAGCAGTGCTGGCGTGGGATGCCTCGGTTTTTCGCTAGAAGGCTTTCAATGTGTGGCAACCAGTGAACTCATCGAGCGGCGGTTGAACATCCAAAAGTTTAACGGAAAATGCAAATACGATACAGGCTACATAGAGGGCGACATCACGACCGAAGCCGTTAAGACGAAACTTTTTTCGGAAATTGCCCGATGGCGGAGAAATGAAAGCGTCCAGGATATCGACGTTATTGTCGCCACGCCACCTTGCCAAGGCATGTCCGTTGCAAACCATAAGAAATCTGACGACGAGATCAACCGTAACTCATTGATTGTTGAATCCGTGAAACTCGTACGTGACATTGCCCCTAAGGTCTTCGTATTTGAGAATGTGCCACGTTTTCTCAAAACAGTTTGCACTGACATTGATGGGGTAGAACGTGCCATTGCTGAGGTTATAGACCGGAATCTCGGCAAAAAATATTCAGTCTACTCACGTGTAATAAATTTCAAGGATTTTGGTGCATGCTCAAGCCGGTCACGCACGTTGGTGATTGGTGTCAGGCGCGATTGGGCAGATAGCTTCTCCCCCATCGAGTTATTTCCCGATGCCAAGCCCGAAGTAACGCTAAGAGAATGCATCGGCACAATGGAGCGGTTGAGAGATTTCAGCGAATTCGATCCAGCTGATTTTTACCATAATTTCCGACCTTATGCTGAGCATATGCGCAATTGGATCTGCAACATTTCAGAGGGACAATCAGCATTTGATAACGATGACCTCTCGCGTATTCCGCACCAGATCATTAAGGGAAAGCGAGTAATCAATCAAAACAAAAATGGAGACAAATACCGACGCCAGATGTGGGACAAAGTAGGGCCCTGCGTCCACACCCGCAACGACCAGCTAGCGAGTCAAAACACTATACATCCGATCGATGACCGTGTCTTTAGTATTAGAGAATTAATGCGCATGATGACGGTGCCGGAGTCTTTCCGCTGGATTGACTTCGGAATAGAAGAACTCAACACTTTGCCTGTAACCGAAAAAACCGCCCTCCTTAAAAAACATGAAATCAACATTCGTCAGTCGTTAGGTGAAGCTGTACCTACCGCCGTTTTCCAGAGTATCGCGAAAAACCTAAAAGAATATTTAGAACATAAATATTTATCCGACCGTGAAGTCCGAGCCGAGGTAGAGTCGCGAGGCCTATCGGACCCCGCCCAAACTCTTCAATATGTACGCGCGAATCCCCTCAATCTCGGTTTCGCGTCGCTATCCCGCGTCGTTGAGTTGGCAAACGCCAAACGTAACGACCAAGAGGCTTTTTTTACAAACAAGTCTCTAGCAACTCAGATGGTTCAGTTGCTACCAGAGACAAATCAGCCAACGATTAGCATTCTTGAACCCTCCGTAGGCGCTGGCAATTTCCTTCCACTTCTTTTGAAAGCTTATTCGGGAAAGAAATCGGTTACACTTACGGTGAACGACATCGACCCCAACGCCATTACCCTGCTCAAGGAGCTGCTGAATTATATAAGTATCCCCACTAATGTTCATATTGATTTTCGGTGCGAGGATTTCCTTACTGGTGATTTCAGTAAGTTCGATTTGATTATCGGCAACCCACCATTTGCCAAGCTGCCCGCAGGGAAACAACTTTCTTTATATCGAGAACAAGCAAAAAATAAACTGGCCGCGAATACGGCGGCGTTTTTCTTGGAGAAAGCTATGGCTATTGGCAACTACGTCGCATTCGTGATGCCAAAGTTCTTGCTCAATACCCCTGAATATTCAATTACCCGTGACATTATTGCGGAAAAACGATTGGAATCTATAATTGACTTTGGTGAGTCTGGCTTTACAGGCGTTTTGATTGAAACGATTGCCATTGCTGTTACTACCGGAAAACGCCCCGGCCAAACAATCGTAAAAGCTATCCCAGCAAATGAGACCCGCGCGGTCACACAAACATATATTTGCGATAGCCGGTTCCCTTACTGGCTTATTTACCGGGACAAGCATTTTGATGCTCTATGCAGCAAGATGGCGCTGGATATTTTCGATGTATTCAGAGACAGGCAATTAACAAACTCAGTGCTAACAGATAACCAATCTGCCATCCGGGTCATTAAGTCCAGGAATATCAGCGAAGATGGCGCCGGAATCATTGACATTCCCGGTTACGATGCTTACATTTTTCCTGAATACGCTCGAGATCTAGCTGTTAACCGATTCATAGATTCCGACGATGTGTATCTTGCGCCTAACATGACCTATAAACCCCGGGTGGTAAGGAAACCGCCCAACACGCTTGCTAACGGATCCGCTGCTATTCTCATGCTCAAGGAGGGTGAGGAGCACTTAACTGAAGCGCAACTCAAGTTTTTGGCATCACCTGAATACCGAAAGTTCTATCAAACTGCCCGGAACCGCCAAACTCGTTCATTGAACATCGATAAAAATTCAGTATTTTTCTTCGGCAAATTACTTAATCCGGAAGTGTAGTAGTGTCCTGGCTAAAACTTGAAACCATCGAGAAATTTCTTGCATCTCATGATTATGATGTCAGAAAATCGCATAATGCACGCTGGATTGATCAGAAGTGCACCCCAGATGTAACTCGCCTCGTAGCTGAGTGCATCTTGGAGTATGCCGCCAGCAACCCCGAGGTCCCATTCATCTCCGTAGATGTCTGGCATAACGTTTACACCAAAGATTTGGTTGAATCTTTTTTCAAGAAACCAAATCCGGCTGAAACCCTCGCGCGCAACGAATATGACAAGTTTTTCCAACAGCCGATGGAAATGCTAGCAAATGCGGGGGTTCTCCAAAAGAATAAGTTCGGAAATTCAAACTTCTACGAGATTACTAATCGCGAAATCCTCGATTATATTAGCCTTAGTGACCGCAATGCTCTAAATTTCATTCAATTGTATATTTCGAAAGTGCTGAAAGATTCGGGGCTTTCCCCCACATTTGAGCAGTACTTTGCTACTCAGACCCCCCAAGCCTATTATGATTTAAAAGATTCATTCGCGAGATTCACCATTTCGAACACACCTATAAATGGGGTGACTGAGTGCAATCGGATATTCACTAAAGTCTTGAATCCACTTGCGTTCAATCTCGACAAGAGGGGTACCGAAAAGGGGCGATTCTCAAAAGATGTGATAACACATGACATGTTGATGTATAACCGGAGCAATTTCCGAGACGAAATTTCCGGCAAACCAAAAGGACTCACCCGTCGCCAGCATGAGAGTTCGCTACCGTTCCACTCTAGGTACAGCCCATTTGACTCCGCCCGGGCTAAGCGTGCCGTTCGTGCCCACAACAATGCGTTCCGGCAGGGAAAGCCAGAGATTCTCAATGATGGACATTCAACTGATTTAGCAATCCATGCCCACCACATCTTCCCCGAATCTCAATTTCCTCAAATCGCAGGCCATTACGAAAATTTGATCGCTCTTACTCCAACGCAACATATGAGTTACGCCCACCCGAATGGGCACACACAAAAGATTGATCGCAGCTACCAGCGAATTTGTATATTAGCGAAAATTGATACCATTCGCCATTCGCAGTACGACCCGGGAGTTGACAACATTTATGATTTCTACAGCCTTGCGGAAGTCTTGGCCACTGGATTATCGAATGAAAAATTTTTGGAAATAACCGATAATGACTTCGATGAAGTAATCGCATTGGTTAACAAGAGTTACGAACCAGATTAAAAGTCACATTATCATGCCTGGCCACTATGCCAGCTAGTTTTCGCGCAACCTATACCCCCCCCCACCTCCCCCACGCCACAACGCGTCATGGACACGATTTGCCATCACTTAAACCAGCACAAGGAGAGAAAAATGACTGATTCCCTACCATACATGCAATCTACTGGATTGGTATCAAAGATACTTGAAGCCATAAAAGTCGCTAAGACCCCTGACCGTTTCACTCAGGATTATTTAGGTGCTGTATTAGGGTTTAGTAGCGGGAGCGCAAAACAATTTATACCTTTAGCTAAAAGAATCGGCTTCCTAACCCCTGATGGTGCACCTACAGAACTTTATAAAAAATTCCGCGGCGCAGAAGATGCGTCTAAGGCAGCAATGGCCCAGGGCATCAGGGTCGGCTATGCACCGCTATACAAGAAAAATGAGTATGCCCATAAGCTTGATAGAAACAAATTACAAGGAGACATTAAAGAAATAACCGGTATGGATGAAGGAAATAGCGCACTTCGTGCAATTCTGGGCACATTTGAAGTCCTGAAAAAATATGCAAATTTTGATGCTGAATTAATTGATTCTGAACCAGAAAACTTTACTCCTCCGGTGACCGTTGAACCAGTCGACCGTCCTGTCGTTCCAGCAACCGAGACTGAAATCCGTTTCGGATACACGATCAACCTAAATCTTCCCGACACAACAGATGTCGCCGTCTTCAATGCAATTTTTCGTAGTATGAAAGAAAACCTGTTATGAATCAGCAAACAGACAAACTCCAGCTATTACACATGAACTGGCAGAGGTTACGGGCCGACATCGATTCAATCGGCACAACTTTCGATATAAATGACTTGCTACCAAGCCCGCAAGAAGATTTCGAGGAGCAAGAGGAACCGTATTATTTACAATATCCGCTTTCCCTCCGCCAACAAGCTACTGAGATGGCACGCTACTATCGGATATTTTATTGCTTGGAAAACTCCATAAGAGATTTAGTGGAATCTCAACTAGAAGAGACCGCTGGTGATGAATGGTGGGAAGACCGAGTTCCAGCACAGATTAAGGAATCAGTTAAAAGCAATATCAACCGAGAGAAAGATAATGGTGTGACACTCAGGTCTTCACACCCAATAGCATATACAACGTTCGGTGAATTGAGTGAGATCATCAAGTCAAATTTCGAAATCTTCGGTGCAACTTTCAACAGTCAAAAGGGACTCGAGAAAGTTATGTCAACTCTGAATCTACTACGAGGCCCCATTGCTCACTGCACGCCGCTTGCCGAGGATGAGGTACTGAGATTGCACCTCGCAATCCGTAGCTTTAATCGTTTGACAGCATAGGTTATACTGTGCCCCCCAGAGTCTCAGAGGGTACCTCGAAATGAAGTTATTATAACTAAGGCTACATACCAGATGCGGCTATTCCTCAGCTCAGCCTGTTTCACCATTGGGCATAAGAAAATCCCCCAGCCATTTCTAACTGAGGGACTTCTTAAAGTTAACTAGATTACTTCAGGATCTTGGTTACGCGACCTGAACCTACGGTGCGGCCACCCTCGCGGATAGCGAAGCCGAGGCCCTCTTCCATAGCGATGGGCTGGATCAACTTAACAGTCATGTCAGTCTGGTCACCAGGCATAGCCATTTCCTTGCCATCGGGCAACTCAACGATACCGGTCACGTCAGTGGTACGGAAGTAGAACTGAGGACGGTAGTTGGAGAAGATCGGCGAGTGACGGCCACCCTCATCCTTCTTCAAGATGTAAACGGTAGCTTCGAACTCGGTGTGCGGAGTGATGGAACCGGGCTTAACAACAACCTGGCCACGCTCAACCTCATCGCGCTTGATCCCACGCAGCAACAAACCAGTGTTGTCGCCAGCCTCGGCCTCATCCATTTGCTTGTGGAAGGTCTCGATACCGGTAACAGTGGTCTTCTGGATGGGGCGGATACCAACGATCTCGACCTCAGTGTTGATCTTCAAGGTACCACGCTCAACACGGCCGGTAACAACAGTACCACGACCGGTAATGGTGAATACGTCTTCAATCGGCATCAAGAACGGCTTGTCCAAGTCACGAGTGGGCTCGGGAACGTTGTTATCAACAGCGTCAATCAGTTCCAGAACCTTCTCTTGCCACTCGGGGTCACCCTCGAGAGCCTTCAGACCGGAAACGCGCACAACCGGAGCGTCACGATCAAAACCATTCTCATCGAACAGGTCGCGAATCTCTTCCTCAACCAACTCCAGCATTTCCTCATCATCAACCATATCGGCCTTGTTGAGGGCAGCGAGCAAGTAAGGTACACCAACCTGGCGAGCCAGCAGAACGTGCTCTTTGGTCTGCGCCATCGGGCCATCAGTACCAGCAACCACCAGAATAGCGCCGTCCATCTGAGCAGCACCGGTGATCATGTTCTTGATGTAGTCAGCGTGGCCCGGAGCATCTACGTGAGCGTAGTGACGCTTGGGGGTCTCATATTCAATGTGGGCGATGTTGATGGTAATACCGCGCTGCTTCTCTTCAGGAGCCTTGTCGATACCATCAAAATCAACAACGTTATTGGCGGTGAAGCCGTCTTTTGCCGGGTACTTCTCGGCGAGGGTCTTCGAGATGGCAGCGGTTAGCGTAGTCTTACCGTGGTCAACGTGACCAATGGTACCGACGTTAACGTGCGGTTTGGTCCGCTCAAATTTGGCCTTAGCCACTATGGTCCTCCTGGGACTGTTGGGCGCGGGGCTTCGCGCCGGGATTGGTCAGGTGTTCTCGCCACTAATGCGCCCGCGAGCATTAAGCTGCACGATGCATTTGGGCGAGCCGCAGGCTAGCCTACCCCACCTGTGGCCTACAACACAAACCGAGCAATTATGTGCGCGCACCTTTGACGCGTTCGGCGCGAATAAGCTCGTAATTCTCCAAATAAGAGTGCGTGTTGCTACCTATGTTCGAATTCGGTTTGCGTTAGTCCAGCAGTGCTGGTTGGCTATCCAACACAAGGGACGGTTTTGGCACCCTATCCCTTGAAGCAAAAACGCGAGTCAGCGGTTCGTCAAACCAGGCAGTTCCGCAAGTGTATCCAACTAAATCCATACTTAAGGTTTCGGTAGATTCGCAATGCTCGCTTTAGCTACGAGCCCAGATGCGTCTTCCAACCTTAGTAATAAACCATCAGGGGAAGGCAGTAAACTATCATGTGTTGTCTATCTGGAATTTTTGGAGGGAAACCATGTCGATTAGTGTTGAAGCCAAGCCAAGTTCGGTTAGCTTTTATCCGGGATTTCGACAGGTTCCGATGTCGCGTGAAGAATATGAGCTTCTTCCCGAGAAGCCCAAGGCAGAGTGGTGCAGGGGGGTGGCAACAATCATGATGGCACCCGTCGCCCATCCGCATGGGAAGTCCGCAGCGAAGTTGATAATGCTGCTCGGTGACAGCCTAAACGATGTCGAGGTAGCAACGGAGGTTGGGTTCAGGATGGTTGACTCTGACCGGGCTCCCGACGTAATGGTCACTCCTGCTGGTTACGACGGGGGCACTTGGGTTACCGAACCACCATTGCTACTCGCGGAAATAGTTTCGCCTAGTACTAGAGCCACCGATTATGTGATAAAAGCGGGCGAGTATGCCGCCGCAGGCGTGGGGCAATACTGGATTATCGACCCAGGCGCGCGGGTAATAAATATTCTCCACAACAACGGCAAAGGTGGCTGGGAATTGATTACCGAGGTTAATGCCGAGAAACCTACCGCCGACATTGAGGTTCCGGGCCACGGCATCGTGCCAGTTGACCTGAATAAACTCATTTAGCTGACTTCGCTTGTCAACCAACCCCATTTTTCCAAAAGGATAGCCTCCCACTTTCACATGAGATAGTGGGAGGCTAGCTAAGAAACTTACGGTTATTCGCCGCGGGTCTTCTTTACGATTTCTTCGGCGACATTTCGAGGTGCCTCTGCATAGCTATCGAATTGCATGGAGTAAACAGCACGGCCTTGCGTCTTGGAACGCAGGTCGCCAATGTAACCGAACATTTCAGACAGCGGCACCAACGCGCGAACTACCTTTACACCGGTGGCATCTTCCATGGATTGGATCATGCCGCGGCGAGAGTTTAGATCGCCGATAACATCGCCCATGTACTCTTCAGGTGTACGCACCTCAACGGCCATTACCGGCTCTAGCAAAGCGGGGTCAGCCTTCTTGATGCCCTCTTTGAATACCATCGAACCAGCGATCTTGAACGCCATTTCCGAGGAGTCAACATCGTGATAAGCACCGTCTAGCAAAGTAGCCTTCACGCCAACCATTGGGAAGCCTGCCAATACACCTTGCTGCATCGCAGCTTGGATACCAGCGTCAACCGCCGGGATGTATTCACGCGGTACTCGGCCACCGGTAACTTCGTCAACAAACAGATAGTTTTGGCCTTCGGCTGCTTCTTCTGGCGATAGTGGTTCGAACTTCACTTGAACCTTTGCGAACTGACCAGAACCACCGGTTTGCTTCTTGTGGGTGTAGTCAACTTTGTCAATCATCTTGCGGATGGTCTCGCGGTAAGCAACCTGGGGCTTACCAACATTGGCCTCAACCTTGAACTCACGCTTCATGCGGTCAACCAGAATGTCGAGGTGCAACTCGCCCATGCCGGAAATAACGGTCTGGCCGGTCTCTTGGTTGGTCTCAACCTGGAAGGTTGGGTCCTCTTCGGCCAACTTGCCGATAGCGGTACCGAGGCGCTCCTGGTCAGCTTTAGTCTTGGGTTCGATTGCCACCGAGATAACCGGCTCGGGGAAGGTCATGGATTCCAGAACTACCGGGGCATCCATTGCGCAAAGGGTGTCACCAGTGGTTACGTCTTTCAAACCGATAGCAGCATAGATGTGGCCAGCGGAGGCTTCGGTAACCGGAATCTCCTTGTTGGCGTGCATCTGGAACAGCTTGCCAATCCGCTCGCGCTTACCCTTGGTGGCGTTGAGCACTTGAGCGCCGGTTTCGACCTTGCCGGAGTAAACACGGATGTAGGTCAATTTGCCGAAGAAGGGGTGTACCGCAACCTTGAACGCCAAGGCCGAGAAGTGGTCGTTAGCATCGGGGTGACGCTCCAGCTTTTCCTCTTCATTCTTGGGATTGCTGCCCTCAATCGCGGGCACATCCAGCGGGGAAGGCAGGTAGTCAACCACGGCGTCTAGCATCGGCTGGACACCCTTATTCTTGAACGCGGAGCCGCACAGCACGGGGAATGCCTGAGAAGTGATGGTGAGGTGACGGATGCCAGCCTTGATTTCTTCTTCGGTCAGGTCTTCGCCGCCCAGGTACTTCTCCAGCAGCTCTTCGGAGGTTTCAGCAACAGCTTCGATGAGTTCGTTGCGGTATTCTTCAGCCTTTTCTTTCAGATCGGCCGGGATTTCCTCAACTTCGTAGTGGGCACCGAGTTCGGTCTCACCACGCCAGGTCAAGGCTTGCATCTTAACTAGGTCAACCACGCCTTCGAAGTCAGCTTCAGACCCGATGGGGAGCTGAATTACGAGCGGGCGGGCCTTTAGGCGGTCCACAATGGTCTTGACGGTGAAGTAGAAGTCTGCGCCCATCTTGTCCATCTTGTTGACGAAGCAGATACGCGGTACGACATACTTATCGGCTTGGCGCCAAACGGTCTCGGACTGTGGCTCCACACCCTCTTTACCATCGAAAACGGCAACCGCACCATCAAGCACACGCAGCGAGCGCTCCACCTCAACGGTGAAGTCAACGTGGCCGGGGGTATCGATGATGTTGATCTGGGTGCCATTCCAGAAAGCAGTTACCGCAGCAGAGGTGATGGTGATGCCGCGTTCCTTCTCCTGCTCCATCCAGTCGGTGGTCGAGGCGCCATCGTGCGTCTCGCCCATCTTGTAGTTGACGCCCGTGTAATACAAGATGCGCTCGGTGGTGGTGGTTTTACCGGCGTCAATGTGCGCCATGATGCCGATATTGCGTACTTTACTGAGGTCAGTAAGCGCGTCTTGCTTTGCCACGAGTATTCCTCTTTTAGTTTAGATTCAATGCAAATAAAGCTCTAAGTCGCTGCGTTTCTAATCAGTGGGTGAGAAAGCGCACAGCGCCCAATAGTTTACGTCAAGTTAAGAGCAATGCGCAAATCTCGCCAATCCATCGTGCAGTTATTCCATCGTCCGGCAATGCCCGATGCCATCGTCAACCTTGCCCGATGCCATCGTCAACCTTGCCCGATGCCATCGTCAACCTTGCCCCAGTGTTTAGTTCAATTCTGGTAACTGGACGGGTACTGACGCCGACTCAGAACCCAAATGCACCGTTAGGGTTAGCTCAGACTCGTACGGGTGAGCCTCGGAAAATACTTCGATTGCGCCTTGGTTGACTTCCATTAAAAAGTTGACACCGGCGAGGGTTGGGGCTGGCTGTAAGCTGGTCAACACGGTGAAACTTGGCAGCACCGCGCCGCTTTCGAGCCCGATGAGTTCAAAGAACAAAGTATTGGGGTCAAACGTCTGCGGATAATTGGAGTGCCGCATTACGTTCAGCGAGCCGGTGATCTCCACTTTGCCAGTGCGGTCAACGACGGTCGGGGAATCTATGCTTAGATGTCTAAGCGGAAATTCATTAACTCCAACCGCGATCTCCGTGGCGGTTTCGATCGGCCGCCCGATGCTAGGCGAACTAGGGCCAGGCGAACTAGTCTCGGGCGAATTTTTGCCGGTCGAGATATCGGCAGGCGAGCTAATGCCGGGCGGACTAGTGAAGTAATCATCCGAAGCATCACTCTGGCAGCCCGCCAGCACTGCCAAGCTTAGAGCACTAATGGCCCAGCAAGTATGCCAAACCAAGCGTCGCGATTTCCGGACAACCACTCCCCTATTCTAACCAGCAAGTTTGCCAAGCTTTAACCTGCAGTGGGAGCAGCAGCGTACGGTAAACCTTGCGGGCGATGCGACTCGCGGATGCGATAACGGATTTCTTTGTAGATTTCGATAATCGGGAAAATCGCCAAGCCTAAACCGGCAGCGACCGCAAATTCCGAGAAATCGAGCGGTACCAACCGGAAGGCCCGAGCCAGCGGCGGCACATAAATCAAAGCCAACGACAATGCAGCCGAGACCAGGATCGCGAGGAACATCAACTTGTTGTGGCCCTTGAGTCGGAAAATTGAGCGATCAATAGAACGAGTGGCCAAGCCCTTGGCAATTTCATTGAACACCAAGGTGATAAAAGCTGCGGTCATGGCCGTAGCAACCCATTCCTCTGAGCCGCGCGCGTAACCGTAGCCATGAGCAGCAATGCTACCCACCCAGAAATACGACAATAAAGTAAGCGCGGCAATCACAATGCCTTGCCAAATGATGTCAATTCCTAAGCCGTTGGCAAACAGGCTCTCGTTGCCCTCGCGTGGTGCCCGGTCCATTACCCCTGGTTCAGTTTCTTCCATCCCCAGGGCAATTGCTGGCAGGGAGTCGGTGATCAGGTTGATGAACAACAGGTGTACTGGACGGAACAGTGGGAAGCCCATAATGGTAGCCGCAAAGATCGCCAGCACCTCGGCCAGGTTGGTAGAGAGCAAGAACTGTATTGTCTTGCGGATGTTATCGTAAATCCGGCGGCCTTCTTCAACCGCGGAAACGATGGTGGCAAAGTTATCGTCACTTAGCACTATATCAGAGGCACCCTTGGAAACATCGGTTCCAGTAATACCCATGCCCACCCCAATATCGGCGGCTTTCAACGATGGAGAGTCATTAACCCCGTCACCTGTCATGGACGAAATTAAGCCATTCGCTTGCAGGGCTTTAACAATGCGAACTTTATGTTCCGGTTGCACTCGGGCATAAACATTGTAGTTCTTTACTTCATTTAAGAAGTCGGCATCCGATATCTCATCTAATTGCCGACCAGTTAAAACCTTCTTAGCATCATCGGTTATCCCGATTTCTTTAGCAATCGCACCGGCCGTGGGCGCTGAGTCACCGGTAATCATTACCACGCGAATACCGGACTTAGCCGCAGTTTGAACCGCATCCTTTACCTCTGGGCGAACCGGGTCCATTTCAGCCACTAAGCCGACAAAGGTTAAGTCGTCTTCCAAATATTCGGGAGTGATTTGGTGACTTTCCGGTAATTGCGCCCAATCCCGGGTAGCCAGGGCCAAAACCCGCAAGGCCCGGTCTGCGAAGGCGGCGTTAGCCTCATGGATTTCATCAATATCAGCCTGGGTAATGGGACGCCTTTCCCCTTCGTCCATTATCCATTTACACTTCAGCAACACCTCATCGGGCGCACCCTTAGTATATTGAATAACATCTTCCACATCGCCGGTAATGCCATTATCGTGCAAAGTGCTCATCATCTTGCGGTCGGAGTCGAAAGGCGCTTCACCAACTCGCGGGAATTGTTGATCCAATTCCTGCTTATTCATATTCTGTTCTAAGGCATAAGCAACTAAAGCATTCTCGGTTGGGTCGCCCACAATATTGCCATCTGGAGCTAATTGCGAATCACTTGCTAACGCCATACCTCGGGCTAATGAAGCGTTATCGTCGGAGAAACTGTCAACTACCGTCATCTTATTTTGGGTAATTGTGCCGGTCTTATCCGAACAAATCACCTGGGCGCTGCCCAAAGTCTCGACGGAAGTAAGGTTACGTACGATGGCATGGCGTTTTGCCATCTTGGTCACACCCATGCTCAGCACAATCGTGACTACGGCAGCCAAGCCCTCGGGGATAGCCGCCACGGCCAGTGAAATCGCCAACATGAAGCTCGGCATAATGGTATGCCCCAAATCCCAGCGCAACGCGGCATCGGTCCGCAGGATTTGCACGGCGAAAACAACCAGGCAGATGCCCAAAACCAAGAAGCTCAAAGTCTTACTGAGCTTGGACATCCGGCGTTGCAGCGGCGTCTCGGTGGCCTCGGCAGCCGCCAGCAAACCGGCGATCTTGCCCATCTCGGTCTTCATGCCCGTGGCAACCACCACAGCTTCACCGCGGCCATAAACCACCGACGTGCCCATATAGGCCATGTTTCGCCGGTCGCCTAGAGTGACGGGGCCATCCTCCCCCGGCAGTGGGTCAATGGATTTTTCGACCGGCAACGATTCGCCAGTTAAGGCGCTCTCTTCAGTGCGCAAACTGGCTGCATGCAGCAGCCGCACATCGGCAGGCACTGAATCGCCGGCCTCCAGCAACACCAAGTCCCCTACTACTAATTGTGAGGATGGCAGCTTTATGACAGTCCCGTCACGTTTGACCTTGGCCTCAGAAGCGCTCATCTTTTGCAGCGCCTCGATGGCACTATCTGCCTTAGCCTCCTGGTAAACCCCCATCGCGCAGTTGAGGATGACCACGGCCAGGATGATGCCAGCCTCGATATACTCATGGATTTCACCATGTGCCAAGTAGGCCACTACGGTCGAGATAATCGCAGCCGCGAGCAAAACCAACACCATCGGGTTTTTCAGTTGCTCCCACAACCGCTGCCAAATGGTCTTGCCCTTTTCTTTGGCCAGCTCGTTAGGACCGTCCGATGCCAGCCGCTGGGCCGCGACCGCGCTGCTTAGGCCGACCTCCGCTGAGCTATCCAGCAGGTCAACCACCTCATCGGGGGTATTGGTCCACGGTTCGCTAAGGCCAGGCCTTCCACCAACACTCGGTTCTACCAGCAAATCAACCATCTGCGGGGCGCCCTTCAGTAGCTAAAGATATTCCTAAAGCGCACTCTAGTGGTAAAAAAAGTGCTTCGCTAGAAAGCCAGGCGCGCTAAAAGGTGATTTAGATAATTTTTACCGACGATGCAGTATGTGTCTCCCGGAATTCCAGTTAGGAGCCACGCGGGCGTCTGGCATTGAGTAGCTCTTGGAAGCGCCGCTGCGACGGCAAACCTTCCATCTGCTCCTTTGGCGGAAACTGTTGATCAAATTCCGCTACCCCGTGCTCATCCACCTCATAAACATCGTTTTCTTTATACCGGCCCGCCTTGCCAGTTAAAGCACCGTCGCTAAGTTCTAAAACTTGAAGTGGATCTGCATACATGTTTCCCTCAGTGCGAATATCCAGAGTTTCCGCCGGGATAAATCCAAGGCGCGAATAAAAGTCTGGGTCCCCAAATAACAAAATAGCGTCGTAACCGAGGTTAGGTGCTAGTTTTTTGACTTCTTCGATAAGGGCGCTACCGATGCCTTTGCCCTGAAATTCCGGCAATACTGATACCGGGCCAAGTGAAAGCACCGCCACAGTCGCTGAATTATCGGTTTCGATGATTGAGCGATCGCACACGATGTTACCGACAATCTCGCCATTTCGAACGGCCACTAAATCTAATTGGGGGATAAATCCGTCACTGCCACGCATCACATGAAGTAGATAATGCTCGTCACAGCCAGGTCCATAAACGTTCCAGAAAGCCTCACGAGTAACGTATTCAGTGGCGGAATAATCGTCAGTTTCAGTCGGCCTAATAGTTATCCCGTGGCTCAGCATATATCTGACCCTACCAAATTGGCTTATTATTTGCGGCTCTCCCTGCCCGGCGTGACATCAATCGCGAATTGGAACCAATTCTATACCACCGGCTCAGTATCGCTGCCCTCAAGAATGGTCAATCACTGTATGAATTCGTAATGCAAGTCCTAGAGGAGCGCACAGAATACCAATAATATTGGTACGGCGCCCGCATCAAGTTCGATGCCAGCTTCGCCTGCACAATTGCAAAAATAGATGTGGAATTTGTTGGCGACCCTCCAGATAGAAAATATGAGTGAAGGGATTATCAATACTTCCGTTTTATCGCCGAAGAACATCAAATCCATTAAAACATTGCGATTTTGCAACATCAACTAGAATCAAAATTGGCAGTTATTTTCAAATGTCCACTTAGCCAAAATCCCCTACAAAGCTAAGCGCTCAGAGAAATGCCTTTTCCACGAACTATTAAGTAATTGTTGAATTGCATCGTCAATAATCTTGGAATAATTTGATTGGATAAGAAAGATATAATCACGGGTAGTTCCTCTATGGAACGTAATTATACGTTTCATGGTCGGAGCCGTAATCATGTTACTATTTATCCACGAAAGTCGTGATAAATATATCGATTCATTTTCCCTAGCGCGATGATTATATACAATGACACTTTGCCCGCGTGTTAAATAGTCGGTTAGTTCCTCCACCATTACATATTTGATACTTCTGGCTGGCGTAACCACTACATCCGGTACTTGAACGCCGTTATCCGGATCTAAAAATACGACGTTCGCGTTTTTTAGTTTCTCAAGTGCATGATTGTGCCAGTCAGCACGGGAAAAATCGTAGTTCGGAACCTCCAGAACATTATTGTAGTAAATCGCGTTTGTAACTAATTCCGCGTTTTCTAGTACGGCGACGGTTCTCTGATTGTTGACTACTGAGGCCATTTTCCTATACAGCTGGGGGTCACAATCAGAAAAACCTGGCCGTTTTAGGTATCGCACATGCTTCCCGTCGGCATTTCCATTTTCATCCGGAGTCAAGTACCAATTAATGCCGATGCTGGCACAACCACTATGTCGTTGGATTTCTCTAAGCAAACCAAATTTACCAAAGTCCCCTACATCTCCAGCGTAACGATTTTGCATTACTTATTGCCTCACCAAATTTTATACATACCCGTAATCTGAAATTATTGAATGATCAATCAGGCTGCGCATTCGTGCGTGAACTTCTGGGGAGGGATTCTTTACTACAATCTTGCCGGGACGCGCTCCAGTTCGGATACCAGCCCGTAACAAGACCCGTACATCCACATCATCAACGGGCATCGAATAACCAGCAATTGTTAAACACTCCGCCTTGATTAGTGCACGAAAAGCATTGTGCCATACTTCCTTAAGCGCAGCTAATGTTTCTGCCTTTCCAACTGACATCGTAACCATAAAGGGGCCTACAGTGAGATCCTGCACATTCTTGAGATGGTTACCTGTTGATTGTGGAATAAAACGAAATACCGAATCAGAGTGAGAATTTTTCGTAGAATTGAGCTTAACGTGGTGCGCTCCCTTTGGTAAAACAGATTCGGAAAGCGCCCGATAAAAAACGCGATTCCATGTCGTTGTATTCACCATTGCATTGTCGCGGACAGTCCAATCCGCTGAGCCATGAATTTTCAGTAAGGTAACTGCATCGTTATAAAAATTCGTTTTATTCGCCATTAAGAATCGAAGTCGGATACCCTTCGCCGCCGCAAACTCTTCAACAAGGGTATCCCAATTAGTCGTGATGATGATATTTCCCGGAGAAACGGCCTTCGTTAAAAATTCATTCTCGAGAAATTCTTCGGTGAGTTTTACCGCGCTGACTTCCTTAAGCAGCACCGACGATATGAGCAAATTGAGATCAGCAACGAGCCGTAGAGGGTCCTTAGGGCGAGCACTGCTCCATTGATCGCTCATATCGCAAAAGGCATTAAGCGCCAGAAAGAACTCCATAGCTTCCGGCCTGAAATTTGTGGCATCACTATCTGGGAAGAATGTTCGAAAGGCTTCATTCATCCGAGTACGTATTGCAACATATCCCGGTTCTCTCTCAATGCGTTCCAACAACTGGCTAGTGTTCGGCAATTTGAATGCTTGCGATACCCCAGCGCCAAATAAGTAAACGTTTCTATCACGTTTTGCACTTCGTTGCGGCATTATTATTTCACTTACTTATATTCTTCGAACAGCCTTAGATAGAACTTATTTTTCATCAAGCTTCGATTTAGTTTGCACAATTACCTGTCAAATAATTTAGGCGAATTATATGACAATTCACCCTAATCTCTTTGACAAAATAAAAAGCCGTAAGCGGCCAGTGGCGATGCTATCGTGACCCAATCCGCCATAGTTGAAATAATCTCAGGTTTCATAAAGGTACCTACTTCCTGCCATTTCTTAAGGATAATAATTACAATGAAAGAAATGCAGAGAAATAGTGATAAACACCATGCACTGACCACCCCGACACCCCTCGCGGCTTTATCTAGACTTGCCTTAAGGCACACGATCTAGGCTATTTGTATTAGGTGGGGGGCGGGCGTTGGCCCGCCCCCCACCTAGTTGTTATTTACGGTGCTGTGTATGCAACCCAAAATGAACCGTTCCACCGAGCCATGCTGGCATCACCGAGCACTACATATGCACCAGCGTGCCATGCGGCAGTCTGACCGAGTGCACCAAGGGCGGTAAGCCCGGCGAGGTTTGCGACTTGGGCCCCGACTAGACCAGCGAAATTGACCTCGCCAGCAACAGCAGTGTCACCGACGATGCCGGTAGGTACAGGAGTTGCTACGCCAGTGAAGGCACCTGCGCCGGAACGAACTTGACGTAGAACCAAGTTACCGGAGGCAATGGAAGCCAGTACATGACCCGCGTTACCCTCGGGGGTAGCGAGGTATCGCCCGTTAGCTACGCCGACGTCACCAGTACCTACACCAGTGTATCCCGTAGCTTGGGCCCAATAGGTATCGCCAACAGCCAAAGTGCTGGCGTCAGCCAGACAGGCAACTGAATCGGTATATGCCGATATTACGCTGTCATCGTCATCGTCGTAGCAAGCGAAGACTGGGCCTTCGATGCCATCGTCAATGAAGTGGATAACGAACATCGGGTAGACTTTTTCTTGGCCCAACGACATCCGACCATCGCTGGCGAGAGCCGCTGCCGACCGCAAATCTTTTGCGTTGCTGGCCGGAGGTGTGGTGTATGCGGCCGGTGTTACGCCGTCCGCTTGATAGGCTTTCAATTCTAATGCGACACCAGTTTCAACCGGCGTGCCTTGGAGTTGACCTGCGTTAGGAGCTCCGTAGTAGCCCAAAGCGCCCGAAGTTGGGTACATCGTCTTTTGGATGAAAGTCTCTGCACCGCCGACGACACCGTTATGGCCTTGGAAGTCAATCGCTACTGCAACACCGGTACTATCAACCAATTCTAGCGCCGCAACCAAGTTATCGCCCTCAAGTGTGATTAACGCAGGGTCGCTACCGCCACAGGTAGCAATAACCGTGTCACCAGGAACCATGCGCCAGGTGGCGGGGTTATCAATCAAATGGCCCCATACAGTTCCAGCGTTCAAATATGTCGTGTATGCCGACGGATACGTTGCACTGTAGCCAGGGGCTGCCGATAACGCCTTTGCGTAAATAGAACCTGTCCCAGAGGTGGCCAGCAGCGCTGACTTAGTAAAGTCGATACCGGGCAACACTGTGGACAGGTTTACAGTTTTGTCTGTCCGGTCGGGGCTAATGTCGTACCAAACCAGATCCGAGCAACCGCTTACGTCCAGGTCACCGGCTATTACCTGGCCACCGGTGAAGTCTGCGCTCGCACGCCACAGTGCGAAGGTGCCGCCCGACGCGAGGAGTGCAATGACTGCCCCACCGGCGATCCACGGCAACGCGCCACGCCGGCGACGCTGCTCCTCAATGACAACGACTTGCGTCGGGTCTTCGTAGGTCATTTTTGTTCCTTTCACAGCCGCCTTTGGCGTGACTTGATTCGCCGAATAGCGGATGTGAGCAAGTTAACACCCGCAGATAACGTGATTCGTAACACCATTCCGGCGCTAATTAAGATTTTTATCAAACCGTTACAGTATTCCGCCAACATCGTTATTAACTTGTTACTATCGCGCATACGGCACCAGGATAACAGCGTAAGGAAGCCCGAATGCATCTGGCATTTTAGGGATTTTAGGTAAGTTTATTAGATCTGGATAAACCTACCTAAACCGCAGATTTAACTAAAGTGGAGCTCAATGATTGTTACGGTCACACCCAATCCGGCATTGGACCGGGCCTTTACCGTTGCTGCACTAGAAGTTGGGCAGGTAAATCGGGCTGCCGCCACCCAAGTGGATGCGGGCGGCAAAGGAATCAACATTTCGCGGGCGCTCCACGCCCAAGGTGTTCCCACTGTGGCGGTTTTCCCGGCCGGAAGTAGTAGCGGGGCTGAGTTGCACGATGCGTTAGTCGCATTGGGTGTAAATAGTTACCCGGTTCCGGTGGCTGGCGCGACTAGGTCCAATGTGACCTTGGTTGATGCGCACGGAGTCACCACCAAAGTCAATGCGCCAGGGCCGGTTTTGCTGCCCGATGAAGTAGCGAATTTTCTGGCAGCGGTTAAGGCAGTCGCCACTGCCGAAGTTGCGAAAGCAAAAGGTGAACCAAGCGGCGGCGTTGTGATCGTCGGTGCTGGCAGCCTGCCCGTCGGGGTAAGTTCCGATTTCTATGCCCACCTCGCGCAGGTTGGGGCCGAGCTTGGGGTTCCGGTGGCAATTGATACTTCGGGGGAACCGCTAGCATTTGCCATTGCGGCAGGCGGCTTAGCCTTGGTGAAGCCAAACCTAGAGGAGCTCGTGGAATGGGCCGGTTACCCGTTGGCTACGGTCGGCGAGGTGGTGACTGCGGCTCGGCAGATTATCGCGCAGGGCACCGAATCCGTGCTGGTGTCACTAGGCGCGGATGGGGCACTGCTGATTACCGGCGCGACTTGGGCTTGGGCCGGCGGGCCTCCTCTGGTTCCGCGTTCCACAGTCGGTGCCGGGGATGCGATGCTGGCCGGATACTTGGCATCGTACATTGAATATTCAGGCACGATGCCAGCGTCTAGTTACACAGGTTCGCCCGAGATTCAGGCTCTTAAAACTGCCGTAACCTGGGGGCGAGCTGCCGTATTGCAACCCGGCACCGCGGCCCCGCTGCCTAGCGACCTAGAATTCGACAACATAAAGTTAGCGCAAGAACCGGAGTTCTCCATCCGGCTGGGTGGCCTGGGCGGGAGCCTATGCGGCAATACGTTCGCGAGTACTTAATGGTATCCGCGACTCCTGAACCTCGGCAATGTGAGGCCTTAGGGCTATTGCAAGCTGAAAAATTTGGCGGTTTACTTCATCGAATTTTTGATCAAACTTGGCTTCAAGCCGCTCAAACCGAGCATCAATCTCAGCGAACTTCCGATCAAACTTGGCTTCAAGCCGCTCAAACCGAGCATCAATCTCAGCGAACCTCCGATCAAACTTGGCTTCAAGCCGCTCAAACCGAGCATCAATCTCAGCGAACCTTGCGTCGATCTTGTCGAACTTCTGGTCGATCTTGTCGAACTTCTGGTCGATCTTGTCAAACTTCTTATCCATGCGAGATTCGAAGTATTTGAACATGGCAAACATCAAGCCAATAATGGCCACCACGGTTCCGAGGTACGGCATGGTTAACACCTTTCAAGTTTAGCGTGTGCCGCTAGTAATAGCGAAACTGCACGTTAAACCAAACCCCAGGCACCCAACCGAAAGTTATCCACAGGATTTGAGGTTAAGGGCTGGATTCCTCGGGTGTGCGCAGTGTCCCAGCTTAGGGAACACTGAGATTGCGGAAAACGCTAAAACGGAAACTGCCGAACGCGTAGCTAATATGCGCGCAAAATAACGCAAATAAGCAGTAACTAATGAAGTGACAGCAGCCAGCTTTAAGGGGTAACCGGGCACCCGGTATTCGGCATAGCCCCCCAGCGCGGTTGCCACCCGGAATTGGCAGGCCAACCAGCCAGGTTACCCGTATTGAACATCTCCGGAGCCACGGCCAAACCCGAAACATCCCAGCAGCTCAAATCTTGATTGAACAGCGAAGCAAAGGCAAACATGGCATACATGTTGCTTACTTGGCTAACATCCCAATCTACCAAATCTGCTTGATTGAAGCTTGAAGCAAAACCAAACATACCAGACATATCCGTCACAGTTGACGGCGGCGGCACCACGGAAGTGAGCGAAAGCGCACCCATAAAGGCAAAAGCCGCACTAGAAGTTAACGTGTCGGACCAGTAAGTTACTGCTTCCAGCGCGCCGATCAGACCAGCGAAAGCAGCAGTCTCAATCACATCAGCCGGGTTGGAGGAACCGGGTGGCATCTGGGACATGAGGTATTCCATGCTGGTGCCGAAGTGCTCAAAGTTGCCGTTGATGGTGACCAGCCGGCGTCCATACACTCCAGACTCAGCAACATAATGATGCGTGCGCGGCCCAACGCCAGGTGCCAAGGGCTCAGCAATGCCACCATCGCCCCAATCCACCGTGACCGGCCCTAATGCCCCGGTGAAGTCGAGCCAGAAGCCGACTACTCCATCGTGGTCCCAATCGTCATCAACGTTATAAACCAACACCATCGTGCCGGAAGTGGGCGGCACGTTTACTGCGGACCACCAATAGGCATCGCCATCGGGGGCCAAAGACGTTAACGGAACGGTGCCACCGAAGCAACCAGTCCAAGTGCCATCAGAGCTGCAGCGCCAAGGCACCGGCGCATCGGCTCCCCCATCAACCGCATCGTCCACGGTCACCTCAAACAATGGCACATCGCCGGTGTTATGCACGTGATACCGGAACACCACATCGGATAGCGCGATGTCCAATGGGTCAGCCTGGCCAGACGGGATCGGGTACAGATAAACGCCCGGTTGACCGCTTGGGATGCCAGCCAAATCATCGCGCTCCACGGCCGAGATTAGCAACGCCTCTTTCTCAATCGTCACGCCGGTCAAATAATGCGGAATCAACGCGGGGACTTGGTCGCAGCGGTCTTCAGCTTCGTAACCGACCGCACCGTAAGTGGGCGCCTGCCCGATGTGGTACACGGCGCTTTCACCACTCGGAGCGGTGTAATGCACGATGCCACCGTCATGCCACCATTCGATGTTGGCATTACAAGTTGAGTTACCCGGCACCCCATCCGGGTATGCCAAGGCCTGAGCCGGAGACGGCAGGTAATTGGGCGTATTCGGTGCGGCAGCAAGCGGTTCTAGGGTCACAGACGGCGAGTTGACTGCAGCCTGGTTGACCAACACATAGTCGGCTTCTTGGCGCGGCACTTTAACGGTGAAGTGGAACGTGGCAGTTGCACCCGGTTCCAGTTCGGCCAGCCGGTATTCTCGATGCGCCCATGCAGCATCGGCAGCGGTGCGCGGGTCGGTCAAGCTGGTATCTACGATGCTGGTAGTGGCCCACGGCTCCCGCGGCAAGTATATTGAATCGGAGACCGGGGCGAACAGGCTGCCGGAGCCGCCAAAGCCATCTGTTGTGACAGCAACTGGGTTGGAGAAGCCGGGCTGCCAGGTGTAAACCGCGCCAGTATTGTCCATCGCTAAGGCATGCTTCCAACCAACCGCAATGTCGCTGATGCAGCTCAGGTAACCGCTTAACGCGCAACCTGGGGTGGTTTGCTCCCCTTGGCCCACCCGCACCGGAGCCAACCAGTTTTGCCACTGCCAAACTGTGCCGGTGTCGTCCAAGGCCACGGCGATGCTGCCATGTTCCCAGGTGGCTATTTTGTCAATCGGCTGGGAAGGGAAGCCAAAGTTGACTTGGGTGGGGTGAAGGCTGGAAATATTCCACACTCGGCCCCGGTTATCTCGTGCCGCGCTGGCTACGCCTTCGCCCGCGATTACCTGCTCCACCCGGTCATCCAGGCTCTCAAACTCGAAACTTACCCGAACCGGGGTGATGCAATCCGAAGCCAACTTCCAAACCTCACCATGTGCATCCAGCGCGACCAGGTGATTACCGGCGCCGATGGCAATTTGGGTAATTGGCTCACTAAAGCTCAACCTCACTGGGACCATTGAATTGTGTTTACCCCAGGCGTACACGTTGCCGGCTGAATCGAGCGCAAAACTCTTGTACCCGTAGTGCGGGTAAGGCGTACTCAGATTCTCCAGGTGACCAGCGGCGATGTAAACGATATCGTGCAAGAAAGCATCGCCTTGGGCGCCGCCGTGAACGTAAACCGGCACATTGCTCGAGCGGTCCCCGCCGTTGCCCAATTCGCCACCATCGTTTGTGCCCCAGGCCAACACCGAACCGTTGTCAATCAAAGCCATTGAGTAGCCATAAGCCGCAACCACCTGAATCGCATGGGACAGGTACGGGCCACCCTGTTCGCCGCCAACCACTCGCGCCGGAATGGGATAGTTTCCACCATTAAAGCCGCGGCCTAATTGGCCGCTAAGGTTGGTGCCCCAACCCCATACTGTGCTGTCGGAATGGAGCGCGAGCGAATAGTTGTCACTGGCCGAAACCTGGTCTAGGGCAGCCGCCGTTATCGCGGCTGTAGAACCCGAGGGGCCGTAAGCTTCCAAGCGGCACAAGTCATTACCAGAATATAGAGAACTTGGTTCGCAGAATGTTGCGCCGGTGCCTGGCAGCGGCAGGTTGATCCGGTCAGTTAGGTCTAAGTCGGTCAGAGCCTGGTTACCCTCATTGCGCACCATGACGTCCCACGCCAACTCGCAAGTGATACCCACACAGGTGGCGACCGTCGGCGACTTGTCCAGCGATACCTCGTAAACGGCCCGGGCCGGGATAGGCAACGGTACTTGATCGCATTGGTCTTCCGGCTGGTTGGCGCCATCCATCATCATGGCGCCGCCAGGTTCGATCACGCTGGTATTGCAGCTCGGGTTACCGGGAATGCCCTCGGGTGAGTCACCGTACGCGGGCAGGCCAGCGGCGGTATGCCCGATGTCATCGGGGAGCCAAGGGCTAAGTGCTGGTCGGTTTGCCCCAAAAGGCAGCGGCTGATGGATAAGTAACGATGGCGAATCCACCCAGGCTTGTTCTGCCCCAGTGCGGTCCGTCGCGGTGCGATAGTACGTTGCGGTCACGGTCACCCTGGTGGTGGCTCCGACCGGTAACTGATACAAGTCACACTCAACCGTGGTCCACCGCGATGCGACCGGCCCCACCGCCGGGGTGCTGGTGTTACAAGTGCTAGTGATATCCGCTTGATGCAACAGCGGCGCATATTCTTCCGCACTCACCACTTGCGTTGGAAGGCGAGATGGCGCACTTGGGTATTCACCATCTCCAAGGTTTCCGTTACCAAGCGCTCCCGCGCTGTTCCAGCCCCAGGCCCACATGTCGTGATTACCAAGTACTACTGCCGAATACTGTCCACCAGCAGCAAGCTGAATGATCGGACTGCCATCCGGAACGTAAACCATCACAGCCGCCCGCTGATAGCCAGGGCTGGATTGAGCTAGTTGCCCCTCAAAGTCGCGGCCCCAACCCCAAACTATGTTGTTGTCATCCAATGCCAAGACATGGCCTTCACCTGCGGCTATTCGTACAATATTTACGTCAGACGCGATGCCAATACCAGCGGGGCCGGTACCAGTGGGTATCTCAATAGGATACTCGTAATAAGGCTGTCCCATAACACCTTGGGCGAGGTGGCCTTCTTCATTATTTCCCCACGCATAAATATGGCCACCGGCTAGTGCCACCCCATAACCAATGCCGGCAGCCACTTGGGTTGCCCCGCTGAGTTGCCCAACGTTACCCGGTCCGTGTACTGCAACCGGCACTCCAAAGCTGTCCGCCGAATCGTCGTTTCCTAATGCCCCATTGGTGCCTGGACCCCAGGCCCAAACTAGGCCACCTGTGGCCGGGGTTTGTACGGCAATGGCGTACATGCCAAGGCCCGAACCCCGGTTGATAGCCACCTGCTCAATGTTGTTCAGGTAGGCACCGCCGCCTTGCTCCCCACTAACTACTCGCGTCGGCCGAGAGATTTCCTCGGATAAGAGATTACCGCCCCAATGCCAAACCTCTCCGTTCTCACCAACTGCCACAGAATGGTCTGCCACTGCGGTAATGAATTTAATTGGTGGTAGGTCGCTGACCCCGTCTTCGCCCATTACTAGGGTGGGGATTAAGGTGTTCATGTGGCCGGTGTACCCATTACCGGTGGCTCCTGCTTCTTGATTACCCCAAGCCCACACCGAACCATCTGAGAGTAAAGCCAATGAGTGATCGCCGCCAGCGGCCAGCCCAATCACGGTTTCCGAGTCAGGCCAAGGGTGCAATACTTGGACCGGATGAGTATACGGATCGCTGAATTCGTATCCGACACCTAGTTGGCCGTGGTCATTTGCACCCCAAGCCCAGAGTGAGCCATCCTCGGCGAGGGCTAACGTATGGTCGTCTCCCAGGGCGATGATGCCGCTAAAATCAATGGCGCGGGTTACGGACTGGATCGGGTCTGAAGTGCGAACAGGCAAGTTTTTAGCTACCCGAGAGTTATCTCCCAACACTGACAAATGGTTAGCACCCCAAGCCCAGATGCCACCGGTTGCATCAATCACTAGGGAATGTTGCACACCACTTGAGATTCTACCGAAAACGGACGTGCCGTAGGATTGTAGCGGGACTCCACCTTGGTAAATCTGGTTGGGCTGGTAGGCATCGTCATTATCCCCCAGGCCGAGTTGACCCATCTCGCCGTAACCCCAAGCCCACAACGTGCCGTCGGACTTACGAGCCAGGTTGTGCATGCCGGCGGCTATTTCTACGACATCGGTTAAACCGCTGACCGGAATCAGGCCAGAAAGATATTCGTAGTATGGTGAAGGCTCATCAGTGGTGCCATTACCAAGTTGCCCATGATCGTTAGCCCCCCAACTCCAAACGTTGCCGCTGGCATCCAGAGCCAGAACATGTTCTGGACCGGCGGCTACTTGGGTGTAACCGCCCAGGTAACCCTCTGGGGCGCCATGCTCCCGGAACGAATCCGCCAAAAACCACGGCATTTCGATGGGAGTGCTGTCGTCAAAGGGGCTGATTTGGCCGTGCAAGTTACTGCCCCAGGCATAGATGTCACCTTCGGCAGTTAAGGCCACCACAAAGTCGCTGCCTAATTCGGTATTAGCGACCGATATCTGGGCGATCCGAGGCAAGATGCCGCCATACAGAGTTTGCTCAACGATCTGCGGTTCAGTACGGCTTGAAACGCTGCCCAGGGCACCAGCGTTACCTAATTGACCAAAATCATTAATCCCCCAAGTCCACACATGTCCGTCAACATCCAAGGCAACGGAAAACTGTTTACCCGCAGCTACTTGACTCACGGGTCGGGTGATACCTGATACCAAAGTGGGGACTATTACATATTCATCCCCACCGAGGTCTAAGCCCAATTCGCCAGACTTACCCCGACCCCAGGCCCACACCCGGCCAACGTCATCCACCGCTAACGAGTGCATATAACCGGCCGAGATAAACTCGACGCGCTGCGGCGCCCAACTTGGGAATACTTCCACAGGTGCCGATTGGAAAACCAAGCTGCCATCGTTATCCGATCCGGTGCCTAATAGTCCGTAAACCTCAACTCCCCACGCCCATACTTTGCCATTTACATCTAAAGCTAACGATTGCGGATAACCGCCCGAAACCTGCTTAGCCTTGATAATTACCGGAGTTTCTCCTTCGACTTTGATGCTGGCCGGGTCAACACCGTTCATCCGGTCTGATAACCGCAGGTCAGCCAGCGGCATCGTGCCGGTGTTTGTCACTTCAATGTTGAACTTGGCGGTGCAGGTGGTTTCATCGCACACCTCAGGCCCATCCGGGTCGAACTGGACCGGGTTGTCGGCTGTATCCAACGTGTAAGCCGGGGACTTATCCACGGCAACCCCCCCAAAAGGCCGGGCTGGGATGCGCAGCGGTACTTGGTCGCACAAGTCCTCTGGATCATTCGCACCCAGCATCTCGCCGGTCGGCACGCTGGTGTTGCAGCTCGGGTTGCCCGTCACGCCCAGCGGGTTTGCCTCGGCGTACAGCGGCAAGCCCGCAGTGTGGTCGGTGTCATCGGGCAGCCACGGATTAATCGGGGGCACGCCGCCTTCGTGAATGAGTAACGACGATGCATCCGCCCAAACCTGGTTAGCCCCAACCCGGTTATCGAGGGTGCGGATGAACGATGCGGTAACTGTGACTGTGGTGACGCCTGGCGGCAGTTCGGCGAGATCGCACTCAACTAATGCCCAATCCCCGCTGCTTTCGACCAGTTCGGCCGCCGGTTCCCCATTAATGAAACAGGCATCGGTGATGTCAGTGCGCTGGAGCGTAGGGGCAAAGCCAGTTACTATTTCGCCAACCTGAGTAGGAATAATGGAGTGGGCGCTGGTGCCATTACCCAGGTCCCCTTGCTCATTGAAGCCCCAGGCCCAAATTTCGCCATTGCTAGTTGCTACCGCCGAGAACTGCATCCCGGCAGCAACGCTAACAATGTCGCCCGTCCAGGTAGGCGTAATTACCTGAGGGCTGTGCCGGAAGTAAGACTCGTTTGGCTCGTCGCGACAAGTATCTTCTAAGCTGTATGGATTCTCATAAGTGCCACCCAGTTGGCCACAACCATTGTGACCCCATGCCCACAATTTCTGTGAAGCATCAAGGGCTAAAATAAAGCCGCTGAATCCCTTAGCTCGCTTAGATGCAGCGAGCTGAGTCACTGGCTCCGGCAAGTTGACCAAAATTGGGTAGGCGACGGCATCCGGTGCCGCAGGGTTATCTAGCACGGGCACAGTATCAGTGCCCATTTGCCCCAGGGTGTTGCTGCCCCAAACGTAGACTTGACCGCCAACTAGCGCTGCACCAAAACTTGCTCCGGCAACAACCTGGCTGGCTCCAGAAAGCTGCCCAACATTGCCGGGGCCATGCACCGCTACTGGTAGGGCACTACTGGAGACGCCGCCATTTCCGAGCTGGCCAAAACCACCGGTGCCCCACGCCCACACCCGACCACCATGAGCCTCGGTTTCAACTGCTAAGTATAAGTTTTCTGACGCAGCAACATGCTCAATGTTTTCGAGGTAGGCGCCACCCTGGTCGCCGCCGGCTACTTGGGCTACCGTTCCGGAGTCCCAAGTCCAGACTTCGCCGGTAGTGGAAACGCCGATGTTCCGGTCTTGGTCGGCAGCGATTTCTTTCATCGCGGGCAAACCTGCCACCTGCACAGGTCCTTCTGACAAATATTGCAGAATCCAAACGCTGCCATCGTCCAGCAATATTAACGAATGTGCCCGCCCCCCAGCCAAGCCAATAACTTGCCGGTCAGCCCATTCCGGTGATTCGATGCGGATAGGCAGGTAACCGCCGGATGAACTCAAGTTGCTGCCCCAACCCCATAACACGCCAGCTTGATCCACTGCCAACATATGATGAGAACCTGCAGCCATCAAATTATCGAAATACAACGGGCCATAAATTGGAGTGCCTGGATTGAGTACGGTTACCGGGCTGTATCGCGTGTCGGTAGTGGAATCGCCAAGCTGACCAAACATGTTGGCGCCCCAAGCCCTGATTGTGGAACTAGGCGTCACGATGAGCGAGTGGAGAACCCCTGCTCCGAGCGCGGTAGCGGTTTCCGGGATAGCTACCGGTGACAATGCGATAGGCAAGCCAGTTAACCCGAGTTCTCCGCTTTCGTTACTACCCCAACCCCAAACGCTGCCATCAGCCTGGCGGGCCAGCGAATAGAAACCACCTGCAGAAGTCTCGAGCACATTCGCTAAATCCGATACCTCAACTAGTCCGGTTTCTGCATAGTCGTAATCATAAAGCGGCTGGTCGTTACCGTTTCCTAGCAAGCTGGCATTTCCCCAAGCCCAAACATGGCCCCCATTGTCAATCGCTATTGAATGTTGGATACCAGCCGATGCTGCGGTAAAGCCAAAGCCCGCTGGTATTTCGAAGCCACCAGTTTCTGCTGCGGTGGCGCGCGCGACATCTAGTAGTGAGATTGGAGTCGAAACAAAGCAATCTGACGGGAGTGAGTAATCAGACTTGCAATCGTCCCCTGCCGGGTCATACCGGAAGCTAAACGGGTTGACTTGGCCTTTTTCGTTTTTACCCCAGGAGTAAAGGTTGCCGTCGGCTGCTACGGCTAATGCGAAACCGCCATTGCCATCGGCCCAGCCGCTGCTTGCGGCAATGTGCTCGAACTCGATGGTGGGCAGGCCGACGGGTGCTGGAGTAAACCGGTCATCGGTAGTACCGTCGCCGAGTTGGCCCACTCCATTGGCACCCCAAGCCCAAACTTGACCACCCGATTCGGCGTCGGCGCAGGCTAGGGCCAAGGAGAATTGGCTCCCAGCCGAAATTTCGCAAATCTTCGGCAACCCAGCCACTGCGGTGGGCACATAGAGCACCTGGCAAGTCGCAGGGTCGCAAGCCAATTGGCCGTCGGTATTCCAGCCCCAAGCCCATACTGTGCCAGCGTTGTCTAGGGCTAGGGAATGGGTACTACCCGCCGAAACCTGAGTGATGGTGCGGGTGGGATTGAGAGCTAGCCAGCTAGGGTGAACCAGGTTCGGCAGTGGGCTAGGAATTGGATCAGTGGTTTCTGACCCGGTGCCTAGGATGCCCAAGTAGTCTATGCCCCAAGCCCAAACTTGTCCGTCAATATCCAAGGCCAGGGAATGATACATGCCACCCGCAACCTGTTTGGCTTTGATGGTAAGCGGCAGTTCGGTTTCTACTTTGAGGCTGGCCAAGTCAACGCCGTTCATCCGGTCAGCAAAATGCAGGTCAGTAATCGGCCGGTTGCCGGTGTTGGTTAGCGTAATGTCAAACTTGGCAGTGCAAGTAGTGTCGTCGCAAACTCCAGGCGCATAAGAATTAAACGGCACCCGGTTATTGCCTGCATCCAACGTGTAGGCCGGGGATTTGTCCAGCGTGAGGGCACCATACCGAATCGCCGAAATGAGTACCGGCACTTGGTCGCAAGCATCCTCAGGCGACTGTTCAGTGCGGTACGCCCGGCTGTTGCTATTGCAGGTGACATTGCCGGTTAGGCCGTACGGATCAACCCGGTTGGTACCCAGCGGCGGCAACCTAGTTAAGTCTGGCTCACTAGGGTCTGCCAGGTTCAGGTTCGGCAGAGACGATGTGGTAGCCCAAGCCTGGTTAACTACCGTGCGGTCAACGTACAACCGGGGAACGGTAGCGGTAACCCGGACCAGCCGAGTCTCGCCGGGCAGCAGGTTGCCTAAGTTGTACGCAAAAGTTGCCCAATCGCTGCTAGTAGTTACGTTAACCGGCGTCAACTCGTCAACCGCAAATAAGGCCCGCGCATGGTCAATCGCGCCAGTAACCCAGTTGCCCACCGGCGCATCGGGGTGCCAACCCCACGGCCGCACGCCACCGTCAGCCACTAATTCAGCCGAGAGCGGCCCCAGCGGAATGATGCCGCCTGCTTCGATTTCCGCAGCGCCCACCTCGGCGACCAAATCGGTAGCCGGGTTAATTAGGCCGTTGATCCGGTCGAATAAGTTAACGTCCGTCAGCGGCAACAGGCCGGAGTTAGTCACCAGGATGTCATACGAAACTTGACACTGGTCGGTATCGTCGTCGCAATCAGAATCCGACGCGAAAGTCGGTTGGTTGTTGAACGCGCCTACGGCCAAGGTTGCGGCTCCGTGATGAGCTGGGGATTTGTCCAGCGAGAGGGCGTGGCCCACCGGGATGACCACCGGGGTTTGGTCGCACTGGTCAGTATCGCCCGCCACATTTAGGTTCCACAGGCACGATGCCGTACCGGTCCACCCCGCCTTTTCCGCGTTGGCTTTGGTGATTGCGTTAGCCAACTTGGGTGGGAAAGTGGGCAGTGCCGGGGTGGCCTTCGCGGGCCAAGCCGACGACGCCGTCAAAGCTGGGTCGGTGGTATCGGTCACCCAAGCTTGATTTACCAGCACTTGGTCAATCGCAGTCCGTGGCACCGAGGCCACCACGTTTACCGATTGAGATTCCCCGGCAGGCAAGTAAGGCAGCAGGTACCGATAGGTGCTCCAGTCACCAACAACTGTAGGGGCCCCGCCAACTACCGGCAACTCCACATCTTGGGCACGCGGAATGGCGATCCGAATTGGATACTCAAAGTTGATTTCCTTGCCGTCACTGGTTTCATTTTCTATTAATCCGAGTTGGTGTTGACCGTTACTTCCCCAACCCCAAATGGTGCCATTGGCTGACAGGGCAAGGGAGAACTGATCACCCAGTGCAATTTCTCGGATACCGGTTAGGAAACCGGCGCCGTTAGGACCCAAAACTTGGTGCGGCTCATTTATCCGTCCGCTCAGCACGCCAAATCCGAGCCTGCCCTGGTCACCGGCCCCCCAGGCCCAAACTGTGCCATCGGTGGCTAACGCCATCGTGTGTTCAGCACTGGCTACTAGGCTTTCGATGCGCCTAGTAGCATCGGTATAAGTCCAAATTGGTAATACGGTGTAGCGCTCGTAACTGTATTCCGGCTCAGGTACCCATGTCTCGTCAACGTTATAATCACCAGTGCCGAGCTGACCGTACCAGTTTTCTCCCCAACTCCAAATGGTGCTACCATCTGCCGCAAGCGCAAAGGATGAACGGTCACCAGAAGATACCGCTACCTGCTTGATCCCGTTGAGACCGGGCACCAGAAGCGGAGTTACGGACCAATAAACGGAACCGGCTCCCCCGTCCATTTCGTAGCCGAGTTGACCAGATTTGTTGCCGCCCCAGGCCCACACATTGCCGTTAGCATCCACAGCTAGCGAGTGCCGGGCGCCAGTGGCGATATGCCGCAACGGCCAGGCCATCTCATCCCAGCCAGCACCCGTCGCAGCAGTAATCGGAATAGCTTTGAGGGCGCAAGTTTGACCGTATGAACAAGCCAAGCCAACCGCTGGGTCTAACCAAATTGAACCGTTAGACAAGTATGCGGTGGGGGTTGATCCAATCAAACCCCAGCCCCACAGAGTGTTTCCATCCGCAGATAGGGCCAACACATGATCATATCCGACTGCGATTTGGCCAATGCCAGTGAGCGGTTGGTTATCAGTTGCCCGGAGTACCTGTACGCCAAACTGGTCACCACCCAGCACGCCCTGCCCGCATTGGCCCAGGTCATTTGCGCCACTGCACCACACCGAGCCGTCTTCGGCCAACATCGCGACAAAGTTATCGCCGCCGGCTGCGGCCTGCCAAGGTTGGTGCAAGCTGGGGATTGATAGCGAGAAATCTTGCGGTTCCGGTACATCGTCTTTCCAGGCCCAGGTGTGATCGTCTGCGCCTACGGCGAATCCGCCCGCGTCCATCGCACCAATTAACCTGGTACCACGCTCCCCGGTGGCGGTCACCGTGCTGCCTTCCGGCAGGTTGAGCCGATCGGCCAGCACTAGGCTGGGCATATCAGCGGCGCCATCGTTGGTAACTTGAATATGCCAACTCACCAGGCAAGCGTCATCGTCGCAATCTTCCGCCGCGTCAAAGGCTTCATTTTCATGGCCTACTCGACCAGAAAACGCCGCCGATTTATCCAACTTAACCGAGGCGGCCTTATGCGGAATCTGCGCCGGTACGACGTCGCAGTTGTCATCATCGGTAGTGGCAGCTACAGTTCCCCGCGGTAATACATCGTAGTCGGGTCCATTGGCGGCACAGTTGCGGGTTCCGGCCACACCCGGTAGCCCGCCCTCGGCATAGCTGGGCATTGGCGGGGTGCCATATTTGGTGTAAATCTGGATCTCGCCGCCTTCCCCATCGGGCAAACCAGTCAGCGCGCCAACCGCAGCCTGGTTGATCAGCACCCGGTCAAGGTCGCCCTTATCCACGGTGTACGTCATGTGCAGATGATGCGAGGCACCTGTGGTGAGTCCCGGCAGGTAAAACTTGCGGGTGATCCAATATTGAGTGCCGCGGGTGGTGTCCGGTTGAAGATCACCAATAGCTTCGCCGAGCCAGTTGTCGCCCGAATCGTAAACGCCGACCTTTACTGGCGCGGCTGCCGCAGGCGCAGCGGAGCCAGTGCCGAGCTGCCCCTCATTGTTGGCACCCCAAGCCCACACATCGCCGTTATCTTCAAGTGCCACCGAATGGTTATGAGCAACATCGTCCGCATAACTACCGCCAGCGGCAATGCGGGTGATGACTCGCAGCCCATCAAACAACGGCGCTACTACCGGGGCGGCTGCAGTAGTAGTACCATCCCCGAGTTGCCCCGACTCGTTGGCACCCCATGTGCTAACTTCCCCGGCATGATTAACCACTAGCCGATGCAGATTGAACTGTCCAGTGCCAGGGAAGTCCCAATCGTAAGGCGGATTCACATAACCACCCACGGCAATTGCGGCAATATCACCGACACTACTTGCATATACCGGAGTGTGTGCGAGGTCGGAACCTACCCACGGGCTGGGAACCCAACCTGGGTCATACAAGTACTGACCAGTAGGTGACAGTTCGCCCCACACCAGCACATCGCCGTACTCATCTAACGCCATAGAGGCCGTGCCGCGGCTGGCAATATGTCGAATGTCAGTTAAACAAGGGGTCTCATAATCAGTAATCATTGACTGGGCGGGATTACCGCCGAGCGAAGTACAAGTTTCGCCAGTGGATTCGCCAGCCAGCACTTCGATTGGTACATCGGCCCGCCACCAAGGGGGCTGAAGGGAGTTATTCCCGAGTTGGTGGTAGCTATTGTCGCCCCAGGCCCAAACGTGGCCATCCGTTTCAAGCGCCAAAGAGTGCCATTGGCCGGCCGTAATTTCCTTAATATTGCTGAGTCCATCGCCGTCGTCTAGGTCCCAACTCACCACGCGCATCGGGGCTCCGCAGCTATAGTTGTCATGATCGTCGGCCCAGGTAACCGGGGAACACCAATCCTCCCAAGCTGGGGTTGATGGAGTATGGGAGTAGTTGTAATCCCGGATGCCGAGTTGAGCTCCTGAGTTAAGCCCCCAGGAGTAAACCTGGCCACCAACGGTCAAGGCCAGCGAGTGGTAGGCACCGGCGGCCACTGCTGGGCGCACATCTGGAGTTTCGATGCTGGAATAACCCAGGTAGAGACACTGTTCTCCGTCTCGGTCTTCAGCTAGACAACTCGTCGAGTCCAGGCCGTCAGCCTGCCCGGCTGAAACCTGCACCGGCGCCGGGGCATCAACCAGCATCGGAATGGGGTCAACCGACAAGGTACCGATAACCCCGTTGCCCACTTGGCCGTCGTACTGTGTACCCCAGGCCCATACATTGCCATCCCCATCCACGGCGAGGGAGTGCCACTGTCCGGCAGCGATGTCAATGATGCCGCCCAGGCACAACTCGCCGGGGTTAACGAAGCATGGAGCGGCTCGATTGGTTTCTCCCCACGAGTTAGCCGGTTGTTCACCTGCCCGCACTTGGATTGGAACCGAGTGATTCGGGAAACCGTAATCCGGGCCAGCACCTTCGATTACCCGACCCTCGCCTGAGCCAAGCTGACCGTCCCAGTTCAACCCCCAAGCCCACACCGAACCATCGGCGGCTAAGGCTAGGGTGAATTCGCCGCCTGCCACGATTTTGACAAAGTCTAGGTCTAGTTCACCAGTTGCGGCGAAATCGGTAGTTGTGGAGTTGATCCGGTCATACAAGTTGATTTGAGTCAGGTCAACATTGCCGCTATTGCGAATTTCTAGGTCGTATTCCACCGTGCAGGTTAAACTGGCCGGGTTGGTGCAGTCGGCCCCGTATCCGGTAACTTCTTTATCAATTTGAACTGCCGGGTCTGGCTCCTCCACGGGCGCCCTGGTGGCAGCCGGAATCTTTGATACGACTAGGGCATAACCATCGTATGTGTCTTCTGCCGCGAAGGTGATTGCCTCAGCCTGCCGGGAGCGCAGTTGGCCAAACGGCTCGATTACCTCATCGGACTTTAAGTCTGGCAGGTCCGGGTTGATCAACGGCAACCCGTCGGCATCTACCCATACCTGGCTGGCAAGCAGCCAATCCCGGTCCGACATCGGCACTATCACTTCGGCGCACAGGTTAAACGTGGCGCTGGGTTCTAGCTCATCGTAGAAACCGGGTTGGTCCACCGCGCAACCCCACGGTTGGCGACTGCTCCGGGAACTGCCGGAAGGCTGCGCGCTAAAGGTGCTGATCCCACCGCCATGTGCGGCACCGGCATAGGACTGCGGTAGGTCGTACCGAGTTACCGACACCAACTCGTTGCGCGCGAGCATCGTATCGCCTACGAAATCATTCCAACTATCAACAACGTCACTTCCCGGCAGATCGGGCAGGTAATAAGACCGCTCCCACCAGGCGTCATCGCCGAACTGAGCCTCAGTGCGCACTTGTTCGATTTCCGCCGGGGTTAGCACGCCTGTCACGATGATCGGCAGGTATTGGTCGGCCAGTTTCGATGGGTTAGCCACGGGCACCAGTTCCGGGTATTGGCCACCCACGATGCCGATGCCGAGTTCGCCAAAGGTATTGCTACCCCAAGCAAATACCTTGCCGCTCTCGTCTAACGCTACGGTGTGACTCAAGCTTTCAGCGCTGCGGCTTTCGGTAATCTGCGTAAAATCGATGCCAAACGCTTCGCCACCAGTAACGGGTTGGAACGGGTAGTCGGCCGATTCGGGTGCCAGCGGCACAACCTCGGGCAATGGCGAGCCAGCATCACCAGTTCCAGGCGGATTTCCAGGTTGCAGTTCCCGCGCCAGGCAGCCCGGCGTCTCCTCTAGGCAAACCGGAGTCCAAGGCCCATACGGGTCACCGGGTTGCTGATTGCGTGAATACCACTTGAGCCGATAAATCCGGTTTTGATAAACCACCAGTTGCTGCGGGCCATTGGGGTCATAAATCCAGGTATTTGTCCAAGCCCGGATAAAGCCTAATTCTTGATCGTAATATTGCTGGCCCAGTTCTTGCCACGGGCCGTATGGCTGACCAATCGGATCAGGTTGTTGCCCCGAAGAGTGATATCCAGTCTCGATAAATAACGTGTCACTGTAAACCACACATTCACCGTTTTGGTACTGCGTACTATTTTCATAAACGTCGCATATGCCCGGTAGCCAAGGTTCGGTGGCCGTGGGAGGCGAAGCAGATTCGCTGCCCCACGCCCAAATTTGGCCGTCGTTGTCCAGGGCGTAAGACTTATTGCCTTTAGCAGCAATTTGTCCGATGCCGGTTAAGTAACCTTCCCCACTAGGCGAAAGCACCCGCACCGGATGGGAACTGTTGGCCGCTATGCTGTTAGCGCCTTGACCGAGTTGGCCGTAAGAGTTATCGCCCCAGGCCCACACATTGCCATTAGCATCAAGGGCCAGGCTGTGGTGGTTGCCCACTGCCACCTGAGTTGCGATTAGTTCCAACTCTTTGGGACCGTACGCTTTGATTCTGGCGCCCGAGCTATTCAGCCGCCCGTGGAGCAAAACATCGGACAGGTCATGATCGCCGGTGTTGTCTATGGTCAAGTGGTAAATCAGGCGGCAATACGGATTATCTGAATCGGTGTCGAAACATTCCGGGTCAGTAGCCTCATCGGTCAGGATTACCGAACCGCCGGGCAACGGAGCGAAAGCTAGCTCCTGGAAAGCGCTTTGGGTTGATACGGTCGGCAAGTCGGCGCCCAGGCTGAACTCGGCACTGACGGCGACTAATAAATCGTTGAGGTCAACTTCCTCATCGGCCACTAGGTCAAAGTTGAGCGCAGGCAACTGCCCACTATCTTTGACCTGCGGGCCCCAAGGCGGCATCGCGGCTGGGTTATTCAAGTCCCAACCATCCAGTACAAACACCAGCACCTGGCCGCTGCTGTATTCATTGAGACACGGAACATGCTCAACTAGCTGCCACTGGCTACCATCATTCGTAACCACCGGTACGATGCCACATTGGCTCAGTTCTACTCTTAACCGCGGGGCCAAGGTTGGCAAGGCTACCGTGCCATCTGATTGGGCGATCAGTTGCCAAGGGAGGCCAAATACGCTCGGCTGCGCGATGTAGCCAATGCTGCCGCCGGGCCCAACCACCGGTACTGCGAACCCACCATCGTGCTCAAAATATATCCCCAAAGAAATGGGATCGGGAATAACTGGAGTTTCATTAGCAATCTTGAAGGCCGTGTTATCCACCGCGTGCTGGGGCGGATTCAAACTGGAGTCTGTGCCTTCAATACCTGATTCGAGTTGGATTACCTCTTCGTCTCCGGTGGTAGTTTTTGGCGGAATTACGTCCGCTCTCTCTTCTTCATCCAAGCCTGGCGCTACGATTTCAGACTCTTCGGCTTCAGGCTCTTCGACTAATCCAGTGGTAGCCGCCAAATTCGCCAGCCAGGCGGGGGTGGCTTCGGCTGCTGCCTTAGGTGCCAACGAGTCGTAGCGCGTATCTTCCGGCGAAACCGAAACGACGGTCACTGGCGCGGCCATTGTCATACTGGAAATACCTTGCCCAGCTAGGGCAACCGTGGCCCAAAGCTGCTGATCGGCAACCGTGGCCCCGTTGGTGTCCAGCGCGCGCAGTACCAGAGCGGTTTCCCAGTTTTCGCTAACTCCTTCCGGAATGTGCAACCGGCAGGTGTTTTCAATGCGCTCTGCGCTGACCTCTGTGCCGGAGATGCAGAATTGATCCTGGACTTGAGCCGCATCCCAAACCAAATAAGGTGGCATCATCAACGCAAGGTCAACCTCGCGCGCTTCACCCGCCTTGACTTTGAAACTAGCTCCATAAACAACGTAGTCGTTGCTGGCGACTACGCCATCAAACGGCGAATTATCCCCTGGGTCAAACCCATTGGCGCCGGTGATGAAGGTTTGGGCACTAGTACCGTGCCCGGTGCCGTCGGATACCGAAGAGAGGCTGAACTCGACTCCGGTTTCCCCTGGTAACGGCGGCTGATTTATGGTTACCGGTGCTGCGGGAACCGCGATCGGCACCAAAGAAAGTGCCAATATTGCCGCTAAATCTGCACGATGACATAGCACTCGTAGCCGAGTGCGGTGCCGACGCCCCTGGCCAAGGGGGCGCTGTTCGCGCAACATTCGATTCACGACCTTGTAAAACTCGAACCTGAGCCGTGACAGGCGTCACAACTCCAGGAAAATTGTGACTTCAGCCACCTTGAAAATCGTTATCCACGCAGCAGTACGGGCGAATCGTGACCCAACCGTGACCAACTCGGTCCGGTTTGTTACTCAACTGCAACCGGACAGTTGCCGACAGTTTGAGCGGCCCCACCTGTTGGATGTCGGGGCTAGTAACGTTAAAGGCGTTTTAACGTTACCGAGCCCGACACTCAATCTCGTTTTCGGTTAGGGATGCGAATATGTGCGGGTGAACTCCAACGTTAGGTAACTAATAAGTTCAGCCTGTAGGGCTGCGTAGTCAAATCCGCCGAACGTTATCGCCCAAGTAGCGGAATCTGATAGCGAGTTGCCACCGGGAGTTTCGGCGGTTACCGTTGCGGTATTGGTGTATTCGGTGGGGGTGGTAGTGGTATCTACGGTAAACCTCAGGCAATATGTAACGCTGGCATCGTACCAGTTACTAATATCGGGTCCACTAAAGTCTGCGGCGTTAAATAACTGGGTAGTTAAATCTAATTCGTCTAACGTAGTTTCCGGCATTGCGCTGGAATATTCGGTTTCACAAAATGCATCCCGGTCAGCGATTATCCATGCGGTTACACTGACATTCTCCAACAATGAATCTGTCGGATAAGTGATGGGTAAGTTGCGATAACTCAAATTGACTTTACCCCGAGTAGCGGCATCAATCCCCAATTTGATATAAGCTTCATCGTACAAACGCAAATCTGAAATAATACTGGCCGGGGAATAAGTTTGAGTTTGCTTATCGGGTGGGTTGGCATGCAAATTCAATGATTCTGGATCGCCAGCATCCCCCAACCAGCCACTTGCATTATGTAATTCCGAGGCATCATTAACGATGAATACCATTTCAGATGACCTAGCATAAGTTTCTGAGGTGGCAGTGCTCCGCCATAAGGCATGGGCAATCCCCCCACCCATAGCCACCCCCAGGGCAGCAGCTACGGCCGCAACTGTCCGTTCGGTGCGGGAAAACCGCCGGCTCATGGGGCCACCATCCCGCCTTGCGCTAAGTCGGCTGTGAAGCTATTACCCCAACAACGGTTTTCCCAAGCGCTATTTGGCCCACCTGGGTGCCGATTACCGTTATAAGCAATCAGCACTGTAAAGCTGGCATAGTGCGTATCGGGGTCAATCAAACTGTCATCAATCGGCGCACTAATTACATTCATCGCATCAGCTAAATGCTCAATGCCGAAATCATTTTGCAAAACTGAAGTATTGGTAAATGGGAAATGGCTAGAATTGGTAAAGTCTATTGGATTAAAACGCAGAATGTCTTTTATTTCATCCCAGCTACCGGGCATAACGGCCCATACCGCGCCTATTCCGTCATATTCAGCCGGATTACCCTCTTCACCAAACGCATGTACACTTTCATCCAAAGTGACACATTCGGCATCAATATAGAAGTGTTCAAAACTCGACTTAGTTGGGTCAAATACCACTTGCGGGATACGGCTAGGGCTGGGACCAGTTAAATTTTCCCCATCTACTTTAACCTGATATTCTGCTGCTGCAATTATCCATTCATTGGAAAACACCGGAATGTCCACCCGCGGATGCCCGTCCACTTCCACCCGTGCGGCGTAACTCCCGGTACCTAATCCCTCATCCAGCCAACCGAAGCTGCCATCGTCCTTTAACCAACCCCAGTGCGGTTCGCTCTCCAAGATGTTCAAATCACCAGCGATAACCGCAGCGCCGGGAAAAGTTATCATGTCAACCCAGCGAGCTAGTGACATTCCGACGCCGAGGCCCAACATGGCAAAAAGGCTGGCCACCAGCACAAGGCGGTAGCGTAGCCGGGACATGCCAGGGCCGGGCAACTTTGCCCGGAGTTGTTGGCGGCGTTCCCAGGCCAACGAGCCGAGAAAGAACACGCCCGTGGCGGCAATAAACATCCACGAATAGTGCCGCATAAACGGGATAACCAAGCCGACTCTCGGAACCACGTATTCCAAGCGCCCGCGTACTTGGGCCTCGGTGATCGGCTGATCCGGAACCTGGTTAGCATCGCCCTGAGTGATCAGCCGGTTTGGTTGCCCAGACACGAGCGGCAGCACCTCAACTACCCGGTGCGTGACTAGGGCATCTTCGGCGGCATACGTCACGATGTCGCCAACCTGGATTTGGGAAAACTCCACTGGCCGCACGGCTACCACATCGCCGGGGTTGATCCGAGGCGACATTGAGCCAGTTTCGATGATGATACCGGCCCCGCCAAAGGTCTGCGGTATCAGCGTTATGAGAGTGACCAGCACTGAAACCGCGATGAGAGCAACAACTCCCAGCGTGCCTGCTGCCCAACGCAGCAGATTCTTGCGCGGTTTCATGGTGGATGCCTTTCCAGCCTCGTTGCTAGGGGCTAGTCCTCTGCTTTCTTCTTCTCATGGCTGACCTGGATTTGTGTTCCTGACCTGGCTTTATGGAGTTTGGATGAACTGCCCTGGAGTATCGGCTCCACGCACTTGGCTGAGCGCTAGACGACCGGAGAAAATCTGTGCCAGCGGCAGCGTGGCTAACTGCTGCTCGTCGGCGTTTTCCGAGAAATGAATAGTAATCATCAGCGTTACTTCACCCTCGCCCACCGAACTGCCTAGCGAGTTACTGCCCAGAGTGGTGACAACCGGTACGCCAGGGGTAGCGCTACCAGTTGGCTTTCGCCAATCCGCATCAAGCACACCACCAAGCTGGCCATCCCCCGGTGCCTCGAAGTAGCCCAGGTAACCGACCGCTGCCCCACCCAAGGCTTCATACATATCAATTTTCCGAGTAGCTTGATTGGCTGGCGTCACATAAAGGTCAGTCTTGACTGACACTAAATCAGCAATATCGCCAGTTACTAGCGTCCCTAATTCGGATAACTCGGCGACGGTGAGATCGTCACATTCGTATTCCAGCCCGGCGACTAAGTTATCGCCTTCTAATACTAATCTGGCTTTAATTAGGCCGACGATGGTATCGCCTGGTACCATTTTCCAAGTCTCTTTATCTTCGCAACCAGATGCCACTGGGGATTGACCGGGCACCGGAGGCTGCGCGGGAGAATAACCAATACAATCAATTAAATGCGCTGCAGTGAATACGCTGCGCTCATCAGCGTTCAATAGTGATAAATCACCAAGTACCGGATTTACTGCCGGAGGTGAGCCTAGAACACAATGTCCATCTTCCCATTCAGTGCATAGGTTGTAGAACGCGTTATAAAAACCTTCATCTAGCGTTAGTTCATTAAGCTCATCAACTAAAACTGAATTACTGTCGGTCCGGTCTGGTGAAACGTCATACCAAGTTAAGTTTTCGCTAATTGCCAAGTCTAAATTGCCGGCCGTAATAGCCACTCCATCGAAATGTGTACTGGAATACCATAAACCGAGCGTGCCACCAGTTCCCAATAATGCGGCCCCAGCAATTAAAGGCACTAACAGCTTATTGCGCTGATCCTTTTTGTTACGTCGCACCACCACAATTCGGCGGCGCCCAGCCGGGCCGGCCCCCGAAGCGCGCACCACAGTAATGCCCCTCGGGCGCCCTCGCCCGATGACCACTTTCCGCACGCCAGGCGGTAATTGCCCAGCATTTCGGTTGCTCTGGTACATCTTCTAGCCTCGATTTTGTGAGATAGGTCTCAGCATCTTTGATTGTGACTGCAAATCGGAGAAATGTCCGAATCCGCGCAGATGATAGTTTTGAATAGCTATCAAATTGTTACATTACTCCCAACTGGGAGGTAGATAGCCAAACTCTTTAGTTGCCTCGGTTTCATCTAGGCGTAATTCCCGTTCCCGGATGTCCAGTTCGCGCATCCGGGCAGCGAAAACCGCATCGTCCACTCCGCCTGGAGCCGGGGGTTTCACTCCATTGTTATTGCCCCCCAAATACAGCACTCGGGACTTCGGCTCCTTTAAACCGGAAAGGCAGTAATAAAGGCCGATAACCCCTAATGCCCCGACAGCGGCAGTTTTGGTATTCCTAGATACCCAATCCCGGGCCCAACCTACTTTGGGAATGTCATACATTAATTGTCCGCGTACTTGTTCCGGGCTAATTGGATTATCAGGAGTATTGTTATCATCGCCCTGGGGAATTAGCCGACAATTAGTGCCATCTGGATAATGGCCTGCTATTTTATCTACGATGCGGTGGGTGACTAAGGTGGGATCATTTTGATGTGGGAAATAAGCCACTATTTCACCCATTTGAATTTCCCGGCACACATCTTCTGGCTCTAAACCCCGCACCACAATTACATCGCCGGCATTAATTGACGGGGCCATTGAGCCGGACATAACCGTTAAAGCCTGGCCACTATAAATCCGAGGCACCACAACTAACGCTACGATGAATAGCACCAACACCGAGCCAACGGCCACGCCGACTGCCCGGATTGCAATTTGCCAGGGCGACTCCCACCATTCAACCGGACCAACTTTGGTCGGCTTGGTTTTCTTGATTTTGGTGTGCATCATTGCCCCACTTCTAATTCATCAGAGTTTGCAATTTCAGGTTGCAAGGCTAATTCGTTTTGTACTGAGAAATCATTTTGCATCGAGAATTCACTTTGGTCTGCAAACGCCGGGCTTGTAAATTCGCTCTCGCCCGCAAACGCAGGGCTTGCATTATTTAAGTCGTGAAGAATCGATTCGCGATAAGCCACCCGCGCCTCACGCAAAGCCAATTCATGCTCCCGGATTTTAGCCTCCCGGTTTTGCAATAATTCCACTCGATTAACGCAAGCCGGGGGCACAATTAACGGCGGTAGGTTTTTCCCAATGTTCTCTTTGAGGTGTCGGCCCACGCAAGTTACGGGTGCCTCAGGCACGGCCGCAGGGGAAATTGCATCTGCAGGTTGAGCGAGTTTTGCCATCTGATGGGACTTGTTCGATTTGGAATGGGACTTATCCTGCTTCGGCGCGCGGCTCTTGACCGAGTTTACCTTGACCTTGCGCGGATTGGATACCAACCAGCCACCCAATAGCAACGTGCCTGCCGCCCCGTAGGCTAAGGGCGGGTTGGCGCTGGCCCAGTCTTGCGCTAGGCCCAACTTCGGCACCCGATACAGTGGCACCCCACGCACCTGAGCTGGGGAGATGGACTGTTCTTCGGCAAATCTATCCTCGCCTCGGACGCTCAGCCGACACTTGGTCCCGTCGCTGAATTGGCCCACTGATTTGGAAACTACCCGGCGCATCGCCAGCTCTGGTGAGCCCGACACTGGCAGGTACGCAATTACTTGGTTCAAATTGGACTGCGCGCAAAGGTCGGCGGAGTCTATTCCTTTCACGACCACCACATCGCCAGCCGAAAAGTGCGGGGACATGGCATCGTCGGTTACCCGCAAGGCGGCACCATCAACGAGGCGCGGAACCAGCCCGGCGGCGATTGCAGCGAATAGCACCACCGCGACCAACAAGGCCCAAATGCTGCCGGTGATCCATTGCCAGGCGCTGCGCCGGGAAGTGATTACAGTGCGATTAGATAATTTGCCCTTTGACATGGCTAACTCCTCGCCCTACGGTTCCGACGGGACACCAGCGGATAAACCGTGCGATTCCCATCGGGTGCCACCACAATTAACTGCTCCTCGCGCTCCCGGCGCCTGCGAGCGAGCCAAGCAAACAACAACACGGCCCCGGCAGCCAACAACCCCGCCAGCGAAATACCAGTCTTGAATAAGCGGCTGGTCGGCACGCGCTGACCCGTATTGAGCAGGGGCACCTCAGGGCTAGCGGGCAGGTCAGCGTCACATTCCAACTCAACGTATAAGTCAAAAGCCAGCACGGAATCGTCATGCACGATGCCACCGGAGCCATCAGATTCCGAATGATGATGATCCAACATCAGGTCAACCCGCTTCCCAAACGTCACCGGCTGAATCGCATCTTTCGGCATATAAGCCTGCGCAATCGGGACTAGCGGAATGTTGGAGGTGAGATCAATCGGCACCCCTTTTGCCGTAGCGACCTGGGCGACAATCCCGGCCCAGCCATGCATCGGGATACCATGCCGAGCGGATATGGCGAGCAGTTGTTGCCAAGTGAGCGCATCCATCGGGGTGCTCGGATTATTCAGTTTGGCGTACGATGCCGCATCTAACGCATGGTCAGTTTTAGTGGTCAGCCCAAATAGCAAGCGATGCCGATACAGCTCGACGCGCTGGGCATCGGTGAGCAGCGGATTGGTCTCGATGTCCATCCGCACGGCCTCATCAACCAAATATTCCAAGCTGGCCGCACACGATATAGTGTCCGGGCCAGCCGCCGGGAATTCGGCCCGATTATCGGGGTCAGCTAGCAGAGTTTTCACGGCAACCGGCCACTGCCCAGGGCACTCTTCAGGGCTAGCCCCGGAAACCATTGGAACCATCGTGCATTCTCTCGAATTGCCGGGCGGGCGAGTGGCATGCTCCTGCAAAGTCGCGTCGGTTGACCAGGCTTGTGGATCATTGAGCAGCGGATCGTCGGCCCACGGCGCCAAGCACTGCGGCACACCCTTCAAATTCCAGAACAACTCCACATGTTCGGCTAGGTCAGTGCCACCTGGAATGGAACCAGCCCACGGGTCGAGTCCGTGAACTGAGGCATCGTCTGAGTTGACCCGCCACGGCCCATAATTCGAAAAATCCTCGTGCAGATAATGGTCGAGGCCCACATAAACCGTCACCCAACCGGAGCACGGCGAAACGTTGTGAACATCAAGCGTGCGCTGAATCCAATCACCCGGCACCACTACCCGTTGGCCCAGGAAGGTGTTCTCGTCGGTGCTGTAAATCGCGCCGTTCCAGGCAATATGCTTGGTTGATTTCGGCTCCCATTTCCCGGCCAACCCCTGGCCCAAATAAACCTCGCCGTCCTCATCCTCCAACTTGCCGCCGTTAACCCACTGGCCCGATTCGGCGTCAATAGTGGTATTTGCCCGACCGTTTACTTTGAACCGATCATCACGATGCTCCAGCGCTACTCCGCCGTCAGTTTCGACCACCAACGATAACGGCGATTTATGGGTGCTAGTGGGCAGCAGGCCAAAGGCCCATAAGCCGCCGAAACCGGCGCTGACCAGGCCCAATCCCGCCACCAGAGAAATGGCTCTGCCGCGTTTTGATAACGACATCCCATCCCCCTCGGCGCAACTCTGCATCCGGCCAGACATAGCCGGTGGATAAGTGATACTCCGGTGAGGCTAACTGTGAGTAACACCACACAGAGGGGCTGGAAAATATATACCAAACTGCAATCTTTGCATTTGGAAAGTCAGCATCCAGTTAGACCGGTAAAGTTATGTAAGCCTTTAGGGAGTTTTTGAACTTAAATCTTCCTAAAGGCATACGGAACTTTTATAATGCCCGATGCGGTAGCAAAATGTAATGCCCGATGCAGTAGCAAAAACTAGAGCATGTGCCGCGCTGCAGCCCAGCTCGTCAATTCATGCCGGTTGGAGAGTTGGAGTTTCCGCAGCACATTCGAGACGTGAGTTTCAACAGTTTTAATCGAAATGAACAGGTCTTGGGCAACTTCACGATAAGAATAGCCACGAGCAATTAGCCGCATCACCTCTTGTTCGCGTTTGGAAAGCCGATCCAATTCATCGTCGGCGATGGAAACCTCGCCCGCCGTAGTGCCAAACGCATCCAGCACAAACCCAGCTAACCTGGGCGATATCACGGCATCCCCATTGGCAATTTGCACTACCGCTTGGGACAGTTCCGGCGCAGAAATGTTTTTGGTGACGTAACCGCGAGCCCCAGCCCGGATCACGGCGACCACATCGTCGGCCGCATCACTAACCGACAAAGCTAAAAACTTAGTGTTTGCAGCTATATCGGCACATTGCCGCACCACTTCGGCTCCGCCTCCGCCAAGCCCGCCCGGCAGATGCACATCCAGCAGTACAACCTGCGGTTTTTGCTCGTGAATCACGCGGATTGCGGAGTCCACCGAGGCTGCCTCGCCCACTACGTTGACCAGGGCCCGATCGAGTGAGGCTTTGACCCCGGCTCGAAACATCGCGTGGTCCTCCACCAAAACTACGCTGACCGGGACTTTTACCGACGATGCCGTGCTCTCCTCCGCCACAAGCCCACCCTATCGCTAATTCATCGTGTGTGGCAGGATTAAGGAATGACGCAAGCGCTCGGCGCGACAGGGCTACCCTCCACTCATTTTGCGTGGGGCAAGATTTTCCCAAGCGTTTACTTGCCTACCACATTGTACGAGGCTGGCGTCGGCGCGATGACCCCGGTTCTGCCGCTCCTCGCTATCCAATTAGGCGCCTCACCTGCCCAAGCCGCGCTGGTAATCGCACTAGAGCCGATTGGGCAAGTTATCGGAGATATTCCGGCCGGGCATTTAGCCACACGAATTGGCGACCGAGCTGCCATGTTGCTCGGCGCTTTAGTAACTGTTGGCTGTTTATTGATTTGTTTATTTGCGCCGAGTTGGTATTTATTAGCTCTTGGCAATTTAGTATTAGGCGCAGTTAGCGCAATTTTTGCTTTAGCTCGGCAAGCTTATTTATCTGAGGTAATTCCGCCGCAATTCAGGTCACGCGCCTTATCTATGTTAGGTGGGATGCAGCGTACTGGTTCTTTGATTGGTCCATTTTTGGGCGGCTTTGCTATTACCTTATTAAGCCCACTGGCATTTAGGATGATTGCTCCTAACTCCAATACCGGCGGAATTTTCTCCGGTGGTTTCTTTACTGGCGGTTTATCGGATAATGGTGAATGGTTACGGGCAGCTTTATGGTTAGCTGTGCTATTAGTGGCGCTAAGTGGTTTAGTAGTAGGTATTACTAAAGATGTCGAGGTGCCTAATCGGATCGCCCCGGTCAAAATGCCCGCCTCAGTAATCTTCAGAAATAACTGGAAAATGTTCGCCACCTTGGGTATCGCCTTCATCTTAGTGGGAGCAATTAGGCAAACTCGGGTCACAGTATTGCCATTGTGGAGCGAACACATTGGACTCAGCGGGGCGGCTGCATCGTACATCCTGGGCATCTCCGGAATTTTGGACGTAGCTCTGTTCTATCCCGGCGGTCGGATCATGGACCGGCGCGGGCGGATGTGGGTGGCTATCCCGTCGGTGTTGGTTTTGGGCGGCGCGTTGGTGGCCCTACCGTTCACCCATTCCTTTGCCACGATGGCCATAGTGGCGCTGGTGATGGGTTTGGGTAACGGCCTCGGGTCGGGGATGCTGATGACCATCGGTGCGGACATGGCCAAACCGCAAGAGCGCACGCAATTCCTCAGCATTTGTCGGTTATTTTCTGACGGCGGCGCGGCGGCTGGGCCATTGGTCATTGCAGCCGCGGCGGCCGGTTGGTTCTTGGGCGGCGGCATCATCGCGATGGGTCTCTGCGGTTTAGCAGCGGCTGGCATTTTGGCAGCAACTTTGCCCAAACATACCCCGCACGCAAATCGGCATACCAGGGTCCGCCACGGCCTTACTACCAGGGGCACTAATCCCGACCACGATAACGGTGGGGTTTGATGGGTAATCGCGACGTAGATATCAAAAGGGCAATTACCCGAGTTACAGGTCGAATTGCTAACGCTTGCTTGGCAGCCGGACGCTCGCCGTCCGAAGTTTCCCTTTTGATCGCCACTAAAACCCAACCTATTTCAACAATTCGAGGCGTTATTGAAGCCTTACCTGCGATTGTCACCAGTACCCCGATAATTATCGGGGAAAATCGGGTCCAGGAACTCGTTAGCAAAGCTTCGCAACTGCCAAATATGGAAATCCACTACATCGGGCCGTTACAAAAGAACAAAATCAATCAGTTATTGTCAACTCCAATCACCTGTATCGAGACGATTGATTCATTTGAATTGGCCGAGGCGATAAATAGTAGGTGCAATTATCCGATAAATGTGATGTTAGAGGTAAACGTATCCGGTGAAGCGAGTAAAGCGGGATGTTCACCTGACGTTGCTGAGGAATTAGCTGTTGCCATTTCCGCGCTGCCCAATTTAAACCTAACCGGCTTTATGACTATTGGGCTTCGTCCAATTATGGAAAACTCTCGAATTGTAAATAGCGATGAAATACGTTCAGGTTATCGGAAACTGCGCGAAATTCGGGACTCGATTAACCCAACTATTGGGCTCTCAATGGGGATGTCAACCGACCTCGAGTTAGCAATTGCCGAGGGAGCCACCATCGTGCGAGTAGGCACCGCCATCTTCGGCCCCCGCTAAAACCAATCGATCTATCCGCACGATAACCGAACCCGTTTTAAAGGGTCTATCAAGAATTGAGCGAAATTGCGTGCGCGCCTTAGAGTGCGTTGTAAGGGATGAAATGCCAGGCGCGACCGAAGCGAAGTGGACGTACAGGTCCACGAGCGAAGTGAGCAACGCCGCAGGTCGCCCTTAGAACGCACTATAAGGCTTAAGACCCGTCCGAGTGCGCTTGCGCATCTGCTATCTGAGAGCCTTGCTCATTGGCGTAGAGCTTGGCGCCCCGGTTCAGCACCCGGGCAACTGCATCGGCCGGATCGTCGGTTAACTGAATCAATTTGGGGTCGAATTCGGAGATCATGCCCTCTTTCAGCACCGGCCCCTTGATCCAATCCAGCAGGCCCTTCCAGAAGTCAACCCCGATTAACACCACGGGGAAGCCTTCGATTTTGTGGGTCTGGACCAGAGTCAAAGCTTCGAATAGCTCATCGAACGTGCCGAAGCCGCCAGGCAGCACGATGAATCCGCGGGCGTACTTAACGAACATGGTTTTACGAGCGAAAAAGTAACGGAAGTTGATGCCGAGGTTGACGTATTCGTTGAGTGACTGTTCAAAGGGCAACTCAATGCCGAGGCCGATTGATTTGCCGCCCGCTTCGAAGGCGCCTTTGTTGGCTGCTTCCATCTGGCCGGGCCCGCCGCCGGTGATTACCGCGTAACCGGCTTCGGCCAACAACCGGCCCACTTCGACCCCTTTAGCGTAGTCAGCGCTGTCGCGCGGGGTCCGGGCCGAGCCAAACACGGAGATAGCGGGGCCGACATCGGCCAACGCACCGAATCCTTCCACAAACTCCGACTGGATTCGCAACACCCGCCAGGGGTCGCTATGCACCCAATCTGTGTCGCCATTGTGGGCGAGTAAGCGCTGGTCAGTGGTGGTACTGGGCACCTGATCGCCCCGGAAAAGCACCGGGCCACGCTGGTACTCGGCAGTGTTATCCTCGTCATTTGCCGGGCGATTATCCGCCGCATCGTTGTCGGTGATATCGTCGTGGGCGGCATCCTCAAAAGCGGCCTTTACCTGAGCCTTAGTCATGCTGCTAGACTAGCTTATTGTGCAGCCTTTCATCCGTTATCGCGACGTAGTAAAACGGTATGAAAGCCCTGGTGGCGTTGCGGTCACTGCGCTGGACCACATCAGCTTTGAAATTCCCAAGGGCCAGTTGGTGGTAATTGTGGGGCCGTCTGGGGCGGGGAAAACCACGTTATTGAATTTGCTTGGCGGGATGGACGATGCCACCAGCGGGGAAATTTGGGTGGGCGACCAGAAAGTCAGTTCTTATACCCATAAACAATTAACTGAATACCGGCGACATGATATAGGGTTTGTTTTCCAGTTCTACAATTTAATGCCTAATCTTACAGCTTTGGAGAATGTGGAATTAGCTACTGAGATTTGCGCTAATCCTTTGCCAGCCGCCTCGGCTTTGGCGGATGTTGGTTTAGCCGGACGGGAAGGGTCGTTTCCCTCTCAGTTATCTGGTGGCCAGCAACAGAGAGTTTCGATTGCCCGGGCATTAGCTAAGGATTCGCATATCTTGTTATGTGATGAACCTACTGGGGCGTTAGATTATGAAACGGGTAAACAGATTCTAGCCTTGCTGCGAGAAGTTACTGATACGCGGGGTACTACGGTTATTATTGTTACCCACAACTCGGCCTTGAAAGCGATGGCCGATACTGTTATCACGGTTAAGAATGGAATTGCGGAATCCGTGGTTTATAACCCGTATCCCACTCCAGTTTCTGAAATCGACTGGTAGTTTTCCATGAATACGGTAATAACTCCCCCGCCACGAGTTTTAAGCCCGGAAGCTAAATCTCGGGCTATTTGGCGAGCCGAAAACCCTAGGAGCGTTAATCCGCATCGGCCTAATGCGGCTTATTTGACGGTTGTGGCTCGTATTATCTCCCGGAATCTTTTTCGTTTACTGGTAATTGTTGGATTAACTGCAATTAGCACTGCATTAGTCACCGGGATTGGCACGTTAGCTCCCCGGATGCGCTCGGCGATTGACGCCCAAATAGAAGCGGGCGTTAATCCGATGTTCTTAGCGTTAGTCAGCGGCACCGCCGACGGCATCGAACGGATTGCGGCCGTATTTCCGACTCTATTTACCCTGGTAGTGGCCCTAGTGGTGTTTATGACCATTACTAGGCTAGTCGAATCGGAACGTTCGCAAATCGGCTGCTTGGCATCACTTGGTTATACCCGACATCAAATTGTCAGTTCCTATATGCCGTTTACCGCAATCGGTTGTATTGTGGGCGGAGCTATCGGGTTACTCTTAGGGCACTTCTTTGTTGGCCCGGTCATTTATGCCATCATCAAGGATAATTTCGGTTTGCCCGATGGGGACCCAACCGTGCCTTGGGTGGGCATCGGGACAGCTTTAGCATTAATCGCGTTGATGTTGCTAATCACTCTGATCGCCGCTAATGCCACTGCGCGCGCTAAACCTACGCTGCTTTTTGTCCGTAAACCTCCACCGGCTGGTCGTAAACTGTTTTTAGAACGGTTCCCTGGGTTATGGAGTCGCATCTCTTATCGGCATAAATCCACTATCCGTAACATCGTGCGTTATCGGATCAGGTTTGTGTTAACCGTCTTCTCAATGCTGTTATCAACTGTTATCGTTTATGCCGGTTTAGCGTTACGTTCCGCATTAAGTGAGTCAAATCCCGAATTAGACGATACGATGGGACCGATTTCTTTGCTGCTGGTTGTGGCAGCCATATTCATTAATACTCTAGTAGTTTACAACATCACAAACATCAACATCGAAGAGCGAATTCGGGAAATTGCCACGCTGAAAGTTCTGGGTTATCGGCCAGCCGAGGTTGCCGGTTATGTCTTTAGAGAAATCGCCTGGTTGGCATTTATGGGAATTGCGCTCGGTTTACCAGCCGGTTGGTTCTTGATGGTATTCATTTTCGATTTCTTGGAATTTGGCGGGATCGAGTTTATTTCATTTTGGGTTTGGCCTGCCACGTTGGCGTTATCGTTAGCGGCTTTGCTGCTAGCGGATGCCTTGCTTTACCGCCGATTAGTTGGGGTAGATATGAACACCTCACTGAAAACTATCGAATAGGAATCTCCCATGCAGGCTAAGAATCCGATCTTGCCCGGTTGCTACCCGGACCCCTCTATTTGCCGGGTCGGTGACGACTATTACTTGGTGCTCTCCACTTTCGAATACTTACCAGGTTTGCCGATTTTCCATTCGCGCGACCTCGCCAACTGGACGCAAATCGGCCATGTACTCGACCGCGAAGGCATGATGAACTTTGATGGCATCAAGTCATCAAACGGCATCTTTGCGCCCACGCTGCGGCATAACCCGCGAGATAACAAGTTCTACCTGGTTTGCACTTTGGTGGGTAGCGTCGCCGATCAGTACGGGCAGTCCGAGAACTCTGGGCCGAGGGGCGGTAATTTCATCGTCACTGCTGACCATCCCAGCGGCCCTTGGTCTGATCCCATTTGGCTGAACAAACCCGGTATTGATCCCTCGCTATTCTTCGACGACGATGGCCGCGTTTGGTTGCATGGCACCCGATTGGCCGAGCCTGGCGAGTGGTTTCACCAGACCGAGGTCTGGCTGCAAGAGCTTGACCCGGTGACTTTGCAGCCCATCGGCGAGGAACACATCTTGTGGTCGGGTGCCGTGCGAGGGGCAGTTTGGTGCGAGGGGCCGCACCTTTATCGCATCGGCGATTATTACTACCTGCTAACCGCCGAGGGTGGTACCGAGTTTCATCATGCGATTTCGATTTCGCGGTCGCGGGCTGTCACTGGCCCGTATGAGGGCAACAAGTGTAATCCGATTTTCACGCATCGTAATTTGGGCCGCAATTATCCCATTATGGGAATCGGCCACGCTGATTTAGTACCGTTCGGTTCCGCAGATTGGAGTAATCCGGCGGTTACATCGCCCGATGCTGGCGGCTGGTTCGCGGTGATGCTCGGGATGCGACTCTATGGTGGCTACCACTACAACTTGGGCCGGGAGACGTTCTTGGTGCCCGTGACCTGGGAAGATGATTGGCCAGTCTTTGCGCTTGGGGCCGGACGGGTGCCCGATGCCGTAGATATCCCCGTCCATCCGGCAATCGCAGCAGCGCAGCCCGCCAGCGCCCCCACCATCACCCCCACTGTCACCGCACCGCAACCCACCAGCGCCCCCACCGTCATTCTGCGGCAAGCCCACAGGGCGCAGAACGCAGAATCTCCAACAGTGCCGCCAACCGACCTGCGCTGGTCGGCTGTGCGCACCTTACCAACCACTATCGCCACCCCTAGCGGTGAAGCTTGGCGGATGCCGCTCCGATCCGTCCCCCTCTCCGAACGAGGCATTTCCTCTTTCTTGGGCATTAGGCAAACCGACCAGAATTGCCAAGTCGAAATCACGGTGGATACCTCAAAACTGCAGGTCGGCGACTGGGCCGGAATTGCAATTCGACAATCTGAGAAAGACTATGCGACTATTATGGCATCGCCAATTCCGGGCCTGCCAAACAATTACCATATCCATACCGAATTGATGGAAAAGGGAACAGCTCGCCTGCTGGAAAGCCAAAATTTGGCGATAGCCGATAACCCGTTAGTTTTTACTCTCGATGTTATCGGGCAGGATTATCACGCTTTCCTAAACACCTCATCGGGCAAAGTTCCGGTTGGCACTATTGATGGGCGCACTCTTGATACTGCGGCGGCTGGCGGTTTTCTTGGGCTCTGGATTGGCGTTTACGGTGTTGCAGCAAACCCCAACCCGAATAGCGAAATCACCGCTACCCTCAAGTATTCTCCACGCTAATGTGAGCGACATAGACGGTTGTTGCGCCCGAGCGGTTCTAATTTATCGCCTGCGATAAATTTTAGCTGCGAAGCGCAATTGCCGCCGAGAGGAGCGCCTATGCCTCGGCCTCATTCGTGATTACCCGCGAGATCAGATGTGATAGTGATGGTCGGCTGCAGCCTCGCTCTTGAGCAGACCAAACGTGTAAGCATCAATCAAAGCTTCCCAAGATGCTTCGATGACATTGGTACCAACACCTACCGTGCGCCAAGAACGATGCGGCGATGAGGTGGTGATCAACACCCGCGTGGTCGAGTCGGTACCGCTATCAGCTTCCATGATGCGGACTTTGTAGTCCCGCAGTTCAAACTTGGCAATCTCCGGGAAGTTGTTAGTCAAGGCTTGCCGCAGGGCAGCGTCGAGCGCATTAACCGGACCGTTCCCCTCGGCGGTCTGCACAAACCGTTGGTCGCCAACCCGGATTTTCACCGTGGCTTCGGCAACTGGCTCTTCATCACCGTGGCCCGGAACAGACTCGACAAACACTCGCCACGATTCTACTTTGAATGGTTGTACCCGCTGCCCATCCTGTTCTTCCCGGAGCAGCAGTTCAAAGGATGCATCTGCGGCATCGTAAGTATATCCGTTAGCCTCAGCATCTTTGACTCGCTTGGTAATGCGGCTCAATAAATCGTGTTGGCCGGTCAGGTCAATACCTAGCTCTCGGCCTTTGAGCTCCACCGATGCCTTACCGGCCATCTCGGAGACCAACATCCGCATCCCGTTACCCACCACCGCTGGGTCAGCATGTTGATACATGTCAGCGTGAACTTTAATTGCTGAAGCGTGCAAACCTGCTTTATGCGCGAAGGCAGAAATTCCAACATACGGCTGGCGGCTAAACGGAGCCATATTAGTAATTTCGGCGATCGCATGCGCAATCCGGGTGGCTTGATTTAGCCGAACATTAAGGAAATCCACCCCATATTTAAGCTTTAAATCCGCAACTACAGTAATTAAATCAGCATTACCAGTGCGCTCCCCATAACCATTAACTGTGCCTTGCACTTGTTTTGCCCCGGCAGCCACCGCCGCTAATGAATTAGCCACGGCACAACCGGAATCATTATGGGCATGCATACCTAAACGCGAATGATTTGGTAATGCGGTCCTCACTTCACTAAAAACATCGGTGATGATATCTGGCACCATGCCGCCATTGGTATCGCATAAACAAACAGTTTCGGCACCAGCCTCGAAAGCGGCTGTTATGGCTTGCAAAGCATATTCGGGGTCATAGCGGTAACCGTCAAAGAAATGTTCGGCATCGAGAATTACTCGCCGACCTTCAGCTACCAATAGCGATACGGTATCCGTTATCATCGCTAGGTTTTCCGAATTGGTGGTATGCAGAGCATAAGCCACATGCCGAGAATCCGACTTCGCTACCAAGGTAACTACTGGAGTTTCAGCATCTAACAATGCTTTAACTTGGGCATCGGTTCGCACGTCGGCATCGGGCTTTCGGGTAGAACCGAAGGCCGCTAACACCGAATGGTTCAATTTAAGTTCATTTTTAGCCCTGGCGAAGAATTCCGTATCTTTCGGAATCGCGCCCGGCCAACCACCTTCGATAAACCCAACGCCTAATTCATCTAATAACGCAGCAATAGCTAATTTATCGGCGACTGAGACGTTAATCCCCTCTTGTTGGGTGCCGTCCCGGAGCGTCGTATCGTAAACGTCGAATGACGCGATTTCGACTTGTGAGCCGTCGAATACCATTTAACTAAGTCCTTGTTGCTGCTATTTATTAATTATGCGATTCCGATGCCTAACCGGAAAAGCCACAGAATTACCTGGCTAAACCAAACGGGTCATCCAATTATGCCGATCGGGCAAAGTGCCATACTGAATCCCGGTCAATTCGGCCCGTAACTCCATCGTCAACTTACCTGGCTCCCCATCTCCAACGCGGACGTCAAACTTGCGTTGCCCCTTAGGTGCATCGGGCAGCTTTCCCGCCAAGCGGCCAACCGGGGTCACCACCGCAGCAGTGCCACAGGCGAAAAGCTCAACCACATCGCCAGATTCGATGCCCTCAACTAACTCTCGCAACGTGAACTTCCGCTCCACCACTTCATGCCCCCGCGCGGCAGCAAGCTTGAGCAGCGAATCGCGAGTCACGCCTTCCAGGATGGACCCGGTGAGCGGCGGCGTCTCAATGGTGCCGTTTTTACGCACCACGATGAGGTTCATGCCGCCGAGCTCCTCCACCCCTTCGTTCGATGCCGAGAGGTAAAGCACCTGGTCAAAGCCTTTCGATGCCGCTAACTGCTGCGGCAATAGCGAGGCGGCGTAATTTCCGCCAGCTTTCACGCCGCCGGTGCCGCCCGGAGCGGCCCGGTGAAAATCGCCATCTACCCAAATCGAAACTGGATGGACCCCACCGGCGAAGTAGGCGCCTGCCGGAGATGCGATTACCAAAAACTCAACCTGGTCGGCCGCCCGTACGCCTAAGAACGGTTCGGAGGCAAACATGAATGGCCGCAAGTACAGCGAGGAATCGGGCGAGGAAGGCACCCACTCCGAGTCCATCCGGACCAAGGCCGCACAAGCTGCAATAAAGAGGTCAGTCGGCAAATGCGGTAAAGCGAGCCGCTCAGCAGATTTATTAAAGCGCCGAGCATTTTTATTCGGCCGGAAAGTCCAAATTGTCCCATCGGGATGCCGGTAAGCCTTTAGGCCTTCAAAAACTTCTTGCGCATAATGCAGAACTGCGGTGGCTGGATCCAACGCGATTGGACCATAAGGCACGATTCGCTCATTATTCCAACCCCGAGATCGATTCCACGAAATGCGAGCCATGTGGTCCGTGAATACCGTACCAAAGCGTGGAGAAATGAGTTCTTGTTCTCTTGCTTGCGCAGAACGCGGGGCTTCATTGCGCGCAACATTGAATTGGGCAATTAGCCGTTCTTGTGTTTCTGGCAGAGTGTTCCCGCGGATTGATAACGGCATAACATAAAACCTAACAGCTATTCTTATTTGTATTGACTAAAGGCGAGCGGCGATATCAGCGCCTACTTCAGCAGTTGACCTTTTCGCACTGCCCCGCTCGGCCAAATCTGCTTCGACCGCTGCCTGGATTTTCGCTGCTACCTCGTGATAACCGAAATGATCCAGCATCATGGCAGTTGACAGGATGGTAGCGGTAGGATCGGCAATCCCCTTACCGGCTATATCCGGGGCGGAACCATGTATCGGCTCAAACATTGACGGGAATTCACCCTCGGGATTAATGCAGCCCGAAGCAGCTAAACCAATCCCCCCCGAAACCGCAGCAGCTTGGTCAGTGATGATGTCGCCGAATAGATTATCCGTCACGATGACATCGAACCGGCTGGGATCAGTGGTTAAGAAAATGGTGGTGGCATCCACATGATAATAATCGGTTTTAACCTGCGGGTATTCTTTAGCTACTCGGTTAAACGTGCGCAAATACAAATCGCCAGCATTAACTAAAACATTATTTTTATGCACTAGGGTCAAATGTTTATTTTCGCGCTTAGCCGCCAATTCGAAGGCATACCGGATTAGCCGCTCCACATTATATGCAGTATTTAGCGAAACCTCAGTCGCGATTTCTTTATCGGTGCCTTTGCGCAGAGAACCACCGTTACCCGCATAGGGCCCTTCAGTGCCTTCCCGAACCACCACAAAGTCAATTTCGCCCGGGTTAGCCAGCGGCGAGGTAACCCCATCGAACAACTTAACTGGGCGCAGGTTGACATACTGGTCAAAGGCGAACCGTAGTCTCAGCAAAAGCCCGCGCTCTAGCACGCCAGAGGGCACCGATGGATCGCCAACTGCTCCGAGCAGGATGACATCGTGGTCCTTTAGCGCTTCCAATTCAGGTTCCGTCAGCACTTCGCCTGTGCGGTGATACCGCGCGGCGCCCAAATCGTAATGTGTTGGGTAAATTTTCACCTCGGCAGCCCCCGCCAGTGCTTTATCCAGCACGATTAGGGCTTGCTCCATGATTTCCGGCCCAATGCCATCGCCAGGGATTACTGCTACATCAATAACCCCTGGGGTTTTAGTCTTTACGACCATATTGTCTGTCGCTTTCGCTGTTAAGTTTTTGCGGTGAACCTAAGCAGCCTGGGCGCTGACGTCTTGGTGGAACTCTTTATCGTCCGCCGAACTCCAGGCAAAATGCTCACGCAAGGCTTTACCGGTGGCTTCAATCGGGTGGCTAGCCTCTTCGGCGCGTAAACGCTTGAACTCAGGGGCTCCAGCTTCTTGGTCTTCAATAAACCGCTTGGCAAAAGCACCGGACTGAATGTCGCGTAGAATTGCCCGCATCTCCTCTCGAGTTGCAGCGTTGATTACCCGTGGGCCAGAAACATAATCGCCGTATTCTGCGGTGTCAGAAACTGACCAACGCTGCTTGGCGATGCCGCCTTCCCACATCAGGTCCACGATTAGTTTGAGCTCGTGTAACACTTCGAAGTAGGCGATTTCCGGCTGATAACCGGCTTCCACTAGGGTCTCGAACCCAGCCTGCACTAGGTGTGAAACGCCGCCGCAGAGCACCGCTTGCTCACCGAATAGGTCGGTTTCGGTCTCTTCGGTGAAGGTGGTCTTGATGACGCCTGCGCGAGTACCGCCGATGCCCTTGGCGTAAGCCTTGGCAAGTTCCCAAGCCTGGCCGGTGGCATCTTGCTCTACGGCGATGATGTCCGGCACGCCTCGACCCGCTACGAACTCGCGACGTACGGTGTGACCGGGAGCTTTGGGGGCCACCATGATCACGTCCACACCCTCAGGCGGCTGAATGTAACCGAACCGGATGTTGAAACCGTGACCGAATACCAGTGCTTTACCCGGCTTCATTTCGGAAGCGATGTCGTTTGCGAAGACATGGCGTTGAACCTGGTCCGGGGTGAGCAGCACGATAACGTCGGCTTCGGCTGCGGCATCGTGCGCGGGCATGACCCGGAAGCCGGCCTCTTCGGCCCGCTCCCAAGAGCGCGAACCTGGGCGCACCCCAACTCGCACATCTACCCCGGAATCGCGGAGGTTCAGCGCGTGGGCATGGCCTTGCGAGCCGTAACCGATTACCGCTACTTTTTTACCTTGTAGTAACGATAAGTCAGCATCATCGTCATAAAACATCTCAGCCATTTGTGTGTTTCTCCTAGTTATGCGGGTCTCGTTATAGCGGGTCTAGTTGAATGGGTCTTATTGGGCAGGGAATCGTTTATGCCGCAGGGACTAGCGATTGCTTGAATTGCGGAATTGATTTCACATCAGTAATCGAACGCGGACCGCGCCCAATCGCGATAATCCCACTCTTCACAATTTCTTTAATACCGTAAGGTTCCAAAGCGGTAAGCAAGGCAGTCAATTTATCGTGGGTACCAACTACTTCAACAACTAAAGAGTCAATATTCACGTCAACGACATGGGCGCGGAATAGGTTTACAATTTCTACTACGCTAGACCGGGTATCGTGCGTGGTCGCAACTTTCACCAACATTAATTGGCGACCTACTGAAGTCTCAGGCTCTAATTCCACAATCTTAATTACTTGCACCAACTTATTGAGTTGCTTAGTAACTTGTTCCAGCGGGACATCTTCGAGGTCAACCACTACGGTCATCCGGGAAATACCAGGATGTTCGGTGGGACCCACTGCTAAAGAATGGATGTTGAACGCCCGCCGGGCAAATAGCCCGGATACCCGAGTCAATACACCAGGCTTGTCCTCAACGAGAACTGAAAGAGTGTGCCGTGACATAAGTGATTAACCTTCCGTCCGATCCCAAAGCGGAGTGATTCCGCGCGCATACATTACTTGGTCGTTGGAAACCCCAGCCGGTACCATCGGCCAAACCATCTCATCGCGCGATACTCGGAAATCAACTACTACGGGCCGGTCATCAACCTGATTGGCCAACTTAATAACCTCATCAACTTCCGACTCTTTAGTAGCGCGTAAGCCAACCGCGCCATAAGCCTCGGCCAATTTCACAATATCTGGAATTTCCACCAAAGTGTCCGCAGTGTTTTGCAAATTGGTATTCGAATAACGCTCTTCATAGAAAAGTGTTTGCCATTGGCGCACCATACCGAGCACGGAATTATTAATCACTGCAACCTTGATGGGGATATTGTCTATTACGCAAGTGGCTAATTCCTGATTAGTCATCTGGAAGCAACCATCGCCATCAACCGCCCACACGGTAGCATCTGGACGCCCCACTTTGGCCCCCATCGCGGCAGGAACGCCAAAGCCCATCGTGCCTAAGCCGCCCGAGCAAACCCAGTTCCGGGGGTTCTCATGCTTAATGAATTGCGAGGCCCACATCTGATGCTGGCCCACCCCGGTCGAGAAAATGGTGTTTTCATCGTTCAAAGCCCCGAGGCGCTCAATCACATATTGCGGACTGAGCAGGCCGTCTTGGGTGGGGCCGTAACCCCACGGGTAGGTGGCTCGCAGCTCATCCAGCTCATGCCACCAGCCAGCTAGATCAGGCAGCCCGACCTTGGCCTGCTCCTGTTCAACGGCCAAGATCAGCTCACTGATCACTTGTTTGAGGTCACCCACAATCGGCACATCCGCATGCCGGTTTTTGCCGATCTCGGCCGGGTCAATGTCGGCGTGGATAATGGTAGCTTTCGGAGCAAAGCTGGAGAGCTGGCCGGTGACCCGGTCAGAGAATCGGGTACCCAAGGCCACAATCACATCGGCCCGTTGTAAAGAAGCTACTGCCGCCACGGTGCCATGCATACCTGGCATACCCAGGTGTTGCGGGTGGCTATCGGGGAATCCGCCCCGGCCCATCAGGGTGGTCACGATCGGGGCGCCACTTAATTCGACCAGCTTGTAAAGTTGTTCCCAGGCGCCTGAGCGCAAAATGCCGCCGCCGGCATAGATGACTGGCCGCTTAGCCGTGGCCAACAGGCGGGCAGCTTCTTTCACCTGCTTGTGGTGCGGCTTGGTCACCGGGTTATACCCTGGCAAATTAATCGCGGAATCCCAGGCCCACTCCAGTTCGGAAGTCTGGGCCGACTTGGTGATGTCAACCAACACCGGCCCAGGGCGCCCGGTTGCGGCAATGTGGAATGCTTCATGGATCGAAGACGCAATGTCATTTGGGTCTTTGACCAGGTAGGAGTGTTTAATAACTGGCATCGTCACACCCACGATGTCGGCCTCTTGGAAGCCGTCAGTCCCGATGGTGCCTGCGTTAACCTGCCCGGTAATGGCGACAACCGGAACCGAGTCCATGTTGGCATCCGCGAGCGCCGTTACCAGGTTGGTAGCCCCTGGGCCGGAGGTTGCGATCATCACGCCAACTTTGCCTGTGGCCTGGGCATAGCCAGTGGCCGCGTGGCCGGCACCTTGCTCGTGCCGGGTCAAAATGTGGCGGAGCCGAGAATCGTACAGTGGGTCGTAAGTGGGCAGGATGAACCCGCCTGGGATACCGAAAGCCACCTCGGCCCCGGCCGCTTCTAGGGCCGTGACGATGGCTTGGGCGCCCGTCATCTTGGTGCCCTGAGCGGGAATGTGCGCGCTCGCTTCGGTTGCGACGTGGGCGACCGAGCCACCGCCCGATGTGGTGGGCGCGAACATTTGCGTTCGAGAGTTAGGTTGATTCATCGTCCCTACGCTCCTTACCTTTCCGGCCTTTCCGGCTGGCTAACCCGGCGACCCGTGACCCAGGTCTCCTTTTTTGGCAAACACTTTGGGCGACACTATTAGAAAGCTGGGACAAAATGACGTCTTTGACGAAAATCGGATTCGGCGTGGCGCTGCGCGTACGTTACAGCCCGGCAAACCGCGTCCTGGGCACGCAGCGCGTCTGGGTCTCGCGATTTCAGGAACCTACCTTCACCGTTACGGTCGTTCACTGGCGCACGCCAGCATCAGCGCGCACAACTTGGCGCGGGCAGTTATTGGTCAAGGCCGGGGAACCACACAGCTTTGGGGACATCAACTTGTGTTCCATTGCGCTTCATCGGAGTGCCTTCGCGTTCCAATGCGGCCAAAGCAGCGGTTAAGTAATGAGGCGGCGGGGAACCGGCCACGTTCACCACCCGCCACCACGGTAGGTCGAAATTGTCTTGCGCCGGACCCACGATTGGGCCGGTTTCAGTCGCTGTCAGCGGACCGGCGAACTGAGCCGCATAGCGGTCGCCCGCCCCGGCCAGCACATTGCCAACTACTCGAGGACCGCCGATCCCGAGTTCCTCTTGCAGAATCTCGGCGATTAAGCCGTAAGTCATCACCCGGCCGATCGGGATTTTCCGAACTAAGGCGTTTACAGCTTCGGCGTATTCGGAACTAGGCACCGATCCGGCTGAACTAGGCACCGATCCGGCTGAGGTCGCGCACCGCACCCCGGTCAGCCGACGTGGCCATCGCGGCATAAGCCCGCAGCGCTGGCGAAACCACTCGGCGCCGATCCGCTGGCTTCCACGGGTGCTCCCGCTTCTCCATTTCCTTGCGCCGACGCGCTAGCTCATCGTCGGAAACGTTGAGCTTGAGACTCCGCGCGTCCACGTCAATCTCGATTTCGTCGCCATCTTGAACTAGCCCGATGGTCCCACCGGCCGCAGCCTCCGGTGAGACGTGACCAATGGAAATACCTGAGGATCCGCCACTGAAACGCCCGTCAGTTACCAGCGCCACTTGCTTGCCCAAGCCTCGGCCCTTGATGAACGAGGTGGGATAGAGCATCTCTTGCATGCCCGGCCCACCGGATGGCCCCTCATATCTCACTACAACCACATGGCCCGGCTGAACCTTGCCGGAAAGGATGGCGGTCACCGCATCCTCCTGAGACTCAGTTACTAGAGCCTTGCCTTTAAATTTGAACACGTCCGGGTCAACCCCGGCAGTTTTGAAGACTGACCCGTCGGGGGCGAGGTTGCCCCGCAACACGGTGAGGCCGCCTTCGGCAGTGTAGGCATGGGCGACATCGCGGATGCAGCCCTCTTTTTCGTCGGTATCCAGCGAATCCCAGGTATTGTCGTTGGAGAACGCCTCATTGTTGCGCTTCCCGCCGGGGGCCGCGTGGAACAGGTGTTTAGCCTCTTTGGTGGCCTTACCACCGCGGATGTCCCAATCGGCCAGCCAGTCTTTTAACGATGGGGTGTGGATGGAGGTAACATCGTGCCGTAGCAGCCCGGCTCGGTCTAGCTCCCCCAGCAATGCAGGCACACCTCCGGCCCGATGCACATCTTCCATGTGAAAAATCGGGTGATTGGGGGCCACTTTGGACAGGGTAGGGACTTTGCGCGATACCTCTTCGATATCAGCCATCGTGAAGTCAACTTCGGCTTCTTGCGCCGCGGCCAAAATGTGCAAAACCGTGTTGGTGGAACCGCCCATCGCAACGTCGAGCGCCATCGCGTTCTCAAAAGCGGCCTTAGTCGCGATCCCGCGCGGCGACGCTAAGTCATCGCCCTCATCGTAATAACGCCGACATAGCGTGACGATCAGCTCCCCGGCCGCCTCGTAAAGTTCCCGGCGCGCGGTGTGAGTGGCTAGCGTGGACCCGTTACCGGGCAAGGAGAGCCCCATAGCTTCGGTTAAACAGTTCATTGAGTTGGCGGTGAACATGCCCGAACAGGCTCCGCAGGTGGGGCAGGCCCATTCTTCTACCCGCTCTAAGTCTTCATCAGACACCGAATCGTTGGCCGCATAATTAATCGCGTCAATCAGGTTTAGCGGTTTTGTGGCCACCCCGTTAATGGCAATTGCCTTGCCAGCCTCCATCGGGCCGCCCGAAACAAATACGGTAGGAATATTTAACCGCAAAGAGGCCATCAACATACCCGGCGTAATTTTATCGCAATTAGAAATACAAACTAACGCATCCGCGCAATGGGCATTGGCCATGTACTCCACCGAGTCAGCGATTAGATCGCGTGAGGGCAGCGAATACAACATGCCTTGATGCCCCATAGCGATGCCATCGTCCACGGCTATCGTGTTGAATTCTTTGGCGACGCCGCCGGCCTTTTCAATTGAACGCGCGACTAATTGCCCGATATCTTTCAAATGCACATGGCCGGGCACGAATTGGGTGAAAGAGTTCGCCACCGCCACGATAGGCTTACCGAAATCATGGGACTTCATCCCGGTGGCACGCCAAAGCGATCGCGCTCCAGCCATATTCCGCCCGTGGGTTGAGGTGCGTGAACGCAGCGGACGCACTCGTTTCGCATCGTGCTTCGCCTCGGAACTGATTGCTGACATGTCCGCATCCTGGCACACCCTGCGGACAAAACTGCGCGGCCACCAATTATGACCATGCACGATTCCCCGATTTCCGCATCGTTCCGGCCCTCTACGCGCTTTCGAGCGCTCAATTTGAGTTAATCTGGAGAGCAGGAACTTGAGCCGCTGGGAGCTAACTTGGCTGACGCATTACATTCACACGATATCGGCCTGGGAATCCAGGTCACTTATTCAGGCATTGTGGTTATTGCCGCCGATGCCGATGGAAACATCGAACATACCCGATTTACTGAGGGCAATTTCGCGAATTCCAATCCTGATGAAGTATTGGCGCTGGCTGGTGATTTGGCGCGCGAGGTTGTTAACGATTGCGAGACCGATCATCATATTGTTGGGGTTGGGTTAGCATTGCCCGGCTTAATTAACAGTCGAGATGGTTTTTTGTTGACCACAGTTAATTTAGGCTGGGGCGACATTTACCCAAGTTGGTTACTCAATTTCGGCGAAATACCGGTCACGGTTGCTAATTCGGCAAAATTAGGTGCGCTAGCTGAATGGCAAGTTTCGGGTGAACCGTCATTCATCTATTTGACTTTCGGTACTGGTATTGGCGGAGCCATTGTTGAAGATGGCAAACTGTTCCGAGGTGAACGCGGCTGGGATGGCGAAATTGGCCATATGACAGTTGACCCTCGTGGCCCACAATGCTCTTGTGGTTCCCGTGGGTGTTTAGAGCAGTATGCATCTAAAGGCGCGTTATTTAAAGCTGCTGGAATTGACTCCGATGCACCGATCACCGAATTTATTAAGCGCCTAGAAGCCGAAGATGCAGCCGCGGTCTCTGCATTTGACGATGCGATATTTGCTATTGCTCAGGTAATTGCAAATGTAATTACTTTAGTTGATATTCGGCATTTAGTTGTCGAAGGCGAATTAGTTCCGTTGATGCCTTGGCTCAAAGGTAGGTTAGCGCAGCTTGTGAAAGATCAAGTAATTGCCGGTAACCGTGCTCCAGTCACTTATCGGGCTGCGATGGCCGGCGATGTGGGCCCGGCATTAGGCGGCGCCCTGTTAGCTCAATCTAGTTATTAATCTTCAATTCATAAAGGAGCGCCCGTCGTGGACATCCTAATTAATCCTGTCTTTATCGCGGTCATTTTGATGCTAGTATTGTGTCTGCTCAAAGTAAATGTAATGCTGGCCTTGATGACTGCGGCCATTGTTGGTGGTTTAGTTTCCGGTCTTTCCCCGGTCGAGGCCATGTCTGCCTTTATCGGCGGCATGTCCGGCAAAAACAATATCGTTTTGAGTTACATTTTGCTCGGCACTCTGGCCGTAGGTATTGAATATTCTGGAATCGTCAACATACTCTGTTACAAATTATTACGAGTTTTTGGAACTAAACGAGCTGTAACTTTGCTGGTGTTAGCTGGCGTAGCGTCACTCAGTCAAAACTTAATCCCGGTACACATCGCTTTTATCCCCATCCTAATTCCACCACTACTCTATGTTTTCAACCGGATGAATTTAGATCGCCGAGGGGTAGCAGCCTCACTGACTTTCGGTTTGAAAGCTCCTTACATGGTAGTTCCGGCCGGTTTCGGTTTGGTATTTGGTGGATTAGTTGCCGATAACATGACCGAGGCTGGGATGCCGGTTAATGGTGGCGATGTTTGGCGCTACCTACTCATTCCAGTATTGGGTATGCTGATCGGTCTATTAGTTGCCATATTTATCACTTATCGTCGGCCAAGAGAATATGCCAATACGGTTGCCGATATCGAAAACGCTTCGGTCGAAGACTTACAGATGACTCGTAAGCACTGGTACACCATCATCGCTATCGTGCTGGCCTTTGGTACTCAGGTGTTATTCCGCCATTTATTCAATACCGGGCTTGGCCTCCATTTAGGTGCCTTAGCGGCAATTATCTTTATGATTGCCACTGGCGTTATTCCATTCCGGAATATGGATCAGACCGTATACGGCGGCATCAAGCTAATGGGAACAATCGCGTTCACTATGCTAATGGCGGGTGGTTTCGCTGGGGTAATTCGCGAAACTGGCGGCGTGCAAGGCTTAGTTGATGGAATCACCAGCTTTACCGGTGGGAACCGCTTAGCGCTCGCATTTGTAATGATTATGATTGGCTTATTAGTTACTATCGGTATCGGGACTAGTTTTGGGACGGTGCCGATTTTGGCGGCGATATTTGTGCCGTTGGCAATGGCCGGGGGCTTTTCCACCGGCGCCACGGTTGCGCTCATCGGTACCGCCGCAGCCCTCGGCGACGCCGGCTCCCCCGCTTCCGATTCGACGCTTGGGCCTACTGCCGGGTTAAATGCCGATGGGCAGCACGACCATATTTACGACACCTGTGTGCCGACTTTCTTGCACTTTGATATCCCGCTGATTATTTTCGGCACGATCGCCGCTGCATTCATCCTTTAAGGAACAGCGTGGCCGGCCGCACGGAATAATTCGTACCACTCAGGCCGGGTGAGTTCCAACCCGGAGCCGGCCGCTGCGTCCCGCACTCGGCTGGGTTGCGTAGTGCCCAACACGACCTGCCAATTAGCCGGGTGCCGCAATATCCAGGCGACCGCTACCGCATCGGGCGTTACTCCCTTTTCGGCAGCTAGCCGGTTGAGTACCTCATTGAGTTCTGGATACTTTTCCGACCCGATAAAAGGACCGTCAAAAAAGCCAGCCTGGAATGGCGACCAAGCTTGCAGGGTAATGTCGTGAATTCTGCAATAATCTACTACCCCGTTATCCCGATCAATTGATTGGTCTAAGGCGTTCATATTAATTGCCACGCCTTGGGCTATTACGTTGGCATGAGTAATGGAAAGCTGAACTTGATTTGCAATCAGCGGTTGTTTGACGGCAGTTTTTAGTAATTCGATCTGCCCTGGTTGCTGATTAGACACACCGAAATAGCGGACTTTGCCAGCATCTTGCAGTTCATCGAAGGCCCGAGCAACTTCTTCTGGCTCGACTAAGGCATCGGGACGATGCAAAAGCAGAATATCCAGATAATCAGTACCTAAGGCAACTAAACTCTCATCCACCGATTTCATAATATGGTCATAACTAAAATCGAAAAATGGCCCGGCTGGGTCGATTCCGCATTTCGATTGCAGAATCATTTTCTCCCGCATGGCTGGAGCATAATTTACTGCTTCAGCAAACCGCTTTTCGCAACCATGTAGGCCGCCATAAATCGCAGCATGGTCAAAGAAGCTAATCCCAACTTCCAGCGCAGCAGATACTAGGTTCTGAATTTCGGTATCGGACTTTTCTAAGATCCGCATCATCCCCAAAATAACTTCTGGAACGACTAAATCAGTACCCGGCATCGTAAAAGTCTGCACCTGGCCCACTTTAGCGGATGTCCACGATTATTGCGGTGGGCAACTACCCATCAATAATTAAAGCTAGCTCCGGAGCCACTTCCCGGTATCAAGCTGCGTGCTAGAAAAGCACGTTAAGCCAGCGCTAGAACACGCTCACGATAACGGTTTTGCAAATGTCGCCCGTTCAGCTATTTAGCGGTTACTAAACCCAGCAAGCTAAAGGTATGAACAAACGGACGAATCGGATATTGGCTCTTGGTCTCACTTTCGGTATCAGCATCGGTGGCGCACTGGTTCCGACTGCGGCGTTCGCTACTCCGCTGACCAGTGATGTTGTGAGTTCGGTCGCCTTACCAATGGCTTCTGGGCCAGTCACTCCGGGTGCGTTCTGCTCCGGTAAGGGCGCTACCGGCAAGACCAAGGCTGGCACCAAGATGGTTTGCAAAACTACTGCCAAAGATCAACGCCTGCGCTGGCGCAAAGCCTAATGCCACAGTCACAGGTACGCAGATATGACGTCCTGAGTGATTTCAATACTGTATATGACTTTCTAGTCGATACTTTCGATTTGAATACATTCAACTCATATCTGCTACCGGCTTATTGGGAGTATTTGCACCTACATCCCGAATTTGATTACCTGCACGCGGAGCGGATGGGGATTTGGCGATCCGATGATGGCATCGTTGGCGTGGTCGCATTTGATATGGCCTTGGGTGATGCACATTTGCACCCCTCCCCATCGCATGTTTATCTATTGCCACAAATGCTAGATTGGACCGAGCAAGAAATTTCCTTACCTATTACCGATGCCTCGGGCAATTTTGCAGGCAATCGCAAGCTCGGCGTTTGGGTTACCGACGCCGAAACTTCCAAGCGTGAATTGCTGCTCAATCGTGGTTATCAACTTGAATACCGAGAGCCTGTGCGCCTATTTTCTTATAGTCAACCATTTTCAGAACGAGCTTTACCACCTGGATATCGCCTTATTCAAGGCAGTGAAGTTGATCCGCAAAAACTTGGCGAATTTTGGTGGCAGGCATTTGAAAACCAAGGGCCCGTACCCGCCTCTCAGACCGATTTCGCCTTAAAACTCTTGAGTGCGCCGCACGGCATCGTAGATCTAATTACCGTTGTTGTATCGCCTTCTGGAGAATATGCCAGTGCTTTGGTTATGTGGGTAGATCCGGTAAATAAATTCGCTTACCTAGAGCCGATGGCCACGCACCCCAAACATCGCGGTTTAGGTCTAGCCACCGTTGCACTCACGGATGCAATGAAGCGTAGCCAAACGCACGGTGCCACAATGTGTACCGGCGGGCCACCGGAGTTTTATCAGCGCATCGGATTTCAAACTCCGATGTACCGAGAGCGCTATTCAAAGACTTTCTAATTCGCACTTCTCGATAATTCTCCCGACGGATTTCGGCTGTCGGGTTTAGCGCAGCCTGCTCATCGCAGCCCAAATTGCTTGCGCCAGTGAAGGTCCTATCGAATTTACCCGAGTCAGTTCCTGCGGACTTGCCTTCCGTACAGCAGCCCAAGAACCGAAATGCTCCAAAATAGCATCGCGTCGTTTCGGGCCTAAACCTGAGACACTTTCTAACGCTGCAACCGTATCCGCGTCCAGCTTTCGTTGAGCGGCAATCCGGCGCGCTTGCTCTGCCTTTTCTGCTGCCGCCCTCGCCTCGGCTTGGCGTATTTGCTCTCGTTCGGCAGAAACCTTGTCGGCATAAGCATTAACGGTTCTTAGTTTGCCCATTAATTCACCGATGCATAACTTCACCTTGCTATAGCTAGCTAGATAATTAGGTCGGTCATTTAGCGCGTTCGCATTTTCAGCTTTGCTAAGTTCCGCTTGAGCTTCCGCCAATTTTTCTTCGGCTAGATTCAGCAAAGTGTTTGCATCCGGTAACTCTAATTTGGCTATTTTCAGTTTTGCTTGAGAAAGCTTAATTTCACAATCCGCAATTTGCTTTCGCAGGTTTGTCAGGGTTTTTGGTGCGTCATCCAACGCGCCTTGATAAGAATTGATCACCCCGGCCTGGTTGGCGGTTTTCGTCGAGATAGCTTCACATAACTCAAGTACCCGGGCGGCATCCGATGATTCGTTTAGCTGTTGGGTACCATCAAATGCGCTTAACGCTTCTTGGAGTTTCCATGCTTCATTGACCTGCAGGTATGCCTCATTGATGGCGGTACGATGCGACGCCATCAGCGGCGTACCAAACGTGGCCTCCGCGAATCCTAGGTCTTGATTAGCTTGTTCCAATTCACTAACCGCTTCGGTAATCTTAGCTGCCAATGCTTGGGCATTTTCATGTACTTGAGAAATGTACTGAGCTTGTCTTTGCAATTTTCGGTTGCGAATTTTGAGAATTGCATAGCGTATTATCGCAGCAATGAGCGCAAAGAAAAGCAGCGCTACAAATCCACTCCCTAAGAAGCGCCCCAGCAGCCAACCGACTACCGCAGCGGGGACTAAGGTCAATAACGGCAAATTATCAACGAGTTTCATATTCGAATTAGGAACGAGGGCGTTGCTCACAACCAACTCCATCTCCGTCACGGTCTAACGCATCGTGGAACCCGCGCTCTCCGCGCAGGATCGGCCTACCTAGTACTTCCCAAACATGGGTGCAGTTGCGGAATCTCGCTGGGATGGACTCATCAGGCGTATCAGTGGTTGTTGGCGGCGCAACCGCTGCGGCCTGACGATCGCTTTCGGCCTGCTGCGCGGCTTCTCGCTCCATCCGTGCGCGTTCCGCTTCAATGCGTTCTTGCTCTGCTTGTGCGGCCGCCAGTTGAGCAGCTTTGGCTTCGGCTTCGGCTTCGGCCAACGCTTCCGCTTCAATACGCTTTTGTTCTGCCTCCACCGCGGCCAACCGCTCTGCCTCGGCTTGCGCAGCAATTATGCGAGCTTCCTCCGTTCGCCTGGCGATGGCATCGTCACTTAGCTTTACTAACAATATAACCGCAGTGTCGCGAGTAATTTCTTCGCCAACGTTGGGCCGCTGCTCATAAACTACCCAGTCGCTGAGGGCTTCGTATTCTAGCGATACATTGTTATCCGCAGTTAAAACAGCGTTTGATACATACCTTTGAGCTTCGATTTGCGCAACCTCGGCACTCAGCCCCACTACATCGGGCATCAGCGTTGGGGTAGTAGGCATGCCAATTAGTGCCGCAATAAACATCACTAACAAGAAACTTACCGGTCCAACACGTTTGCGGTGCATTAGGCCGCTGCCTTCTGCAATCAGCTTCTTTGCCATACTCCAGCTCCAAAATTGTGCGATTCAGTGACTTTCAAAATAGCAAATTGAAATCAAATCGGGTGAACATTTGCGCCTTGACAGCTAATTTGTGGCCGATGTTTCAGAATAGCCTTATGAGGCACCAGCAGAGACTGCTTCGCGGCAGGCAACTGTACCGCTGGGCTACCGCATCGCTCATTCCAATCACCCTGGTTTGCAGCTGCTCTACGTTGCCTTCCTCATTGCCATCAAATTCATCGTACATAACAACGTCCATAACAACGGACGGCATTACAGCCTTAGCGGCGGCCCAAGAGCTAACTATAAAAGGTCGCGCCCCTAAGACCGGTTATGATCGCAGCCAATTTGGGCAAGCCTGGGCAGACGTAGATCGAAATGGCTGCGACACCCGTAATGACATTTTGCGTCGTGATATGACAAACATTGAATTTAAAGAAGGTACTCACGATTGCAAAGTTTTATTCGGTCAATTAACTGACCCGTATTCTGGTAGGACAATTGATTTTGTGCAAGGAGCCAGTACCAGTAAAGCAGTTCAGATTGACCATGTAGTTGCCTTATCTGACGCTTGGCAAAAGGGAGCTCAAACGTGGTCTGAGGCCACTCGTGTAATTTTTGCTAACGACCCATTGAATTTAATAGCCGTTGACGGTCCGCTCAATCAACAAAAAGGTGACGGTGACACCGCCACTTGGCTCCCGCCAAATAAGTCATACCGTTGCCCTTTTGTTGCCCGCCAAGTCGCCGTCAAGCGCTTGTATGGACTTTGGGCGACCAGCGCCGAACGAGAAGCCATGATTCGAGTGCTGTCTGCTTGCCCCGATGAACCGTTGCCCGATGGCGGTTATGTAATCCCTGGCTCCCTAGAACCTGTCGCTGGAGTAACCGCACCTCGAAATGCCAGTAATGACCCGGGTTTCACTTCCCCTGCGAAACCAAGCCGATAATCTGGCATGCAATAAGCCACCTTTATCGGCTCGTCAGTAATCTTTAATCAGACGGCTAATGCCATATCCCGGTTGCTAGTAGAGGCTCCACGGCTCAAGAACACAGCAAACACAATAGCCACCCCGTAGGGTGGCTATTGTTTAAGTTAAATGCTGCGTCGTGCTACTCTCCCACCCCGTCGCCAGGGCAGTACCATCGCCGCTGTGGAGCTAAGCTTCCGGGTTCGGAATGGGACCGGGCGTTTCCTCCACGCTAAGAACACAGCA
>Ga0268261_10000061_pt1 | contig 72666 bp, 71 predicted proteins | sample TergutNc150P1_FD_190353 | JGI IMG/M metagenome (GOLD analysis project Ga0268261, IMG submission 190353) | Nasutitermes corniger P1 segment gut microbial community from laboratory colony in Florida, USA - Nc150 P1 (SPAdes) (version 2) | ecosystem: Host-associated > Arthropoda: Insects >... | reverse complement strand
AACAGTTCAACAACTGCTGGTTGAGGTGTAAAATGGGATAGAAATAGACAAAAAATCGAAGGAAAGACACTTTTTTGTGGTTTTCCTTCGATTTTTTATGGCTGATTTGGATTAATGGGTCAGCCTCTTTTTCGTTTATATAAGCGAGGTTGCCTCAAACATCTTCCAGCCACTTGAAAAGCCACACGTTTAGACGATTAGGGCAACTCCTAGTGTCTATGTTAAATGTTTGTCTTTTTTATTCTTAGGTTCTGTATCTTTTGTAGACCTTTTTTGCCGTAGATGAAGAAGTAGATGAGTAAGCCCATTAGGATTGGTGCGATTATCGCTGTTCTTAGTGAGCTAGTTAGACTTTCCGCCACGCTTAATTCTACCCAACGTCCGTTTGCCTCCCAGCGTGCTTCTTGCATAGGAACAGTCCAGCCGATAAATGTAGAGCCAACGATAGTTAGTGCTAGGGTTAGTCTTCTTAGTTGTGGAAGTAGCAGGTACTCTCCAGTATTTTCGAGGCTTAGTTTTGGATAGGCGTAAAAGACAATACCTAAGAACACGAGTGATATAAGAATTACAGTAATATAAGATACAGGCAGGCCGTTGCCGATTGCGACATCTAAGTAATTAACGACTATTCCGTTTAGTAAAGAAAAAGTCCGATTGTTTTCAAATGGTCGGTTAAGGATGAAATAAAGCTGACTTGCTCCACCCATACCGTAGATGATAAACAAAGCAAAACCAATCATGCTAAAGATTCCCGTTGCCACTTGTCCCATGATAACTCCAAAGAATGCGCCAAATGAAAGCAAAGCGACTAGATAGAGCGTGTTAAAAATAAGGCTAGGCAGGACGTCTGAAAAACCTATATTCATATATGGACTAGGAATACGGTTGAAGATTATCAGATACTTGATAATTTGGCTGATGATAAATGCAAGGCTCAATGGTGCAAACAAGAGCAAGATTTTTGCTTGCAATATGTCCAGTCGTTTAAAACGTGAGCTGAACAAAAATTGTATGAAACGGGTGCGTGTGTCTAAATAGAAGAACAAGAAACCTACTAGCATAGTGCCGAATATTATGAAAACTCCGTAGGTTCCAAAAGAAGTACCTTGGGTCGTCACACCGTTAGAACCTTGCGGAAACAGTTCGGTAAAACCGGTTAAGTTCCACTCAGGTGCATCTTTTCTTAGAGAAAGTCGGAAAGTACGAATATTAGCAAGAGATACTTCATCTCCAAACTGTCGTTCAAAGGAACTTGCCTCGTCTTGCATTTGGAAAAATCTTAATGGTGCATCTTCAGGTACATCAGCCATTTGCCAAGCAATATCATCTACAAATTGCGAAGAATTCAACCATTGATAACTTAAATCCCATTCATTAACAAAAGTTCTTGCTGAATACAACTGCACACCCAAAATAAGTATGCAAACTGCTCCAATAAACAACCTATACCTTTTCCAACATAAATTCATCAAATCTTTCATTTTCACATCTCCCTTATACAATCAACTGATAATCTTTTTCACTAGTCAGATTTGCCTCGAAGAAATCTTCCAGTGTCAGTGGCAATTCTTCATTCAGCACAGGCTGCATTGCTTCGATTTTGTCGATGATTTCTTGCGAATAATCGTTGAAAACCACCGTAATCACGCGCCCCTCAATCCTTAGTGCCTTGCTTTCGTCTTTTAGCCACTGCGGAATCTCACGGTCGCGAAGGACTAATTGCACCTTGCGGGCTTTTGATTTGAAGTCTTCTAACTGAATATCTTGCGCAATCGTGTTGTCTTTTAACATCAAAGCTCTATCAACTATTGCCTCTAGGTCGTTGAGATTGTGCGATGAAATCACGACGGACTGCTTGCTGTCGGCTAAGTGATTGAGTAACAAACGCACGACATTTTTACGGATAATGACATCCAGTCCATCAAATGGCTCATCCAAAAATAGATAACGTGCATTTGAGCAGATGGCCAAAATCATTTTGAACAATCCTTGCATACCTTTACTCATAGAGCGATAGCGCAAGTTTTCATTAAGGTCGGTCTGTTTCAACAGCTCCTTGAAGTTATCTTTTTCAAACTTAGGATAGTTAAGCGCATAAAACTCGCCGATAGATTTAAGCGTATTGCCAGCAAGGAAGGAATACTGCTCGTCAATGTAGAAGATATCCGAGCGCAAATGCGGATGTTTATTAATATCTTGCTCATCAATCAAAATCTGCCCATCATCTAGTAGATAGTGACCGGCAATCGTGCGAAAAAGGGTCGTCTTCCCAACACCGTTTCGTCCAATCAGTCCAGTAATCTGATGACTAAAAAGCTCAACATTGATATCTTCAATAATCAGCTTGCCATCAATAGACTTCTTCAATCCTTGAATTTTCATTTTTCTTCCCCCTTATAAATGGCGTTGACCCATTCTTTTATTTCTTTGGCGGTAATGCCAGCGAATTTTGCTTCCATAATAATCGGATGCAGGCGTAGTTTCCATTCATTAATCCGCTCATCAGCTGGTGCGTCTTGTACTAGCTCGTTGACGTATGTGCCAAGCCCTTTTTTAGTGATAATCACACCTTCTTGCTCCAAACTCTTGTAGGCTTTGGCGATGGTGTTAGGATTCATCATCAACTTGCTCGCCAGCTCCCGCACGCTTGGAAGTTTTTCGTCAGGCTCAAAGATACCCAACAAAATGTTCTGCTTGACCGAAAGGATAATCTGCTCATAAAAGGGCTGAACACTGGTCTTATCAATAGAAATCATCGCATTTCCCCCTATTTATTTGTATAAGTGAACTACACGGAGCAATACACTTATTGAGTGTATTATCATACACCATACACTTGATGTCAAGAAAAAAGTTGGAAAAATTGAAATAAATCCACATATTACACATGCTAGAGCTAGATGGTAGGTGTACTAGTATAATGAAAAGAACGGATATTCAAAAGAAAATGTCATTTCCTGAACACAACAAGTAAATAAATAAGTCAAGATGTTTTCGCTCGTTTTGTGATACAAAATTACTATATGGTTATAAACTTTACCTAAATTATTAAAAAGTTCTTGATAGAAGATGGAAAATAGATTAATATATACCCTGTAATTAAATTATAAAATGAGAAATAGGAGTACATAGAATGAAAAAGAAATTACTAGCTTTAGCACTAGGGTTCATGTCTTTAGCAGTGTTAGCAGCGTGCGGCACCAACAATAATGCAGCGGTTGACGCACAAGAGGAAAACCCAACCTTTACCATGGCAATTTCAGGCTCGCCAACTTCTACCAACCCAATCGTTGCAGGCGACCGCTTTGGTTTGACGGTTGTAAATATGATTTATTCGCCACTGGCACACTTGAACGCTAACGGCGAAACAGAGCTTATCTTAGCAGAAAACTACCAAGTCTCAGAGGATGGTTTGACTATCACAGTTGACCTTAGACAAGGAGTTTTATGGTCGGACGGCGAGCGTTTCACTTCAGCTGACGTAGTGTTTACTTATGAAGTCATGGCAGACCGTGAAAATGGCAACTACTTAGATATGTGGATTGATGAGGAAGTTATTTCAGTAGAAGCGAATGGCGACTATCAAGTAATTTTCACATTGCCAAGCGTTTCAGCAGCAGCTATCAGCAATCTTTTAATCCGCAACTACATCATTCCTCAGCACGTATTTGCTGGTGAGGAGGATTTTTCAGCACATGATTTACTAGCTGACCCAGTTGGTACAGGACCTTACGTTCTAGTAAACCACGTTCATGGCGAATACCTACAATTTGAGGCAAACCCTCATTACTTTGCGGGCGTTGTGAATATTCCAAACGTTACATTACGTATTATCGAAAATGCAGATACTCAAAGAGCGGCTCTACAAAGCGGACAGATTGACGCAACAGTTATCTTCCCAGCAGACATTGCAGACTTTGATGCAAATGCTATCAACGTTCACCCATTCTCAGAAAACCGTGTAGGCTATTTAGGATTGAACGTAGCAACAGAAGAACTAAGTGATGTCCGTGTACGTCAAGCTATCCGTTATGCTTTGAACACACACGACATGAATATCGCGGCTTACTTGAGCGAAGAATTCTTCAACACGCCAGTAACATTCTTACCACCAAACAATCCATTTGCGACAACTGATGTCAATGACTTTGCACAAGACCTAGAGCGTGCGCGTAAATTATTGGCAGAAGCAGGCGTTGAAAACTTAACCCTAAACCTAGGATTCGGCTCAACTGACCCAGCAGCAACTATTCAAGCAACACTTATCCAAGAACAGCTTGCACAAATTGGTATCACTGTAAACCTCGAAGGTGGCGACGCCTCAGCAATGTTTGTTCACTTGCGTGAGCCGGGCAATACACACTACAATATGTGGTTGGGCGGCTACATCATGGGTAACGACCCAGATAGCTACCGCGTATTATTCCACTCAGCAGGCGGTTCAAACTTCTGGAACTATTCAAGTGAAGCAGCTGACGCTTTGTTCAACCAAGCAGCAGTAGAGCTAGACGAAACAGCTCGTCAACAGCTTTATGTAGAGTTGCAACAAGTAATCAACGACGATTCAATCATCGCACCAATCGTTGACAATTTGCGTATCTTAGCAGTAAACAACCGTATTGGCGGTGTAGAAGAAGCAGGACTTGTGCCGATTTATACATTCCAAGATATGTCTAAACTATACATTCGTTAATCTATTAATGAGATTTGCTTGATGGAAGTCGAATGAACGGTATTTCCCTTTTGTGAAACGTCAGCAATCGGGGCTTATGCCGAAGTCGTCCGTCTGCCTTGCCCTAGGAACATTAGAGCAGCAGGACGGAAGCGACTTCGGCAAAAAACGCCGAATTCCATTCCTCGCGAGCCTCAAACAGCCACTAAACGCTAAAGCGTTAAGTGGCTGTAATTCTTTCGCGCCTAAGTCGCTGCGGGAATGTTCCTAGGGCAAGGCTGTCGGACGACTTCGACATAAGCCCCTAAGATTTACTTCTACATCAGCAATCATCATCTACCTAAGGAGGAAACTCATGCGTTTTGTATTAAAACGTATAGCGCAAGCTATTCCCTTATTATTACTCATCTCATTTCTGGTCTTTTTCCTTATCGAACTAGCACCTTTTGATGTGATTGATACTCTGATTACACCCAATATGGCACCTGAACAAATCGAAATGCTCCGCCAAAGACATGGCTTAAACGAGCCTTTTCTAATCCGCTATCTCTTTTGGATTGGTGGGATATTAAGAGGAGATTTTGGCAATTCTTTATTAACAGGTGTTCCGATTGCACAAGAGTTAGCAACTCGTATTCCAAACACCATTCGCTTAATTCTTCCCTCTTATTTGACTGCACTCGCTTTAGCAATTATTCTAGGAATGCTTGCCGGTGCCAATAAAAACAAATGGCTAGACCAAATCATTGACAGCTTTTGCTCCTTGACGATTGCCATGCCTACTTTTTGGTTTGCTCTTTTATTGATTTATTTCTTCGGCATTCGTTTGAACATCTTCCCAATTTTGGGAATGTACACTATCGGTCGCCAGCGAACTTTGATAGATTATCTGCAACATTTTGCTATGCCTTATATGACATTGACCTTTGCCTTTTTGCCGGGTTTGACGCGGTTTATTCGTTCCTCGACCATTACTCAGTTAGAAGAAGACTATGTTTTAGTGCAAAAGGCCTTTCATGCAAGCAAGTTTGAGATTTTCAAGAACCACATCAGTCGTAACATTATGATACCAGTGGTTACGCAGATTGGAATGGCTTTGCCTATGCTGGTTACAGGTGCCATTATCACGGAGAGCGTCTTTAGCTGGCCGGGAATTGGTCCTTACTTGATGGGGGCAACTCGTGCCATGGATTACCCTATTATCATGGCGATTTTGCTCTTGTCTTCCACACTAGTTATTCTAGGCAATCTTTTGTCGGATGTCCTTTATTCTGTCGTTGACCCGAGAATTAGGAGGGCTGGATGATGAAACAGTTAAGAAAAGTATTGCAAGAAGCGCCATCTTATTGGCTGGCGATTTTCTTTTTGAGCCTTTTGATTTTACTAGCTTTACTAGCTCCGCTCTTGCCACTTGACCCGACAACGACGAATGTTAGCAATATGAACCAATCGCCTAGCCTTGCCTATTGGTTTGGTACAGATGAATTGGGGCGTGATTACTTTGCTCGTGTAGTTTATGGTGGGCGAATTTCGCTGGTTGTTGGCTTGCTTTCCATGTTGAGCGCAACAACTATCGGTACTTTTGTTGGACTGGTTTCGGGCTATTTCGGTGGATTGATTGATAATGTTCTCATGCGTTTGGTGGATGTCTTGTCCTCTATTCCGTGGCTGGTTTTGGTAATTGTGCTGAGTGCACTCTTAAGACCGGGGCTAACGACCATTATTATCGTGATTGGCTGTTTTTCATGGATGGGCATTGCACGATTGGTACGGGCAGAAACGATTGCAGGAAAGACCAATAATTATGTTGATTACGCCTCTTTTTTAGGTGTAAAAAACTTCTTAGTCATTAAGCGACACATTTTCCCTCTGGTTTTGCCAACGCTACTGGTTGCAGCAACTAATAGTATCTCAAGCTCTATCATGACAGAATCTGCCTTGAGCTTTCTAGGTATGGGCATTCAACCACCAATGGCATCATGGGGCAATCTCCTGCAAGGAGCGCAAAGTGCCTTGCAACGCGCACCACACATGGCAATCCTACCCGGGCTTTTTATCGCTTTAACCATCTATTCATTCAACAAACTAGGCAATCTGGTACAAGCATTGCTAGACAAAGGAGCCTAATATGGAAAACATTCTGCAAGTCAAACAGCTAAAAGTCGATTTTCATCGCAAAAAAGAAGAACCACTTCCTATTATTCGCTCCATTGATTTAGCCATTCCAAAGAATAAAATCGTCGGTATTGTCGGTGAGTCTGGCTCTGGAAAAAGCATGAGTGTCAAGAGCTTGCTAGGGCTGACACCTGATTCCATGAAAGTATCTTTTGACGAACTCACTTACAATGGAAAAAACGTCACGCCACAAGAACAACTGCCTATCTCCATGATTTTTCAAGACCCGATGACCTCGCTCAATCCAGTACGCAAAATCGGCTTTCATCTAAACGAAGTATTAAATCGGAGAAACAAGAAAAGCAAGTCGGCAAATTTTGAAGATGTCATTCATCATCTGAGCCTAGTCGGAATTGACAATCCTGAAAAAAGATACAATCAATACCCACATGAACTATCAGGCGGAATGCGCCAGCGGGTCATGATTGCTATGGCACTCCTTGCAAAACCAGAGCTCCTGATAGCAGACGAACCCACAACTGCACTCGATGTGACCATTCAAGCACAAATACTTCGATTGATTAAAAAATTACAGCTGGAAAATGAATTATCCGTCGTCCTAGTTTCTCACGATTTCGGTGTAATCGCTGGGATGTGTGACTTTGTCAAGGTCATGTATCAAGGAAAAGTCGTCGAAGAAGGCACCACAGACGAAATTTTCTACAATCCACAGCACCCTTACACCAAAGAATTAGTGAAAGCCTCCATGCTCAGTGGCGAAACCTTACACACCATTCAAGATGTGGAAGCAATTCAGGATGATTTACGTAAAGAAACCATCAGCCCAACCCACCGCGTTTGGCTAAATCAGGAGGTAGCTCATGGAAGAATTGATTAAAGTAGAAAACATCAGCAAATCTTTCTACTCCGCACAAGGACTTTTCAGCAAAAAATCCGAAACCAAAGCCCTGAAAAACGTCAATCTAACCATCAACAAAGGCGAAACTTTCGGGTTAATAGGCGAATCAGGTAGCGGCAAAACCACACTAGGAAGAATCATTCTAGGCTTAGAAGAAGAAAGTGACGGCGATATCACATTCGCAGGGCTCAAAAGAAATGCCAAAAACAAAAGCCAAATTCAAAAGAAAATGCAAGTCATCTTTCAAGACCCATTTTCATCACTCAACCCATACCTGAGTGCATTAGAAAGCGTAATGGAGCCATTGCTTCTACATACCAACAAAGCTGAGGCACAAGAAAAAGCACTAGAAATCTTAGAGTTGGTCGGAATTAATAAAGAAAACGCTCAAAAACGCCCCAAAGCATTCTCGGGCGGACAAAGACAGCGTATTTCCATCGCTCGTGCGGTCGTGGCAAATCCAGAATTTATCCTGTGTGACGAGCCAACTTCGGCACTAGATGTCAGTATTCAGGGGCAGATTATCAACTTGCTGAAAGATATCCAGAAGAAACTCAATCTGACTTATTTGTTCATTTCTCATGATTTGTCGGTCGTGCGATTTATCTCTGACCGTGTGGCAATCATGTATAAGGGACAAATTGTTGAAATTGGTCCAACTACTGACATTTTCGCTAATCCTCAGCATAGTTATACAAAGCATTTGCTCAACTCAGCACTGCAAGCTGACCCAGTGAAAGCTCGGGCGCAAATGTTGGAGATAGAGGAAAACTACACACCACAGGTTCTACAAACTGATGGAGAGTGGAAAGAAGTTGCGGAAAAGCATTTTGTTTTGAAATAAAAAAGTTCCGGCCGTAAATTATCGGCTGGAACTTTTTTATCCAACAAAACCAAAATACAACAATCCAACCGCCACTAGCAAAAATCCAACGCCACAAGCCACACGCACAGACATCTTATACCGATGCGTATTCCGTGGAATAGCAAGCGTTGCGCCTATTAAAGCTCCACCAACTGCTCCGCCAATATGTCCCCAAATATCAATACTAGGCATAAAGATATTTATCCCTAAATTAAGCACAATCAGCATAATATACTGCTGGGAAAGTGCCTGAATATAGGAATTATCCGGAAAGAAATACTTGAGGACAACAAATCCGGCAAACATTCCGAACAAAGAAGTAGAAGCACCAGCAGAAAGCGCACCGCTCAAGGCAAAGCTAAAGATATTTCCTAAAATACCACTCAAAAGATAAAGCAATAGAAAACGAACATGACCATACATATCTTCCATGAGTTTGCCCATAAAATAAAGGGTCGCCATGTTCAAAACAAAATGCGTCCAACCGATATGAATGAAGATAGGCGTGATAAATCGCCACCACTGCCCCTGACGCACCATAGGCGGCCACATGGCACCCATGCGTAAAAGCATGAGTGGGGATTGGGAATTGCCCATGCGCAAGAGTGGGCCGACAAATTCCATGTATAAAAAGACCAATGTAGTAATAGCTAAAATCGCGTAAACCACTAGCGGTTCGCGCAAAAGTCGTCGTTTTTTGTAAGGGTTCATAAAATTCTTCCATTCGTAAGTATTTTTGCTACCGGATAATCAAATCTATCTGGCTGCCAGTTTGAATTTAACTGAAAAGGAAAGGCAAGCGAGATAGTCGCACCGTGAAAGTTTTTCAGATAAGTATCATAAAATCCACCGCCAAAACCAATTCGGTAGCCTTTGTCATGAAAAGCCACACCGGGAACAAGTAGCAGGTCAATCTTGTCGGGCGATAAGATTTGGCTGTCATCTGCGGGTTCTAATAAATCAAAAGAACTCCGAACCAGCTCAGTTTCTTCATCATAAAGACAAAAATCCATGTGCGGTTTTTCTTTGGTTTTAGGAATGGCGACCAGTTTTTCCTCAAGGCGAGCTTGCTCAATGATAGGCTGAGTATTGATTTCTATATTTTGAGAAAGCGTTAGCCCAATCGTTTTGGCATTTTTCCATTCATCTGTTTGGTAAAGTTTTTGGTACAATTCCTTTTCCAGCATGGTTTTCGCTGCTGGATTTTGCGCAAAATCACGGAGATTTGCTAGCATTTGTTTTCTTAAGTTTACTTTTTCCATGTTTCTATTGTAACACAAATCAAAGTTAGCCGAATTGATATTTTTCTAAAAAAGTGGTATTCTTCCTTGAGCAAAGAAAGGCGGTGTCAAAATGGGGAAACTGATGATTTTACTGGTTCAATTCTACAAACGATTTATCTCGCCCATGCTGCCGCGCAGTTGCCGTTATTATCCGTCTTGTTCGACCTATATGATTGACGCCATCCAAATGCACGGTGCCATAAAAGGATTACTCATGGGAACAGCTAGAATATTACGCTGCAATCCATTTGTTCCCGGTGGCATTGATTATGTGCCGGAGCATTTCAGCCTAAAAAGAAATCCCAAGCAAACCCACGATGAAAACGAGCATTTGCACAAATAGCAATGCTCGTTTTCTTGTATGTTGGTTCTGAGAAATAAGTCTGGAACCAGTTTTTCCCTACCAACATTCCCATAGGCGATTAGGCGAAAATAAATTGAGGTTGACCAAATAAGTTGGAAGCCACTTCAAAACACGAACGTTGACACAGCGGTTTAGGCGTGAATGAATTACTTACTCTTATCGCTTTAGCGATTAGAGTAAGTTTGAGGCTCACGAGGAATGGAATTCGGCGGTCTTTGCCGAAGTCGCTTCCGTCCTGCTGTCTTAACGTTCGTGTTTTGAAGTGGCTGGAAACTTATTTGGTCAACCTCTTGAGGCTTGCATTCTGCTGTTTTATTGTTGGTAGGGAAAAACTGGCAGAAGACTTATTTCTCAGAGCCGTGCCTATTTATCCAAAGGAATTCGCACAGTAAACACCGAGCCAACGCCAACCTGACTTTCCAGATGAATACTCCCACCTAACAAGCGAACATTGTTCTCCACAATGGAAAGCCCCAGTCCAGTTCCGCCAGCAACACGCGTTCTCGCCTTATCCACCCGATAAAAACGCTCAAAAATCCGTGCCTTGTTTTTCGGGTCAATCCCAATACCCGTATCCTTAACAAAAATCACTAAATTATCTTCTTCAAGGTCAAAATGAATGTCAATTTCCTTGTTTTCAGGCGTATAGGCAACTGCATTTTCCACCAAATTCTTGATAATGGGCTGGAAAATCTCAATTTGGGTAGCAAATTCAAAATCCTTATCTCCAGTAATTTCCACCTTGAGATGCTTGTCATCAATCTTGCGCTGATAACTTTCCACCAAATCACATAAAAAGGCATAAAGATGAAGATTTTGTTTTTCGACTTCATAAGGATTGTTGTCACGAGAAAGCATGAGGATTTCCTGAATGAGTTTTTCCAAACGTTTGGCATCCTTTTGCATAATCTCAACAAAAGTTCGAGAAATCTCCACATCCTCAATCGCACCATCCAAAAGTGTTTCAGTAAAGCCGATAAGAGAAGTAACTGGCGTTTTTAGCTCATGGGAAACATTTCCCACGAAGTCCCTTTGCATCCGCTCCAACTGGCGAATTCTAGTCAAATCATAAGCGGAACCAATCAGCTGAATTTCTGAATTTTCATCATCAATATAACGCAAGGAAAGCTCGAAATCGTTTAAACTTCCATCATTTAGACGGATTTCTTCGGTCATGTCTTCCCGATAATTCATGGCTTGCTGGATTAAAAGGCTCAGCGCTGGAATACTGGCAAAAGCACTCAGATAATCCTGCCCAACAAGTGTTGTCTTATGCAAAAATTTCATAATCTGCGGATTGGCAAGCTGGATAATGCCCTCTTTATTAATGAAAAACACACCAATCATCAAGTGGTCAATAAATTGATAGAACTGCTCTTCGGTAGAAACGTATGCCTGATAGGTCTTAGACATGGTCTTAGACAGCTGATTAATCGTGTCATAAAGCTCATTCATCTGAGAGGATTCACTAAGAATAGAGCGCCGTTTTCCCGGGTCGTTCAGACTTTTCTTCAAAATAGGCAAAATGGTTTCAATGGGCTTATTCTTTTGATGAATTAATCGGATTGCTAAAATCGCCAAAACGACATAGACAATCGTCAGGACCACCACCATATAGCTGCGGAAGGTCTCAATAGATTGCGAAAAGGTAGCAGTTGACTCCGCCATCCGAACATAACCTAAAAGATGTCCATCATCCATAACCGGTTTAGCCACATAAAGAATTTGCACATTAGGGTCGCTATTGCTAGCTCGAATGTCATAACCAATCGGCGCTCCTTGAGCCACCGTCCGTAATTCTGGAGGAGTGATACTATCGCCTAGATTGCCCTCGCTGTCAAAAAAAGGAAAACCTCGCTGGTCAAAAAAGGTCAGACGCTCATGGTCATAGCGGATAAAGTCATTGACCAAGCGCGACTGCTCGGGATTTAACCGCCGTACATTTGCGATTTCTTCAAAGGAAAAATGGTCTAGGAAAAAAGCAATCCGTCCTTGCAACAAATTGGTCTGCTGATTGCGAATATTGTTTTGGAAGACATAATTTCCCCCAAAAATAGAAAGGGTAAAAAGCCCTGTCAATAAACTCAAAACCAGCAAAATTTCCCGCATGGAGCTGATTTTTCTTCTCTTCTTCATTTATTTGTTCCTTTCAAAACTTACTCCTTTGGTGCTTGAAAACGATAGCCGAAACCACGAACTGTAACCAAATACTGTGGTTTTTTCGGGTCAAGTTCAATCTTTTCTCGAATATGAGAAATATGCACATCCACAATCCGTGTTTGCCCCTCAAAATCAAAGGACCACATACGGTCTAAAAGCACATCGCGTGAGATAATTCGGTCTTTTCTTTGCATGAAATAAACCAAAATCTCAAATTCTTTTGGTGTTAGCTCAATTTCTTGTCCGCGAACTCTGACGCTGTATTCTTCCTGATTAATATCAATCTCGCCGATAATCAAATGATTGTCAGTATTCAGCACTTCCGGTTTTTTCTCTGTCTTTGCCTCTACTGGACGAGAAAGTTCCTCCCGACGAAAAATAGCTTTCATACGAGCAATCACTTCACGAGGAGAAAAAGGTTTGGTCAAATAATCATCCGCACCAATTTCTAAGCCGATAATCTTTTCAATCGGATCATCCTTAGCTGTCAGAATAAGGATTGGTGTATCAATCTTTTCTCGGCGAAGTTTCTTGGTAATATCCATCCCATCCATACCCGGTAACATAACGTCCAGCAGCAAAAAGTCATAATGATTTTCCAGTGCTTTTTGATAGCCCTCTAGTCCGTCATTGGCAGTATTAACGGCATAGCCCTCTTTTTCTAAGTTGTATTTAAGTAGAGTAACGATTGATGCTTCATCATCAACAATCAGAATTTTCTTCATATTAAAGTTCCCTCTTTTTCTAACATTTCTAACACTTTACCTATTTTAGCAGAAAAACAAGCGAGTTTAAATATAATTATGGCAAGAAACATTGACTATCTTCCAATTACAATATACTATATTCTTTGTGGAGTTGAGAATATGCAAATAGAAAAAACCAACCGTATGAACAGCTTGTTCGAGTTTTATTCGACCTTGTTGACGCAAAAACAGATGAATTACATCGAATTGTATTACGCATTTGATTATTCACTGGGCGAGATTGCTCAGGAGTTTGAGGTTTCAAGGCAGGCTGTTTATGACAATATCAAGCGCACGGAAAAATTGTTAGAAGATTACGAAAGAAAACTCGGCTTATTTTCCAACTATATGGTGCGCGGTGAAATACTAGATGAACTTATCAGCAAATATTCTGAGGATAAGTATCTGCTAGGCAAATTAGAAGAATTACAAGAAATAGATGAAAGCTAGAGAGGTTATTGATAATGGCATTTGAAAGTTTAACCAAACGCCTGCAAGATGCTATGGGCAAATTGCGCAAAAAGGGCAAAATCACTGAAAATGATGTAAAAGAAATGATGCGAGAAATCCGTCTAGCCTTACTGGAAGCCGACGTTGCTTTACCAGTGGTGAAGGAGTTTACCAAATCAGTAAGAGACCGAGCTGTTGGCTCAGAAGTCTTAGAAACACTGAATTCAGCTCAACAAATCGTCAAAATCGTTGATGAAGAATTGACCAAGACATTAGGTGGGGAGACTGTCGGACTGAATAAGTCTGAGAAAATCCCGACCATTATCATGATGAGCGGTCTGCAAGGGGCTGGTAAAACAACTTTTGCTGGTAAGCTTGCTAATAAATTAGTCAAAGAAGAAAACGCACGTCCATTAATGATTGCAGGCGACGTTTATCGTCCAGCCGCTATCGACCAGCTGAAAACTCTAGGAGAAACCATTAACGTTCCAGTATTTGATATGGGCACAGAAGTTTCGCCAGTTGAGATTGTCCGTCAAGGTCTAGCACAAGCTCGTGAGAACAAGAACGACTATGTTTTGATTGATACGGCGGGTCGTCTGGCGATTGATGAAGTCCTCATGGATGAGTTGAAACAAATCAAAGCAGTCGCTCAGCCTGATGAAATCCTGCTCGTAGTTGATGCCATGACTGGTCAAGATGCCGTCAATGTTGCTGCTAAATTTAATGAAGATTTGGGTATTACTGGGGTTATCATCACAAAACTTGATGGCGATACTCGTGGTGGTGCCGCACTTTCTATTCGTCAGGTAACTGGTGCACCGATTAAGTTTTCTGGTACTGGTGAAAAACTGACTGACCTTGAAGTGTTCCACCCTGAGCGTATGTCTAGCCGTATCTTAGGTATGGGTGACATGTTGACCTTGATTGAAAAGGCTCAACAGGATTATGATGAGAAAAAAGCAGAAGAACTCGCGCAAAAAATGCGTGAAAACTCTTTTGACTTTAACGATTTTATCGAGCAAATGGACCAAGTCAACAATATGGGACCTCTGGAAGACCTTATCAAGATGATTCCGGGCATGAATCAAATGCCGGGCATTGACAATATGCAGATTGACCCTAAACAAATGGCACGTCAAAAGGCAATGGTGCTTTCCATGACACCAGCCGAGCGTGAAAATCCAGATATTCTCACACCACAACGCCGTCGCAGAATTGCTAAAGGCTCAGGAAATACCGTCATTGAAGTGAATAAGATGATTAAATCTTTCAATCAAGCAAAAGAAATGATGCAAATGATGACGAACGGCAGCATGGACCAAATGATGAGCCAAATGGGCATGGGTGGCGGCATGCCGGGTATGCCGGGCGGTCGTGGTCTCAAAGGGAAATTAGGCGACATGGCGATGAAACAAGCCATGAACCGCATGAATAAACAACTTAAAAAGAAAAAGAAAAAGAGGTAGTAATATGAGCGTAGATATCGATTGGAACAACCTGAAATTTGGCTATATCAACCTGCCAGCCCGTTATATTTCTTACTACAAGGATGGCAAATGGGATGACGGTGCATTAAGTGACAACAACCAGCTTAGCATCTCAGAAGCATCCAGTGCCCTTCATTATGGACAACAAGCCTTTGAAGGCTTGAAAGCTTACCGCACCAAAGAAGGCAAAATCCAACTCTTTCGTGTCGATGAAAATGCCAAACGTCTAAATCGCTCAGCGGACAGATTGCTCATGCCACAGGTACCAGAAGAAAAATTCATCGATGCAGTTATGCAGGTCGTTAAGGCAAATGAAGAATACGTAGCTCCATACGGAACTGGCGCAACCCTTTACCTGCGTCCTTTGCTAATCGGTGTAGGGAACACTATCGGTGTGCACCCATCTGATGAATATTTGTTTACTGTATTTGCCATGCCAGTTGGCCCTTACTACAAGGGTGGGATGTCTCCTAGCAACTATTTGGCAAGCTTTGACTATGACCGTGCAGCAACTTTTGGTACAGGTCAGTCAAAAGTTGGCGGAAACTACGCAGCAAGCCTACTTCCCGGTCAAGCGGCAAAAGCACAAGGTTTCTCAGATGTTGTCTATTTAGACCCAGCAACACATACAAAGATTGAAGAAGTCGGTGCGGCAAACTTCTTTGGTATTACCAAAGACGGCACATTCATCACGCCAAATTCTCCGTCCATTCTACCATCAATCACAAAGTATTCCTTGCTTTATCTAGCTGAACACCGTTTGGGCTTAAAAGCAGTCGAAGACGATATCTTACTCAGTGAGCTAGATAAGTTCGCTGAAGCGGGTGCCTGTGGAACAGCAGCAGTCATCTCGCCAATTGGAGCTTTGCAGGTGGGCGACAAACGCCATGTTTTCTATTCAGAAACAGAAGTTGGACCTATTACTCGTGCGCTTTATGATGAGTTGGTGGGTATTCAGTTGGGCGATAAGCCAGCTCCAGAGGGTTGGATTACGGTTGTTGAATAAATAAAAATCAAAAAGCTGCGCATGATTATCAAAAATCATGAGCAGCTTTTCTATGCTATTTATTAAAAATCTTCGGACCTTTACGCATATTCTTTTGGTCGTTTTTGGGTTTAGAATTTGCCTGATTGGCTCTGCCGCCACCTTGTTTATTTTTGATAATTTCTAGCATTTTTTCTTTTTTATCCATGTTCGTTTCCTCTTTTCTTAGCCTTGCGTATTATAGCACGATAATCCATTTATGCAAAAAATTAATGCAAGTCGAAAATCCAACCGCTTAACTTTGCGCTAAATATTTGGTCGTATTCCTTGTTGTAATAAACAGTGACAGATACTTTACCCTCAGGCAATTCTACTGTCCAACCAGCTTTTCCCTCAATATCTGCACCACCCGGATAATATTGTGTGTACTCAATCAAGCTGTCTGGCTCACGTCCAATTAGAGCGATTAATTCCGTCATTGAAGTACCGTCGTAATAGCCATAATCTCCACTATTCGCATTTTTCTTGAGATGTCCTAGCTTGATAGACTGGAATTTTTCATAAGTCCAACCGGGCATTTCTTCGATATGCTCTTTTGCAAATGCGTCTTCTTCTTGCTTGTCGCTTTCAATGTTGCTAGTGTCGGGTTGAGCCATTTGGTCAACTGCTGGTACGAAAGGTTTTTTTTTGTGTTTCTTGACCTTCTTGCGTTGTGTTAGCAATAGGTTGGGTTTCAGCTATTTGGGCTGTTTCCTTGCTTGTATGATTATGAAAGACAACTCCTGCAACCGCCACAAATGCAATGGCTATTGCTCCTAGACTAAGCCAAATATTCACGCGACTTTTGTGCTTGCTTTGAGAAGTTTGGTATTCTGAATGACAGTATAAGCAAGCAGTTTTGTATTTATCCTGCTGAAATTCCTTAGAGCCACAGTTTTGGCAAGTCATTCCTCGTTTTTTAATAGTTTTCAATAAATCTCTCCTGTGAGTAATTTGGTTGTTATCTGGTCTGTATCTTTGTCATAGATGATGATAACAGTCACGTTGCCGTCATCTAATGCAAGTCCACTATCCCATTTGGCTGTGGCAGATACGCCACCGCCCATCGCACGCCCTTCTTCAATAGTGTCAGGCTGTGTGCCAATTTCTTCAAGTAATTCAGAAAAAGTCATCCCGCCCTCATAAGTCGGGTATTTGCTGGCTTGTTCAATCCTTTGTCTTGCTAGGAGAATGCCATTGTATTTCTCCACACTCCAGCCTGCCACTGCCTGAATGTTTTCTCTGGCAAATCTTTGTGAACTCATGGCTCTTTTAGCAGGAGTGTTGCTCGGTTGGGTTGAAGTTTCAGTAGTATCGAGCAAAGTGGAACTTTGCGTTTGACTTGAAAGTACGATTTCTTGACTATCATCTCTTGCTTGCGGCGCTTGATTGTTTGTTGCTAAAAACAAAGAAAGCCCTAGAATACCCACAGCTAAGGAGCTAATAGCCAGCCAAATACTCCTGCGACTTCGCCTTTGCAAAAAGTTCTGCTGGTATTCGCTATGGCAATAACTACATATTTTCTTGTCTTCTTTATAGATAAAAGTGGATGCACCACAATTCTTACAATTCACCAATTTATTCATAAGTTTTCCTCTTTAAAAAATCCATTGCTAATAGTAACACAAATCCAGCCCTATCGTTTGAAAAAGAAAGAGATTTAAGCAATTCCTTAGAAAAACTATGCTAAAATAGAGTGATTAAATAGAAAAGAGTTATCTAATGAAAAAAATCTCCGTAAAAGACCTAATTGAATTCGTCCTGAAAAAAGGCTCCATCAATAGTAAAGATGGCTCTTCTTCTTTGCATACAGCGCTTGAGGGCAGTCGCATTCACCGCCAGTTGCAAAAGGAACTCAAGGATAAATATAAAGACGACTATCAAAGTGAGGTTGCTTTTAAGTTTGCACAGGATTTGGAGATGGATATTTTGCAGATTGAGGGGCGTTGTGATGGGCTGATTACGGCTGATGATGTTCCCATGATTGACGAGATAAAGACCAGTGAAACGCCTTTTGAGGAAATTGATGCCAACAAGCTAGAGCTTTACTGGGCACAGGCAAAGTTTTACGGCTATATTTACTTAGAACAGCAAGACTTAAAAGAAATTGATTTACAGCTAACTTATTTTCAAACGACTAATGAAAATATTATTCGTGAGAAAAAACGGTACACAATAGATGAATTGCGAACCTTCTTCCTAGAAGTCATTGAAGAATACAAGAAATGGCTGAAATTTCAGCAACAATGGTTTAACACGCGAAATCAATCCATCAAAGATTTACAGTTTCCATTTGAAAATTTCCGCAAGGGGCAAAGGGAGTTATCGGCTGCGGTTTACAGCTCACTCAAGGAGGGCAAAAAGCTCTATGTCGAGGCACCGACTGGCACAGGGAAAACTATGTCAACACTCTTTCCGAGCATTAAATTAATGGCGCAGCTGAGCGAAGATGAGGCTTATGAGCGTTTGTTTTATCTGACCGCAAAAACTATCACGCGGACGGTTGCACAGGATAGTATGGAAGTTTTAGAAGAAGCGGGTTTGGCGATGAAGAGTGTCACGCTAACAGCTAAGGAAAAGATTTGTTTCATGGACGAGGTCAACTGTACGCCTGAGCATTGTCCTTTTGCTAAGGGATATTACGAGCGGCGAAATCCAGCAATGCTGGACTTATTGGAAAATGAAAATCGTTTGAGCCGAGAAGTCATTGAAGAATATGCTCGCAAACATCAGGTTTGTCCTTTTGAGTTTGCACTGGATGCTAGTCTTTGGGCAGATGTCATTATTGGCGATTACAATTATCTCTTTGACCCGAGAGTTGCTCTGGAGCGATTTTTTGCGGCGGACAAAACAAAGTCAGTCTTTTTGATTGATGAGGCACATAACTTAATTGACCGTGCTCGCAGTATGTACTCCAAAGAAATAACGCTAAGTGGGATTAAATTTCTACAAAAAGAGCTGAAAAGCAATAAACGAATTAGCAAGCAGTTGGAGAAAATCCGTGAGAGCTTGCATACCTTTGAGGCTTATTTAGAGAATATGGAGCGTAAATTTCACTCACAAGCAGCTCAGGCGGAAAGTATTTTGCCTCCAACGTATGCCTTTGTTCAGCTCATGCGTGAGTGGTTGGCGGAACATCAGGACCATGAAAAATTGGACGAGATATTGGCAGTTTATTTTGAGATAAATGCTTATCTGCGTATCAGTGAGTTTTACGACCAGCATTTTGTCACGACCGCACAAATCACTCATAATGATTTTATCCTCACACAAAAGTGTTTAGACCCGCGGGATATTCTTAAGTCCATCATGGATAAGGGCATGGGTGCAGTGCTATTTTCAGCCAGTTTTACACCACTTGGTTATTATCGGGAAATGCTTGGTGGGGCAGATAGTGATTATCAATATCTCATTCCGTCGCCTTTTGATAAGGAAAATCAGAAAATCATTATTGATAGCTCCATTTCGACTGTTTACCGAAATCGTGATAAGTCAATTCCTGCCATTGCTGAACGCTTACAAACGCTAATTAAGACCAAGCCCGGCAATTATCTCTTTTTCTTTCCTAGCTACAAGTATTTGGATGATGTCTTTGTGGCGTTTGATGCGAACAATCCTGATGTGGAAATAATCGTTCAGGAAAACAAGATGGACGAGGCTGCTCGTTTGGATTTTCTGGCACATTTTAAGGAAGGAAACGAAAAAACAACTGTTGGTTTCTGCGTTTTAGGCGGAATTTTCTCAGAGGGCATTGATCTTAAGGGAACCAGCCTGATTGGAGCAGCGATTGTCTCTATTGGCCTGCCCCAGATGAATGACGAAACGGAGTTGCTCAAGGACTATTATGACCAGACCAACGGCAATGGATTCCTCTTTGCCTATCAAATACCGGGGATAAATAAGGTCATTCAAGCAGCTGGGCGAGTGATTCGAACTAGCACAGACAAGGGGGTTATTGTACTAATGGATGAGCGATTTGCAAGAAAAGATGTGCAATCTCTCTTGCCACAGCACTGGTTTCCCCATGAAGTTGTGCATACAAACAAGCAATTAGCCCAAAGCTTGCACGACTTTTGGTATAATGAATGAGATAGATAGGAACAATCGGAGGACAAATCGTGAGTAAACTAACTTACGCGGTGGTGGATTTAGAAACAACCGGCACCAATCAAGAAGAAGACCATATTATTCAAATCGGAATTGCGCTGGTGCGTGAGGGGAAAATTATCCAAACCTACGCCACTGATTTAAATCCCGGCAAAAAAATCCTGCCGATTATTGAAGAATTGACTGGAATTACCAATGCGCGTGTGAAAAATGCCCCTTATTTTGAGGATGTGGCGGATACTATTTACGCGCTTTTAAAAGATACTGTCTTTGTGGCGCACAATATTCATTTTGACTTTCATTTTCTAAACGCCGAGTTTCGTCGGGCGGGAATGACTGAGATTGTCAACGCCGGTATTGATACGGTAGAGTTGGCACAGATATTTTTGCCACTGGAGGCAAGTTACAAGCTCAGTGAGCTAGCAAAATCACTCAAGGTGGTGCATGACAATCCTCACCAAGCCGACAGTGATGCTTTTGTAACGGCGCATTTGTTACTAGAAATTGAAAGGCGAATTGCCGCAACACCCCTAGCGACCTTGCAACAAATTATCGCACTGAGTGATGTCTTGATTGCGGACAACAAGCAGTTTTTGAGCAATCGAGCGCAAAGAAGAAAGTTAGATGAGGCACAAAGTCTGCCCAATCATTTGATAGAAGTGGATGGTTTGATTATTCGCAAGCCAGAAGAAATTGTGGCGATGAAAGAAGTATCAGCTAGTAATTATCCTAAAACCAAAAAGCAAAAAATGGTCATGTTTGGCGAGAAGCTGGACTACCGAGAAGAACAAGCACGTTATATGAATATGGTCTACAGCCATTTTTCAGATGAGAATACCGAGAAAAATCTCTTTGTTGAGGCAACAACTGGGATTGGAAAAACGCTTGGCTATTTACTTCCTCTGGCATTTTTAGCGACCAAAGAAGAAAAAGCAATTATTGCCACCCCGTCCATTTTGCTACAAAATCAGTTGATAGCAAAGGATTTGCCACTGGCTCAAAGTATATTGCAACAAGAAATCCGAGCGACTTTGGTCAAAAGTGCCAAACATTACATTGATTTGTCGCGTTTTAAGAGTTCCTTAGTTTCTTCTCCAAAGCAAAAGCAACACAGAATATACCAAATGGCGACATTGATTTGGCTATCCCAGACATTGACGGGGGATTTTGAAGAACTCAATTATGTCAATTACCGTCACCCCTTTTTCGAGGCGGTTCGTCATCGCGGACTGAAATACTTAACGCCATTTTCTCCCTTTTATTCCGTAGATTTCCTGCGAAGAGTGGAAGAAAAAATGGAAGCTAGCAACATTTTAATTGTCAATCAGGCATTTTTGGCACAGGAAACACTAAGAGAAGACTTCGCATTGCCTCAAGGGAAATATCTCCTGATAGACGAGGCACATCATTTACCAAATGCACTTTCACGAGTAACCAGAGAAAAAATAGAGCTAAATGGTTTCTTGCGTAAGGTACGTTATTTTGCTGAAAAAGAAAATTACGAAACGATTTTTTCACTCATCAAAGATAGCAATCTCAAACAAAAAATCAATCTGCTCAAGCTTTGTGCCCAAGATAGTGCAGAAAATCTGCAAACTTTTGTCTGGAAGATTGAAGAAATTATCCATAATCGAGCGATGGAAGAGCTGTTTATGGAAGAAAAAAATCTCAAAAGCCTTCTTCCTATCTACAAAAAACTGGGCAAAAATATGGATGATTTAAGTCAAATCGCACAAGAAATCGAGCAATATGTGCTGATTAATCAGGTTGCCTTTTCTGCATTGGAGAAGTTTTACCTACAAAACATTTTTGATTTTGGTACACAACTGATCAAAACACATGAAACACTAGAGAATTTCATGCACTCTTGGACCAAAAATCTGGTCAAATGGCTTTTTGCCAATCCTCGTTACCAGTCAATCGCTATTTATGTGCAGGATTTTGACAAGAATTTGATTGAAAGTTCCAAGTGGTACCAGCGGTTTGACAAAATTATTTATACCAGTGGAACGCTAAAAATCGGAAAGAACAAGAAGTTTCTGCCCTTAAGTTTGGGTGTGGACGATTATCAGCTCAAGGCTATTCCCCAGAGTTTTGATTATAAAAATCAGGCTAGGATATTTTTAGCGGAAGATTTTGGTGTGAGTGGCGATGAAGATACACAAGAAATGGCGAAAAAATTGGCGCAAGCTGTGCTGAGTTTGTCGAAAAATGTAGACGAAAGTATGCTTTTCCTCTTTACCAGCCATGAACTCTTAGCCAAAACACGCGAATTAGTCTTACAGAAAATCGAAGAACGAGGGCGGGTTTTGCTGGCCCAAAATTTCAATGGCTCAAGAAATCGTATCTTGAAAAACTTCCAATCAACCAAAGGTGCTGTATTGTTTGGAGCAGACAGCTTTTGGGAGGGAATTGACCTTGCAGGAGATACACTAAGGATTATCATTGTTACTCGCCTGCCATTTGAAAATCCTAAACGACCGATGGTTAGACATTATTATGACTATCTCAAGTCCAGAAACATCTCGCCTTTTTCTGCTATCAGCATGCCCAAAGCAGGATTGCGACTAAGACAAGGTTTAGGAAGACTTATCCGCTCCAAAGACGACAAAGGAGTAATGATAATTCTTGACCAAAGGATTTATAGTAAAAATTACGGCAATCGCCTTTTGAATGTTTTTCCTAAAGAAATCCCAGTGAAAAAAGCGAAATTATCCGAAATATTAACTCAAAGCAAGGATTTTTTGCTATAATAAATAGAATTTAAGTATAGGTGGTTGGAAAATTGAGTAGTAGAAACGAACGTGAAAGAAAAAGAAGAATTGAGCTTTTAGTTAAATTCTTATTAGGGCTTTTATGTGCCTTGATTGCGCTAGTTGTCGGTGCAGTAGTGCTCTTTATTGTGGCGACCATTCCACAAAGACAGGCACAAGCACAAGCAACCCGCGTTGCCGAGCAGCACGCCAATTTAGTTTCGGTGGATAATTTCTATACCTTTTCACGAGCAGAAACCTATTATACCGTGACCGGACAGGACAATGAAAACCGGAATATTATCGTAATTGTCCCTGCAAGAGGCGATTCGCTGACGGTCTTAAATGCAGCGGATGGCAATAATGCAGGGCAAGTACGCACCATTGTCCGCCAAGCCCATCCCGATTTGACCATTACCCGCGTCAATCTAGGAATGTTTCGCGACCGACCTACATGGGAAGTGGTGGCAAGAAATAGTGATGGCGTATTCCAATTTTTCTTAGTTGACTGGGCAAACGGCCAGTTTGTCAGCAACACACAAGCGGAGGAAGGAAGTTAAATTATGACCAAATTATCCAAACGTGCACAAAATCTGTCAACATCTCCAACACTAGCTGCAGCAGCCAAAGCCAAAGCCATGATTGCGCAAGGCTTAGATGTCATCAATTTGACGGTGGGTGAGCCGGATTTTCACACGCCAGAAAATATCCAGCAGGCAGCCTTTGCCTCCATTATAGACGGCAAAGCGAGCTACTACGCCGCAACAGCAGGTATTCCCGAATTAAGAACAGCTATAAAATATCATTACAAAGAATTATACAAGTTCCCATTTACCGAAGAAAATATCGTCGTAACCGATGGAGCGAAGTTTGCCCTCTATGCACTATTTCAGGTTTTACTGGACCAAGGAGAAGAAGTTCTCATTCCATCTCCTTACTGGGTGAGCTACAGCGAGCAGGTAAAACTAGCCGAGGGAAATCCAATCCTTATTCCGACCGCTGAGAGCAATCACTTCAAGGCAACGGTTGAGGAACTTGAGAACCACCGTACAGACAAAACACGCGCATTGGTTCTCAATTCGCCAAGTAATCCGACTGGAATGATTTATTCTAAGGAAGAATTGCTAGAAATCGGCAACTGGGCAGTAGAGAAGGATATTTTGATTGTTTCTGATGATATCTATGGACCTTTGGTCTATAATGGCAATGAATTTACACCGATTGCCTCACTCTCGCAAGAGATTTTCAATCAGACAGTGATTATCAATGGGTTATCAAAAGCATTTTCCATGACAGGCTGGCGCATTGGCTTTGTCATTGCACAAAAGGATATCGTTGATGCCATTACCAAAATCATCAGCCAATCGACTTCAAATGCAACTTCGGTTAGTCAATATGCGGCAGTTGAGGCATTGACAGGCACTTATGCAAGTGTTGAAAATATGCGCAAAACCTTTGAGGAGCGTCTCAATGAGATTTATCCAAAACTAGTTGCCCTACCGGGTGTAGAGCTGGAAAAACCGCAAGGAGCCTTTTATTTCTTCCCAAATATCAAGAAAACTATGGAGTTGACAGGCTATACAAGTAGCACAAAATTCCTAGAAGACTTGCTAGAGGAAGAAAAAGTGGCTCTGATTGGTGGAGAAGGATTTGGCGCACCGGACAATATCCGTCTAAGCTACGCCTCAGACCTTGACAAACTAAATCAAGCAATCGTTCGCATGGAGCGATTTATTAACAAGAAAATGGATGAAAGAGAGTAAGAAATATGCAGACAATTTCAATTATTGATTCTAAAAAATACGTGGGACAAACCGTGAAAATCGGTGCATGGATAGCAGACACCCGCTCAAGCGGGAAAATTGCTTTCCTACAACTACGCGACGGAACAGCTTATTTTCAAGGCGTTATAGTAAAAAGCGAAGTGGCAGAAGAAGTTTTCGCACTTGCTAAAGGACTAAAACAAGAAAGCTCAGTTATCGTAACAGGCGAAATTCGCGAAGATACACGTTCAAAATTCGGCTTTGAAATTGGTGTAACAGACATTGAATTAGTCGGCGAAAGCCATGATTACCCAATCACCCCAAAAGAGCACGGGACAGACTTCTTGATGAACCACCGTCATTTATGGTTACGTTCACGCAAACAGCACGCCATTATGCAGATTAGAAACGAAATTATTCGCGCAACTTACGAATTTTTCAATGCTAACGGTTTTATCAAAATGGATAGCCCAATCTTGACAGGAACAGCAGCGGAAGGCACAACTGATTTGTTTGAAACAGATTATTTCGGAACTCCTGCCTATCTTGCACAGACCGGTCAGCTTTATGCTGAAGCTGGTGCGATGGCATTTGGCAAGGTATTTACTTTTGGCCCAACTTTCCGTGCGGAAAAATCAGCTACTCGCCGTCATTTGACAGAGTTCTGGATGATTGAACCTGAAATGGCATTTATGCATCAAGAAGAAAGCTTGGAAGTTCAGGAGCGTTACGTTGCATCATTAGTACAAGGCGTTCTAGATAACTGTGAGTATGCTTTAGATGTATTGGGACGTGACAAGGAAGTATTGAAACGCTATACACAGCTACCATTCCCACGCATTTCTTATGATGATGCAGTAGAATTATTGCAGAAAAATGGGTTTGACACGCAATGGGGCGATGATTTTGGTTCTCCTGAGGAAACCTTTATCGCTAATTCCTTTGAAAAACCTGTATTTATCATGAACTATCCAAAAGAGATTAAATCTTTCTACATGAAACCACATCCAACTCGTGATGATGTTGTTATCTGTGCGGACTTGATTGCACCAGAAGGTTACGGCGAGATTATCGGTGGCTCTGAGCGTGCGACGGATGTTGATTACTTGATTAACCGTATCGAAGAAGAAGGTTTGAAACAAGAAGATTACGAATGGTATCTTGACCTACGCCGTTTTGGCTCAGTACCGCATTCAGGCTTTGGTCTAGGTTTGGAGCGTGCGGTAACTTGGATTTCAGGTAATGAGCACATCCGTGAAGCAATTCCGTTTCCTCGTATGCTTAACCGTATTTTCCCTTAATAGAAAAGCAAAAGAGGCATTTCGCCTCTTTTTTTTGTTGAATAGTTTAATGAATATTATTTCCCAACGTTATTATACGAAAAAACAACCCCCACACCTAAGCAGGAAGTTGTTCAATCTTTTTCAGAGCTATCTTAACCGCATCTTCAAAATCGCGGCAGATATTTTCTTTTTTCAGTTGCTGTATCATGCCGATTTTCTTCATGGCGTGATAGGGTCCGTCAGTTGTTTCTGAAAGAACCAGTGATTTGTCGTTTAGACGGCATTTTTCGTGCAAGATATTGATGGTTCTTAGAGCAGTAGAATCCATAGAGCCTACATCACGCAGGCGTAGAATAACAACTTTTACCTTGTCTTCATTAACAGAAATTGCATCTAAAAAGCGGTCTGTATCTCCGAAGAATAGTGGGCCGTGAACATCATACACGCGAATTTCTTCTGGCAAATCTTTGGATTCTGATGAATCCTCAATGTGCATGGCATTACTCATGCGACGAATGAAAATCAGCGAAGAAAGCAGCATACCAGTGATAACCGCCACACTCAGCTCAACAGTTACAGTCAAGACAAAAGTGACAATCAATACCAAAGCATCTCCTCTAGGAGCTGACAGCAGACGTTTAAATGTCCGCCATTCGCTCATGCCGTAAGCTGCCATAATTAGCATAGCAGCTAGCGTAACCATAGGAATAAGGCGCATGAGCGGAAGAAGAAACACAAGGGCACACAAGAGCATAATCGAGTGCATCAATGCCGCCATTGGCGTACGTCCGCCACTTTCTACATTTGCCATCGTTCTTGTCGGAACACCAGCAGAAGGAATAAATCCAAAAAATCCAACGATAATATTGCTGATACCTTGAGCAATCAGCTCGGTATTGGAGTCGTGTTTTTTGCCAATCAGATTATCCGCTGCAACAGCAGTCATGAGTGAGCCTACCACACATAAAAAGGCAATAGTAAAGGCATGGTCAGCATAAGCTAGTAGGTTATTGACCGATAAATCAGGTATCTGAATCTGCGGCAAACGCAAGGTAATATCATTAAACTGGCTACCAATTGTTGCTATTGGCAGATTGAAAACCTGAACAATCGTAGTTGTTACTAAGAGAGCAATCAAAGGACCCGGTACTTTTTTTGTCACTTTGGGCCAAAAAATCAAAATTGCTAAACCAAGAAGTCCAACTGCAAAGGTCAAAGGGTCTAATCTATGTAAATTACTCAGGTAAAATCCCCAACGAGCAATAAAGTTCGATGGAACTCCAGTAACCTGTAATCCAAGAAAATTGCGGAATTGCGAGGTAAACACAGTAACCGCAATGGCACTCATAAAGCCAATCATAATCGGATAAGGTAAAAACTTAATCAAGCTACCCAATCGAAAAACCCCAAGAAGAATTAGGAGGACACCAGCAATAATCGTCGAAATAATCAAGGCATCAATACCATAGTTGGCAATAATACTAGCAGCAACAACGATATAAACTGCTCCCGGTCCGCCAATCTGCACATGAGAGCCGCCAAAGACCGCCAAAATGAAAGAGGCAATGATGGATACATATAAACCAATCTCAGGCGAAACCCCTTGAGAAACGGAAAAGGCGATAGATAAAGGAATAGAAATGACCGTAACAATGGCAGCAGACATCATATCCTTCAGGAATTGCTCCTTAGAATAGTCACTCCAAATAGTCAAAATTTTGGGCTTAAACATAAAATCCTCCGATTTAAAAATGAAAATTGCATTAAGTATTATCTTAGCTCAAACGATAATCAACCACAACGCTTTTTGTAGAAAATTAAAAATGAATACGTTATCTATTAAAGAATATTATTTCCCAACATTAATTTTGTAGAAATCAAACTTCTTCAATCGAAACATCTTCCTCTAAATTCAACTGATAATCATCCATTGTCTGATTTTCTTTATCCAGCTTTTTCTCACGCGACTCCAACCATTCATAAAAGAGAATTTTACTCATAGTAACAAGAGGAATTGCTAGAAACATCCCTAAAATCCCCCAATAAGCTCCGCCAAGCGCAATCGCAACAAAAACCAGTATTGGATTGATATCTAGAGCGTTACCCATAAGTTTAGGAGAGATAATGTTGCCATCAATCTGCTGCAAAATCGTCAAAAGCACAATCGTCAGCAAACCATGGAAAAATCCGCCCGTCAGGAAAGTCAAAACCATGACAACAATCGAGCCGAAAATCGAGCCAAACTTAGGTATCATGTTACAAATTCCTAGAAAAATACCAAGTGTCACAGCATAGCGAACATTTAGAAGCGAAAGCAATACCCAAGAAAGCGTACCTAAAATACAAGCATCTAAAAACTGTGTAGCGATAAATTTATAGAAGATATTGTTTGCCTGCGTGAAATATTTCTTCAACCGCTTGAGCTTTTTGGGGCTCATACTGACACGAGCAACTCGTCCAAAAAGACTGAAAATGCTGTCCTTATAAAGCAGTGCATAAACTGAGGTGATAATCACAAGAAAGGCATCCAAAACGCCAGACGAAAGACTTAATGCAAAATCCGTCACAGAATTTAGTCCAAATGTCACATGAGATAAAACATCCTGCACAGAAAATGCAGCAAAAAAGTTTTGCAAGGCTTCTTCGATATGGAAAATATCATTTATCCCCGCCAAATCAAGATTATTAATCCAATATTGAATTTCCGAATAATAATAAGGAATGAGATGAATAAAATCTAGCACGTTTTGCGTAATAATCGGGAAGACATAGGACAAAATCAATATAAAAAGTCCTAAAGTCAATAGAAACATCAGTAAAACCGCAATCCCTCTGCTATGTTTTTTCAAGAAGGAATAGTGGATTTTTGCGAATTGTCGTTCAAAAAAGCTGGTTGGCCCATTTAGGAAGTAGGCAAGCAAAAAACCAATCAGAAAAGGTGAAATGACAGATAAAAATCCGCGAAATACAGTGTGGATTTCTGTTAGATTTTGAGAAATAACAAAAATCAAACCTGCTAAAGCTAGAAATAAAAAAGCTTCTAGCCAAATTTTTGAGTGAATTCTAAATTTTTTGATAGTATTTTCTCCTTTTCTTATTATTTAATTTTATTGTAACAAAAAATCAGGGAGAAAACCATAAAATTTTTAATGGTTGATAATTTTCAAGGCTATATAGTAGGAAAAAATCAACAATAAGGATAAAATTTTTATATAAACTAGAGGAGGTCATTTATGACTAATAAAATCTATGAAAACATTTTGGATTTGGTCGGACATACGCCTATCTTGAAGCTGTCACATTTGACAGAAGAAGACGACGCAGATGTCTTTGTGAAATTGGAGTATTTCAATCCCGGTTCATCAGTTAAAGACCGGATTGCTAAGTCCATGATTGAAGCAGCTGAAAAAGAAGGGAAAATCAAACCGGGAGACACGATTATCGAGCCAACAAGTGGCAATACTGGGATTGGGCTTTCTTATGTGGCAATAGCAAAAGGCTACAAGGTCGTAATCGTTATGCCAGACATCATGTCGATTGGGCGCAGAAAGCTGGTCAAAGGCTACGGAGCGCAATTAATCTTAACACCCGGAGTGGACGGGATGAAAGGCGCTATCGCCAAAGCAACGGAACTTGCCGAAAAAAATGGCTGGTTCATGCCCTTGCAGTTCGACAACCCAGCCAATCTCTTAGCCCACAAGCAAACAGGTCAAGAGATAATTGACGCATTTGGCTTGCACGGACTGGATGCCTTTGTCGCAGGTGTCGGAACAGGTGGCACGATTACAGGTGCCGGCAGGGAGTTAAAACGCGTTTATCCGCAAATTGAAATTTACGCAGTAGAGTCCGCAGATTCGCCAGTTTTATCAGGGGGAGCACCGGGACCGCACAAGTTGCAGGGAATTTCTGCAGGTTTTATTCCAAATATTTTGGATACGCAGGTTTATCAGGAAGTGATTCAAGTAACCAATGATGAAGGGTTGGATACAGCTCGTCTAGTAGCACAAAAAGAAGGCATATTAGTAGGGATTTCAGCAGGTGCCGCAATCTTTTCAGCATTAAAAGTAGCCAAAAAGCTAGGAAAAGGCAAAAAAGTCTTAACAATCGTGCCAGATAATGGCGAAAGATACCTTTCAACTACGCTTTTTGACGAAGAATAGCTTGTTTTTCGAGGAACTTTTTTCAAGTTCCTCTTTTTTAGGCAAAAAAACGTTATATATTACGCTTTTTCTAAGCACTTTGTTATAATGGAAATAAGTACGTTATGTAATGTTTATAAAGGAGAATAAATTATGGAAGGTAGCGCATTAGCAGCTATGATAGCAGCCATAGCATTTGCTGTTTTAGTGATTGTATTGGTCGTTTTGCTAACCAAAGTGATGAAAACGGTGGATAAGATTAATCTAACCATTGATGAAACCACCCAGACCATTACTGTGGTTCAAAAGGATGTAGATATTCTTTTGCAAGAAGTAGAAGGACTTTTGGTCAAATCCAATACGCTTTTAGATGATGTCAATGGCAAGGTTTCAACAATAGACCCGTTATTTGATGCCATCGCCAACTTGTCAGAAAGTGTAACAGACCTCAACAACCAAACAAGAAAAGTAGCAACCAATCTTTCCTCAAAATCTAAAGCAACTTCAAACGCTCAAAACGCCACCAAAGTAGCAGCAGGCGCCGTTGAATTTGTCAAGAAAAGACGAGAAAAGAAAGCTGCAAGTATCAAACTATAAAAGTATCGGAGGATAATACAAATGGGTAAAAGATGTTCATTTTTCGCAGGAGCCGTTGCAGGAGCACTCCTAGCAGGTGCTGCAACACTATTTTTAGCACCAAAATCAGGTAAAGATATCCGTAAAGAATTGGAAAAAATTGCCAATGATTTTACAGACCCTGAAGCTGACAGAAAAGAATTGTTGGTAAAATACCATGAAAAAGCACTCAAAGGTGCCAAAAAACAAGCAGAAAAAGTCCAAGAAAAAGCACTAGAAACAAAAGATTTCGTTATTGAAAGAGCGCAAGCCAGCAAGGATACGTTAAAATCTAAAATCACGCCAGAAGAAGAGGGCGAAAGCGGTTTTGAAGACATCATCATCAACGCTAAAGAAGAAGTAGCTGATAAGGCTGACGAAGTAGCAGATGTTGTCGCAGAAAAAGCGCAAGAGTTTCAAGAAAACGCACAAGAAACAGCGGAAAACGTTGTGGAACAAGTGCAAGAACAAACAGATAACTTCATCTAAAAACAAGAAAGAATGCTCAGAACATCAAGAGTTCCGAGCATTCTTTTTAACTGTTTAACGTGCAGTACGTTTTCTTTGAGCTTTTTTGCGATTTTCCTCAATCTTTTGTTCGCGTTCGCTGATTGGGTCGATATACGCTTTCTTAAAATAAGTTACACCAGCAGCAACGATACTTGCAGTTGCCAAAACGCCAGTTACAACGCCTTTTCCAAAACCTTTTGCCATGTTTTTTCTTCCTTTCATTTTTACTACCCCCATTATCCTACAAACTGGCAAAAAAAGCATGAAAAATCCACTTTATTTACTGATTTTTGGTAAAATAATGAGAGTGGGAAGGAGAATGTGCCTTTGAAAAAGAAAAAAGTTATCGCAATTGTGGGCCCTACTGCAGTTGGCAAAACAGCTTTGGGGATTTATCTAGCCAACCAATTAGGTGGAGAAATTATCAGCGGCGATTCATTGCAGGTATATAAGCAATTAGATATAGGAACAGCCAAAGCAACCAAAGAAGAACAAGCACAGGCAACACACCATTTGATTGATGTGCGTGAAATTAATCAAAACTATTCAGTAGCGGATTTTCAAAAGGAAGGACGTAAGCTGATTAAGCAGATTGATGTGCCAATTATTGTTGGAGGCACAGGTTTATATGTTCAAAGTCTTTTGGAAGATTATTCACTCGGTGGTGCAACTGAGAGTACAGGCATTCGTGAGAAATATCAGAACTATTTGGAAGAAAATGGCAAAGCAGCTCTTTGGCAATTATTGAAAGAAACCGACCCGATTGCAGCAGACATTATCCATGAAAACAATTCCCGTAAGATTATTCGTGCTTTGGAAGTTTTTGAGAATACTGGAAAAAGCATTATTAATGCAGACGGCGAGAATACTCTGGAGCTGTATGATACGAAAATTATCGGCTTGATTACCGACAGAGAACTTTTGTATGAGCGGATAAACCAGCGGATTGATTTGATGATGAATAGCGGTTTATTGGATGAGGCGAAACTGCTTTTTGAAAAATATCCCAACGCACAAGCAGCTCAAGGGATTGGCTATAAGGAATTTTTCCCATATTTTCGTGGAGAAACGACTTTGACCGAATGTGTCGAATTGGTCAAAAAAAACTCCCGCAATTACGCAAAACGTCAGATTACATGGTTTAGAAACCGCATGAACACGCACTGGATTGATATTGTGCAAAATCCAGTCGCAATCGAACAAGAATTACGAGAATTAACTCTTTGGCTAAATGATGGAGGGAATTAAGTGCAAACGAAAGAAGAAAAAGAACGAGTAATCCTCGTAGGTGTGCGCACCAGAGATAACGAAGAAACCTTTGACGAGTCAATGAAGGAACTGAAAAATCTAGCAAAGACCGCTCAAGGAGAGGTGATTTTTGAGCTGACACAAAACCTAGCAGACATTGACCGCAGGACCTATATCGGAAAAGGGAAACTGGAAGAACTGATTGAACTAGTTGAGGGCAACGAGGCAGATATGGTTATTTTCAATCATCAACTTTCACCTAGACAGGCAAATAATATTCAAGAAGCAGTTGGTGTGAAAGTTATCGACCGCATTCAGCTGATTTTAGATATTTTCGCCATGCGTGCTCAATCAAAAGAGGGCAAACTGCAAGTAGAATTGGCACAGCTAAATTATCTGGCACAACGCTTATCAGGCGGCTACGGACTTGTCATGAGTAGGCAACGAGGCGGGATTGGCACACGCGGACCCGGTGAAACAAAACTAGAAAGCGACCGCCGTCACATTCGTTACCGCATTGGCTTAATCAAAAAAGAATTGGTGCAAGTTGAAGCACACAGGACGCGTCAAAGAGAGAAACGCAAGGGCTCAAAAGTCTTCCAAATCGGCTTAATCGGCTATACCAATGCAGGAAAATCAACGCTTTTAAATGTATTGACTGCCGCCCAAACTTATGAAGAAGACCAACTCTTTGCCACACTTGACCCATTGACGAAAAAATGGCGTTTCCCGCAAGGAATGATTACGACCTTGACTGATACGGTTGGTTTCATTCAGGACTTGCCAACCCAGTTAATCGAGGCATTTCAATCTACCCTTGAAGAAAGTCGGGAAGTAGATTTGTTGCTTCATGTAGTCGATGCCAGCAACAGCAATCGTGAACAACATGAAAAGACAGTCGTCGGACTTTTGAAAGATTTGAAAATGGAGCATATTCCCATGCTGACGGTTTATAACAAATCAGACAAGATTACCGACCATTTTGTCGGTTCGCTTTATCCAAATGTTTTGATAAGCGCCAAAGCTGCAAGCTGTAAGGAGCTATTGACTGAAGCTGTCAAACGCAGAATGATGGAAATTATGACTCCTTATGACATCAAACTAGAGGCGGCTCAGGCAAAAGAACTCTATGCTCTACGACAAGAAACCCTTGTTTTACTGGAAGAATTTGACGAAGAAAACAATATCTACCATATAAAAGGCTTTACCAAAGATAACTCTATCTGGGCAGTTTGGCAGAAAAAAGAGAAAGACGAGGAATTTTAATCATGTTATGGGCAAAAGACTTAAATGAAGAATTAATCGAAAAAATCCTCAAAACCGAAGAAAAAATCACTGAAAAACGCAAGGAAATTCAAGAAATCGCCTTGTTCAACCAACAAAAAGTGCTAAAAGCTTTTCAAAAACAAAATGTGGCGGCTACAGATTTTCTAGCCTCAACTGGCTACGGCTACGATGATATTGGACGCGAAAAACTAGATTTAATCTATGCAGAAAGCTTTGGCGCGCAAAAAGCGCTGGTTCGTCCACAGATTGTATCTGGCACGCACGCTTTAGCGACTGCCTTGTTCGGTGTTCTAAAACCCGGAGATGAGTTGCTTTATATCACTGGCGAGCCTTATGACACCATGCTTGAGGTGATTGGTCTGACAGGTGATGGGCGAGGTTCACTAAAAGAGCTGGGGATTAGCTATGATTATGTGCCGTTGAACACTACCGGAACAGTTGATTTAGCAAGGACCAAAGAAAAGATAAATGACAAGACAAAAGTTGTAGCTATCCAACGTTCGCGTGGGTATGCGGGCAGACCGAGTTTTACTATTGAGGAAATCCGTAAGTTAATCGAAGATATTCGCTCTTACAACAAAGATGTGATTATTTTCATTGATAATTGCTATGGAGAATTTGCTGAAGAATTAGAGCCGACACAAGTTGGGGCGGATTTGATGGCAGGTTCCTTGATAAAAAATCCCGGAGGCGGCATCGCCAAAACTGGCGGATATATTGCTGGAAAAGCTGAATTAGTAGATGCTTGCGCCACACGTCTAACTATCGCTGGTGTTGGTGCTTTAGGTGGGGCTATGGGCAGCAATACTTATGACTTCTTTCAAGGATTTTTCCTAGCACCGCACGCCGTTTCGCAAGCAATACAAGGCGCAGTTTTCGCTGCAGCTTTATTAGAAGAATATGGTTTAACCAGCAGCCCTAGCTGGCAGGCACGCAGAACCGACCTTATCCAAACTATTGAACTAGGCAATAAAGAAGCAATGATTAAATTCTGCCAAACCATTCAACGCTATTCGCCGATAGACTCCAACGTATCACCCGTTCCCGCAACCATGCCCGGCTACACTGACCCAATCATCATGGCAGCAGGCGCATTTGTCGAAGGCTCAACAATGGAATTATCCGTTGACGGCCCAATCAGAGAACCCTACCGCTTGTTTCTACAAGGTGGGTTAACATACGAACACGTTAAATTAGCAGTAACTCAAGCATTACAAGAAATTTTTTATAGCTGATAAAACAAAATGGCACTAGAGGTTGCACCAAAAGTCTGTAAGCTACTTCAAAACCTAACATTGACACAGCGTCTTAGGCGCGAAAGATTTACTTAGAGTTGACGGCTCTGCGGTTTTTTCCGAAGTCGCTTGCTACCTGCTGTCTTAACGTTAGGTTTTTGAAGTAGCTGGAAGACTTTTGGAGCAACCTCTTTCCTGTGAGTGAACAATTATTCATTATTTTTTACAAAAATCCACCAATTGATGTTACATCTCCTTACATAAACCGTTGACAAGCATTTCAAAGACTGATATTCTTGATTACAGAACAAAAGGAATTGAGGTGAGGAGATGAAAGAAAGAGAAATTCGGCGCAACATGGCCGTATTTCCAATGGGTTCTGTCATGAAATTAACAGAACTTACCGCAAGACAGATACGTTATTACGAAGAACAAGAGCTTATCTTTCCAGAACGCTCGGAAGGAAACAGGAGGCTTTATTCTTTAAATGACATAGATGTCTTGCTGGAAATCAAGGAATATCTTTTAGACGGCTTAAATATGGCAGGCGTCAAACGTGTAATTGAGCTAAAAAAACAAGAAAAACTCAAGCAACAAAGAAACAACGCGATAACAGAAGAAGAGGTCAGAAAGATTTTCCAAGACGAGCTGATGAGCCAAGGAAATCTCTTGAAACCAAATCCCCACAATGTCTATGGCAAATTTAGAACCAAATAATACAAACAAAGAGGAGAACTCACAATGCCAAAAAGCAACATGAATGCACAACAAATCAAAGACAATGCTAAAGAACAAAACGTCCGCTTTATCCGTTTGATGTTTACTGACATCCTAGGCGCAATTAAAAACGTCGAAGTACCAGTAAGCCAGCTAGATAAAGTTTTAGAAAACAAAATGATGTTTGACGGCTCTTCTATTGAAGGTTTCGTTCGTATCAATGAAAGTGATATGTATCTTCATCCAGACTTGAACACTTGGATGATTTTCCCATGGGAAAGTGGTCATGGCAAGGTTGCTCGTTTGATTTGTGATGTATTCACACCAGAAGGCAAACCATTTGCAGGTGACCCTCGTGGCAACCTAAAACGCGTAATTAAATCAATGAATGAAGCTGGATTTACTTCCTTTAACTTAGGACCAGAACCAGAGTTCTTCTTGTTCAAACTAGACGAAAACGGCAATCCTACTATGGAAGTAAACGATACAGGCGGCTACTTTGACCTTGCACCAACTGACCTTGGCGAAAACTGCCGTCGTGAGATTGTACTTGAGTTAGAAAACTTAGGTTTTGAGATTGAAGCCAGCCACCACGAAGTAGCAATCGGGCAACACGAGATTGACTTCAAATACGAAAACGTCGTTGAAGCTTGTGACAATATCCAAACATTCAAGCTTGTTGTTAAAACAATCGCTAGAAAACACGGTTTACACGCAACCTTCATGGCTAAACCAGTATTCGGCATCAACGGTTCAGGTATGCACTGCAATATGTCACTTTTTAGAGGTAATGAAAATGCCTTTTACGACGAAAGTGATGAAATGGGCTTGTCTAAGACAGCTTACCAATTCTTGGGTGGTTTGATGCACCACGCTCGTGGCTTTACTGCGATTACTAACCCAACAGTCAACTCATACAAACGTTTAGTGCCGGGCTATGAAGCACCTGTTTATGTAGCATGGGCAGGACGCAACCGCTCACCACTTATTCGCGTACCAAGCGCACGTGGTTTGGCTACTCGTTTGGAATTGCGCTCAGTTGACCCAACGGCTAATCCATACTTAGCAATGGCGGTACTTTTAGAAGCAGGACTTGATGGAATTAAAAATGACATCACTCCTCCACCACCAGTAGAGTCTAACATTTATGTAATGACTGAAGCTGAGCTAAAAGCAGCAGGTATTCAAGAACTTCCTTCGACTTTGCATAATGCAGTCAAAGAAATGCGTCAAAACCCAGTTGTCCGAGAAGCATTAGGAGAGCATATCTACCAAAGCTTCAAAGCAGCTAAACGCTTAGAGTGGGCAAGTTATATGCAGGCAGTTTCCCAATGGGAATTGGACAGCTATCTTGAACAGTTCTAACCCTTGATACGACTGAGTTTCTGAAAACAAAAAAAAGGGTCAAAAGTAGACAAAGAAGTAACACTTTTTCGAACAATATCAGATTACGGAAAAGAGATTTTGTTAATTAATAAATAAAGCGAGAACAACGATGCGGAAAGCCGCAATGGCGTTGTTCTCTCTTTTTAAAACGGTTTTTCAAAACTGGTCTACCTAAGATGACTACAAAAAGAGAAGAGGAAGCGAAAATGAGTGATAAAAAAACAAAAGGTGCGATGATAGGTGCAGCACTTTTGATGGGTACAGGTGCCATAGGACCGGGTTTTTTGAACAATACAGCACAGTTGACCGACCAGTTGAAAGGTAGTTTTGGTTTCGTCATATTGGTGACGATTTTACTGGCGATTGTGGTGCAATTAAACGTTTGGCGAGTGATTGGCGTTTCCGGCTTACGTGGACAAGACGTGGCAAATAAAGTATTGCCGGGGTTAGGGTATGTGTTGGCTGTGATTATTGCTTTGGGTGGATTGACATTTAATATTGGAAATATCGGTGGAGCATCTCTGGGGCTGAATAATTTGTTTGGCATAAATACCACTATCGGATATTTTATAACAGCGGGAATCGGTATCTTTATCTTTTTGGTAAAGGATGCGCTAAAGGGCATTGATGCTTTAAATAAGGTATTGGGTGGTTTGATGATTCTGCTGATTATTGCGGTGATTGTGCTAGTGCAGCCACCGTTGGGATTGGCGGCAAGAGAAACAGTCCTTCCTAGAGTGGGCGACTTTGGTTTTGAAACGTTTTTTTATGCCATTATGACCTTGCTTGGCGGCACCGTGGGCGGCTACATTACCTTTGCAGGAGCACACCGGTTGATTGATAGCGGTGTGACCGGGAAGGACAATTTGAAAACTATCAACAAAAGTTCTTTGATGGGCATTGGGGTGGCGACCATTGTCAGAGTATTACTGTTCTTGGCGATTTTGGGTGTTGTAGTGACCGGTGTGGTTTTGTCACCGACCAACATGGCGGGCGATGCATTTCGGCAGGGAGCAGGTCAACTGGGACTTCGTTTCTTTGGTTTGGTGATGTTTAGTGCCGGTATCACTTCGGTAGTGGGCGCAGCCTATACGTCGGTTTCTTTCTTAAAAACCTTAAACAAAGTAATTGCAAATCACGAAAAAGCAACGACGGTGATTTTTATTGCAATATCCACCTTTATTATGGTGGTATTGGGTGCCGCACCACAAAATGTACTGATGTTGGCAGGCGCGTTAAACGGCTTTATTTTACCAATTTCTCTAGGGGTCTGCTTATGGGCTTCCTGCAAAAAATCAATCATGGGAGAAGACTATAAACATCCTAAATGGTTATTTGTTTTAGGTATCCTTACAGCGTTATTGACCGTCTATATGAGTATTCGAGCAGTGCCGGGGTTGATTTCCTATTTCCGCGGATAAAATAAGTATAAAACAAAATTGTTTTTCTCACAGCAGGGAAGAATATGATAAAATGAAGAAAGCAGTGGCTACAGGAAAGAGGAGGGAATCATTTCATTATGAAACGAGCGAAGATAAAAGCAGTGGGGGATTCGTCTATTTTGATTGAAATGCCTCAAGAGATTTCGCCTGAAATCAACGGCAAGATGACATTTTTGATGCGGATGATAAAGGAGCAAAAAGTGGAAGGTATTGTGGATATGATTCCTTCCTTTTGTGCCCTTTTGATTAATTATGACCCCAGAGTGTTAAGCTATAAAGAAATTACAAAACGTATCACCAAACTGATGAATTTTGAAATGAAGCTGACCCAAAGGGAAAAAACCATTTATGAAATCCCTGTTTGTTATGGTGGCGAATTTGGCATTGATTTGCCTTTTATTGCAGCCAATGCAGGCATATCTGAAGAGGAAGTCATTCGCATTCACAGCGGTCGGGATTATTTGATTTATATGCTTGGTTTTATGCCCGGATTCCCATATTTGGGCGACTTGGACGAAAAAATACATACGCCCCGATTGGAAAATCCTCGCTTAAAAATTCAAGCGGGCAGCGTGGGGATTGGCGGAGCGCAAACTGGTATTTACCCCATGGATTCTCCAGGAGGATGGCAATTACTAGGGCAAACCCCCGTGCCGACCTACAATCCCGAAACCGAGCAAATTTTATTTGAGGCTGGCAATTACATTCGCTTCAAACCCATTACCGTAAAAGAATATGAAGCAATCAGGTTAGCGGTAGCGGAAGGTTCGTATAAGGCAGTCATTATCAAGGACGAGGTGTAAGATGGGAGTTCGTATTTTAAAGAGCGGTATGCTCACAACAGTGCAGGATATGGGGCGCACAGGCTACCAAAGTCAGGGATTTGGCGTTTCCGGAGTAATGGATGAGCGGTCCTTTCGGATTGCCAATTTGCTACTAGACAATCCTGAAAACGAAGCGGTGATTGAGTTTACTTTAATTGGACCAAAAATGGAATTTACATCGGATACGATTATCTCCATTACAGGCGGAAATTTTCAGCCGAAAATCAATAAAAAACCTGCCCAAATGTACACGGCGATATACTGCCACAAGGGCGATATTTTGGAGTTTGGCTCAGCTGTAACAGGCAGTCGAGGCTACATTTCTTTTTCCAGCCGCTTGAAAGTGCCGGTGGTCATGGGTAGCCGTTCCACCAATTTGAAGGCGGGCATCGGCGGCTACAAAGGGCGCAAATTGCAGGATGGAGATTACATTTCATTCAGAAAAAAAGGACTTTATCTGCCTTTTTTCCTGTCACGTAGCTTGGACATCAAAGAGTTTACGCAGGAAAAAGTCACTTTGCGGGTGGTCATGGGACCCCAAGAAGAACTGTTCACTGCGGACGGGCGCAGAACCTTCCTTGGAAATGAATATACCGTCACTAGTGATTTTGACCGGATGGGGTGTCGTTTGGATGGACCGTTTATTGCAACGAAAAAAACGTCAGACATTATTTCTGACGGCATTGCCTTTGGCTCCATCCAAGTACCTAGTCACGGAAAACCGATTATTTTGTTGGCGGACAGACAAACCACAGGGGGTTATGCAAAAATTGCTACGGTGGCAAGTGTGGATATTCCCAAACTGGTGCAATTAAAAACCGACAATAAAGTGACCTTTGAAGCCATTACGGTGGAAGAAGCACAAAAATTATTCTTGGCGGAAATCGAAGAAATCGAAGGATATAGAAAAGAAATTATCAAAAACTGTCTGGAAGTGTTGGAATGCCGACTGGTAGCAAAACGTCTGGCCAAATTGATACAATAACATAACACAGCGAAACCATTGTCATAAAGAAGGAGATACTATGGACATCAAAAAAATCGAAGAATTGGTACAAGTGATTGAAAAATCATCTATGTTGGATTTTACCATTAAGGAAGGCGACACGAAAATTTCCATGAGCCGTCGGGGCGAAGTGGGACAAGCGGGCGCACCTGTGGCTGTCAGCTTGAGTACGCAGTCAACAGCTGTGCAAGCGCAAGACGATGAAGAATGTTATATCACCTCACCTATCGTAGGTACGTTTTATTCTAGTCCAACTCCTGAAGATGCAGCCTTTGTCAACGTGGGCGACACGGTGAAACAGGGACAAACGGTATGTATTTTGGAAGCCATGAAGATGATGAACGCCATCGAGAGTGATTTTGACTGTGAAATCGAATCTGTGTTGGTGAGCAATGAGCAAAAGGTGGAATTTGGACAACCTTTGTTCCGCGTGAAAAGAGTATAGAAAAGGGGACAAATGATGTTTCGGAAAATATTGATTGCAAACCGAGGTGAAATTGCGGTGAGAATTATTCGTGCCTGTCGCAATTTGGGGATTGGTAGCGTAGCAGTGTATTCCCAAGTGGATAAAGACGCCCTTCACGTGCAGCTGGCGGATCAGCGGATTTGTATCGGGGAAGCTTCATCTAAAAGCAGCTATTTAAACAAAGAGGCGATTATTACAGCGGCTTTGAATATGGAAGTAGACGCCATTCACCCCGGTTTTGGTTTTCTCTCTGAGAATGCAGATTTTGTGAGAATGTGTGAGGAAAACGGGCTTGTTTTCATCGGACCAAAAGCGGAAGTCATCGACAGAATGGGAAATAAATCCGCAGCGCGTAAAACAATGTTGGAAGCAGGAGTGCCTATTACGCCGGGCACGGTGGAGCCGGTTTATGATGCAACAGTTGCTGAAAAAGAAGCGGAGCACATTGGCTATCCCGTGATGATAAAAGCATCTTCCGGTGGCGGCGGTCGCGGTATGCGGGTGGCTTACAGCCCCCATGAGTTTGCGGCGCAGTTTAATGTAGCGCAAATCGAATCCGCCAATGCTTTTGGGGATGACACCATGTATTTGGAAAAATTTGTGGTCAATCCGCGACATATTGAAATTCAAATTATAGCGGATACCCACGGGAATGTAGTGGCTTTGGGTGAGCGTGATTGCTCAGTACAAAGAAACAATCAAAAGCTGGTGGAAGAGTCTCCCAGCCCTGCCATCAGCCGTGAAGTGGCTGCCAATATGGCAAACGATGCAGTGCAGGCGGCAAAATCGGTGGGTTACACCAACGCAGGTACCATTGAATTTATCGTGGATCAAGACGGCACCTATTATTTTATGGAAATGAACACCCGTATTCAAGTAGAGCATGGCGTGACCGAAATGGTAACGGGTACCGATTTAATTATCGAGCAAATCCGTGTGGCAATGGGCGAGGAATTAAGCTTCAAGCAGGAAGATATAGAGCTACGTGGACACGCTATTGAGTGTCGGATTAATGCGGAAATTCCTGCCAAAAACTTTATGCCAAGTCCCGGTCTTGTGACCAATTTGCACCTACCAGCCGGCAATGGTGTGCGGGTGGATACGGCACTTTATGCGGGCTATCGGGTGCCTTCGGATTATGATTCTATGATTGCAAAAATTTTGGTGGTAGCACCAACCAGAGAAATGGCAATCAAAAAAATGTTGGCGGCACTGGATGAAACGGTGCTTGCAGGCATTGAAACAAACTTGGATTTCCAATATCAAATTATGCGCAATCCCATCTTCAAAAAAGGGGAAGCACACACCGGCTTCATCGCCAACATGCTACAGTTAGCTTGATACACAGAAGGTTATAATGAAATCAGTCTGTTAAACGTGCTGTCGCGGAAGTGTGGTTTCGCTATCACATAACAGATATAACCCTCGTGCAAGGTGTAAGAGAAAAGTAATGAAACAGGAGCAATAGTCAAATGGAGCAGAAATTTCGAGTAGATTTAAATAGTGATTTGGGAGAAAGTTTCGGCGGCTACAAAATGGGTAGCGATGATAAAATTATTCCCTTGGTATCATCCGCCAATGTGGCTTGCGGATATCATGCGGCGGATCCTGTGGTGATGAGCAAAACCATTACCTTAGTAAAAGAAGCAGGATCAGCCATTGGCGCACATCCCGGCTTTCCAGATTTGATGGGATTTGGGCGACGCAATATGAGTTTGAGTTTTGAAGAAGCCAAGGCTTATGTCTTGTATCAAGTGGCCGCTTTGGGCGGAATGTGTCAAGCGCAGGGTGTGAAATTGCAACATGTGAAACCTCACGGTGCCTTGTATAATATGGCGGCAAAGGATTATGAATTGTCCAAAGCTATTTGCGAAGCGGTGAAAGAATACGATGAAGAAATCATCATTTTGGCCTTGTCGGGCAGTGAAACAGTAAAAGCGGCTAAAGATTTGGGACTGAAAGTAGCCTTGGAAGTATTCGCCGACAGAGGATACGAAGAGGACGGAAGTTTAGTTGCCCGCTCAAAAGTTGGGGCATTCATCCACGACGAAACAGAAGCGGTGGACCGCGTGGTGCGGATGATAAGAGAAAACAAAGTCACCGCCGTTACTGGAAAAGACATCAACATCCAAGCGGACTCCATTTGTGTCCACGGCGATGGCGAAAACGCCCTGCTATTTGTGGAGAAAATCAGACAACGACTGATAGCAGAAGGGATAGAAATATGTCCGTTGCGGCAGTTGTAAAATAGAAAACGGTAATGTAAAAAACCACGAAAGTGCTAGTTGGGACTTTCGTGGTTTTTTATAAAATACAGTTGCTGACCTTGGGACAACAACTTTCTGTATGTATTCCATTACTTGTTAATTCAAGTATGCCTTGGTAAATAACTAGCCAAGCAGGTTTCCAAGCATGGTCGGGAAAGCTTGAACGCTCAAATAGAGGGTCACGACCACTACCAACACGCCCAAGATGATTAGCCACAAGGGATGTTTGTAGTCTCCTACGATGTCTTTACGACGGCTGGCAAAGAGCATTACCGTCAGGGTGATTGGCAAAATTAGTCCGTTCAAGAAACCAACTAATACCAGCAATTGCGCAGGGCTACCTACAAAACTCATGACGATGGTAGAAAAAGTAATGAAGCCGATGATAAAGGCATTTTCGTATCTTTCCACCACTTTAAATAGGGTTTTTATGAAGGTAACGCTGGTGTAAGCGGCGCCGATAACGCTAGTGAGGCCTGCCACAAACATCACCACACCAAAGAAACGAAGCCCTAGTTGACCTGCACCGTGATAAAATGCCGTTGCTGCAGGGTTTGCCGGATAACCTTCAATGGGTGCCAAGGATGGTGTGATATGTACGATGACGCCAAATACCGCAAGGAACAGGATAACACGCATAATTGCAGCGATGGATACCCCTTGGATAGAACTGGTGGTAATGGCTTTTAAGCGATCCTTACCTGAGATGCCCGCATCCACAAGGCGGTGCGCTCCTGAAAAGGTAATGTAGCCACCAACCGTGCCGCCCAAATAGGTCATAATGGGGAAGAAGGCCACCCAAATACCGCCGTCAAATTGCGGGTAAAAAGTATGCGTGAGTGCTTCTCCATAAGGCGGATTGGTGTAAAACATTACAATCAAAACTACGATAATAACCAAGATCCCAAGCACCTTTACCACTTGGTCAACGATGGATTTAGCATTTTTGAAAAGGAAAATCACCACCGCCAATGCGCCTGAAATCCAATAACCAAATTCCACGGGGACATCCGCCAACGCGTTAAGCCCGAGGGCTGCACCACCGATATTACCGATATTGAAAGCCAGTCCACCAAGTGCAATCAAAAATGCTACAAAAAAGCCAAGCCCTGGCAAAAGTTTGTTGGCAATATCTTGCCCACGCATACCGGAAACGCCGATAACCCGCCAAACGTTCAGTTGCACCACAATCGCCAAAATCAAAGAAATTAAAATGATAAAGCCATGGTTTGCGCCATGTTGTTCCGTAAATACTGCCGTTTGGGTTAAAAATCCCGGTCCAATAGCGGAAATCGCCATCAAAAAGGCGGCTCCCAACAGTACCTTACCACCGGTTTTTTGCTCTGTTTTCTTTTCCATAAAATACCTCTTTTCTCAGATAATTTTGTAGCTTTTATCTTATTTAACTAGTTTATCACAAAAAAATATGATTTTTCTAGTATACAAGAGGTAAATATTTATTTTAAAAAAGAAATGGAGATACAAAACGAACTAAAAGTTACCATTTTTTATTAGAACTTGAACAATAGTTAGAAAACTATTAAAATGGAAGTTGGACAAATTCGTCCCAATTTTTTTAATTCTCTGGGGGAAAATACATGAAATCTGATTATCAATATCCACTAGACTTGGATTGGTCTGTCGAAGAAATGGTCGCTGTAACGAATCTATATGCAGCAGTAGAAAAAGCCTATGAAGAAGGCATTGTGATAGAAGAATTATTAGCGGTCTATCAAAAATTCAAAGGAATTGTCCGCTCTATCAGCGAGGAAAAACGCCTAGACCGTGAGTTTGAAAAGGTATCTAGCTACTCCATCTATCGCACGATCAAAGCAGCCAAAGAAAAAAATTCAGGCAGACTGAAAATGGAGGGATAAGATGTTAGATGAATTGTACTTAGCAAAACAATGGGTGCTTGAAGCAGGCGAGCAGATAAAGGTCGCATTAAAAAACGAACTTCATGTCAAAACCAAACATGACAGAAAAGATATCGTCACACAAATTGATGTGCAAATTCAGGAGTTTTTAGTTGGAAAAATACTAGAAACTTATCCAGAAGATGTAATTATGGGCGAAGAAAACGGACTAAATCAAGTGGAAGTCAAAGGAAGAATGTGGGTTATCGACCCAATCGACGGTACGCTTAATTTCTACTATCAAAAGAAAAATTTTGCGGTTATGCTGGGCTTTTATGTGGATGGCATTGGCGAGTTTGGGATTATTTATGACGTCATGAGAGGAGATATGTACTGGGGACAAAAAGGGTTAGGCGTTTACTGCAATGAAAGAAAGCTAGTACAACCACAAGAGCGTTTAATAGAGGATGCTTTGGTGGCAATGAACAACTTTGTTGCACAGAAAGATGTCTTAGGCTCAAAAATGATTGGCAAGGCTTCTATGGGCGTTCGCTCTTATGGCTCGGCGGGCATTGAGATTATCTCTTTACTAAACGGCGACACTAGCTGTTACATCTCTCGCTTATGTCCATGGGATTGGGCAAGTGGATTGGTCTTAGTCCAAGAATTTGGTTACGCAGCTCAATGGCGACACACTGGAAATCAACCAAATTGGGATACAGATGGCGATTATATAAGGATTTCTTATCCTAAAGACATGGAAACGTATCAATAAATTACTAGGAACATCCAATGTAACATTACATTACATTAGATGTTCTTTTATTACACCTAATTTCAGTCCTAAGATTGATTTAGATATTTCGTTTGGGTATAATGCTGACATTAGAGAAATTAAAAGAGATAGTTTTTAATAAGGAGAAGATGTTATGAAAAAATGGTTAGCAACACTAGGAATTTTCGTTTCCCTCTTTGCTTTTGGTCGAACGGCTCATGCTTATGAAGAAATCAAACCACTCAAGGATGAGTATGTAATTGCTTCAGACTCAAGTTATGCTCCTTTTGTCTTTCAAGATGCCAGTGGCAATTATGTTGGGATTGATGTAGATTTGATGCACGCAGTGGCAAATCTTTATGGATTTAATATCCGAATGGTTCACCCGGGATTTCAAGCAGCCATTGACCAAGTACAAGCTGGACAAGCTGACGGGATGATTGCTGGAATGAGTATTACGGAAGCACGTAAAGAAGTCTTTGATTTTTCTGACCCTTACTTCCAGTCTGGTATTCAGATTGCGGTTCGTGCAGATGATGAGCGCGTACAAAACAAAACGGATCTAAAAGATTTAAATATCGGTGTCAAAAACGGAACAACTTCTCAAGCTTGGTTGCAGGACAATCAAGACACATACGGTTATAGAATTACTACATTTGAAGATGGTTCAGCTTTATATGACGCTTTAGTAGCAGGTCATGTGGATGGGATTATGGATGATTCGCCAGTTCTAGACTATGCCATTAACCAAGGTCGCCAGTTTAGAATTCCACTTGCGCCAATTCCAGCAGGTGAATATGGATTTGCGGTAAAACGTGGGCAAAACCCTGAATTGATTGCTATGTTTAACTCAGGTCTAGCTACCTTGAAAGAAAATGGTCAATATCAAGAGATTTTAGACAAATATCTAGCCAATCCAAACGCAGAAGATGCTCAAACAGTTGACGAAACAACTTACAGTGGGTTGATTTCTAACAACTGGAGCCGTTTGTTGAATGGTTTGTGGAAGACAGTTGCTATGGCACTTTTATCTTTCGCTTTAGCAATGATTGTTGGTACATTGATAGGTCTGTTTTCAGTTTCTCCATTTAAGGCAATGCGCATTTTCTCTACTTTTTATGTAGATATCATTCGTGGTTTGCCTTTGATGGTGCTGACTTACTTTCTATTCTTTGGTTTGCCACAGGTCTTGCCTGCTTTGAGTTTGAATGACTTTGCAGCGGGTATCCTTGCTTTGACCTTGAATGCATCAGCTTATATTGCTGAAATTGTTCGTGGCGGTATCAATGCTGTTGACACAGGTCAAATGGAGGCAGCACGTTCCTTGGGATTGGGCTACAAGCGCACCATGCAAAAGATTATCCTGCCTCAAGCTATTAAAATTATGGTTCCATCATTTGTCAATCAGTTCGTAATTTCCTTGAAAGATACGACAATCATTTCTGTTATCGGTGTGATTGAGCTCTTACAGACAGGTCGTATTATCGTTGCGAGAAACTTCCAGTCATTTAGAGTGTATCTGATTATTGGTATTATGTACTTGGTTGTAATTACAGCCTTGACAAAATTGTCTAAAGTTCTTGAAAAGAGGGTGAAATAAATGGCAAAAGAGAAAATTGTTGTAAAAGGTTTAGTCAAAAAATTCGGTGACAATACCGTTTTAAAAGATATTTCTACTACATTTAACGAAGGCGATGTTGTTTGTATCATTGGCCCATCTGGCTCAGGGAAATCCACTTTCCTGCGTACCTTAAACAAGCTAGAAGAACCAACAAGCGGGCATATCCTGATTGATGAAATGGATTTGATGAACAAGGATACAGATATTAACCTCGTTCGCCAAAAAATTGGGATGGTTTTCCAGCATTTCAATCTGTTCCCGCATTTGACAGTTATGGAAAATATCACACTTGCTCCAACAGATTTGGGTAAAATGAGCAAAGCTCAAGCGCAAAGCAAGGCTAGAGAATTGTTAGATATGGTTGGTTTAGCTGAAAAAGCTGACGCTATGCCTAAATCTCTTTCAGGCGGACAAAAACAGCGTGTCGCAATCGCTCGTGCCTTAGCGATGAACCCTGACATTATGCTTTTCGACGAACCAACTTCTGCACTTGATCCGGAAATGGTCGGAGATGTATTAAACGTAATGAAAGAACTAGCTGCAAAAGGAATGACAATGCTGATTGTTACACACGAAATGGGCTTTGCTAAGAATGTGGCAAACCGTGTAATGTTTATCGAAGACGGTGTTTTCCTAGAGGACGGCACACCTGAGCAAATCTTTGATAACCCACAAAACGAACGTACTAGAAACTTTTTAGGTAAAGTTTTGAACGTTTAATATAGAAGTAAAAACTTGCATTAAGAAGTGACGTTTTCTTGTGCAAGTTTTTTATTTCTAGTAAGTATTATCCTGTAGGCTTACTATATTCAAGAAAATATGCTATTATAAAGAATGTAAATTTTCAGAAAAAGAGGTTTAGGAACATGGAACTATCAGAGATTAAATCTTTAATGGCAAACTTTTCTGCCAAAATCACAAGCTTTAGGGGGTCTCTTTGACTTAGACCAGCTGGAAGAAGATATTGCTCAGAATGAAAACAAGATGTCTGAGCCGGGTTTTTGGGATGACAATGTGGCAGCACAAAAGGTCATTGATGAAAACAATGCGCTAAAGGCGGCTTTCGAGTCCTTTCATGAGATTAGCGACCAATATGATGAGTTAGAAGTCATGCTGGAAATGCAGCAGGATGACTTTGACCCAGATATGCAACTTGAGCTAGAAGAACAAGTAGAAGTGCTTAAGGAAAAGATAAGCAGCTATGAGCTGGATATGCTTTTGAGCGAGCCTTATGATGCCAATAATGCCATTTTAGAGCTACATCCCGGAGCTGGCGGCACCGAGTCGCAGGACTGGGGAAGTATGCTCTTAAGAATGTACATGCGCTGGGCGGACAAGCATCAGTTTAGTGTCGAAACTTTGGACTATCAAGCAGGAGATGAGGCAGGCATTAAGAGTGTGACACTTTTGATTAAAGGGCATAATGCTTATGGTTATCTGCGCTCAGAAAAAGGGGTACATCGTTTGGTGCGTATTTCTCCTTTTGATTCGGCCAATCGTCGCCATACATCTTTTTGCTCGGTAGACATTATGCCAGAACTAGATGACAATGTAGAAATTGAAGTCAATCCTGATGAAATTCGTGTAGATGTCTTTAGAGCCAGTGGTGCAGGTGGGCAGCATATCAATAAGACCAGCTCAGCTGTGCGTATCACGCATATACCAACAGGCATTGCTGTAGCCTCTCAAGCACAACGCTCGCAATTTCAAAATAGAGATACAGCTATGAATATGCTAAAAGCGAAACTTTACCAGCTAGAAATGGATAAAAAAGCCCAAGAGGCAGCTGCTTTAAAAGGCGAAACATTAGATATTGCTTGGGGCTCACAAATCCGCTCTTATGTTTTCCATCCTTACTCCATGGTAAAAGACCACAGAACCAACTATGAAACAGGTAACACGGGAGCAGTCATGGACGGAGATTTGGATGCCTTTATTGATGCGTATTTGAAAAAACAAATTCAATAACAAAAAATCTACTATCTTTGCAAGTAAAAATACAAGAATTCGACGAATTGTAACATTCTAGCAATGAAACTATACACGGCTGTAATTTACTTTGTGTAAATTAATGCTATAATCGTAAAAGAATTTTCATTTTACAAAGGGCTAAGTCCCTAATAGGAGGAGAACACTTTCATGCCAATGATTGAAATGAAAGACGTTACTAAGAAATATTCCAACGGTACAACAGCCGTTCGCGGTATTTCTGTCAGCATAGAACCGGGAGAATTTGTTTATGTTGTCGGACCGTCTGGAGCAGGTAAATCAACCTTTATCAAATTGATGTACCGCGAAGAAAAACTATCCCGCGGTGCCATTAATGTTGCAGGATATAACCTTGCTAAATTAAAAGACAAAGAAGTGCCTTTACTTCGCCGTGAGATTGGGATTGTCTTTCAGGACTACAAACTTTTAACCAAAAAGACAGTCTTTGAAAACGTCGCTTACGCCATGCAAGTAGTCGGCAAGAAGCCACGCGAGATTAAAAAGCGTGTAATGGAAGTTTTAGACCTTGTTGGTTTGAAGCATAAGGTTCGCGTCTTCCCAAGTGAGCTTTCCGGTGGGGAACAACAGCGTGTAGCGATTGCACGCGCCATTGTCAACACACCTAAAGTATTAATCTGTGACGAGCCAACTGGTAACCTTGACCCTGAAAACTCATGGGAAATCATGAATTTGCTAGAGCGTATCAATATGCAGGGCACAACTGTTGTTATGGCAACACACAACTCACAGATTGTAAACACACTTCGTCACCGCGTACTTGCGGTTGAAAACGGACGAATTGTTCGAGATGATTACGAAGGAGATTACGGCTACGATGATTAGAACTTTCTTTAGACATGAATGGGAGGCAATAAAAAGCCTTCAACGTAATGGCTGGATGACGATTGCTTCTTCATCAGCTGTTACTATTACGCTGATTTTAGTAGGAATATTCCTAGGCGTAATTATGAACGTGCAAAAACTGGTTACAGACATTGAAAATGATGTCAACGTCAACGTTTTTGTCTCAACTGGTACCGACCAAGAAGCAGAAGATAGATTGAGAAGTGCCCTTGCGGCAATTCCAAATGTTTCAGAAGTAACTTTCTCAAGCCGCGACGAGCAATATAAAAACCTCGTTGCTGCAATGGGTGAAGACTGGCAGTTAATTCAAGGTGATGCCAATCCATTGTTTGATGTGTTTATCCTTTCAACTGATGCGACTGATATCAGAGGAGAAGACAAGCAAAGTATCATTCAAGGAGTGGCTGCTGCTGCTGAACAACTCAAAGACCAAGGCGTTGAAAAGGTCGATTACGGCGGTTTGAGAACGGATAGATTGCTGGCTATTGGTCGCAATATTCGTATCTGGGGCTTTGGTGGTACTTTACTACTTATCTTTGTCGCAGTATTCCTTATTAGTAACACCATTCGTATCACTATTTTGTCTCGCCAACGAGAAATTCAAATCATGCGTTTGGTTGGAGCCAAAAACGGATTTATCCGTTGGCCTTTCTTCTTTGAAGGAGCTTGGATTGGCTTTATCGGAGCTATCTTGCCAGTGCTTGGTGTAATTTTGGGCTATCCTAGAATTTACGATATCCTAAATCCAGCCTTGCTACAAAGCAACTATTCGATGATTCCGCCACATCAATTTGTCTTGCAGATTTCTTTATTGCTTGCAGGTATTGGGATTATCATTGGTGCACTTGGTTCGATTATTTCTATGCGCCGTTTCTTAAAAGTATAAACTTTAGACCAGATTGCTTATGCAGTCTGGTTTTTGCATAGCACCATTTTCATAGGGTTCTTGTTTGTATAACTATCGTTTTTTTGTTATAGTGAAACTGTTGGAAGTTAATTTTTATGATTCAGTATTAGGGGGAAATCTGATGTTGTCTTTGCTAGTTTGGCTTGTTGAGTTTGTTTTTCGTAATGCTTATTTGGTTATTTTTATCCTCAACTTTATTTTGGGGGCGACCATTATTTTTCGTGAACACAAAAAGACAGCTAGCACTTGGGCATGGCTTTTACTTTTGATTTTCCTGCCGATTGTCGGCTTTATTTTGTACCTATTTTTAGGCAGAGGAATTAGCAAGGACCGCTTGTTTGACCTGAAAATCCAGCAACGTATTGGTAAGCTAGAGGAGCTACAAAAACAAGAAGAAGAACTGGAAAATGAACGTTTGCCCAGCCCGCCGACAGGCAGTGTTGATGCTAAGTCCTTGATTTACATGATTACCAAACAGGAGGGTTCTTTCTACGCTAGACAGGCGGATATCCAGCTATTTTGCGACGGGCAGGAGAAGTTTGACGCCTTGATTGAGGACATTCGTCAAGCCAAACATCATATTCACTTGGAGTATTATATTTTCCGTATGGATAATCTAGGTTGCAAAATTTATACTGAGCTTTTGGCTGCTCGTAAGCGAGGAGTTGAAGTGCGTTGTATTTTTGATGCATGGGGCTCGCATAATCTCAAACGCAAGAACTTTCGTGAGCTGGAAAAACTAGGTGGAGATGTTTTATTTTTCTTCCCAGTCTTTCATCCATGGCTTTCTCCGCGACTTAACTACCGTAACCACCGCAAAATCGTCGTGATTGACGGCTTGATTGCCTATACTGGTGGTTTCAATGTGGGTGATGAATATCTTGGTAAGGTCAAAAAATTTGGCTACTGGCGGGACAATCATCTGCGTTTAACTGGTGAGAATGTCTATTCTTTGCAAAATAGATTTATCATGGACTGGAATTCCCAGCACTTAAATGAAATCAGCGACCCAACTTGCTACTTTCCACCACTTGAGTACGAGGGAAATATGAATGCACAAGTCGTAACAAGTGGCCCTGATAGTGATGTCGAAAAGATTAAGATGACTTATCTGAAGATGATAATGCTTGCGAAAAAGGAAATTTTGATACAAACTCCTTATTATATTCCAGATGAAGCCATTCATGAAGCCTTGAAAACCGCACTAGCTAGTGGTATTCGCGTGCAGTTACAGATACCCAATAAGCCTGACCACATGCTTGTTTACTGGGCAACCTATTCATTTGCGGCAGAGTTGGTTAGCTATGGCGCTTATGTAGAAACTTATGAAAAAGGATTTCTCCATGCCAAAACCATGATTATTGACGGCGGGTTGGCTAGTGTTGGTTCGGCTAATATTGACAATCGCTCTTTCCAGCTGGATTTTGAGGTCAATACCATCATCTATGATGAAGAAATGGCACAGAAAATCCGTCTAGCCTTCTTTAAAGACTCGTTAGACTGCAAACGACTGACCCAAGAGCTATATGATGAACGCAATGCCTTTATTCGTATCAAAGAAGGGTTGGGACGATTGATTTCGCCGCTTTTGTAGGGATAGAAGGAAATAAAAAAGCAAACGAAAATCCGAGCGAGAACCAGTCCGCTCGGATTTTCGTTACTATAAGGAGGTCACTACGCGAATACTTGACCTTGTAAGCTCTTTAGATTGTTGATAATCTCCTCAACACCCTCTTGAGTTCCCTCAGGAAGTGCATGGTATCCGTCCAATTCTGTGTTTTTCTGCTTAATAAACTCCAGACGGTTTTGCATGCGGAATTCCAGCTTGTTGACATAATCTCTATCCGTAAAGTCAGGTTCAAATCCTTCGATTTGTAGGTATTTCAGCCCTTTGATTGGTCCAAAATCTACCCAGTTTGCCTCATTATCCACCACTGCCTCGATAGAGCCTAAGGTATGTTTCGGCTTAACTTTTTCACCATTGAAGAAACCAGTATTCAAGATATAGCAATCCGTTTGTTTCTTTTCAAAGAGTTCCTTGAAGTTTTGGAAGTCTTCGCCCAGTGCATAGACACGGAATGGATTGGCAAATGGCTCAATAACCAAAGCATCCATATCGACTTTACCAACCACGTTTTCAGCAGTTGAGCGTTTAGTCGCTAGTGTCAACCCAAAGACAGCCGCAAGTGTTGGGTCTTCGATTTTAACAATCGGTGGCAAGGAATCATCTTTCATAATCCAGTAAACTGCATCAATACTTTCTTCCAGATGATCCACGCGGTTTGGTGTCACATAGCGAGATTTCACACAACGACCGTTGCCGTTACGAATATCTTCATTTACTAACACCTTGCGACCTTGTTCATCATAGGTAACGCCGACATTCATACAAGTCAGGAAGTAGGCGATCGTTTCGTCATCTGATGGATAATCCTGTGTTTTGTCAAAATAAGCAGGTTCTAAAGCAGTTGTTGAACCGTTTTCCTTAGAGATGACAAAGGCATCGTCATGCAAAACTGTAACATCGTACTTATCCGCATTTTTCGATAAAGTAATCGTAGATTTGCCGCTACCAGACAAGCCATATGCCGCCATTGTGTAGGTTGAGCCGTCTTTTAACTTGTATTGTTTCATGCCACCATGCGAGGCAATAAAGCCATTGCGGTTGGCTGCTGCCCATGCTAATGTAAGTGTTCCTTTTTTCAATTCGCCAAAATAGCGCAAGCCTAGAACCACTGTCGTATTATGCAATGGGTCAAAGACCACTAACCCATAAGGGAAATCTGGGTGTCTCCAATCAGGGTCAGCCACAATGAACAAATCTCCAAAGTCATAAGGAGTTGATTGCTTATATAATTCTTCGTATTCAGATGTGATTGGCTGGAAGTTCATCATATAGCTAAGAACATTGGTTTCATAGCCTTTAGGTACAAGCAAATGGCTTTTAACCATAAAGTTTTTAGCTAGACCAACAAATACATCAGCCTTGAGCGTTTCTTTTCTGCTCATCTGATACATTGCCTCGCGAATAATCTTTGCAAAATAAGCTTCATCTTCACCAGGTTGCCCGATAATATGGCGAGCAGCAGCAGTACGTCCAACGATTTCTCCGTCGTTAAAGACTAATACTTTCGCATCCTCTGGTAAACCTAGTTCTTGCGTATGATTAACAGGCAAGTCCGTCTTCACTACACCAGTAGCATTTTCTGCCAAGCGGTAAGCTTCATTAGCGTCCTTCACGGTACTTACGGTATTGCTGTAAAAAGTTGTTTCCACAATCGTACGAATAGCAGAAAAGTTTGGATTTTCTTTTCTAATTTCGTTCAACTTGTAACTGCCGATTGATGTCATAAGAATTCCTCCTAGAGTGTTGCAAAGTTCACAACTTCGCAACAATGATATTATCTAAGTAAATTCTAACAAATCTCAAAGAAATAAGCTAAGATAACCAATAAGATATTTTTTTGTGGAAATTTATGGGTTATCAAGTTACAAAAACATTAAAATATGTTACGTTTACATAGTAGAATAATTTATGAACAGTAGCGTGCAAGTAGATTGGAGGGTTTATGATGAAATCATTTCGACATATTCAAATTCCTAGCCATTCGCCCAATTTTGCGGACTATGGCGACAAGCAATATTACCTCATGCCCTTTGACGCCTCGATAAACGTGGGAGACACCATCCTATTTACCGAGCATGACCACGCTGGATTATTCACCACTGTTTTTATCGGAGATATTTTTCATATTGATGTCAGCTCTTGTGGCGAAAAGATGTTGCTGGTACTGGAAGAACACAATGAAGCAAAAGAGCTACTAGCAAAGATTAGAAACGTTGAGAAAAGAGAAACGATTAATCGCAAGGAGCGATTTTTGAAAGAGAAATGTATGGCTAAGTATGTTGTTTAGATTGATGAAACGCTCGTATGGCAGGATGCGAGTGTTTTTTAGTATTAACTGAGAGGATGTTTATTTCTATTCATAAACCAAAAAAAATATTATTGCAAGAAGATAAACGTTTATGTATTCTATAAAAATAATCAATTTTAAGTTTCGTTACAGTTGGAGGAAATAAAAGAAAATGAGCTATTATACAATTAAAAAAATACGACCATCCATTTACACCATCAATGACCCGCTTGGTGTTTATTGTTATTTTGTGGCAGGGAAAGAAAAAGGTTTGTTGTTTGATACAGGGCATGGTATTGCTCCATTAAAGCCTGTTATCAGCCAGTTTTTCGACAAGCCCTATGAAGTAGTGCTTAGTCATGGGCATTGGGACCATACAGCTGGTGCCTACGAGCATGAGCAAGTTTGGCTGCATCCAGAGGACAAAGAGTTATTTAATCGCCACTTATCTAGGGATATTCGGGAAATCATTGCAGGGATGTACGAAGAATTATTAATAAATAATCAGCCGGATGATGCGAATGTGCTTAATCCTTATCTGGTGGAAACATTCAACAGAGACGAGTATTTACAGCTTGAAAATGATGTGGATATAAAGGATTTAGAGTATTTTCAAACGTTTGACTTAGGTGGTATTCATGCGCAAATCATTGATATGAAAGGTCATACTCCCGGTTCAGTGGGTCTTTTGATTAAAGAGGAGAAGTTGTTGCTGACAGGAGATGCCGCGAATGCTCATTGCTGGATGTTCTTAGAGGACAGCTTGCCAATTTCACGTTATATTGAAATGCTGAAAAAGGTCAATGAGCTTGATTTTGAAACATTTTTAGCAAGTCATGCGGATGATATTTTCCCGAAAGCAGACATTGAGAAATACATGAATGTTGCTCAAAAAATTGATATGAGTAAAGCAAAGCCTTATGGTTACAAGTTTGAGCAACTAGGAGGATATTTGTTTGAAGAAAATGGTGTGGGGATTGTTTTTGACCCTCGTCGATTGTAAATAATAGTATTATAAAAACGTGGAGATGAAGAAATCTGCGTTTTTTTGTTGGTATTATCTATTATATTTAGAAGAAATTCAAAGTATTTTTATGTTATCATAAAAAACAAAAGATATTTTATGACATGGTATGTAAGAACTAAAAAAACATTTTTTTCGTTTTTCTACTTTTTTTGCAAAAAATGCAAAAATATATTATTATTCACTTGTAAAAATAATTGTGAAATTTCAAACTTTTGTTTTATATCTTCGAACTCAAAAAGTTTATATAAATTGAAATAGCTAGCTTTCAATTTTAATATTTTGATTTGCAAATCAAAAAAATATCAAAGAAAGAGGAGTATCATGAAAAAAGAATACTTGTTTTTATCGGAGTTATTACATTGCTCATTGGTGGTTTGGTAGTAATAAATCAAATAAAACACAAACCCTATAATTTGCAGATTGTTCAAGTGCTGTCAGCTGGAAATATTCAAACCAATGCTCAGTATATCATCGAGAATGGACGTATGACACTGATAAAAGAATATCAACCGACATCCATGAAGGAAACAACTGATGGTTTTAATCCTACAATTTTTACCTCGCAACAAGAAAAGGAAATCCGACAAAATCTAAAGAAGCTTTTCGGAATTGATAATCCAAAGAGGAGTGATTTAACTCTACCGCATTTTAGAACAGGTATTCCAGTAGAAGTTGTGCGAAAAGACGACGGAATACAGCTTAAGTTTTTAAATTTAATTTATAGTTTTTATTATACAACCGAGCACAAGACTAGATTAGTAGATGATAACGGTATAGAATATCAGGTCATTATGGAAGAATAATGAAAAGAACCGCTGAGAATAAGTTGTCTCGGCGGTTCTCATTTTTTATTGTCTACAAAAAATCCAAAGCATTTTTCTGCCTATCATCCACAATATGCGTATATAAATCCGTTACCTGAGTGCTTGAATGCCCCAGTTGATGAGCAACCAACACTTGTGAATTGGTTTCTTCATACAAACGTGTTGCAAGTGTATGCCGTAATTTATGCGGTGAAACTTTGATTTTAAAAGCTTTTGAATACTTTCCAACGAGTTTTTCAACGCTAGAAGTATCAATCCGATTGGCTTGTCCGCGATATTGAGATAGAAATAATGCTTTTTGATTTTTCTCTGGCTGATAACGCTCCTTGCGGATATTCATATAAGCCTCAAGAAAGTTCAAACCAAATTTTGCCACAAGTACGGAGTCTTTTTTCCCACCTTTTCGCAGAATATCAATCCGTGTGGTGTTGAGGTTGACATCATCGACATTGAGATTGACCAGCTCGCTTAGACGGATGCCACTTGAGAGCATAAGTGCGTTTATAGCAAGGTCGCGCTCCTTATTTTTCAGGAAAATAGCGAGTTTTTGTTTGCTGTCGAGCTTTGTTTGATAGGTGTTTTCGATAAATTCCAGATATTCTTTGCTTTCATCACCTAAAAAAAGCTTTGGTTTGATATTTGCTGCTCTTGCTGAAAGGGTTTCGATTTTCTTTCTGGTGTTTATTTTTTTCATGACATTGCGGTAAAAATAAGGCTCACCATCAGCATTTTCAACCTCTTCTGTTAAAAATTTAAAAAGAGAAGAAAGAGAAGTAATCGTGCGATTGATGGTTCGCTGGGACAGACCGTTATCCGTCGCCTGCGTGTTTTTCCTCGGCAATTCACGCAAATAGCTGATGTAGCTCTCCATATCGGTCTTTTTTAGATGCTCCAAAGTATCAAGTGAAATTTTATCTATATCTGTAGCATTTTCCGCAACACCGGCATCAATCAGCCATGAAAAGAACCTTTTAAATTCTTTGAGATATTCAAACATAGTCGTCAAAGAATAGGGTACGGACATTTTAGAATAATAATATTCAATAACATAATTAGGCATTTCGTCCTTGAGTGTTTCGATTTTTTTGATGAGCAGTTCGCGTTTCATGCGCATTTCCTCCATTTGTTTCTATAACTAGTATAGCGGAAGTCGGGAAGAATGTCAGTTTGAAAGAGATACAACTTTCAAGAAAATTATAGTTTTCCGGAAAGTTAAAAGGAACTTCTCGATAAAAGCGTCAATTAAGCAAGTTTGCTAGGCTTGCTAATTGACGCTTTTCTTATAAATTCAATGCCATTTCCTTGAACTTTTCTTCTATAAACTCATTCAAATCTCTATCTTCAATCTTGGCTTTGATTGCTAATTTATCCAAAATATCTTCATTAATATAAATGTTTTCCAGCAATCGTTTTTTACTTTTAATGATGAATTGCTGGTTTTCTTTTATTAATGCAAATTGCTTACTGTTGGTAATTATATTTTTAAAGCTTTCGATTGGTTGATTTAAGACAAAATTCGTATCATCATTTACTAAAATTTCCAACTCCAAATAGGCATTGTAGCTTTGATTTTTCCTGATAGTAAAGATATTGGCCTTCGTTTGATTGATAAAGTCTAGTAAACTTGCCATTTGTGCTGAATATTGTGCATCTTTTAGTGAAATTATCACATTTATAGGGATAATTGGGTCTTTTTTCTTGTATTTTTCGCTTTTTTCTAGGGAAAATTGCTGATTAAAGCTGTAATCATAGGCTGAGATATAGCTATTTTCACTTGTTTTCGGGTAATTATTCAGCAATTTACTTTCTTCCACACACAAAATCTTCCCATTTGGTTGAATATCTAGGATGATATGATGTGTTTCTCCTTTGAATAATCGTTGGAAAAGCCTGAAATCTACCGTTGGCATTTCCTTTTTCAGCAGTTTTTCAATTTCTTCTGGAGCGATTAAAAAGGCATTCCCAGCTTGTGCAAAAGGGATTTTTCCGTCCTTTATCCAGTGGTTGAGCTGATTTCTATCCAAAACCATAAATTCCTTAATTGCTTGATTGATAGACAAATAACCCAATTTTTTCAGACGATTTAGCTGGTAAAAATCTAATTTTTCAATTGCTTTCAGTGCATCTTCTACTTCTTTTTTATCGAAGAAATAAGTGCCGTCCAATCTCAATGTTTCCTTATTTAAGGGCTGCAAATATTCTTCACGAATTAGTCGTAAAAAGACATTTTTATTGTCTAATTCTAGCATTTCCATAACCTGAGCAGTGTTTAGTTTATCGGTTTCAACTGGCGTTTCCAGTAAGGGCAAGCTGTCAAATGGGGGAATGAAGTCCGATAACTTGATAAATCGGCCCAAATCTTGCTCCTTGCGTAAAGTGTGCGACAGATAGACTTCCTTTGTAATCTTGTCACTGGCGTGCCCTAGCGAACTTGCAATATCCGCTGTTGAAAATCCGATTAATTCCGCAGTTTTGGGGTTTCTGACTGCAACTTCCCGGAAATAAATGGCATAAGCATGACGGAAAATGTGAGCAGTCAGCTTCATATCGCCAAATCGACTTTGAAACTCGATATTTAAAGGTTTGAGCCAGTCGCTAAAGGCTTTAGAAAGGGCTGTCGGCGTATATTGCTCGCCTCTTGCATTGACAAATAAGGGGCCAGTCGAAGAATTTATATCCGTATCCATCTTCATTTTCCGCCTAGAAGCTAGGAAATAATCAAAAATCTCTGGTAAATGCACGCTTTCCCGCCATTTATCGCCCTTTTCCTTGACCTTAATCACATAATAAAAGCCGTCAACTACATACTCATAGCTGATGTCGCGCATCTGAATAGTGGCAATCGCGCCCACACGCAAACCAGAAGTTGCTGCTAATAAGAACAGCGCAAAACGCTCCTTATTTTGATAGAAGAAATGTTGCAGGATAAACTGCGTATCAGGAAACCGAATATCGCGGTTAGGCCTTTCATGCTCAGAAAGCTGCACACTAGGTAAGCTTAAAATCAGGTTTTCCTTGATGATTTTGTGCTTATAAAGCCAGCTGATGAACTGCTTGACGATAGTGATTTTCTTTGCTGACGAGGCTGGTTTGTAGTTTACATACTTAAAAATCGTGCGAACCTGCCCGTTTTTATAGGTTCTTTCTTCGCTGGTTGGCACGTTTCCATCGACAATTAAATGAAAATAAAACTCTACATCAGCCTTGCTTAAATTGGCAAATAACTTGTCAAAACTAAGACCTCTTTGCAAATAAGACAGATTTATCAAATCATAAAACTGGTACAAATCCGTAAAATAAGTGCGTTTAGTATTTTCTGACAAGGATTGTTCCTTGCGATAGACATTTCGATAACGCAAAATGTAGTAATCTATCAGCTCTTTATCTGAAAAATCCTTAAATTCATCCGCTTTTTCGCCTAGATTTCTTCTTCTTTTCTTCTGCAACTCCTGCCCTTTGGCCTTTTGCTCCTCAAGTTTGAGCATAGGTAAGGTTGGGAAGTTTTCTATGATTGCTAAGTTGTTTTCCATCATCCCATTTTCTCCCGTGTATGATTAGCTAATTTTATCTAACTATTACTTATTAAGTATATCAGATTTATGGATTTAAACAAATATAAAACCGTTTTATTCGTTAGATAATTGACAGTTATATTACTTATTAATAAAATATCGTTTACTTGAAAATACATAATTTAAAAATATCTATAAAGTTTTATTCTTTAAAAAATATCGAATAAGCAAATCCGAGTTTTTATTTGCTCTATATTCACATTCTTATGCTATACTAATTATATCAAACTCTTTCTAGGAGGTTTTTATGCAGATTAAACATCATAATGGCGATTTGTTCCCCTATCAGCAATCCTTTGCTAAGTGGTTAGTGGAGGAAGAAACGATAAATGAGGAAACGCTGGTCGATTATCAAAAGATTTTGAAGAACTTCTTCTTTGATTTGGAACAAATTTCCCTCCTTTTTGCTCGAAATAAGCAGATAACGCAGGTCAGTGCAGAGGACATTGCGCTTTATTTCCAGAATATCCGTGACACTTATTCGCATTCTCGTTTTAATAAGATACATACAGTTATCACGCGTTATTACAAGTTTTTGATTATTCACCGGATTAATGTACCACCTTTTCCTTGGACAGTGAAAACAGAGCAAATTCGGCGCAATTTTGACCTACCTCATTATGATTGGGAGGAATTTAGCCAACTTGCACAAACCATTGACATCAAAGAGCCGACAAGTGAAACAAACGAATGGATAAACCTGATAGCAAAAGTGATTTTTATCCTCTTTTCCAAAGGATTTACTATCAGTCAAATCGCCTCAAGTGAGATAAAAGAGCTACTTGACCAGATAAATCTCAATCCGCAAGAAAAAAGGAATATTGACAAGGCTTGCGCCATCAACTCAGACTATCTGGTCTGCAAGAAAAACGGGCAGCCTTATGGAAAAACGCAAATCCTCATCTTTTTAAATGAATTGCTCAAAGTTTTTGGACTAAAGGAAAAGAAAGGTCGCCTTACCGAAGATGCGCGTGTAGCTTATATTGTAAAAGAAAACTTGCGTCCTCGTGATATTGCATATTTGTATGAACTGAAAGCTCACGGACAAATTATCGAGCGTTTGATGAATTACGCTCAAAATCGTACGCAAATGGAAGAAACACCTGTGCCAAACTCGTAAAAAATGCTCGAATAACTTGTTTTCACTCAGTTCTTTGTATAGAATAAAAGAGGTACAAAACTTGAAAGGACGATAAATAAAATGGAAAAAATCTTAGTTTTCGGGCACCAAAATCCTGATACAGATGCGATTGCTTCAGCGATTGCCTTTTCTAACTGGATGAATGTGGCAAACGGCTTGAACACACAGGCTGTTTCTCTAGGCGAGCTCAATGAAGAAACAACTTTTGCACTTAACTACTTTGGCATTGAGGCTCCTCAAATTGTTAAAAGCGCCAAAGAGTTGGGGGCAACTCAGGTTATTTTGACTGACCACAATGAATTCCAACAATCAATTTCTGATATTGAAGATGTAACGATTATGGGTGTGGTTGACCACCACCGTATCGCGAACTTCCAGACAGCTGACCCGCTATTCTATCGTGCGGAGCCTGTTGGTAGCACTTCTTCTATCATTGCTCGTATGTACAAGGAAGCTGGTGTAGTAATTTCACGCGAGCTTGCTGGTATTATGCTTTCAGCCTTGATTTCAGATACTTTGCTGCTTAAATCTCCAACAACGCACGTAACAGACCCTGCTATCGCTAAGGAACTAGCAGAAATAGCTGGTGTGGATTTGGAAACTTACGGTTTGGAATTGCTCAAGGCTGGTACAAATCTTGCAGACAAATCTGAGGAAGAATTGATTGATTTAGATGCCAAAACTTTCCCATTAAACAACAAAAATGTCCGTGTTGCACAAGTAAACACAGTAGATATTCCAGAAGTAATGGAACGCCAAGCAGCTCTTGAGGCAGCAATGAAAGCAAGCAGCGAGACAAATGGTTATGATGATTTCTTGCTAGTCATCACAGATATCGTGAATTCGAACTCGCAAATTCTACTAGTTGGCTCAGATGTTGAAAAAGTAGAAAAAGCATTTGCAACAAAATTGGAAAATAATTCAGCCTTTCTTGAAGGTGTAGTTTCACGTAAAAAGCAAGTAGTTCCTCAGTTGACTGCAGCTTTTGAATAAAAAATAGAAAAATCTGCTCTTTTATCATGAGAGAGCAGATTTTCCGTACATAGTAAAAGGAGTAAAAACATGGCAATAGAAAGAGTTCGGGAATATTTTAGAAATTTTAACATGGAAGACCAAATCATGGAGTTTGATGTCTCTAGTGCGACCGTTGAACTGGCAGCTAAAGCATTGAACTGTGAGGGAAAGCGAATTGCCAAGACTTTGGCATTTACTTTAGGTGAAAAAGATATTTTGATTGTTGCAGCGGGCGATGCCAAAATTGACAACAAAAAATACAAGACATTCTTTGAAAACAAGGCAAAAATGCTGGCACCTGATGAAGTTTTGACAAAAGTCGGACATGAAATTGGTGGTGTTTGTCCTTTTGGTATCAACGAGGGGTTGACCGTCTATTTAGACCAATCTTTGCAACGCTTTGAAACGGTCTTTCCAGCTTGTGGCAGCAGTAATAGTGCGATTGAGCTAACACTTCCCCAGTTGGAGCAATATGCGAATTTTAATAGTTGGGTTGATGTTTGCAAGGGATATGAATAAGAAAAAGCTCGGTCAGCGAACAAACTGACCGAGCTTTCATTTTAAAATTTTCTTGTTTGATACCCTTTATAGTCCGCCGTACGCAAAATCTCATTGGCATTATCCACCCGTGCTTTAATCGGTGGTTGAACGCCTGCTAGAGGATAGGCGACGTTCATTCTTTCCCATTTGTACTCGCCTAGCGTGTGATATGGCAAAACTTCGACCTTATCAACATTGTTGAGCGTTTTGATAAAAGCATCTAAACGAATCAAATGTTCATCTACATCCGTCAAACCGGGAACCAAAACGTGTCTAATCCAGATTGGCTTGTTAATTTCGCTCAAGTATTCTGCAAATTCCAGTACGCGCTTGTTGCCCATTCCAGTAACGATACGGTGGGTTTCGTCATCAATTTCCTTCAGGTCAAACAAAATCAAGTCTGTATAGTCCAAGAGCTCGTTGATTTGGCTGAATGCCGGCTCTTGTCGGGTAAAGGTCTGTCCGCTGGTATCAAGCGTTGTGTGAATACCAAGCTCTTTGGCACGTTTAAAAAGTGCTGTTAAGAACTCCATTTGCAGCATTGCCTCGCCGCCTGAAACGGTAATACCTCCACGACTTCCCCAGTAGTCCTTGTATTTCATTGCTTCTTCTAGCACATCATCAACTGTACGTTCCTGCGAAGTTTTTGATTTCATCGCCCATGTATCTGGGTTGTGGCAGTATTGGCAACGCATTTTACAGCCCTGCAAAAAGATAATAAAACGGATACCCGGTCCATCTACTGAGCCGAAACTTTCCGTAGAATGAACCAAACCTGTAATTTCATTAGACATAAACTTTCTCCTCTTTCAATTATAGATACATTCTACCATAGATTTCGATATAAATTTACTCTACCTGAGATAAATTGGCAGTTTTTTTGACACTTACGCTGTAAACGCCATTTTCTGATGCTTCATCAATAATAAAGGAGCCATTGCTCGTACGCTCGCCGATTGGGTAAGCATTTTCCTCAATTTCAAAGCTGTTGCCCTTATTGCTGAGAACGGTTAATGGCAAATCAGATAATCTATTCATGTAAATCACACGATGTGGTTTGTTTTTCAGCTCTCTGAGAACCATCAAACCACGTTTTGCACGACCAATCTGTGGCAATTCTTGAGCCAACATTCGTTTTAAAGCACCGCGTTGCGTGATAATGGTAATTGGCTCATCTGCTCCGTCATAAACGCTTAATCCATTGACAATATAATCATCCACTTTCAAGTTCATGGACTTCACACCTGCCGCAATGCGTCCAACAACTGGAACTTCTGCTAATGGATAACGCAAGCCAAATCCGCGATGCGTAACTAGGAAAACATCTAGCTGACTGTCTGAATCCAGCAATTCTACACAAAGCACCTCGTCACTGTCCGTTTTTAACTTAATAAAGCTCGTCGGACGAGATTTGTAAGTCCGCCAAATCGCAAATTCACTCATTGCTGTCTGCTTAATCATTCCCTCTTTGGTCATAATCACAAAATTCTTGTCCTCAGCAAGCTCATTATAAGTAAATGCCGCCACAATCGTTTCATTCATCGACAGATTGAGAATAGTCTGCGAAATATGCTCGCCAATATCCTTCCAACGAATATCAGGCAACTCGTGAATTGGTCGATAAATGACATTTCCCTTGTTGGTAAAGAGCAGTAAATGGTCCAAAGTGCTAGCAGTTTCTACCAAAAGCAGATTGTCGTCTTCTCTCATACCCAACTCTTCTGGTTTTGAGGCAGTATAAGAGCGCATACCTGAACGCTTGATATAACCGCCTTTTGTGACAGTTACAACCACATCTTCCTGAGTGATTAGCACTTGTGTTTCAATCTTAATCTCTTGAATTTCGTCTTCAATAACAGACAAACGTGGCGTGCTGAAATTCTTCTTCACTTCACGCAATTCTTTTTTCATAAGAGCAAAAAGTGTTTTTTCGTCGCTTAGGATTTCCTTTAATTCAGTGATTTTCTTGCTTAAATCTTCTGCCTCTTTCTTAAGCTCAGTGATGTCTGTATTAGTCAAACGGTAAAGTTGTAAGACAACAATGGCTTCTGCTTGTTCTTCCGTAAAGCCGTAGGACGCAATAATGTTGTTCTTGGCGTCCTTCTTGTCTTTTGAGCCACGAATGGTCTTGATTACCTTATCCAAAATCGACAGAGCTTTCATCAAACCTTCAACAATATGTGCACGTTTTTCAGCCTTTTGCAGCTCAAAATGCGAGCGTCTTTGGATGACTTCTTGGCGATGATTGATGTAGCTTTTGAGAATGTGAATTAGCCCAACTTGTTTTGGCGTCATGTTGTCGATAGCGACCATATTAAAGTTGTAGTTAATCTGCAGGTCGGTATTCTTGAAAAGATAATTCAAAATCCCATCTGCATTGGCATCTTTTTTCAGCTCGATGACAATTCGCAAGCCTGTACGGTCGGTTTCGTCACGCACTTCTTGAATGCCGTCGATTTTTTTTAAAAGCTTGACTTCATCAATTTTCTTAACCAAAACTGCTTTGTTGACTTCATAAGGAATTTCCGTCACAACAATCTGCTGACGACCACCACGAATGTCTTCTAGCTCCGTTTTGGCACGAACGATAATCTTGCCGCGCCCAGTTTCGTAGGCTTTTTTGATTTCTTCCTTGCCCTGAATAATCGCTGCTGTCGGAAAATCAGGTCCGGGAATAAATTGCATCATTTTATCCAAAGTGGCATTAGGATTGTCAATCAGATAAATGGTTCCGTCAATGATTTCGCCTAGATTATGTGTAGGAATTTCCGTTGCATAACCTGCCGAAATCCCTGTTGAGCCATTTACTAGCAAGTTTGGATATTTCGCTGGTAGAACGGTCGGTTCTTTTTCGGTATCGTCAAAGTTCCAGACAAAATCAACGGTTTCTTTTTCGATATCAGCTAATAGTTCGCTGGTTAATTTTGCCAAACGGGCCTCTGTATAACGCATAGCCGCTGGTGAATCTCCGTCCATTGAACCGTTGTTTCCGTGCATATCTATCAGAATTTCACGCAATTTCCAGTCTTGGCTCATGCGCACCATTGCCTCGTAAATGGAGCTGTCGCCATGTGGGTGATAATTCCCCATGATATTTCCGACAGACTTGGCAGACTTACGATAGGCCTTGTCAAAGGTATTACCGTCCTTGTTCATGGAAAATAGAATTCTACGCTGTACTGGCTTTAGCCCGTCACGAATATCAGGAATGGCACGCTCTTGGATAATATATTTAGAATAACGCCCAAAGCGCTCGCCCATGACTTCCTCAAGGGTTAGTTCTTGAATATTTTCTACACTCACACCATTCACCTCTATTCCATATCAAACAAGCTGATTTCTTCGACTTGTTCAAAACTTTCTTCAAATGTATCAACCGCACTCGGCTCCGCTGGATTGCTTTCGTTGTTTTCAAGAATAGACTTGTCTTCTTCTAGGGTAAACTGGACGTGTTTTTCAATCCATTTACGTCTAGGCTCTACCTTGTCGCCCATCAAAGTCGTTACACGACGCTCAGCTTGAGCTGCATCATCAATGCGCACACGAATAAGCATCCGATGAACAGGGTCCATGGTCGTTTCCCAAAGCTGATCAGCATTCATTTCCCCAAGACCCTTGTAACGCTGGAGCATATAGCCTTTACCAACTTTTTTGATGACCTTATTAAGCTCATCATCCGTCCAAGCATACTCAATCACAGCCTTTTTACCAGACCCGCGAGAAACCTTATACAAGGGCGGCAGCGCAATATAGACCTTACCCGCCTCAATCAAAGGCTTCATATAACGATAAAAGAAGGTCAAAAGCAGCACCTGAATGTGCGCTCCATCCGTATCCGCATCGGTCATAATAATAATCTTGTCGTAATTAACATCATCTAAGCTAAATTCCGGACCAACGCCCGCACCAATGGTGTAGATCATGGTGTTAATCTCCTCGTTTTTGAGGATATCTTGAATTTTCGCCTTTTCCGTATTGATAACCTTACCTCGAAGAGGCAAAATCGCTTGAAACTTCCGGTCGCGTCCTTGTTTTGCTGAACCACCGGCAGAATCCCCTTCGACTAGATATAGCTCATTTCGCTTAGGATTGCGCGTTTGTGCTGGAGTTAGCTTGCCAGATAAGGTTTCGCCTTTTTTACGCTTCTTGCCTGAGCGGCTTTCTTCGCGGGCTTTTCTGGCAGCCTCTCTAGCCTCTCTTGCTTTGATTGCCTTACGGACTAGCATTTGGCTCATTTCTGCATTTTCTTGTAGGAAAAAGCCGATTTGCTCGTACAAAACGCTATCTACGGCACCACGAGCAGACGGTGTGCCTAGTTTATCTTTGGTTTGTGACTCGAATTGCAGTAAGTTTTCCGGCACTAAAATAGAAAGAACCGCTGCCAATCCTTCACGGAAATCAGAACCCTCAAGGTTCTTGTCTTTTTCCTTGAGCAGTCCAGATTTTCTACCATAATCATTAAAAGCCTTTGTCAAAGAGGCACGAAATCCTGTTTCATGCGTGCCACCATCACTTGTGCGGACATTATTAACAAAACTCAGCAGATTTTCTGAATAACCATCATTGTATTGTAGAGCAATTTCAACTTCGATACCGTCCTTTTCGCCATTGAAAAACATGACAGGTGTCAACGTATCCTTGTCTTCATTAAGATATTGAACGAATTCTTTTATCCCTTCGTCATATAAAAAGGTTTCAGATTTTTCTTCTTCACCACGTTTGTCGGTCAAAGAAATTGCAACCCCTGACAATAAAAAGGCAGATTCACGCATTTTTTCTGCTAACAAATCATAATTGAACTTCGTTGTCGAAAAAATGCTCGGGTCTGGCTTAAAATGAACTCGCGTGCCGTTTTTCTGCTTTGTGCGTCCTAATTTCTTCAGTCCACCTTCAGCTTTTCCACCATCTACAAAACGCTGTTTGTATTCTTGTCCGTCACGAACGACAAAGACTTCCAACCATTCCGACAAGGCGTTTACAACGGATGAACCTACCCCATGCAGACCTCCGGAAGTTTTATAGCCACCGTCGCCAAATTTCCCACCGGCATGAAGAACTGTCAATATAACCTCTATGGTTGATTTGCCTGATGCGTGCTTGCCAATCGGCATTCCGCGTCCCTCATCCTGAACAGAAATCGAATTGTCCTCATGAATGACGATATCGATTTTTTTACCAAAGCCTGCCAATGCTTCATCGACTGAATTATCTACAATCTCATATACCAAATGATGCAGTCCGCGTCCATCAGTCGAACCTATGTACATACCCGGTCGCTTTCTTACCGCATCCAGACCCTCAAGAACCTGAATGGAGCTATCATCATAAGAATTCGTTACTTTATTTACCACTTGTCATCTATCCTTCTTTTAAACACTCTATCTGGAAACTTCGTTGAAATTCCCAGATAGCTTGAGTTTATTCTCTTGTTATCTTATCGCATTGAGTCCATTAGTTCAACTTAAATTTAATTTTCTTGTGCCCTTAGTTTTCTACCAACTTCACGGTAAGACATATCCCCTGAGCGTATTAGGGTGAAATTTTCATCATCATAGCTAACCACTGTCACCGAGCCATTATCTAGCCCATCAATTCTTGGTGCATCTGGGTTAATCAAGTGACAAAAAGTTGCAATCGTCATGCCATGCGACACAATCAAGGCATTGCCACCACCGTCCTTATAAATCCGATGGGCAATATCTTCAAAACCAGTGTAAATCCTCGTTTTCAGCACATCCCACGGCTCCGCCCAGTTTGCTGTGTCCACTTCCAAAATGCCGTTTGCCATGTCTTCAAAGGACATATTTTCTAGTTCTTTTCCTTTATAAGCATCCGTTCTCGGCAAAACTCCGTTGAATAATTCTCCGTCAAAACCGCCATCTAGCGAGCCAAAACACCACTCGCGAATACGTTTGTCTCGCAAGTAAGGCAGGTGTGGCAAGCCCAACTCTTCCATAATCAAACCCATAGTCTGAATGGTTCGCCCAGAATCCGATGAAAAAGTCGCCTTAAATTCGATGCCAGCCTCTTTTAACCCACGGCCCAGCTCGCGAATGCCCTCTTCCCCATACTTAGTTAAAGGTGTGTCACTCCAACCTTGCGCACGCCCTATCGTGTTGAACATTGTTTTACCATGTCGGACAATATAGAGTTTTGTTTCCACTATTGAATTCCTCCTAGCTCTTGTTTCGTACTATATATAGTGTAACACAAAAAGAGGCTAGGTCAGCCTCTGGACGTTGTTGCGTTGGGAAATAATTATCAATAATTATTGCGGACGCATTTGCGGACCAAAATTCAGTTCTTGACCCGGCATATCAGTCGCGACTTCAGTTACTTCGTAGGTCATTCGCTTGATAATTTCAAACAATGGCTCGACTAACTCGCGTACTTCTTCTTCGTTCAAGTCTTTTTCTTCTTTGATTTCGCGGTTTAAGATAAAATTCATCTGCGAAACAATCCCGCTGATGATGTATTTATCAAAAACCAAAAAGAAATCAACGTGTGTTTGAATAGCAGACGCTCCCTCTGGTTTTCCCGGTGCATCCTTAAAAGGCGACATTGCGACATTGATTGCTGTTTTTAAATCCTTGTGTTCTGGCAGGCGCAGGTCATAGTGAAAACGCACAACCAATTCTTTTTGACGTGTAAGTTCCATGTTCTTCTCCTAAATATCGTTTTTACTATTATATCATAGTAAATGAAAAAGGAGAAAAATACGTTAAAATCTACCAACCAAAATAGAAAAGTTGGAAAAACACGACGAAATGAGTGTAATTTATTTAAAGTCAAAACATGACCTTTTACATGACCTTTTTTTAAGTGGTCGCTCCCACTAGGTTTATTTGCCTGTTTTGAAGTGTTTGGCATCACTAAGCACACTGGCGGAATCGAACCGCCACAATTCGCAAGCGTGGGGATTGCGTACTCTTTCCATTGAGTTAAGTGTGCATAAGAAAAAGCCGAACGTGGTTAGTGTCCGACTTTAGTTCTTACTTTTTGCGTTTGAATTTCAGAAATAGGTACATCCCAATGCGACTTACACCCCAAAACATTGCCGATATAAGCAAAATTGCAAGCCATGCAAAACCGCTGATAACTTCTAGTTTTGCCCTAAGCTCTAACCAATACATTATCTTCCTCCAAAACAAAAAGCAACCTACGCAAGTAAGCTGCTTTGCTCTCTCTTTTATTTTAGATAAACAAAATAATTCTTACGCAATCCGACGTTTTCAGGCTATTTGTTAATTCACTGCCAAATTGATATAAGTTTTTCGGGAAACTCACCAGTTTCAGCTTGTATTATTAGTCTTGAAAATGCGTGCCATGAGTAATTAGAATAGCTTGAAATCCCCTTGTCATTTTTAGCTCTTTCAAGCATCACAATCTCGTTTTTTATTTTGTTGTACTGGATTTTTCCAATATCATCAGGCTTATCGCTTTCCCAAATTCTATAATCATATTCAACAATCTCGTTTTCATTTCTTTTCAAGTGCATTGTAATCATTTTCAAGTTCTCCTGCGTTGTCTAAATCTTTCGCTTTCTTCTTGATAATTATACAACATTTGGGTTATTTCGTGTGCTTGATTATACTCAGGAAATTCACTTCACATAAGAATTAGCTCAAATAACTCATGTTCCAACATTGTCAAATCGTGTGGCTGTATTTCTCGCCCCTCTCTCAGTCTTCGCCAGCTTTCAGCCATGTGAAGCCTCTCCCAGCTACACCTAACGGCTTAGAGCAGGGAGCTTCTAGCTGTAGCCAAGTGTTTCGCCATGCTACACCTCGAATTCATTGCTATTTGTTGATTCACTGCCAACTAGCAATGAATTCTCCGGGAAATTCTCCCTTTTCAGCTTGTTCTTTCAGCTTATAACCTGCGTATGCTGCATAGTATCCTGAAGGAACAGACTCACAATCGTCATTCTCCGCTTTTTTCACCAATTGAACCTTTTTAGAATTCTTTACATATTCAACAACTCCAGTATTTTCAGGTTCTTCTTTACCCCAAATCATATATTTATAAATCACGGTGTTTTCGTCATTCTTTATCAAAACCATCTTAATCATCTTCTTTGCCTCCCGCGTTCAAATCGTTGGACTTCTTCGTGATAATTATACAACATTTGGGTTATTTCGTGCGCTTGATTATAATCAGGAAATTCATTTTTCATTAGAATTATCTCAAATAATTCATGTTCTAGCATTGTCAAATCGTGAGATTGTATTTCTCAGCCCTCGCGCAGTCTTCGCCAACTTTCTGCCATGTGGAAGTCTGGAGCAAATCGGCTATACCCATTTGCAAGATTGCAAGCCATACAGAACCGCTAATAACTTCTAGTTTTGCCCTAAGTTCTAACCAATACACTCTCTTCCTCCAAAACAAAAAGCGCACCTAGCAAGATACGCTTTGATTTCAATATTTTTCTAATCTAAAAAAATTTTTTCTGGCTCAAAGTCTAATCCATAATCTTTTGGTTCTAAATCACTGGAAATCACCGCATTTTTCATAGTGATAAGCATTGAAATGGTCGCCATTTCTTGCCCTTGATAAAATATATCATTTGGATTTTGCTTTGATTGTTGTTTTGTAAATTCTGCATCTTCTAGCAATCTTTGAATTAATAAATTGTAGCTGTAATTATAATCCATTTCGCCGTCTCCTCATCTCGTCTTGCCGAACTTTAACTAACAGTCCGTAATTCCCCCACCTCTTAGGTGGCGAGTAGTTCACTATATTGAACATGAAAATTCAAGGCTTTTTATTTTCGTGTTCCAAAACGTTCATCAATTAAGGCTTTTAATTCTTCAAGGTCTTGTTCTGTCGCCTTGTTTCTGATAAAACTTCTCGCATTGGAACGGCTTGAAAGGTAGTTTCTATGCTCTTTGTTTTTCTCTCTGTATCGCTTATCCGCCTCGGGATTATAGACCGCTTTTCTTTCGCTCATTCTCAATCTCCCTTTCTATTTTTTTGTTTTTTCTTTTTTGAACTGATAGCCTGATTACTTGAACCAACAAAACCAAAGCTAAACCAATCATAATTATTTTATACATATCTTAGAATGTGGTAAACTTTACGGAAGAAAGAGAGTTATTCTCTCTTCCGTAAGGTTTGAAGTTCTAGCTTGAGTTTTTAATTTTCAAGTTTCGCTTTCTTAATTAAGAGTTGAGTGTAGCGAATTCCTTGAATTGCGATAATGAAGTTAGAACTTTTTGTATTCCTTCCCACATTCTTTTTCCACCTCCTTAACTTTCGATAATAATTACATCATAGTGCTTATACTATGTAAAGTATTTTACTTATTTATTTTTAATTTTTTCCAAACGAAAAGCTAGGTTTCCCTAGCTTTAATACACTTCTTTACGATGTCCCACTTCCAAAGCTAATACAACCATCTTAGAATCAACTATCTCAGTAATTACCCGATAATCTCCAATTCTGTATCGCCATTGACCTGCACGATTGCCTGATAGTCCCTTGCCT